>Ga0187809_10000022_pt1 | contig 153704 bp, 135 predicted proteins | sample NC_wetland_sal_i_8_FD_132415 | JGI IMG/M metagenome (GOLD analysis project Ga0187809, IMG submission 132415) | Wetland sediment microbial communities from Neuse River Estuary, North Carolina, USA - ASW_4 | ecosystem: Environmental > Aquatic > Freshwater > Wetlands > Sediment | place: USA... | reverse complement strand
GCCGGCGCCGGGTGGGCCTGGACCGGCCTGCCCGCCAACTCCACGCTCTGGGACTGGCTCCACCTGCTCGTCCTGCCCCTCGTGCTCCTCCTGCTGCCGCTGTGGGTGCGCACCCGGGTGCGCCTCGGCGCGCTGTGGCGGACCGGGTTCGCCGCCCTGGCCGTCGGGTTCGCCGTCCTCGTCGTCGGCGGCTACGCGGGGCACTGGGCGTGGACCGGCTTCACGGGGAACCGGCTCTGGGACTGGCTCCAGCTCCTCGTCCTGCCCGTCTCGGTGGCCCTGCTGCCGCTCTGGCTCGACGAAGGTCGCGCCCTGGCCCGGCGGCACGCCGTCGCCGCGGCCACGGGCACCGGGGCCTTCGCGGTGCTCGTCCTCCTCGGCTACGTCGTGCCCTGGCTGTGGACCGGCTTCGAGGGCAACACGCTGTGGGACTGGGTCAACCTCTTCGTCGTGCCGTTCCTCATCCCCACCACCGTCGTCGTGCTGCGGCACCAGACCACCCTGGCCCGCGCCCGGTCGGGCGGGGACCAGCCGGCGAGCTGAGCGCGACGCTCAGGCGGCCGTCCGGTCGCGTCGGGCGAACCAGCTCGCCAGACCGGCGGCCACGAACGTCACGAGGACGCCGAGCACCACGGCAGGGGTGACGTCACCGCGCGTCGCCGGCGAGACCAGGTCGAGCACGACGGCGGCCGACAGCTGGCCGGTCAGCAGGGCCAGGCCGAAGACGAGCACCCCGAGATGCCTGACCGCCCAGGCGGCCGTGCCGATGAACCCGATCCCGCACACCCCACCGAGCCAGGCCCACCACGGGACCCCGTGCGGCATCGCGGGATGCAGGTCCGAGGCCGCCCACTTGACGAGGGCGACGACGAGCAGCATCGCCGTGCCCATCCCGAAGTTGACCCAGGTCGTCGACAGGACGTTGCGGGAGGCGAGGTTGACCCGACCGTTGATGCCCATCTGGAGCGCCGAACCGCCACCCATGAGCAACGACAGGACGACGGGCAGCAGGACCAGGCCGTGCCCGCCGAGCCGGGGCCACACCGAGACGACGACCCCGACGATGGCCAGCACCGCAGCGGCGGCCCGGCCGACGTGGACCGGCTTGGGTCCGCCGGGGCCGATCCCGAGACGGTCGACGACCAACCCGTTGCCGGTCTGGCCGGCGACCACGGCGACGGTGAAGAGGGCGACGCCGACGAGCGGGACGGCATACGACTGCACGGCGACGTAGAGCCCGCCGATCGTGCCACCGATGACCTGCCACCAGCGCAGCGAGCCGCCGCGCAGGGCCGCGACGATCCCGGACAGGCCGCGGCGGACCGACGCGGCGAGGAGGACGACGACGGTGAGGATGACCAGCCCGGAGCCGAAGCTCCACACGGCCGCCTCGACGGGCTCGTGGGTGAGGGCCGAGAGCTCGCCGTTCATCCGGCCCTGGATCGAGCCCAGGGCACCGGCGAGGGCGGACCCGACGAGCGCGATGACGTAGACGTCGCGGGGCTCGGCCTCCCCCGGGGCCTGGGGCGCCGGCGCGCCGCCCCCGGCAGCGTCCAGGGGCACGGGACTGCCGTCGACGGACTCCTCCTCAGTGGGCAAAGTGCCGCGTCCCGGTGACATACATCGTCACGCCGACCGCGCGGGCGGCCTCGACGACCTCCGCGTCGCGGACCGAGCCGCCGGGGGCGACGACGGCGCGGACGCCGGCGTCGAGGAGCACCTGCAGGCCGTCGGCAAAGGGGAAGAAGGCGTCCGAGGCGGCGACGGCGCCCCGCGCCCGGTCGGTCCCGGCGCGGGCGACGGCGAGCTGGCAGGAGTCGACCCGGTTGACCTGGCCCATGCCCACGCCCACGGAGGCGCCGTCGTGGGCCAGCAGGATCGCGTTGGACTTCACCGCCCGGATCGCCCGCCACGCGAACTGCAGGTCGGCGAGGGTCGCCTCGTCCGCGGCCTCGCCCGAGACGAGCCGCCAGTAGTCGGCGTCGTCGCCCCCCACGATGTCCCCGTCGTCGTCGGTGACGACGGCGTCGACGAGGTCGCGGCTCTGCATGAGCAGGCCGCCGCCGATGGGACGGACCTCGGCGCCCACCGTCCGGCCGACGTGGTCCTCGGGAAGGCGCAGCAGGCGGATGTTCTTCTTCGCCGTGAGGATCTCGAGGGCCTCAGGCTCGTAGTCGGGGGCGATGACGACCTCGGTGAAGATCGTCGCGACCGTCTCGGCCATCGCGGCGGTCACCGGCCGGTTGACGGCGATGATCCCGCCGTAGGCCGACACGGGGTCGCACGCATGCGCCTTGCGGTGCGCCTCGGCGATGTCGCTTCCGACGGCGATCCCGCAGGGGTTGGCGTGCTTGATGACCGCGCAGGTCGGCTGGTCACCGTGGTCGTGGGCGGCCCGGACGGCCGCGTCGGCGTCGACGTAGTTGTTGTAGGACATCGCCTTGCCGTGCAGCTGCTCGGCCGCGGCGACGCCCTGGGCGCCGCTGCGGTAGAGGGCCGCGCTCTGGTGCGGGTTCTCGCCGTAGCGCAGGCCGGTCGCCTTGTCCCACGACGCACCGACCCACGCGGGGAAGCCGGTCCCCTCCGAGGTGTCGACGAGGACGTTGCCCATCCACGACGCGACGGCGATGTCGTAGGTCGCCGTGTGGACGAACGCCTCGGCGGCGAGCCGACGGCGCTCCTCGGCGCTGAACCCGCCGCCGCGGACCGCCTCGAGGACCGCGGCATACCGGGCGGGGTCGGTGACGATGGCGACCGTGCCGTGGTTCTTCGCCGCGGCCCGGACCATCGAGGGCCCGCCGATGTCGATCTTCTCGATGCACTCGGCCACCGACGCCCCCGAGGCGACCGTCTCACGGAAGGGGTAGAGGTTGACGACGACGAGGTCGAACGGCTCGATGCCGAGCTCGGCGAGCTGGGCCACGTGGTCGGGGTTGTGGCTGTCGGCGAGCAGCCCCGCGTGCACGCGGGGGTGCAGCGTCTTGACCCGTCCGTCGAGGCACTCCGGGAAGCCGGTGAGCTCCTCGACCGGCGTGACCGGGATCCCCAGCGCCGCGATCGCCGCCGCCGAGCCGCCGCTGGAGACGAGCGCGACCCCGGCGTCGTGCAGGCCGCGGACGAGGTCGTCGAGCCCGGCCTTGTCATAGACCGAGACGAGGGCGCGTCGGATGGGGCGCTGGTCGCTCACGATGGTGCCTTTCCGGTTCTGGCGCGGACGAGCCGGCCGACGACGTCGACGAGCATCGCGCGCTCGACGACCTTGATCCGTTCGTGGAGGGTCTCGACGGTGTCGCCGTCCTCGACGCGCACGGCCCTCTGGTCGATGATCGGGCCGGTGTCGACCCCCGCATCGACGTAGTGGCACGTGCAGCCGGTGACCCTCACGCCGTGCGCGAGGGCGTCGCGGACCCCGTGGGTTCCCGGGAAGCTCGGCAGCAGGGCGGGGTGGGTGTTGACGACGGTCGCGGCGGCGAGCGCCCGCGGCCCGAGGATCTTCATGAAGCCCGCCGAGACGACGAGGTCGGGTGCGTGCGCGGCGACCTCGCCGGCCAGTGCCTCGTCCCACGCGTCGCGGTCGGCGAAGTCCCCCACCCGGCAGACGAAGGTGGGTATGCCGGCCCGCTCGGCCCGGCGCAGCCCCTCGATGTCGTCGCGGTCGGCCCCCACGGCCACGATACGGACCCCATAGGCCGGGTCCGCGGTGGCGTCGAGAAGGGCCTGGAGGTTGGTCCCGGAGCCCGAGACGAGCACGAGCACCGCGCCCGGGGGCCGCTCGGCGGCCGGCGCCGTGGGGGTCTGGCTCACGTCGAGCAAGCGTAACGGAGCCGCACCCCGGGCCCCGCCTCCGTCCGGCGGTGGCTCAGCGGCGCAGCCGCCAGGCGTCCCGGGCCACCGCGGCCAGTGCCCCGAGGGTGAGCTCGACGGCGAGCGCCGCCATGAGCGGGACCGCCGGGGCGCCGACGTGCGCGAGCTTGTAGGTCCCCAGCCGGCCGCCCGCGAAGCCGTCGAGCGCCCCGACCATCACGGCGGTCAGCAGCGCCGCCGTCACCGCGACCGAGACCTTGGTCCGCAGGCCGGACAGCCGGGCCACCGCCGCGAGCGACCGTCGCCCGATGACCACCCCGACGACGACGGGGACGAGCACGAGGACGAACAGGACGATGGGGAAGTCCCCCGGGGCCGGCAGGGCGGCGAAGGCCGGGACGATCGGCATGAGGCCGCTCTGGCTCCCCCCCAGGCTGGTGCGGGCACCGTCGACGACCTGGAAGCCCGGACCGGCGAGGAACGACACCGCCCACAGCCCCAGGTTGGGCAGCGCGCTCAGCTGGGCGGTCACGAGGACCAGGCCCCCCAGACCTCCGGCGTCGAGCGCGGCCTGGACGTGCCGGACGTCGCCGAGGTGCCACAGCACGGCGGCGACGACGACGAGCGAGCCGAGCCCGACGAGGGTGCCGACCCCGCGCAGGGCAGGGCGGAAGCCGCGCCGCACCGGTTCGGGCAGCAGCGCTCGCGCCAGGGTGGGGTCGACGAGGTCCTCCTCATGGCGTCGCTGGGCCGCGACGGCCACGGCCGAGGCGATGCCCGGCAGCACGACGAACGGGTGGACCAGGCTCCATCCCACCGGCGCCGCCGGACCGGACCGGGCGAGCAGGAGACCGACGGCCACGACCGCGGCATACCCCGTCCACCAGGCGGCGAGGGCGACGGTCGCCGACCTCGGCAGCGGCGCTCTGCCGCGCTCGCCGTCGGGGCCGCGGTGGCGCAGCACCCGGAAGGCTCCGTAGGCGGTCCACGCGCCGAGCAGCGCCCACAGCGCGAGCGGGACGAGAGCGAGCGTCGTCGTGGCCACGTGCAGCCGGGCACCCATCGCGAGGAACCACAGCGAGGAACCCAGGTCGAGAGCGCTCCCTCCGGGGACGCTCGAGCGGGCGTCGGCGTGCCACGCGAGCAGGGTCGGGACGAGGACGAGCGCCGCCGAGACGAGGGCGGTCACCACGCCGGTCGCGACGGCCGGAAGCAGGTGGCGGCCCGGCGCACCCCCGGGCTCGGGGTCACCGGACTCCGGCCGCGCCGAGCGCAGCGCATCCATGACGGTCATCCCCGCCAGTCTCACCGACGCAGCCGCCCACCCGGTCGAGCACACGCCGGGAGGGCCCGAATGCCGCCGCCGGGAGGAGCGGTCCGACCGGTCCCTCGGGTGGGGGGTTCAGCCGGGCCCGGACCGGGGACGAGGAGTGCAACCTCCGGCACGCCCGACGCGTCCGGAGGATTGGAGGCCGGACCCGGAGCCGAGGAGGTGCAGGCGTGGCCGACGCACGCACGGCGGACTTCGACGAGTTCTACCGCGGGACGGCCACCCGGGTCGTCCACCTGGTCTACGCCAGTACCGGGGACCTCACCCTGGCCCAGGACTGCACCCAGGAGGCCTACGCCCGCGCCTGGGCGGACTGGGACCGGGTATGCCGCGCCGACGAGCCGCTCGCCTGGGTCCGCACGGTCGCCCGCCGGCTGGCGATCTCGGAGTGGCGTCGCTCGCGGGCCCGGGACCGGGCCTACACCCGGCACGGGGTCGGGCCCACCGCCCGGCCGCCGGACGAGACCCATGTGGCCGTCACCCGGGCCCTGCGTGAGCTGCCCGAGGAGATGCGCGAGGCCGTCGTCCTGCACTACATCGCCGACCTGCCCGTCGACCAGATCGCCGCCGAGACCGGGACCCCGCCCGGGACGGTCAAGGCGCGCCTGCACCGGGGTCGCGCCCGGCTCGCGCGGCTGCTCGCCGAGACCGACCCGGCCCCCGGCCGGGCCACGCCACCCGACACCACGACCGCCCGCGCGAGCCGTCCCCGGAGAGGAGAGCCGACATGAGCACCGACCAGCGGTGGACCCCCGCCGACGAGGACCTGCTCCGGGCGGCCCTGGCGGCGCTGCGCGAGGAGGCGGCCGCCACCCCCCTGCCCGAGGCGGCGTTCGTCCGGGCGCGCGGAGACCGCCGGCGACGGCGGCGGGCGCTCGCGCTCACCGGCAGCGTGGCCGCCGCCGTGGTGCTCGTCGCCGCGGTGGGCTTCGGGGTGCTCGGGCCGGGCCACGACGACGCCCATCAGCCGGTGCCCGGGGGACGGTCGACCGCGGCCGTCCCCACGGGGTCGCCGACGAGCGGCGGCCCGGCCACGGACCGGCCCCTGATGTCGGTCCGCAGCGCGATGCCCCTCGGCGCGGAGTGGCAGGCCGACGTCACCGGGACCCAGCCCGTGCCGATCGTCCAGGCCCAGCCCAGCCACGACCAGGCGGGGCTGGGCTGTCTGACCCCGACGGGCGCCACGCTCGTCGACGACCAACGGATCGTCGGGGACCGGACCCGGCCCGACGCCACCCTCCTCGGCACCCAGACGCGGTGGAGCTTCGCCGACGCCCGGACGGCGCGGACCGCGCTCACCGAGCTGGCCGGGCAGCTGCGGTCACAGTGCCACCTGCCCGGGCTCACCGTGACGTCCCCGGCCGGGGCGGCCGGGGCCCTGACCTGGCGCTGGGACCCACCGTCCGGCGGGACGGCCTACCTCGGTCTGGCCACGGGCGGGCGTGACGTGGGCCTCGTCGACGCCTCCGCGGGGGGCCGGGCGGCCGCCCGCTCGTGGGGCACCTTCGTCGAGCTGCTGAGGTCCCGGCTCGAGAGGTACGGCACGGCCGGGTAGCCCCGCCGCGGTTTCGGCAGGGCGGTCGGACCCTGGACGGCGGGGGGCCCGGCCCCGAGCTGGGGCCGGGCCACCGTGGTGCGGGGCGCGGTGGGCTCAGCCCTGCCGAGCCTGCATGATCTCGCGCATGAGAGCGGCCGTCTCGGACGGGGTCTTGCCGACCTTGACCCCGGCGGCCTCCAGGGCCTCCTTCTTGGCCTGCGCCGTCCCGGACGAGCCGGAGACGATGGCGCCGGCGTGGCCCATCGTCTTGCCCTCGGGAGCGGTGAACCCCGCGACGTAGCCGACGACGGGCTTGGTCACGTGTTCGGCGATATAGGCCGCCGCGCGCTCCTCGGCGTCGCCGCCGATCTCACCGATCATGACGATCGCGTCGGTGTCGGGGTCGTCCTGGAAGGCGGCCAGGGCGTCGATGTGCGTCGTCCCGATGATCGGGTCGCCGCCGATGCCGATGGCCGTCGAGAAGCCGAAGTCCCGCAGCTCGTACATCATCTGGTAGGTCAGGGTCCCGGACTTGCTCACCAGGCCGATCCGCCCGGGGCCCGAGATGTCGGCCGGGATGATGCCGGCGTTGGCCTGCCCGGGGCTGATCAGGCCGGGGCAGTTCGGACCGATGATGCGGGTCGCGGAGCCGACGCTGTAGTTGTAGAACTCGGCGGTGTCCTTGACGGCGACGCCCTCGGTGATGACGACGCACAGCGGCACCTCGGCGTCGATGGCCTCGACGACGGCCGCCTTGGTGAAGGCCGCCGGGACGAAGACGACGGTGACGTTCGCGCCGGTCTCGGCGACCGCCTCGGCGACGGAGCCGAAGACCGGGACCTGCTGGCCGCCGGGAAAGTCGACGACGGTGCCCGCCTTACGCGGGTTGACGCCGCCGACGATCGCGGTGCCCGAGGCGAGCATGCGGGTCGTGTGCTTCATGCCCTCGGACCCGGTCATGCCCTGGACGATGACCTTGCTGCTGCTGTCGAGAAAGATTGCCATGGTGGGTTGGTGTCCTCGTTCGGTCTCGTCGGGGTTACTTGGCGGCTGCCAGCTCGGCGGCCTTGCGGGCGGCGCCGTCCATCGTCTCTTCGATGAGGACGTGGGGGTGGTCGAACTCGGCGAGGATGCGCCGGCCCTCCTCGACGTTGTTGCCGTCGAGCCGGACGACGAGCGGGCGGTCCTCCTCGGGGCCGAGCCGGCCCAGAGCGCCGACGATCCCGTTGGCGACCGCGTCACAGGCGGTGATGCCGCCGAAGACGTTGTCGAAGACGGCCTTGACGTTGGGGTCGGAGAGCACGACGTGCAGGCCGTCGGCCATGACCTCGGCGCTGGCGCCGCCGCCGATGTCGAGGAAGTTGGCCGGGCTGGCGCCGAGGTCGGCACCGGCATACGCCACGACGTCGAGGGTCGACATGACCAGGCCGGCGCCGTTGCCGATGATGCCGACGTTGCCGTCGAGCCGGACGTAGTTGAGGTCCTTCTCCTTGGCCATGGCCTCGAACGGGTCGGCCGCGGCCTTGTCCTCGAGCTCGGCGTGGTCGGCGTGGCGGAAGTCGGCGTTGGCATCGAGCGAGACCTTGCCGTCGAGGGCGATGATCGCGCCCTCGGCGGTCTTGACGAGCGGGTTGACCTCGACGAGGGTCGCGTCCTCGTCGCGGTACACGGTCCACAGCTTCTCGATGACGTCGGCGATGGCCGCCCTGTCCTCGTCCCGGAAGCCGGCGGCCTCGACGATCTCGCGGGCCTTGGCCGCGTCGATGCCGACGTTGGGGTCGACGGGGACCCGGGCGAGCGCCTCGGGACGCTCGACGGCGAGCTGCTCGATCTCCATGCCGCCCTCGACGCTGCACATCGCCAGGTAGGACCGGTTCGCCCGGTCGAGGAGGACCGAGAAGTAGTACTCCTCGGCGATCTCGGCGCCCTGGGCGATCATGACGGTGCCCACGGTGTGGCCCTTGATGTCCATGCCGAGGATCTGCCCGGCCAGCTCGCCGGCCTCGTCGGCGGTGCGGGCCAGCTTGACGCCGCCGGCCTTGCCCCGGCCACCGGTCTTGACCTGGGCCTTGACGACGACGATGCCGCCGTCGGTCAGCAGCCGCCCGGCGGCGGCGCGGGCCTGGTCGGCCGTGGTCGCGACCTCGCCCGGGAGCACGGGGACCCCGTGCTTGTTGAACAGGTCACGTGCCTGGTACTCGAAGAGGTCCACGAGTGCGATCCGTCCTCACTTGTCGGTTGCGGCGGCCCGCGGGTGCGGGTGGGTCCACGGGTCCGGGCCGGGCGAGGCGCGGCGCCGGTGGGCGCCACCGCATCGGGGCCGGTCATCGGGTCCCTCACGCCGGAGCCTAACGCCGCCGCCGCGGCGCGCGACGCCCGGGATCCGCGGTGAGGAACGCCGGCCCCCCGAACGGTCGCATCGAGCGGTGGCCGGTGGGTCCGGCGATGATGGACGTATGCCGTGCCCCCTCCGACGCCGGGCGGCGCTCGCCGTGGTGACGGCGGGTGCCGCGGTCGCTGGGCTCGCCGGGCTGAGCGGCTGCGGGTCCGGCGACGGCTCGGGCGCCCACGCCGCGCCGGGGACGACGGGCGCCGGGTCGGCGGCATACCCGATGTCGCTGACCCGGACCGGTGGGGTCGTCGGGTTCGCCGACGCTCTCGTCATCGGTGCCGACGGGACGGTGACAGGGTCGAGCCGGGCCGGCGCGGTCTCGTGCCGGCTCACCGCGGCGACCGCGCAGGCCCTGTCGACCCCACTGGCCGAGGTACCGACGAGCGGGACCGGCCCCACGACGGGTCCGGACGCCGTCGTCGTCACCGTGAGCGCCGGCGGTCGCACCCTCGTCCTGGGCGGTGCCGCCGGCCCCGACGACTTCACGCGTGCGGTGAGCGCGCTGCTGGCCGACGTCGAGCGGCCGGCGGCGCACCGGACCGTATGCCGCTGAGGCGGCCGACCCCGCAGGGCCCGACGGCCGCTGAGGCGGGTCAGGACGTGACGACGACGTCGTCGACGACGAACGAGGTCTGCAGCGAGGAGTCCTCGCTGCCCAGGAGCTTCACGGTGATGGTCCGGCCCTTGTAGGCGGACAGGTCGATGGTGCGCTGGATGTAGGCCCCACCGGTCGCCGAGAGGTTGCTGTAGGTGGCCAGCGTGGCGGCACTCGTCGAGAGCACCTGGACCTTGAGGGTGTCGTAGGCCTTCGTCGTCGAGGTCTCGGCGGTGTCGACCCGGAGCCAGAAGCTGAGGGTCGGCGTGCCGGTCGTGGGCACCGTGACCTGCTGCTGGACGTACTGGGTGCCGCGCCGCCCCGTGCCACCGAGCCAGGCCTTCCAGGTGCCGGTGTGGGCCGGCCGGCTCGTGCTGGGTGTGATGACCCCGCTCGTCGCCGTCCAGCTCGAGGGACCGGACTCGAACCCGCCGTTGCCGAGCAGGTTCGGGCTCGGCGGGGCGCCGCCGGCGCCACAGGTCTGGGTGCCGGGGGCGACGTTGATGGCCGTGAAGGCGGCGGCCACCCCGAGGCACTGGGTGCTGTTGTCGCCGTAGAGCTCCTTGGCCGAGGCGATCGCGCCGTCACGCGCGGTGGCGTAGGTGGCCGAGGAGGTGAGCTTCGTCGTCAGCGTGCGGTACCAGATCTGCTCGGCCGCGTCGCGGCCGATCCCGGTCACCGTCGACCCGTCGCAGGTCGGGCTGTCGTAGTGGTAGCCGTTGAGGTCCTTGGGCCCCGAGCCCTCGGAGACGAGGTAGAACCAGTGGTTGAGCGGGCCGGAGGAGAAGTGGACGTTGAGGTTCTTCAGGGTGCTGCTCCAGCAGTTGGCGGAGTAGCCGTCCTTCGCCGGGTTGTCCATGTACCTCAGCGGGGCGCCGTTGCCGAAGTAGTCGACCTTCTCGCCGATGAGGTAGTTGCCCGGGTCGGCCGGGTTGTTCGCATAGAACTCGACGGCGGTCCCGAAGATGTCGCTCGTCGCCTCGTTGAGGCCGCCGGACTCACCGCTGTAGGTGAGGTTCGCCGTCTGCTCGGTGACCCCGTGGGTCATCTCGTGGGCGGCGATGTCGAGCTCGGTCAGGGGGTGCCGGCCGTCCCACCCGTCGCCGTAGGTCATCTGGGTGCCGTCCCAGAACGCGTTGTCGTAGTTCGTCCCGAAGTGGACCCGGCTCCGCGCCCCGGTGCCGTTGTCCCAGATCCCCGCCCGGCCCAGGACGGTGGAGTAGAAGTCGTAGGTCGTCTCGGCGCCGTACTGGGCGTCGACGGCGGCCGTCGCCGGGTCGGTCGGCGCACCGGTGCCCCACACGTTGTCGAGGTCGGTGAGAAGCGTCCCGTTGCCGACCTGACCGCCGTTGAGGGTCGTCGTGTAGTTCCCGCGGGCGTCCTGCAGGAGCCACGTGCCGTTCTTCTTCGTCGTCCCGATCTGCACCGTCCCCGAGTACTGCGAGTTGCCCGTGCCCGTCTCGATCTCGTCGTAGGAGGAGATGACCGCCCCGGTGCTCGCGTCGACGATCGTGTGCAGCCGGCTCGGGGTCTGGTCCGGCAGGGTGCCCGTCGTCAGGACGTCGTAGGCCAGGCGCGGGGCCCCGGACTGGGCCCACACGACGGTCGTGGCGGTGCTGTGCTCGGTGCCCGGCGCGGCCAGCGACCTCGCGCCTCCGGTCCGCAGCGCGGTGGCCGAGCCGATCCTCGCCGTGGCGACGGCGGGGGCGATGTCCTTGCGGTTGTTGTTGTAGGTCACGCCGGTGACGGCACCGGCGCGACCCAGGTCGACGAGGACGTCGCCACCGATGACCTGCAGGCCCTTCCAGGTCCGGTCGTAGTGGGCGTACGTCGTCCCGCGCGAGTCGGTGAGCGAGGACCGCAGCGTCAGGCCCTGGTCACCGGGCAGACCGAGCGCGGCGTGGTCGCGGGCCGGGTCGGGGACGGCGTGCGAGGTCGGCTGCACCGAGTGGGACGCCGCCGCGCGGGGGGCCGGCGCGGGCGACCCCACGGCGGAGGCGCCGGCGCCGCTGAGGGCGACGGCGACCGAGAGGGCCACCGAGACGGTGACGGGTGACGCGTTCACGGGTGGGGCACTCCTCGGGTGTCGAGCGCCCGCGGGGCAGGACCGGCCCGGTCACCCGAGGCTCGGCCCGCACTCGACCTGTCAACGTGCAGGGACAACCAGTGAAAGGGTAGACCGAAGGCACCGGCCGCCGTGGCCGAACGCCGCGAGATGACCCGCCGTTCTCCTCCTCCCGCGCGCGGCGACGGACCCCTATCGTGGTCGGCGAGATGACCGAGGCGCGCCGAGCGGCCCAGCACGGAGTCGGCGGCGGGGGCATCGACGCCCCGTCCCGACGCTCGGTGCTGCCCGCGCTCGCGGACCGGCTGGCCCGGGGGCCGCTGGCCCCGCTCGGGCAGGCCGAGCACGCGGTGCGCGCCGTCACCCGCGAGCTGCGTCGCCGCAGCACCCCGCGCATGCTCGCCGGCGTGGCCGTCGAGGCGCTCTGGGTCACGACCCACCTCGCCACCTACCCCGTCGGACTCGTCGCCGGCCGGGGCCGGGACGTCGGCCACGGCTACCGCATCGAACACCTGCCCCCGGTCCAGCGGGGCCTGGTCATCTCCGACGTCGAGGCCGCCGGGACGCCTATCCTGCTCGTCCACGGGCTCATCGACAACAGGTCGGTCTTCACCCTGCTGCGCCTGGGGCTGACCCGGCGCGGCTTCGGCCGGGTCTTCGCGATGAACTACTCGACCCTCACCCACGATGTCCGGACGGCCGCCGCCCGGCTCGGCGAGGAGGTCGAGACCATCGTGGCGGCCACCGGCTACGAGCGGATCCACATCGTCGGGCACTCCCTCGGGGGGCTCATCGCCCGCTACTACGTCACCCGGCTGGGGGGCGATGCGCGGGTGCACACGCTCGTCACGCTCGGGACGCCCCACCACGGCACCTATGTCGCCTACCTCGCCCCGACCCGGCTCACCCGCCAGCTCCGCCCGGGCAGCCCGCTCATGACCGAGCTCGAGGAGCCCGCGCCGGACTGCCGGACCCGGTTCATCGTCTACTGGTCGGACGCCGACCAGATGGTCGTCCCGCAGCACAACGCGGCGCTGCACCACCCCGACCTGGCCGTCCGCAACATCGGGCTGCACGGTGTCGGCCACGTCTCGCTGCCGATCGTCGGCGACGTCGTCCACGGCATCTCGGTGGCCCTGGCCCAGCTCCACCACGACGGCACCACGGTCACCCCGGGAGCCACCCCGCTGCCTCCCGGTCGGGTGCGCGAGCCGGCCGGAGGCCGGTCGAACGGCTGAGACGCGTCTCACTTCTGTGGATGTCGGGATTTGGATAACGGCTTGGTCACGGTACCCTCGTCGACAGTGTCCCCTGCACGTTGAGGTTTTCCCTGCCGTGAGTTCGCGTTCGTACGCCGGTCGCCATGGCGACAACCCGGCGCGTCATGCTGCGCCGGGACGTCATGCTGCCCGCACGGTGAGGCGGCTCCCGCGCTCCATCGGGTCCAGCATCATCATGCCGAGCGCCGCCGCCGCCGCCCTCGTCGTCACCGCGACGGGCGCGAGCGTGGCCGAGTCGAGCCCGCTCAACCTCGACCTCTCGGCCACCCAGGCGACCCTCGCGAGAACCCAGGCCGCCGATGCCGCCGCCACCCAGGCCGACCTGACCCAGCGCCGCCAGCAGGTCACGATCCAGGCCGCGGCATACCAGGGGCGTCTGGAGGAGCAGGAGCGCGTCGCCCGCGACAAGGCCCGCCAGGCCGCCGCCGCCGCGCACCTGCTGGCCATCGGGCGCTACTGGATCCTCCCGCTCAAGAAGGGCGCCTACACCCTGTCGTCCCCGTTCGGCATGCGCTGGGGCACGCTCCACCCGGGTGAGGACCTGGCCTGCCCGATCGGCACGCCGGTCATGGCGATGTCCAAGGGCAAGGTCATCTTCGCCGGCGTCGACGGGGGCTACGGCAACAAGATCGAGATCCAGTACTGGGACGGGACGGTCTCCTGGTACGGCCACCTCAGCAGCATCAAGACCCAGGTCGGCGACCAGGTCATGCCGGGTGACGTCGTCGGCTACTCGGGCAACACCGGCTTCTCCACCGGCCCGCACCTGCACCTCGAGATCCACGTCCACGACGGCGCCCCGCCGATCGACCCGCTCCCCTGGCTCAAGGCGCACGGCATCCCCGCCTGACCGACCCTCAGAGCTTCTCCAGCGGCGCGTACCGCAGCAGGAACCGGCGCACCCCCGACTCCCCCCCGAAGTCGACCTCCGCCTGGGCCTTGTCCCCCTCGCCGGTCACCCGCACGACGGTGCCCATCCCGAAGGCGTCGTGCGTGACCCGGTCGCCCGCGGCCAGTGCGATGACCGGACGGGTGCCCGGGCTGCGCACCCCCGGCTGGGCGGCGAGGGTCGCCACGGCCGGTCGCTGGCCCGGTCGGCCGATGGCCGCCGCCCCGGCGAGCTCGCGCTCCCAGCGGACCAGCTCGTCGGGGATCTCGTCGAGGAAGCGTGACGGCGGGTTGTACTGGGGGGCGCCCCAGGCGGAGCGGACCGCGGCGCGGGACAGGTGCAGGCGTTCCCGGGCCCGGGTGATCCCCACGTAGGCGAGGCGGCGCTCCTCCTCGAGCTCGGTCGGGTCACCGAGGCTGCGCAGATGGGGAAAGGTGCCGTCCTCGAGCCCGGTGAGGAAGACGACCGGGAACTCCAGGCCCTTGGCGGTGTGCAGGGTCATGAGGGTGACGACGCCGCCCTCGTCGCCCTCGGCCCCCTCGGGGATCTCGTCGGCATCGGCGACGAGGGAGACCTGCTCGAGGAAGTCCTCGAGGCTGATGACCTCGCCGGTCTCGGCGCGGGTCGTGTCGAACTCCTGGGCGACGGCGACGAGCTCGGCGAGGTTCTCGACGCGGGTCTCGTCCTGGGGATCGGGGCTGCGACGCAGCTCGTCGAGGTAGCCGCTCTTGTCGAGGACCGCCTCGAGGAGGTCGCCGACCCCGGCCTCGTCGTCGTCGCGGACCCGGCCGAGCTCCTCCAGCAGGGCGGTGAACCCCTTGATCGAGGCGACCGAGCGGGTCGCGATCCCCGGGGCGTCCTCGGGCCGGCCGAGGGCAGCGACGAAGGAGATCCGCTCCCGCTCGGCGAGCGCCGAGACACACGCCTCGGCCCGGTCGCCGATCCCCCGCTTGGGGACGTTGAGGATGCGCCGCAGGTTGACCGTGTCCTCGGGGTTGGACAGCACCCGCAGGTAGGCCAGGGCGTCCTTGACCTCGCGCCGCTCGTAGAACCGGGTGCCGCCGACGACCTTGTAGGGCATGCCGACCCGGACGAACACCTCCTCCAGGGCGCGGGACTGGGCGTTGGTGCGGTAGAAGACGGCGACGTCGCCCGGCCGGACGCCGTGCTCGTCACCGAGGGCGTCGATCCGGCGGGCCACGAAGGACGCCTCGTCGTGCTCGTTGTCGCCGACGTAGCCGACGATCGGCTCGCCGGAGCCGGCATCGGTCCAGAGCCGCTTCTCACGACGGTTCTCGTTGCGGGCGATCACGGCGTTCGCCGCCGACAGGATCGTCTGCGTCGAACGGTAGTTCTGCTCGAGCAGGATCGTCGAGGCGTCGGGGTAGTCCTGCTCGAACTCGACGATGTTGCGGATCGTCGCGCCCCGGAAGGCATAGATCGACTGGTCGGCGTCGCCGACGACGACCAGCTCGGACGGGGCGACCGCGGGGGTGCCGCCCGCCTGTCCGGCGGGGTCACCGTGCCCGACGAGCTCGCGGATGAGCTGGTACTGGGCGTGGTTGGTGTCCTGGTACTCGTCGACGAGGACGTGCCGGAACCGTCGGCGGTAGTGCTCGGCGATGTCCGGGAAGGCCTGCAGCAGGTGGACCGTCGTCATGATGAGGTCGTCGAAATCGAGGGCGTTGGCCTGACGCAGCCGGCGCTGGTATGCCGTGTAGGCCTCGGCGAGGACCTGCTCCTGGTGGGTGCTCTGGGTGCCGTCCTCGGCGCCGACCCGGTGCGCGAAGGTCTCCTCGTCGACGAGCTCGTTCTTGAGGTTGGACACCTGGTGCGAGAACGAGCGCGGGTTGTAGCGCTTGGGGTCGAGGTCCATGTCGCGCAGGACCATCGCCATGAGCCGCTGGGAGTCGGCGGCGTCGTAGATCGAGAACGTCGAGCGCAGGCCGAGCGTGGTCGCCTCGCGGCGCAGGATCCGCACACAGGCGCTGTGGAAGGTCATGACCCACATCGACCGGGCCCGTGGGCCGACGAGCGACTCGACGCGCTCGCGCATCTCGGCGGCCGCCTTGTTGGTGAAGGTGATGGCGAGGACCTGACCGGGCTGCACGCCCCGCTCGGCGAGGAGGTAGGCGATGCGGTGGGTCAGCACCCGCGTCTTGCCCGAGCCGGCCCCCGCCACGATGAGCAGCGGGCTCCCCTCGTGGAGCACCGCGGTGCGCTGCTGCGGGTTGAGCCCCTCGAGGAGCGCCGCGGCGTCGAGGCGGGTATGCCGCGCCCCCGCCGGACCGCCCTCGGGCCCGCGGCCGGCGGCTGCCGCCTCGGCCCAGGTCGGCACGCCGGCCGCGTTGACGAGGGCCGCATGGGCGCTCGCGTGCGTCGCGGCGTCGACATGCGGTTCGACGGGATGACCGTCGTGCGCCGCGGGGGCCGAGCCGGAGGGGTCGTCGAAGAGGCCGAGGCCGTCGAAGAGGGTGCTCATGTCGCGGTCCAGCCTACGTGGCCGGGCCGACCCCTCCGGACACCTCGGCGCCCCGCCGCTCGCCCCCGGAGCGTCCCACTACCGGGCCACGGCGTTCGCGTAGACCGCGGCCGGCAGGGTCGACGGGGTCTGTCCACCGGGGCCGGCCTGCCGCGCCAGCAGGCCCTTGGCCATGGCCGCCACGGTCGTCACGACGGCGAGGTCGAGCGCCGCCCCCCAGTCGAACGCGAGGACGTCGGCCAGGCTCGCGGCATACGCGCCGACGAGCGTGGCGATGAAGGTCTTGGCGAGCCGCACCGCGACGTCCGCCCAGTAGGTGAGCCGGGTGAGCCGGCCCAGCTGGAGCAGCCCGCTCGTGACGAGCGAGGTGAGGGCCGCACCCGTCGACATGACGAGGGCGAGGCGCCAGGGGAGCTGGATCGTCCCGGCCGGTCCCGACGAGGTCGTCAGCAGCACGCCGCAGAACACCTGGCCGGCCGTCCAGCCGGCCCGCTCGGCGAGATCGGCGACGACCGCCCCGGCCCGCCGCGATGGCGCCGGCGTCGCCCCGGTGGGGTCCTCTCGGGTCGCCTCGGTGCTCATCGGCTCCTCCTTCGTCGCGGACGCCACGGAGCGGGTCCGTCGCCAGGGTCCCACCGCGGTCGGCCCCTCGCCCAGGGCCGATGGCGAGGCCGCGCGGCATACGGTGGGGCATGGCCTCCCGCACCGGCGACTTCGGCGAGCCCGTCGAGCTCGAGATCGGCGACCGCACCGTCCGGCTCTCCAGCCCCGAGCGGGTCTACTTCCCCGCGCGCGGTGAGACCAAGCTCGACCTCGCGCACTACTACCTCGCCGTGGGCGACGGCATCGTCCGCGCGCTGCGCGAGCGGCCGTGCATGCTGCACCGCTTCCCCGACGGCGTCGCCGGGGACAAGGTCCACCAGAAGCGGCTGCCCCGAGGGGCGCCACCGTGGGTGCAGACCGTCCGGCTGCACTTCCCGCGCTACGGGCTGCACGCCGACGAGCTGTGCGTGACCGACCTCGCCGACGTCGTCTGGGCGGTCCAGATGAGCACGGTGGAGTTCCACCCGTGGAACAGCCGGAGGTCCGACACCGAGAAGCCGGACGAGTGGCGGATCGACCTCGACCCCATGCCCGAGGCGCCGTTCTCGCGAGTGCGACGAGCGGCGACCGTCTGCCACGAGGTCCTCGACGAGCTCGGGGCCACCGGCTGGCCGAAGACCTCCGGCGGCCACGGGCTGCACATCTATGTGAGGATCGCCCCCGACCACGGCTTCCAGGACGTGCGCCGGGCCGCGCTGGCCTTCGCCCGGGAGGTCGAGCGCCGGCTGCCGGCGGACGTGACGACGACGTGGTGGCGGCGCGACCGCGACCCCGCGGCGGTCTTCGTCGACTACAACCAGAACGCCCGGGACCACACCATCGCCGCGGCATACTCGGTGCGCGGCAACGCGATCGGCACCGTCTCGACGCCGATCCGCTGGGACGAGGTCGACGACGTCGTGCCCGACGACCTCACCATCGCGACGGTGCCGCAGCGGTATGCCGCCCTCGGCGACCTCCACGAGGGGATCGACGACGCCGTCTTCGACCTCGCGCCCCTGCTCGAGTGGGCCGACCGCGACGAGCGGGAGGGGGCCGAGGCGCCGCCCGAGCCCGAGGACTCCGCGGCGCCGGAGGGCTGAGCGGCGATGCCGGGCGACATCAGGGTCGGTGGGTCGGTGACGATCCCGCAGGCCGAGCTGCGGTGGCGGTTCTCGCGATCGTCCGGACCCGGCGGGCAGGGGGTCAACACGACCGACAGCAGGGTCGAGCTCGTCTTCGACCTCGGCTCGTCCTCGGCGCTCCGGCCTGAGCTCAAGGCCCGGGCGATGGAGCGCCTCGGCGGCCGGCTCGTCGACGGCGCCCTCGTCGTCGTGGCGTCCGAGCACCGCTCGCAGCTGCGCAACCGCGAGGCCGCCGAACGCCGCCTCGCCGCCCTGCTGGCCGAGGCGATCGCCCCGCCGCCACGGCGTCGTCGGCTCACCCGGGCCACCCGGGCGTCGGTGGAGCGCCGGTTGTCGGCCAAGCGACACCGGGGCGAGACCAAGCGGCTCCGGCGGCGCGGCCCCGACGACTGACCCCGCCGAGGCCCCCCTCCCGCGGGACGCGCCACCTGCGCAGGGCACCAGCATCGCGGAGGCCACCGTCGTCGACGACGGGACGGGGTTGTTGCCGGTGGACGCGGCAACAGCCCCGTTCGCCCGCAACAACCCCGCCTCCTCACCCGCCGGGCCGCAGGCCACCCGGCTGCTCTCCGCGGGCGAGGAGGCACCGCACCGGCCGCGGACGATCCGCGCGCCGCACCCGCCGCTGAAATCCCCGCGCCGCCCGGACGGGGTCGCCCTACTCTGTCCTGGTGCGTACGACCCGGGCCGCGCTGTTCCGCGACCGGAGGTTCCTCCTCCTGCTGTCGGCGCGGACCCTGTCGATGCTCGCGATAGCGTTCGCGCCCGTCGCGCTGGCCTTCGGCATCCTCGACCTGCCCGGCGCGACCCCCAGCACCCTCTCCCTCGTCCTCACCGCCTCGGCAGTGTCCGTCGTCGCCTTCACCCTGGCCGGCGGCGTCATCGCCGACCGGTACCCCCGCGAGCGGGTCCTGCAGAGCGCGGAGTGGGTGGCCTCGGCGGTCCACATCGCCATCGGCGTCATGCTCCTGACCGGGCACGCCCCGATCTGGGGGCTCATGCTGGCGACGTTCGTCGCGGGCATGGGCGAGGCGCTCGTGTGGCCGGCGCTGACCGGGATCATCCCCGAGGTGGTCCCCGCGTCGAACCTGCAGGACGGCAACGCCCTCCTCGGCCTCGGCGGCAACCTGGCCCGGGTCGTCGGGCTCGTCGCGGGTGGGCTCGTCGTCATCGCCATCGGCGGCGGGTGGGCCCTCATCGGCGCCGGCGTGACGTTCGCCGTGTCCGGGCTCCTCATCTCGCGGCTGCGGCTCGGCCGCGCCCCCGTGCAGCCCTACGGGCACGAGGGGCTGCGGGCCCAGCTGGCCGGCGGCTGGGCCGAGTTCCGCTCGCGCCAGTGGCTCTGGGTCGTCGTCCTGCAGTTCTCCGTCCTCGTCATGGTCTGGCAGGCGGCCCATCTCGTCCTCGGCCCGGTCGTGGCCAAGAGCGAGCTCGGCGGGGCGGCCGCGTGGACGACCGTCCTCACGTCCGAGTCGGTCGGGCTCATCGTCGGCGGCCTGCTCGCCATGCGGCTGCGCCCCCGGCGCCCGATCCTCCTCGTCGTCCTGCTCAGCTTCGGCGCCGCCCCGCCCTACCTCCTCCTCGGAGGGCGCGCCTCGCTCCTCGCCGTCGCGGTCGCGTCGTTCGTCCTCGGCGTCTGCTTCGAGGCGCTCGGCGTCCTGTGGCAGACGACGATGCAGCGCGAGGTCCCACCGGAGTCCCTCTCGCGGGTCAGCTCCTACGACGCCCTGGGGTCCCTCCTGCTCGGCCCGCTCGGTCTGCTCCTCGCCGGCCCGGCCGCCGAGGCCTTCGGCGCCCACGCCAGCCTCATCGGGTGCGGGGTCGTCATGGTCGTGGTCAACGTCGGGGCGCTGCTCTCCCCCGGTGTCCGGTCGCTGCGCGCTCCTGCCGTGACCGCCGCCCCCCGAGGTCCCATCGAGCCCGTCGAGGCCGGGCCCGCGACGATCGTCCCGTGACCCCGGGGCCGGCCGCCTCCTCTAGCGTGGGGACCGTGGACCCGCATCCCCTCACCGGCGAGCCGTTCCCCTCGCCCGTGCCGCCCGGGACGGGCTGGCCCGGTGACCCCGCCACCGCGCAGACCCCGGTGGCCCGCACGGCGGCCCAGGTGCGCCGGCTCGCGACCTCCTCCGGCGGCATACCCGAGCTCGACGCGCGGATCTCGGTATGCCGGGCCTGCCCCCGTCTGGTCGAGTGGCGCGAGACGGTGGCCCGCAGCGGACGGCGCGCGGCCTTCGCCGACCAGCCCTACTGGGGTCGGCCCGGCCCGTCCTTCGGCGACCCCGAGGCCGAGGTCCTCGTCGTCGGCCTCGCCCCGGCCGCCAACGGGACCAACCGGACCGGGCGGATGTTCACCGGCGACAGGTCGGGTGACTGGCTGTATGCCGCGCTCCACCGGGCCGGCTTCGCGAGCCTGCCGACGTCGGTCGCCGGCGGTGACGGACAGGTGCTCACCGGGCTCCGGATCGTCGCCGCCGTCCGGTGCGCCCCGCCCGCGAACCGGCCGACGACACCGGAGAAGGCCACCTGCGCACCGTGGCTCGACCGCGACCTCGAGCTGAGCGCCCCCCGGCTGCGGTCCGTCCTCGCCCTCGGCTCGATCGCCTGGGACGCCACCCTCGGCGCGGCGGCCCGGCTCGGGTGGGGCGTGCCGCGGCCGAAGCCCCGGTTCGGCCACGGCGCCACAACCGTCCTCACCCCGCCCGGCGCGGGCGGCATCCGGCTCGTCGGCAGCTACCACGTCAGCCAGCAGAACACCTTCACCGGCCGGCTGACCGAGGCGATGCTCGACGAGGTCGTCGGGTCGCTGTGACCGGTTCCGTCACGCGGGGCCGGGTACGACGAGAGCGACACCCGCCGGCGGCATACCCTGATGCCCTCGGCACCCCACCACGCGAAGGAGCGTCCATGGTCCTGCCCGACACCGCCCCCGCCCTCGTCGCGACCCGCTCCGGCGGCGTCGACGTGCTCGTCGTGGAGGACCGTCCCGTCCGCGAGCCCGGCCCCGGGGAGATCGTCGTCGCCGTCCAGGCCGTGGGTGTCAACTTCATCGACGTCTACCAGCGCGAGGGCATCTATCCCGTGCCGGCGCCCTTCGTCATGGGCAACGAGGCGGCCGGCGAGGTCGTCGAGACCGGCGAGGGCGTCACCGAGGTCGTCGCCGGCGACCGGGTCGCGTGGGCGATGCACATGGGCAGCGCGCAGGCACTCGCCACGGTCCCCGCTCGGGCCGTCGTCCCCGTGCCGCCCGACGTCGACCTCGACGTCGCCGCGGCCGCCATGCTCCAGGGGATGACCGCGCACTACCTCACCCGCAGCACGTATGCCGTGACCCACGGGACCGTCGCGCTCGTCCACGCCGCCGCGGGCGGGGTCGGCCAGCTCCTCGTCCAGATGGTCACCGCTCGCGGTGGCCGGGTCATCGCCACCGCCGGCTCGGCCGAGAAGGTCGCGACGGCCCGGGCCCTCGGCGCCGAGGTGGCCATCGACTACAGCCGGGTCGACGACCTCGCGGCGGCGATCCGCGAGGCGACCGGGGGTGAGGGCGTCGACGTCGCCTACGACGGGGTCGGCCGGGCCACCTTCGACGCCTCCCTCGCCTCGCTCAAGCGGCGCGGCCTCATGGTCCTCTACGGCGCCTCGAGCGGCCAGGTGGCGCCCTTCGACCTCCAGCGGCTCAACGCCGGTGGCTCGCTCTTCATCACCCGCCCGAGCCTGGCCCACTACACGGCCGACCGGGGCGAGCTGCTCGAGCGCTCGGCCGCCGTGCTGCGGGACATCGGAGCGGGCACCCTCCACATCGCCGTGGGCGGCCGGTACCCCCTCGCCGAGGCGGCCCGGGCCTACGAGGCCCTGGAGTCCCGGGCGACCCAGGGCAAGCTGGTGCTGCTGCCCTGAGCCGGTCCGTCCTCGGGAACCTCCTCAGGCGTCGCGGCGGACCAGGCTGACGCCGGCCGCGACGAGCACGACGGCGGCATACCCGCAGAAGAGGGCGAAGCCGACCCAGGGCGACAGCGTGCTCGGGTCGGGGTGGACCGCCACGATGCCCTGTCCTGCGGTGCTCGGCAGGTACTTGTCGATCGGGGTGGACCACGAGCTGGGGAGGAAGCGGACGATGATCGGCAGCACGAGCAGCACCCCGAACAGCGTCGAGATCGCGGCGGCCGTGGTGCGGAGCAGCGCCCCGAGCCCGAGACCGAGCAGCCCGACGACGGTGAGATAGAGCGCCGACCCGACCACCGCCCGCAGGACGCCCGGGCTGCCGAGCGAGGTCTGCAGGTTCTTGCCCGAGAAGATCGCCTGGCCGATGAGGAACGCGGCCAGGACGGTCGGAAGGGTGATGACGAAGGTCGTCACGGCGAAGACCACCGTCTTGGCGGTCAGCACGGGGAGCCGGGTGGGGACCGCGGCGAGCGAGGCGCGGATCATCCCCGTCGTGTACTCGCCGGTGACGACGAGGATCCCGAGGACGCCGATGGCCAGCTGGGCGAGAAAGATCCCCGCCAGCGACCGCGACGTCGGGTCGAAGGCCGCCAGCTCGGCCGGGTTCTTCGGCGGCCAGTGGGCGACCGTGACCGAGCTGACGAGCACGGCCAGACCGATGACGATGACGACGGCAGCCAGCAGCGAGAAGACCGTCGAGCGGAGCGAGCGGAGCTTGGTCCACTCCGACAGGACGACGCGAGCCAGCGTCACCGGCTTGACCTCACGGGACGCGTGACGGGTGGCGGTCACGGTGCTCATCGGGCGGCTCCGATCGTCGGGACCTGCGGGGTCGGGCCGGTCGGCGCGCCGTCCGGACCGTCCGGGCCGACCGCGCCGTGGAACTCCACGGCGTCCTGGGTCAGCTGCATGAAGGCGTCCTCGAGCGAGGTCCGCTGGTCGGTGAGCTCGAGCAGGGTGATGCCGGCCGCGCCGGCCGCCCGCCCGATCTGGTCGGTGCTCAGGCCGCTGACCTCGAGGGCATCGCCGTCGACCGGCTGCACGGTCACATCCGGCCCGGCGATGACGCCGGCCAGCCGCGTGGGCTCGGTCGAGCGGACCCGGACGTGGTTGCCCGAGGACGCGGCGATGAACTCCTCGACACTGGTGTCCGCGATGAGCCGGCCCCGGCCGATGACGATGAGGTGCTCGGCGGTCTGGGCCATCTCGCTCATGAGGTGCGAGCTGACGAAGACGGTCCGCCCCTCTGCGGCGAGGTGCCGCAAGAGGGTCCTGATCCACCGGATGCCGTCCGGGTCGAGCCCGTTGACCGGCTCGTCGAGGATGAGGGTGTGCGGGTCGCCGAGGAGCGCCGAGGCGATGCCCAGCCGCTGGCCCATGCCGAGCGAGAAGCCCCCGGCCCGCTTGCGGGCGACCTCGCCCAGACCGACGAGGTCGACGACCTCGTTGACCCGGGACCTCGGGATGCCGGCGGTCTGGGCGAGCGCGAGGAGATGGTTGTATGCCGTGCGCCCGGTGTGGATGGACCGCGCCTCGAGCAGCGCCCCCACCTCGTGGAGCGGGGCCCGATGCTCCCGGTAGGGCCTGCCGTTGACCCGGACCGCACCGGACGTCGGGGCGTCGAGACCGAGGATGAGCCGCATCGTCGTGGACTTGCCCGCACCGTTCGGACCGAGGAACCCGGTCACCACTCCCGGCGAGACGGTGAAGGTCAGGTCATCGACAGCGGTCTTCTCGCCGTACTTCTTGGTCAGGCCGACGGCCTCGATCATGGACATCCCTCTCGTGTCGTGCAGTCCGCGTCGACGCAGTCATCCGCCGCGGACGCCCGGACATCGTGACCCGCCCCGCTGAGGACGGGCTGAGAGGGGGCTGACCGGCCTCCAGGTTCGCTAGGCCCAGAGGACGGCGATCGCCGCGTTGAGCACCGCGAGCGCCCCGGCGGCCGTCACCAGCTCCGGGCGGGCCTCCCCCTTGCGGGCCCGCACCGCCGCGATCTCGGCGCAGGCGACGACGACAACAGCGACGAGCGCCTTGACGCCGATCTTGGCGTGGTCGACCGGCTGGTGGTCCGCCTCGAGGATCCCGACGAGGGCCAGGCCGGTGAGGAGCTGGAGTCGGGCACCCCAGACGAGCGTCGGTGTGGCGGCGCCGCGCGCGACGAACACCGCGCTGCCGATGATGGCCGCCATGCCCAGGAGGTGGAGCAGGAGGACGAGGTGCTCGAGGATGTCCATGGGGCCCCACCCTACGGGTCAGGGAGGGATGCCTCAGACCAGGCGCCGCCCCATGGCCCACGCGGTCAGCTCGTGCCGGGAGGACAGCTGGAGCTTGCGCAGGACCGACGACACGTGGGTCTCCACCGTCTTGACCGAGATGAACAGCTCCTTGGCGACCTCCTTGTACTGGTAGCCGCGGGCGATGAGCCGCATGACCTCCCGCTCCCGCGCGGAGAGCCGGTCGAGCTCCTCGTCGACCTCGGCGATCTCGCCGGCCGCGGCGCCGAAGGCGTCGAGGACGAACCCGGCGAGCCGCGGCGAGAAGACGGCGTCCCCGTCGGACACCCGCCGGATGGCGGTGGCCAGGTCGGTGGCGCTGATCGTCTTGGTGACGTAGCCACGGGCGCCGGCCCGGATGACGGCGATGACGTCCTCGGCGGCGTCCGACACCGACAGGGCGAGGAAGCGCACCGGGGCTCCCGCACCCGACTCGACGCCGACGCAGCCGTGGAGCACGTCGACCCCGCCGTTGCCCGAGCCCCCCGGCAGGTGGACGTCGAGGAGGACGACATCGGGGCGCTCCGCGCGGATGACCGCGACGGCGCTGTCGACGTCGGGGGCCTCACCGACGACGGTGACCGCCTCGCCCACCTCCTCGGCGAGCTCGCTGCGGACCCCGGTCCGGAACATCCGGTGGTCGTCGACGAGGACCACCCGGATCGGGCTGGACGGGGTGGGCTGGCCGGTCATGACGGGTCTCCTTCGGTGGGTGGCACGGTGAGCTCGACCTCGACCCCGTCCTCGCGGCGCCGGATCCGGGCCGTACCCCCGTGGCGCTCCATCCGGGCGAGGATCGACTCGCGGACGCCGAGGCGGTCCTCGGCGATCTCGTCGACGTCGAACCCGTCACCGTGGTCGCGGACGAAGGCCTCGACCCCGCTCGGCCCGATCTCGACATAGGCGGTGACCGGCGGGCGACCGTGGCGCACCGCGTTGAGCAGGGCCTCGCGCAGCGCCCGGGTCAACGCGATGCCGCGCTCCTCGAGCGGGCGGTCGCCGGTGACGACGAGGTCGATCGGCACGGCGTGCAGGTCCTCGACCTCGTGGGCGACCTCGGCGACGGCCGCCGCCAGGCTGTCGCCCTCACCGGAGGGGCCGGCATACAGCCAGGTCCGCAGCTCGCGCTCCTGGGCCCGGGCGAGCTGGGTGACGGCGGTGGGGTCGGCGGCACGCCGCTGGATGAGCGCGAGGGTCTGCAGGACCGAGTCGTGCAGGTGGGCCGCGATGTCGGCGCGCTCGGTGGCCCGCGCCGCCGCGACCTGCTCCCGGCGCAGGTCCCCCCACAGCCGGACCGCCCACGGCGCCGCGATGATGACCGCCCCGCCGAGGACCGTGAGCGCCGCGAGCAGGGCGTCCCAGACGACGGCCGGGCTCTGGCCGCGGGTCGTCAGCACGAGGATCCCGACGACGACGAGGCCCAGGCCGAGCCCGAGGCGCGCCCAGACGAGGCGCCGCGACCCGGTCCCGGCGACGAGCCAGCTCTCGCGCTCGGCCTCGTCGAGGTGCGACCAGGCGATGATGGCGCCCGCCGCGATGACGAGCAGCGGGATGAGCAGGCCGGCCTGGACGTCGATGCCGACCGACTGGGCGGTTCCGACGAGACCGATGAGCACCGCGAGACCCCCGGCCGCGAGGAGCGTGCGCCACCGTGGGTCGCGTCGGCCACCGGCAGGCTCGCCGCGGACCCAGGCCGGCGGGCCAGAGGCCGGGCGGCCGGCGGGCGCCCAGGGCGATGCGACGACACCCGTGCCGGCCGGCGCCGCGAAACCATCGCTCCCGGCGCCGAGCGCCGGTGCCGCCGGGTGGGCCGGGGGCGGCATACCCCCGGGGACCCCGACCGCGACGACGCCGGGCGCGGGCACGCCCACCGCCGCGGGCATCGCGTTGGGCAGCGAGCCGAGCCGGGCGGCCGCCTCGTAGCCGTTCTCCTCGGGGACGAGGGCCCACAGGAAGACGTACGCGGCGAGCGAGCCGCCGGCCGTGAGGACGAGCGAGGCGAGGAAGGCGAGCCGGACCAGCCCGGTCGAGAGACCGAGGTGGTGGGCGATGCCGACGCACACCCCGGCGAGGCGGCGGCCGGAGACGGCGCGTCGCAGCGGGGGCCGCTGCGGCGCGGCGGCCGCGACCGGCGCCGGACGCTCGTACGGGGTGGGCATGCCCCCATCCTCGCGCACGTCGGGGCCGGGATCCGAGCCTTCCGGGGTGGGATCAGGGGCCGTTCAGGGTCGACCCTCATGGCCGCCGGTGCGGCCCGACGACACGATGAGGGCATGACACAGCAGCCCCCACCGTCGGCCCCTCCGGCACCCCGTCCCCGATCCGGCCTCGACGGCCTGTTCGACTGGGTCCGCGGCCTCGGCCTCGCCCGCGACACGGACAACCGCTGGTTCGGCGGCGTCTGCTCCGGGCTCGGTCGACGGTTCGGTATCGACCCCATCCTCGTCCGGGCGCTGACCGTCATCCTGGCCCTCATCGGCGGCGTCGGGCTCACGCTCTATGTGCTGGCCTGGCTGTTCCTCCCGGACCCGCAGGGACGGATCCACGCCGAGGGAGCCCTGCGCGAGGGCGACGCCTGGGGCATCGTGCTCATCGCCGTCTTCGCGGTCCTCGTCATCACCGGCATCTCGGTCGGGCACAGCGGCCCGCGGTGGTTCGTGTGGTGGCTCGTCCCGCTCGCCGTCATCGGCGTCATCGTCATCCGCAGCGCGGACCGCCGGTCCGCGACCCCACCACCTCCCGGAGGTCCCACCGTGCCACCCCTCCCGTATGCCGCGCCCCCGGCTCCCGGCGGCCCCGCTCCGGCGGGGACCGGGACCGGTGGGCCCACCGGCCCCGCCACCGACGCGACCGGCTACGGAGCTCCGACCCACGCCACGGCCGGCTACGGAGCACCCACCTACACCGGCCCCGGCTACACCGGCCCCGGCTACACCGGCCCCGGCTACACCGGCCCCGGCTACACCGCACCCACGCCGGCCCAGCGCTACCAGGCGCCCCCGACGTGGTCCCCCCGCCCACCCGTCGCGCCGGTCGCCCCCCCGCCGCCGCGACCCCGGCGTCGCCCGGCGGGCGGCTCGGCCGCCCTCGTCGCCATCGGTCTGGTCATCGCCGGGTACGGGATCGGCTACCTCCTCGACGGTCCGACCGGCTTCCCCGGCAGCGCCGAGCTGCTCGGCGCGGCGGTCGCCCTCGGGGCGGTCTCGGTCCTCGTCCTCGCGCTGGGGATCATGGGCCGTCGCGGCGGGTTCGCCACCTTCCTCGCGATCGTGCTCGCCTTCGGCACCTGGGTGGCCACGGTCTCGCCGTCCACCGCCTTCACCCATGACGGCGGCGTCGGCGACCGGCAGTGGGCCCCCGCCGCCACGGTGACGAGCGCGACCTACTCGATCGGCCTCGGCGACGGGACGCTCGACCTCACCGGCCTGGCCGACCCGGCCGCCGTCCCGCCCGGCGTGTCGGGCACGACGCCGGACCTCACGGTCAACGTCGGCCTCGGAGACCTGCGGATCATCGTGCCCGAGGGCGTGACGGCGACCGTGAGCTACGACCTCGGCTACGGGTCGGTCCACGTCGTGGGCCCCGACGGCAGCACCGCCGGGAGCCGCCCGAGCTCGCAGAGCGTCAGCGCCTCGACGACCGTCGGCACCGGGCCCCGCGCCGTCGACATCACCGCCCACCTCGGTCTCGGCGACCTGACGATAGAACGGATGTGACACAGCGATGAGCGACCAGCCCGACGACCGCCACCCCGCCACCACCCCCGAGGAGCTCGAGATGAGCGACCCCACGGCCGACCGCATCGCCGAGGATCACGCACCGGCCGCCGGCGACGCCACGGCCCCGCTGCCCCCCGTCCCACCGACCTCGCCGCTGTCGACCGGCGGCCCGGCGGGACCCGGCCCCAGCCTCGCGGACGAGCTCGTCGGCGAGCCCGCGCGGGTGGAGGCGGCGGGCCCCGAGACGCCGGCACCGGTGTATGCCGCGCCGGTCGCGGCGGCCCCCTCCGCCCCTCGGCCCGCCCCCGCCTTCATCGCCGGGCCGGCGCCGTTCCCGATCATCGTGGGTCTGCTCGGGCTGGCCATCGCCATCACGGCGATCGTGAGCCGGGAGGCTCACCTGACCATCGACTGGGGTCGGGCCGGGCCGATGACCATCGTCGGCGCCGGGCTCGTCCTCGTCGCCCTCGGGCTGCTCGGCATGCGCAGTCGCCGCACACCCGGCGCGTGACGGGGCGCCCGTCCCGGCGCCTCACCGCCGCCGGTCAGCCCAGCAGGCCGGCGGCGGTGAGCGCCTCGGCGACCGACCCGGCGAGAGGGAACCGCACGAGGTGCTCGGCCCGGACCCACGCGGCCCGGGCCGTCGAGCCGCCGACGTCGTGGACGACGGGGTCGGTCGGGTCGGGGCAGGTCGCGGTGTGGAACACCCGCACCGCGTGGTAGTCCTCGACCCGGCCGCCCGGGCTGCGGCCGACCCAGTGTCCGCTCTGCACGGTGAGCAGCCGGATGTCCCGGACCCGCTGGGCCGTCTCCTCGAAGACCTCCCGGTGCAGGGCCTCCTCCGGGGTCTCACCGGGGTCGAGACCGCCACCGGGGAGGTTCCACAGCCCCGCCGCGTTGGTGCGCTCCGAGAGCTCGGTGAGCAGGACCCCGCGGTGCGAGGTGACGACCGCGTAGGCGGCGACCCGCTGGTGGCGCACCGCCCGGGCGAGGTCGTCGGCCGTGAGGTCGGCGTCGACGCTCACCCGAGCGGACCCGACGTCGGCGGACGCGGACGGGGGCTCCCCAGCCACCGGCTCCACGGCATACCGGATGACGAGGTCGCCGGGGTGCGGCCGGCGCACCTCGACCGGCCGCCCGGACCAGCCGGCCCGCAGCAGGGTGGCGGCCGGGTCGGCCCCGTGACCGAGAACGACCCGCACGACCTCCTCGCCCTCGTGGTCGGCGACGAGGGTGATCACCGGGGCCCGCCCGCCCGCATCGCCCGGTCGTACTCCCCCAGCGTCGCCGCGACGACACCCGGCCAGTCCTGCTCGGGCGCCTGGGTCCGGTTGTGCTCGGCGATCCGCGCGCGCAGGGCCGGGTCACCGGCCAGCCGGGCGAGCGCCGAGGCCAGCCCCTCGTCGTCGTCGGCGAGCAGGCCGGCCACGCCGTCCTCGACGAAGTCGTCGGCGCCGGTCCCGCGGCGGGCGACGACCGGCAGGCCGGCCGTGCGCGCCTCGAGGGCGGCGATGCCGAACGCCTCGAGCCGCGTCGTCGTGAGATAGAGGTCGCTGTCCCAGTGCAGCCGGCGCAGCTCCTCGCGGCTCACCCGTCCCGGCATCGAGACCCAGCCCATGTCGTGGCGGGCGAGGTAGCGCTCGAGCGCGGGCCGTTGGGGCCCCTCGCCGAGCAGCGTCGCGGACAGGGCGACCCCGGGGTCGAGGAGCCGGCGCGCCTCGCGCAGCACCTGGAGCGCAGCGAGCGGCCGCTTGCGGCGGGTCAGGCGCAGGGCGCTGACGACGCGGACGGAGGCGCCGGGTGCGCGGGCCGCCAGGTCGGCCGGGCGTGCCCAGGCCGCCGCGTCGATGCCGTTGCCGAGCACACCGACGGGTACGTCGCGTCCGGCCACCAGCCGGATCCTGGCGGCGGCCATCGTCGAGACCGCGCTCAGGGCGGCCCCTCGCGCGGCCCAGCGTCCGGCCCGGCCGAGCAGGCGGAAGGCCGGCGCGGACCGGTCGATGACGCAGTGCCAGGTCACCGCCGTGGGCAGCCCGATGCCCAGCGCCACGCCGACCATGTCGGTGGCGAACGGGCTGACCACGCCCATGTGGACGTGGGCGACGTCGAAACCACCCGCGGCGAGCCGGCGGCGGACCTCGGGCGGGGCGAAGGGGTTGACCGGGACCCCGCCCGGGAGCGGGATCGCCATCCGGTGGACGGGGACGTCGTCCTCGAGGAGGCAGGCCCCGTGCCGTTCCCCGTCGGGTCCGGTCGTCGCCGTGAAGACCTCGACCTCGTGCCCGGCTGCCCGCAGGGCCTGGGCGAGGTCGTGGACCTGGACCTCGATGCCACCGAGCCGCGGCAGGTAGCAGTCGGAGAGCAGGGCGACCTTCACGGGAGGACAGCCTGCCATGCGTCAGGATGGGAGCGATGACCCGCACGCTCGTGGCGTTCCACGCCCACCCCGACGACGAGGCCCTGCTGACGGCGGGCACGATGGCGCGCGCCGCGGCCGAGGGACACCGGGTGGTGCTCGTGCTCGCGACCGACGGGGGCCTCGGTCTGGCGGGGTCGGACTTCCACGCGGAGCCGGGCGGTCTGGGGTCGGTGCGGCTGACCGAGGCCCGCTCCAGCGCGGCCGCCCTCGGGGTGTCGCGGGTCGAGTGGCTCGGCTATGCCGACAGCGGCCTCGACGGCGAGGTGCCCCCCGACCCGCCGGGCGCCGTCCGCTTCGTCCGGGCCCCGGTCGAGGAGGCCGCCGAGCGGCTCGCCGCCGTCCTGCGCACCGAGCGGGCCGACGTCCTGCTCGGCTACGACGGCAACGGCGGCTACGGCCACCGCGACCACGTCCGGGTCCACGAGGTCGCCCGCCGGGCGGCGCAGATCGCCGGGACGCCGCGGCTCCTCGAGGCGACCGTCCCGCGCGACACGATCGTCAGGGCCGTCCGCCTCGTGTCGCGGGTCTACCGCTTCCCCCCCGAGTTCGACCCGACGAGCTTCGAACGCGCCTACCTGCCGCGGGCCGAGGTCACCCACCGCATCGACGTCCACCGGTATGCCGCCGCCAAGCGTGCGTCGATGCGGCACCACGCGTCGCAGGCGAGCGCCGACGGCGGCGACCGCACGCTCGCGGCATTCCTGCGGATCCCGCGCCCGGTGTATGACCTCGTCTTCGGTCGGGAGTGGTTCCACGACCCGGCGCTGCCGGCGGGCGGGGCGATCCGCCGGGACGTCTTCGAGGACCTGCCGTGAGCGCGCGGGCCAGGCGCGGTGTGCAGGTCGTCGTCGGCCTGGGCTTCGCCGTCGTGCTCCTCGTCTGGGGGCTCCCGCACTTCGCCAAGACGTCGTGGAGCGCCGTCTTCGCGGTCCTGTCCTCGGTGCCCCTCGACCGGGTGCTCCTGTTCCAGGGGCTGATGCTCCTCGGGCTCTGGTCCTACACGTTCACCTTCACCGGGAGCCTTCCCGGCCTGTCTCACCTCCGCGCGCTCATCGTCAACCTGTGCGGGTCGTCGGTCTCCAACCTGCTGCCCGGCGGGGGGGCCGTCGGCCTCGCGGCGACCTACACGATCACCCGGTCCTGGGGGTTCGGCCGGCGAGAGGTCTCGACGTCGGCCATCGTCACCGGGGTCTGGAACGTGCTCGCCCGGATCGCTCTGCCGGTCGTCGCCATCCTCGTCCTGTGGTGGGGCAACACCGGTCTGCCGCCGGCCGTCGGCGACGCCGCAGCGGCGGGCAGCATCAGCGGCCTGGCACTCCTCGCGGCGTTCGTCGCCGTCATCGCGAGCGAGCGCGCCGCCCAGGTCATCGGCCGGGGCCTCGACGCGGTCATCGGCCCGCTCGTGCGGCGGCGCCGCCGCTCGGCGAGCACGACGACCCTCGAGGCCCTCGTCACCGACCTGCGCGCCCGCATCAACGATGTCGTGGCCCACGGGTGGCTCCAGATGACGGTCGGGATGGCCGGCTTCTTCGGGTGCTACTTCGTCCTGTTCGTCCTCATCATGCGGACAACGGGCGTCCAGCAGCACCTGGGGATCCTCTTCGCGGCGTTCGCCATCGGACGGCTGCTCACCGCCGTGGGCGTCACCCCGGGCGGCGTCGGGGTGACCGAGACGGCGACGGCCACGGCGCTCGTCGCCTGGGGTGCCCACCCCGCCGACGCCACCGCCGGGGTCGTGCTCTTCTCGGTGTTCACCCACCTCATGGAGGTGCCGCTCGGCGGGCTGGGCTGGCTCCTGTGGGCCCTCGGCTCCAAGCCGGGCCTCCCCGCCGACGAGGACGACCTTTCCCGCCGGAACGGGGGACCTGCTTCTTCACCCCACAACATTTCCGGGGTGAAGAAGCAGCTTCCGGGGTGAGGCGCGACCGACTACGCCGGGGGCCGCTCGAACACGAGCGCCATCGGCGTCTGCTCGGCGCCCTGACCGAGCGGGTTGTCGGCGAACATCGCCTCGAACCGGCGGCGCACCGCCTCACCTCCGGGCACGTCGGTCCCGAGGACGTTGCGCCCGATGTCGTTCGCGTCCATGACGACCGTCCCGCCGAAACTCTCCCGGTATGCCGCGGGCACCCGTTCGCGGATCGCCGCCGAGAGCCGCGCGGCCACGGCATCCGGGTCCTTGGGCGCGAGCTTCGCCGAGACGTTCGAGGGGTAGGCCGAGTACTCGGTCGGCCCGTCGATGGCCCGGATGTCGTTGCCGACGAGCTCGTAGAACAGGCCCTTGCGGCCGATGACCTTGCCCACGGCGCCACCGGCGGCGGCATACAGGACCCGCGGCAGGCCGGCCTCCTCGATGGCGAGCTGCATCGTGAACGGTGAGCCGAGCCCGATCCCCGCCGGGGTCCGGGTGACGTAGCGGGACAGGACCCGGGCGGGCCGGCCGACCTTGATGTCCCAGATGAAGTAGGACCGGCCCTGGGTGATGGCGACGATCTTCTCGGAGATGAAGAGATACCACCGCCCGCCGGTCGCGGCCGCGTGCTCGGCACCGGCCTGCGCCAGCGCGGCGAAGAAGGCCTCGACGTGCTCGAGCACGCGGGCGTCGAGGTCGGTGTCCTTGCTCACGAGCTCGGTCCGCAGGGGGTAGCGCCGCACCGTCCCGCCCGCGTCAAGCGTCAGGTCGAGCGCCTTGCCCCGGTTGGGCTCCAGGTCGGTCTTGGTCCGCTCCGGCGCCGCCGTCTCGGGCACCGGCTCGTCGAAGAACTCGCGCAGCCACAGCTCGAGGTTGAGCAGCCGCCAGAAGGTCATCGAGTCGACGTCGTTGGTCCCTTTGATCCAGCCCTCGAAGGCGTGCAGCACCTCGGTCGCGTTGACGTAGGGCCGCGCGGCGAAGGACTCGCTGAGGAAGATCGAGTAGAAGTGGTTCTTCAGCCGCATGAACCACTCGTTCTGCGGCGTCGTGAACCCGATCTTGTTGCGGCGCCGGTTGATCGACTCCGGCAGCATCCCTCGGGTGGCGTCGCGCAGGACCCGCTTGTTCCAGCCGTCCTTGATGATGGCCTCGTCGGAGAGGCTGAAGACGTACTTCACGACCTCCTTGTCCAGGAACGGCACCCGGCCCTCGAGGCTGAACCGCATCGTGTTCTTGTCCTCGTAGCGCAGCAGCGACGGCAGGCTGTTGTGGAAGAGGTCCTCGACGAGCCGCTTCTTGAGGTTGCGTCCCTCGGTCGTGAACGTCTCGCCCCGGTATGCCGCGACGAAGTCGGGCGCGAGCAGCTGGGTCGTCGGGACGTCCTTCTTGCCGCGCAGCTTGGCCTGGAGCCGGAAACGGCCGAGCCGGTAGAGGACGTCGAGGCTCCTGGCGAGCTCGGCCGCGGCCTTCGTGGCCCCCTGCGCGCGGAGCTGGCGCAGGTAGGTGAAGTAGTAGGGGATGTAGCCGGCCATCATCTCGTCGGCCCCCTGGCCGTCGAGGAGGACGGTGACGTGCTGGGTCGCCTCGCGCATCACCTGGAACTGCGCGTACGGCCCCGACGAGATGAGCGGCTCCTCCTGGGTCCGGACGAAGTCGGCCAGGTCGACCTTGAACTCGTCGGCGGTCGGCAGGATCTTGTGAGCGTCGACATGGCCCCGGCAGATCTCGAGGACGGCGTCGACGTACTTCTCCTCATCGTTGATCGAGTTCGGGAACACGGCCGAGAAGGTGTTCTGCTCGGCCCCGACCGAGCGCGTCGTCTCGTCGCCCTCGTTGAGGAGCTGGTTGATGATGACCGCGACGGCGGAGGAGTCCAGTCCGCCCGAGAGCGAGGTCCCCACGGGCACCTCGGACTGCAGCCGGAGCCGGACCGCCTCGACGAGTCGGGACCGGTACTCGGCCGCGGCCGTGTCGTCGTAGGGCCGCTGCTCGCGGGCGAGCTCGAGGAGCTCCTCCTGGAGCCGCGTGTAGGGACGGCGCTGCAGCCCGGAGGCGTCGACGGTGAGGACCTCCCCCGGCTCGAGCCGCTCGATGCCCGCGAAGAACGTCTCCCGGCCGTCCTCGTGGATCCGGAACCGCAGGTAGCGGTAGATCGTCCTGTCGTTCGGCGCCTTGGTATAGAGCCCGCTCGCGAGGATCGGCTTGATCTCGGAGGCGAAGAGCAGCGCCGGCATACCCTCGCGCGCCGAGCCGTCGTGCTCGGCCAGGCGGGCGACGTAGACGGGCTTGATGCCGAAGTGGTCCCGGGCCAGGGTGAGGCGCTGCTCGTCGCGGTCCCAGATGGCCAGCCCGAACATCCCGTTGAACCGGTCGAAGGCCTCGGCCCCCCACTGCGCGAACGCCTCGAGGACGACCTCGGTGTCGGAGTCCGTCGCGAAGGTCCGACCGAGGCCCTCGAGCTCGGCGCGCAGGTCGAGGTAGTTGTAGACCTCGCCGTTGTAGACGATCGTGAAGCGCCCGTCGCTCGTCGCCATCGGCTGCTGGCCGTGGGCGACGTCGATGATCGACAGGCGCCGGTGGGCCAGGCCGCAGGGGCCGTCGACGTGGATGCCGTCGCCGTCAGGCCCACGGTGGCGCTGGGCGTCGTTCATCGTCGTGAGCAGGCCCTCGGGGGGGGTGAGGCCGACGTAGCCCGCGATGCCGCACATGGGGCCAAGCCTGCCATGCCCGCCGGTGCTGGCCGACCACCCGCCCGCCCGGTAGGTTGCGGCCATGACCCAGCCCGGCATCCCGGCCCAGCCCGCGATGGGAGCGATCCGGCTGACCATCCAGGGCAGCGTGCTGACGTCGAACATGATCACCCCGAAGGTCCGCATCAACGGCTACCAGGTCCCGTCCCGCTACGGGCTGCAGGACATCCCCGTGTATGCCGGCCCGACCCATCTCGACGTCGACGCCCGGTGGCTGCGCACCTACGGCCAGGCCTCGCTCGACGTCGCGGTGGCACCCGACCAGGTCGTCGAGGTCTTCTATGCCGCCCCGGTGCACCAGTTCACGACCGGCAGCATCGGCTTCACGAGGCAGCGGCGCAAGGGGGTCGGCACCCTGCTCGGGCTGGTCGCCCTCGCCCTCGTGGTCCTCGTCGGGCTGGCCGTGCTCGGTGGGTCCTAGCCTCGTCGTCGTCACGGGCGCCTCGAGCGGCATCGGGGCGGCCACCGCGCGCGCCCTCGCCCGGCCGGGCGTCCGGCTCGTCCTCGTCGCCCGACGGCGGAGCGAGCTCGGGGCCGTGGCCGCCGACGTCGTCGCAGCCGGGGGCACGGCCGACGTCGTGCCGGTCGACCTGCGCGACCACGTGGCCGCCGCCGAGGCGGCCCGGGCGGTGCTCGCCGACGCCGGGGTGCCCGACGTCGTCGTCGCCAACGCCGGGCACTCCATCGCCCGAGGGGTCCTCGAGTGCGTCGACCGGTTCGACAGCCTGGAGCGAACCATCGACGTCAACTACCTCGGCGCCGTCGCGTTCGTCCTTCCGTTCCTCCCCGGCATGGTCGCCCGTGGGCGGGGTCACCTCGTCGGGGTGACGACGGTCAACGCGCGGATCCCCATCCCCGGCTGGAGCCCCTACGTCTCGTCGAAGGCGGCCTTCGACGTGTGGCTGCGCTCGGTCGGCCCGGAGCTGCGCCCGCACGGGGTGAGCGTCAGCATCGTCGCGCTGCCCCTCGTGGCCACCCCGATGAGCGCGCCGACCTACGGGCCGAGCCCGCGCCACGCGATGACCGCCGAGCAGGCCGCCGGCTGGGTGATCCGGGCCGTCCGAACCGGCCGACCGAGGGTGGCCCCGTGGTGGGCCCGCCCCGCCGAGGTCGCGACCGCCGTCGCGCCCACGCTCTCCGCGCGGCTCATCGCGCACGGTTCGCTGCGCCGGGCCCCGCGCACCCCGGAGGGCTGACTTGGCACCCGCACCAGGTCGCGGCCGCCGGGCCGGTGCCCGCGGCCGCCGGGGCCAGGCCGTCGTGGGGCTCGTCCACGTGGCGCGCGCGCTCGGCCCGGCGATGGCGCACTCGCCCCGCGCGCTGTCCGCGGCCGGCCCGTCGCTCGCCGCCGTGCTCGCCGCGCGGGTGCGGCATACCCCCGGGGACCTCGTCTGGGTCGACGCGGTGGGCACGGTGACGGCGGCCGAGCTGTGGGCCCTCGTGGAGGCCCGCCGGGCGGCGCTCGCGGGGCGGACCGTCGTCGCCCAGGTGAGCGACCAGCGGAGCATCGCGGCGCTCGCCCTGGCCGCCTTCGCGGCGCCGGCCCGGGCCGTCGTCGTGCCCGTCCGCGCCGGCAGCGCCGCGCTGACGGCGGCCGTCGAGCGCCACCCCGACGCCCTCCTCGTCACCGACGACGAGCCGGTCCCTGAGCTGCCCGCCCCCGCCGCCCGCGACGGCCGCGGCTCCGGGAGCGTGTCGTTCTCGACGAGCGGCACCACGGGGACCTCGACGAGCGTGCGCCAGTCGAGCGGGGCACGGGCCGTCGAGCAGATGCTCGGGCTGCTCGGGGCCTTCCCCGCGATGCGTCAGCCGGTCATCGCCTCGGCCGCAGCCGTCGACCACGGGCACGGCTTCGGGCTGTTCGCGGCCGCCCTCGTCCTCGGCGGGACCTTCGTGGCCCTCCCGTCGGACGCCGGGGCGATGCTCGAGGTCCTCGGCGCCCTCGACCGCCCGGTCGACGTCCTGAGCGGGGTGCCACGTCAGCTCGCCGACCTCGCGGCCCAGCCCGCCGACCGGCTCGCCGGGGTGGAGGTGCTCCGGGTGCTGTCCGGCTCGGACCGGCTCGCGCCGGCCGTGGCCGAGGCCGTCGAGTCGGCGCTCGGCGCCGAGGTCTACAACGCCTACGGCTCGGCCGAGACGGGCACGGTCTGCGTGGCCACCCCGCGGCACCGCCGGCTGGCGCCGGCGACGGTCGGGCGGCCGGTCGCCGGCGTGCGCGTCGAGGTCGTCGACGAGGCCGGTATGCCGTGCCCGCCCGGTCGCGAGGGGCGTCTGCGGGTGCGTTCACCGCTGCTGGCGGGGGCGGCGTTCACCGGGGACCGGGGCTGGGTCGACCGGTCGGGACTGGTGTTCGTCACCGGCCGGGCGGACGGGCTGCGGGTCAGCGGCGGTGAGACCGTCGACCCGGAGGCGCTGAGGAAGCGGCTGCTCGCCGAGCCGGGAGTGGTGGCGGCCGAGGTGAGCGAGGTGCCCGACGAGCGGTTCGGCAGCCGGTTCGCGGTGCGGGTGCGGGTTCGGGAGGGCGCCGTCGTCGACCCCGTCGAGCTGCGGGGCCGGCTGCGTTCCGAGCTGGGGCCCGCGCTGACCCCCCGCGAGATCGTCGTCCTCGCCGACCGGGCCACCCCGCAGGCCGAGACCTGAGGGCCCGCAGCCCTGCCCCCGCCCGGCTGCCTCAGCCGGCCACCCGACGCGCAGCCGGCCACCCGTCGCGCAGCGCGGCGACCACCGCGGCCGTGAACGCCCGGACCTGGGACAGGTCGACCCACTCGTCGGCCGCGTGGAGCCCCCCGCCCGAGGGCCCGCACACGAGGGTGGGGCAGAGCCGTTCCCACAGCGGGGCCTCCATCCAGTAGGGCGCGTCGAACTGCGTCCCGGCGCCGAGCCGGCCCGCGAGCCGGTGGGCGAGGTCGGCGGCCGCGCCGTCGGCGGCGAGGCGCCATCCGTCGCGATGCGCCTCGAGCTCCGCCGACGCCGCCCACTCGGGCCGCAGCAGGGCACGCACCTCGTCCAGGGCCGTGGCGCTCGTCCGGTCCGGAGGCGTCCGCACCTCGACGAGGCACTCGGCGCTGTCGGGCACGACGAACGCCGACCCGCCACCTCGCGCCACCGTGACCATGAGGTCGCCCCCGGATGCCCGCACGGCGCCGGCCCGCACGTCCACGGCGTGCAGCAGCCGACCGAGATGGGTGACGGCGTTGACCCCCTGCTCGGCCTGCGAGCTGTGCGCCGCTCGCCCGGTGAACCGCACGCGCACGACCGCGAACCCACGCAGCGACCGGCATACGGCCAGGTCGGTGGGCTCGGCGATGAGGCAGGCGTCCGGGCTCAGGTCGGATGCCGCGAGCGCCGCCACCAACGCCTCGCTCCCCCGGCCGGCGTCCTCCTCGTCGGCGGCGAGGGCGAGGACGGGGCGCACCGGGGCCGCGGTGGCCACGAGGTGCTCGGCCGCGGCGACCAGGGCCGCGACCCCACCCTTCATATCGGCGGCACCCCTGCCGTGGAGCCGGTCGCCCTCGACCCGCGCGACGAAGGGGTTCGGCATGCCGGCCACCCCCACGGTGTCGAGGTGACCGTTGAGGACGACCGTCGGGACCTCGGCGGCCGGGTCGGGGCCGGAGGGAACGGCGAGGAGGCTGGGCCGGTCGTCGGGGCCGGCCGCCGGGACCACCGTCGTCGTGAAGCCGGAGCCCTCGAGCCGGTGGCGTAGGTGCTCGACGGTCGCGCCCTCACCGGCGGCGCCGGGGACGAGCCCCGGGTTGACGCTGTCGATGCCGACCAGCTCGGCCAGCAGCGCGACAGCAGCATCCTCCGGACCGGGCCTGGCGTGAGCCTCGTGCGGGCTCGCTACTCCCACTCGATCGTTCCCGGCGGCTTGCTCGTCACGTCGAGAACGACCCGGTTGACCTCGGCGACCTCGTTGGTGATCCGGGTCGAGATCTTCGCGAGGACGTCGTACGGCACCCGCGTCCAGTCGGCCGTCATCGCGTCCTCGGACGAGACCGGCCGCAGGACGACCGGGTGACCGTAGGTCCGCCCGTCGCCCTGGACCCCGACGGACCGGATGTCGGCGAGCAGGACGACCGGGCACTGCCAGATCTCGCGGTCGAGCCCCGCGGCGGTCAGCTCGTGCCGGGCGATGGCGTCGGCGGCCCGGAGCACCTCGAGGCGCTCGGCCGTCACCTCCCCGACGATGCGGATGCCGAGCCCCGGCCCCGGGAACGGCTGGCGCCACACGATGGCCTCGGGTACCCCGAGCTCGAGCCCGACCTGGCGCACCTCGTCCTTGAAGAGCAGCCGCAGCGGCTCGACGAGGGTGAACCGGAGGTCCTCGGGCAGCCCGCCGACGTTGTGGTGCGACTTGATGTTGGCGGTGCCGGTCCCGCCTCCGGACTCGACGACGTCGGGGTAGAGCGTCCCCTGCACGAGGAACTCGACGGGATGCCCGTCGCGCTCCCCCTCGCCGACGATGTCGCGGGCGGCCTGCTCGAACACCCGGATGAACTCGCGCCCGATGATCTTGCGCTTCTCCTCGGGGTCGGACACGCCGGCGAGCGCGGCGAGGAAGCGCTCCCGGGCGTCGACGACGACGAGGTCGACGCCGGTCGCGGCGACGAAGTCCTCCTCGACCTGCTCGGCCTCGTGCAGGCGCAGCAGCCCATGGTCGACGAAGACGCAGGTCAGCTGGTCACCGACGGCCCGCTGGACCAGCGCGGCCGCGACCGAGGAGTCGACCCCGCCCGAGAGGGCGCAGAGCACGCGCTTGTCGCCGACGGTCTCGCGGACCTCAGCGACGAGCTGCTCGACGACGTTGGCCGCCGTCCAGTCACCGGCCAGCCCGGCCCCGCGTCGGAGGAAGTTCTCGAGGACCCGCTGCCCGAAGGTCGAGTGCACCACCTCGGGGTGCCACTGGACGCCGTAGAGCCGCCGGGAGTCGTCCTCGAACGCCGCCACCGGCGCGCCGCCGGTCGCGGCGGTCACCCGCATCCCGGCCGGGGCCTCGGTGACGGAGTCACCGTGGCTCATCCACACGGACTGCTCGCTCGGCTGGCCGTGGAAGAGCGTCGAGGAGGTGTCGGAGATCGCGGCGTGGGTGGAGCCGTACTCCCCGAGGCCGGTCCGGGCGACCACCCCGCCCAGGGCCTGGACCATGGCCTGGAACCCGTAGCACATGCCGAAGACGGGGACCCCGGCCTCGAGCAGGGCGGGGTCAAGCGCGGGCGCGCCCTCGGCATACACCGAGGAGGGGCCGCCGGAGAGGATCACCGCCGCGGGCCGCCTGGCGAGCAGCTCGGCCACCGGCATCGTGTGCGGGACGACCTCGCTGAAGACGCTCGCCTCGCGGACCCGCCGGGCGATGAGCTGGGCGTACTGGGCGCCGAAGTCGACGACGAGGACCGGTCGGTCGGAGAGGTTCTGCTGCGTCACGGCGCCAGGCTACTGGCGCGCGGCGGCGAGTCGACCGTCGATCTCGCGGGCGACGTAGTGCTCGACGACGAAGGAGAGGAAGGGGACGCAGCCGGCCAGCATGATGAGGACCATCTTGGGCAGCGACCAGCCCACCTTGAAACCGAGGTTGGCGGTGGCGATGAGGTAGACGAAGTAGATGAACCCGTGTGGCTGCGGCCACCAGGACAGGGCGTTGTCGGGGCCGACCGTGAAGTGGAGGACGACCTCGACGGTCAGCAGCAGCAGGCCGATGCCGACGATGACGGCCATGACCTTGAAGAAGGTCAGCGCGGTGGCCGCGGAGTCGGGGTTCTGGATCGGCTTCTCGGTCTTGGCGACGGTGCTCACCGGGTCATTCTCCCCCGCGTTCCGGGGTGCCCGGTGCCGGGGCCGCGCCGGCGGCGACCGGGACGGCCGCGTCGTCGTCGGCGACGCTGTCGTCGCGCACCATCCGCCACCACATGTACGCGGCGAAGCCGGCGAAGATCCACCACTGCAGGGCGTAGCCGAGGTTGCGCCACTTCAGGCCCGTGTCGGTCACCGGCGTGGGCACGTGGGTCAGCGCGTTGAGCGACCCCACGGCGGCCGGGTCCGACCCGGTCGCAGGGGTCTCCTTCTGGAGGAAGACGAAGGCGTTGTAGATCCTCCCGGGCCAGGTGTTGACGAGGAGCGAGAGGTCGACGGAGCCCATCTGCCCCGGCGGCAGGGCCATCGTCGACGGCGACTCCCCCGGGGCCAGGCCGCCGTCGAGCGTGATCCGGCCGGTCGGCGGCGCCGGTATGCCGGTCGGTGAGGTGACGAAGCCGCGCAGCACCGCGAGGGTGGCATCGCTGCTCTCGACGACGAACGGCGTGATGACCCAGTAGCCGGTCCGGCCGCGGAGCAGCCGGTCGGGGACGAGCACCTGGCCGGTCGCGGCATACCGCCCGGTGGCGAGGACGGCGCGTGAGGAGGCGGTGCCGGGGAAGGGCTGCTGCGGTCCGAGCAGCGTGTCGATCCCGACCGGCGGCAGCGAGGTGACCTCCTGGATGGCCTGCGCCGCGGCCTTGTCGCGGGCCACCCCGAGCTGCCAGCGGCCGAGCTGGACGAAGGCGACGATGACGAGGGCGACGACGACGAGAAGCCCCAGCCAGCGGGGCTTCAGCACGGTCCTCACCACGGCATCAGGCTACGGCAGCCCCGACGCGCCGAAACCGGGTGGAGCGAGCGGGACGGAGCGCAATACGGTGGTGAGCCGATGCCCACCACCACGTCCTGGTCCTTCGTCGCGCCGCAGGACCATCCGCCAGCCCACGCCGACCGCCTCATCCTCTGGCTCGCTCGGCGGCAGTGGCGCACCCTTCTCGGCGGCATCGCCTTCGGCATCCCGTGGATGCTCTCGATCGCCCTCATCCCCGCGGCCATCGGCCAGGCCATCGACGCCGGGATCGTCGCCCGCGACGGGTGGGCGCTCGTGCGCTGGGCCGGGGTCATCCTGGGCCTCGGGCTCGCCAGCGCGGTGACGACCGACCTGCGCCACTACTTCGCCGTGCGCAACTGGCTCGCCGCGTCCTACCGCTCGGGCATCGTCGCCGACCGCGCCGTGCGGCGGGCCGGGCCGGCGGTGACCCGCGAGATCCCCGCCGGCGAGGTCATCACGGTCTTCGCCGCGGACTTCGGACGGATGGGTGCGGTCTTCGACGTCCTCGCCCGGTTCGCCGGCGCGCTCGTGAGCTTCGTCGTCGTCGCCGTCATCCTGCTGCGCGGCTCGATGCTCCTCGGGCTCATCATGCTCATCGGCGGACCGGTCCTCCTCGCCTCGCTCACCCTGGTCATCCGGCCGCTGCAGCGTCGGCAGAACGCCCAGCGCTCCGAGACCGGCCGGCTCACGGCGCTCGGAGCCGACACGGTCGCCGGGCTGCGGGTGCTGCGCGGGATCGGCGGCGAGGACACCTTCCTCGCCCGGTATGCCGCCCAGTCCCAGCGGGTCCGCGCCGCCGGGGTCCGGCTCTCCCCCGTCCAGGCGACGCTCGACGCCGCCCAGATCCTCCTGCCCGGGATCTTCGTCCTCGTGGTCACCGGCGTCGGGGCGCACCTCGCCGTGGCGGGGACGATCAGCGCCGGGCAGCTCGTGGCCTTCTACGGCTACACCGCCTTCCTCACCATGCCGCTGCGCACGGCGACGGAGTTCGTCGACAAGCTCATCAACACCCGCGTCGCCTCCCGGCGGGTGGTCCGGCTGCTCGGCACCCGGCCCGACCATGCCGCGCCGGACGGGCCGGGTGCCGGGGCCGACGGCGCGGGTATGCCGCGGGGCCCGCTGCTCGACCCGGCCTCCGGCGTGATCGTCGCGCCCGGGCTGCTCACCGCCCTGGTGTCGGCACGGCCCGAGGACACCGCCGAGATCGCGGGCCGGCTCGGCCGGGTGGTCCGCGGCCGCCACGGCGTGACGTGGGGCTCGGTGGCGCTCGACGACCTGCCCATCGAGGAGGTCCGGCGCCTCGTCGTCGTCTCGGAGTCCGAGCCGCACCTGTTCAGCGGTCCGGCCCGGCGCGAGCTCCTCGCCCTCGACGGCGACGGCCCGGCCGGTGCCACGGGGCACGGCCGCGGCGGGGTCGACGGCGCCACGGGGAGCGCCGACGCACGCCTGCTCGAGGCGCTCGCCGTCGCCGCGGCCGAGGACGTCATCGACGCTCTCGACGGCCTCGACGGCGAGCTCGAGGAGCGGGGCCGGACCCTGTCCGGTGGCCAGCGCCAACGGTTCGCCCTCGCTCGGGCCCTGCTCCGCGACCCGGAGGTGCTCGTCCTCATCGAGCCGACGAGCGCGGTCGACGCCCACACCGAGGCCCGCATCGGCGAACGCCTCGCCGCCCACCGGGCCGGCCGGACGACGGTGCTCGTCACGGCCAGCCCGCTCCTGCTCGACCGGGCCGACGTCGTCTACCTCGTCGACGGCGGCCGGGTCGTCGAGACCGGCCGCCACCACGACCTGGTCCACGGCTGCGCGGCATACCGGCGGGTCGTGCTGCGCGGGGAGGACGACTGATGTCGCCGCTGCGCGGGCAGACCGACCACACGACCCGCACGCTGCCCATCGCGTCACGGGCGGTCGTGCTCGCCCATGCCCGGGCGCTGGCGCGCGAGCACCGGCGGCCCTTCACCTGGGTGCTCGTCTGGCACGGGACGGCCGCCCTGGTCGGCCTCGTCGGGCCGTGGGTGGTCGGCCAGATCGTCCAGGAGGTCACGAGCGGGGTCCGCAGCACGAGCCGCATCGACGTCCTCATTGCCGTCCTCGCCGGCGCGATCGTCGGCCAGACCCTGCTGACCTGGGTCGCCCGGCGCGCGTCCTTCGTCCTCGCCGAGCAGGTCTTCGCCGACCTGCGCGAGGGGTTCATCACCTCGGCGGTCCGGCTGCCGCTCTCGGTCGTCGAGCGCGCGGGTACCGGCGACCTCGTGGCGCGGACGACGAACGACATCGACGCCCTTTCCCGGGTCATCCGCTTCGGCATCCCGGCCATGGTCGTCTCGCTGACCACCGTGGCGGCGACGCTCGTCGCGACGGTCCTCACCTCGCCGCTGGCTGCGCTCGCCCTCCTGCTCGCCCCGCTCGTCCACGTTCCGACGACCCGGCGGTACCTGCGCCGGGCGGGCGACGGCTACCTCTGGGAGCACGCGTCCTACGCCCGGCTCAACGCCGTCGCCGCCGAGACCGTCGAGGGCGTCCGCACGATGGATGCGCTGCGCCTGCATGGGGTGCGCGGGCGGCGCTTCGACGAGGCCCTCGACGAGTGCTGGACCGCGGAGCGCTACACCCTCGGGCTGCGGCTGCGGTGGTTCCCCTGGCTCGAGGTGGGGTTCTTCCTCCCCGTCGCGGGCGCCGTCGTCTGGGGCGGCTGGCTCGCCTTCGAGGGCCACATCTCGGTCGGCGCCGCGACGGCCGTGACGCTCTACATCCAGCAGATGCTCGACCCGCTCGGCGAGCTCATCAGCTGGCTCGACGAGATCCAGTTCGCCGCCACCTCCCTGTCGCGGATCCTCGGCGTCGGTGAGGTCCCGCCCGACCGCACCGCCACCGGCGAGACCCCCAGCGGCGACGACCTTCTCGTCTCGGACGTGACCTATGCCTACCGCGAGGGCCGTGACGTCCTCCATGGGGTGAGCCTCGACCTGCGTCCGGGTGAGCGGCTGGCGATCGTCGGTCCGTCCGGAGCCGGCAAGTCCACCCTCGGCCGGCTGATGGCCGGGATCGACGGCCCCCGGGCCGGCCGGGTCACCGTCGGCGAGGTCCCCCTCGTCGACCTCGACCTCCCGGTGCTGCGCGGCGAGGTCGCGCTCGTCACCCAGGAGCACCACGTCTTCGTCGGGACGGTGCGCGACAACCTCCTCCTGGCCCGGCCCGCGGCCGCCGACCCCGAGCTGCTCGCGGCCCTCGACGCCGTCGACGCCAAGGACTGGACCCTGGCCCTTCCCGACGGGCTCGACACGGTCGTGGGCAGCGGCGGTCACCGGCTCACCGAGGGCCAGGCCCAGCAGCTCGCGCTGGCCCGGCTCGTCCTCGCCGACCCGCACACCCTCGTCCTCGACGAGGCGACCTCGCTGCTCGACCCGCGGGCGGCCCGCCACCTCGAGCGCTCGCTCGCCGCGGTGGTCGACGGCCGCACCGTCGTCGCCATCGCGCACCGGCTGCACACCGCCCACGACGCCGACCGGGTCGCCGTCGTCGAGGCCGGCCGGATCAGCGAGCTGGGGTCGCACGACGAGCTTCTCGCGGCCGACGGCTCGTATGCCGCGCTGTGGCGCTCCTGGCGCGACGAGCGCTAGCGGCGAGCGGCGGTGGGTCAGGCGGCGGCGCGCGAGTCGTCGAAGACGAGGATCGACCCGCCGTAGCACGCGACCCAGACCCGCTTGAGGGTCGGCTCGTAGGTCACCCCCACCGGGTACCCGTCGGTGGGGACGCTCTGGATGACCGAGAAGTCGGAGGTGCGGATCTTGACGAGCTTGGCGTCGTCGTAGCTGACGACATAGAGGGCGCCGCCGTCGCTGCTCAGCGCCATCGACCGGGGCTCCCGGCCGACCTTGAGGGTGCCGAGGACCTGCTTCGTCGCGACGTTGACCTCCGAGACGGTGCCGGAGCCGTTGTTCGAGACGTAGAGGATGCTGCCGTCCTTGGACAGGACGAGGTGACGCGGGCCGTCGCCCGTCTTGGCCAGGGTCGTGACCTTCTTGGTCGCGAGGTCGACCGAGACGACGACGCCGGAACCCATGACCGCGACATAGGCGGTCCTGCTGTCGGGCGAGACGGCGATGCCCCGGGGGTGCGCACCCGGGATCGGGATGGTCGCGGTGACCTTGGCCGTCCGGGCGTCGATGACGGTCAGGTCCATGGAGCACCAGTTCGTCACGAGGACCTGCTTGCCGTTCGGGGTGACGGCGACGTACTTGGGAACGGCGCCGGCGCGGACGACCTTGGTGACCGCGAAGGTGGTCGTGTCGATCTTGTAGACGTAGCTCGGCGAGATCCCCTTGGCGCTCGTGCACGCGTCCGTGCCCTCGGGGCTGAAGCCGGTCCCGTACATCGCGTAGTTCGAGACCCAGGCGGTCTTGCCGTTGGGGCTGAACGCCGCCTCGACCGGTGCGCCCCGGGACGTGCCGGGATGGCCCGCGACGCCGTATGCCGCGAGGTCGACGCCGTCCTTGATCGTCGCGAGCAGCGCCCCCGCGGCGTTGTAGGCCGCGACGGTGTGCGTGTACATCATGTTCTGGGCGAAGACCTCACCGGTCGGCCCAGCGACCACCGACTTCGGGGTGAGGCCGCCGGTGAGCCGCTCGATCCGGACGAGCGAGGACTGCGCCGAGGGCACCACGGCGCCCTGCTTGACGGTCGGGCTCGGCGTCGGGGCCGCCTTGAGCGGGGCTCGGACGGTCGGCTTCGCGCTCGGTGGGGGCGTCTGGGCCGCAGCGCTGGGCTGGCCCGGGTCGCCTCCGAGCAGGTGGGTGGCACCGAACCCGGTCACCGCGACGAGCGACAGCAGCCCGACGAGCGCCACCCGGCGGCGGCGCACGAACACGCGGTCGTGGTTGACGGTCATCCGGGTCGTCACGGGGCTCACCTCGCTGCACTCGTGCCTCGATGGGCTCATCCGCCACGGTAGGCGACGACCGTCCCCACGGCGGTGAGGCGCACCGCAGGGGCGGCCTGCGGCATACCGCGCCACTCGCCGGGAGCCCGGTCGACGTACCCCGCGCGGCGGGAGCGTGAGCGGCGGGTCAGCCGGCCAGGTGCCGGACCCGCTCGACGCCGGTGCGCACCCACCGGGCCAGCTCGTGGTCGTCGTCGACGGCGGCGTCGGCGACCCTGAGCCAGCCGTTGGTCGGGCCACGGCCCATGTCGGCGCGGTCGACCCCCGGGGGCGCGACGAGGGTGTCGGCATCGGCCGGGTCGATCCGCACGAGCAGGCCACCGTGGCCGCTCACGGCGACCGCCATCTGGCCGCCGACGAGGAACGCGAGCCCGCCGAACATCGCCTTCTCGGTCAGGGGCTCCCCGGAGAGCTCCCCGGCCAGGGCGTCACGCACCCGCCATGCCATCGTCGAGTCGTAGGTCATGGCGACAGTGTCCCGGTCGGGTCGGACACTCCAGCGGTCACGGATAGCCGGTGACCAGGAAGACCGGCGTCCGCTCGGCGACCTTCTCGACCTCGCTCAGCGGTGCCCGATGGTCGACCGGGATGTGCGGGCGGCCGCCGGGCACCTTGGTCAGATACCGCTTGATGACCGGCGCGCGCTCCGCGACCGGGACCTCGGTGGTCGTGATCGGATGCCGGCCACGGCGCAGGACCGTCGCCCGGCCGCCGGCGGCCCGCAGGTTCTTGGTCCAGTTGCACTCGCCGAGCATGCTCACGAGGTACCAGGACCCGTCGAGGTCGGCGAGCCCGAGCGGGAGCCGGATCGGCCGTCCGCTCCTCCGGCCGGTCACCTCGAGGATGACCCACCGTCGCGGGGCGAGGCCCCACGGGACGACGCGGTTGTAGACCCGGACGTAGGCGCGCGCCGTCGCGTCGGCCCGGCCACCGGCATACATGCGACGCAGCCGCTCCTGCGCACGGGTACCCACGGCCCCATCCTGCCCGGGAGGCCGTGGCTGCGGGGGCTACGTGGGCAGATGGTCGAGGACGGTCGTGCGCGGGAGGTAGGCGACGCACCGGAGCCCGCCCTCCTCGCGCTGGAGCAGGAAGTCGCCGACGAGCCGCGGCGCGGCCGGCCCGTCGCCGAAGGACCATGTCAGTGTCGCCAGGGCCATCCGGTCGCCGAGCGGGGTCACCGCCGAGGACGTCAACGACGTGATGGTCGCCGTCGCCGCCACCGCCGCCGCCCGCCCGCGCACCGCAGCGAGGAAGGCCTCACGGGGGACCGCCGACGTCCCCTCGGCGCCGAGCACGAGGATCGGGTCGGCGACCCGCTCGGCACCGACGGCCGCGTCGGCGATCCGCAGCCACGCCTGCGCGAACTCCGCCACGAGCGGCTCGAGCCCCGTCTCCGCGCTCATCGCGCCGGTCACCGAACGCCCTGACGGTCGACCCGGCGGCCGGCGAAGGCGGCGAGCCGCTCGTAGGCGTTGGCCCCCTCGGGCGCGGGCTGCTCGGGCCCGAAAGCACTGCCCCGCCTCTCGGGCGTGAGCGCGGCCCGCACGAACCCGGCACCGAGGTCGGCGACCACGGGCTCGAGACCGTCCGTCGGCCGGCCCAGGGCGGTGGCGAGGTCCCACGTGTGGACGGCGACCTCGGCCGCCTGCCAGGCGGGTCCGGGCTGCGCCTCGGGGTGCTCCTCCCACGCGGCGAGGAGGTCGGCGACACCGCGTCGGTATGCCGCCACCGGCTCGTCCTGGTGCGGTGTCGCTGCACCCCAGTCGACGGTGCCGCCACGCACCCCGACGGCGAACATCGCGACATCGCGCACGACGTGGTCGACGAGGTCGGCCACGGTCCACTCGGTGCACGGCGTCGGGGCGCCGGCGCGGTCGGCCGGCACCTCCTCCAGGAGGGCGAAGAACTGGTCGAGGCCGGTGGACAGGACCGCGACCTGCGCGGCGTGCTCGGTCGGCGGGTCGGAGGTGCGCTCGGGTGCGTCGTCGGACGTCGGCTCGGTCATCGCCCCACGCAAACACGTCGGAGGCCCGGTCCGCAATCCCCGGCGGGCCGGGGCGGCATACCGGCGGGCCGGCCGGCGCCGCATACCGGCTGGTCCTCGCGGTGCGAAGCCCTCAGCGGACGAGGGCGCTGGGATGGGTGAAGCGGCGGACCGCCGGGCGCCGCGGCGGCACGGCGGGCACCCGCTCGTAGGCCGCACCCTGGGCCGGGCGTGGGTCGGGGTCGCCGGCGTTGGGCCACACGGACATGGCCCGCTCGGCCTGGGCGGTGATCGTCAGCGCGGGGTTGACGCCGAGGTTGGCCGAGACGGCCGCCCCGTCGACGACGAGGATGCCTGGGTAGCCCCAGAGCCGCTGGTAGGGGTCTACGACACCCGTCTCGGGCCGGTCCGAGATCGGGGCACCGCCGAGGAAGTGCGCCGTCAGCGGGATGTCGACCACCTCGCTCCACGCGCCGCCGGCGACGGTGTGCTCACCGGTCTCCTCGGCCATCCGGGCCGCGACGGCCCGCATCGAGGCATGCCCGGCGGCGATGTAGGTCGGGTTGGGCTCGCCGTGGCCCTGGGTCGAGGTGAGCGTCCGGCCGCCCAGCCGGCCCCGGCGACCCGAGACCCGCAGCGAGTTGTCCCGGGTCTGCATGACGAGGCCGATGACGGTCCGCTCGCTCCACCGCCGGGCCGTCGGCATGATCCGGACGAAGTCGTCGAGGTCGCGGCGCAGGACGCGGAGGAACTCCAGCGGCCGCGCCCGCCCGGTGTCCCCGGGGACGAGCAGGGTCGAGAGCAGGCCCATCGCGTTGGAGCCCCTGCCGTAGCGGACGTTCTCGACGTGAGTGTCCGCGTCAGGGTGGAAGGAGGTCGTGATGGCGACCCCGCGGGTGAGGTCGACGCCGGCGGGGACGTGCTCGGTGACGGCGCCGAGGAGGGCCTCGGAGTTCGTCCGGGTCAGGTGGCCGAGGCGCTCGGAGAGACGCGGCAGCTCGCCGAGGTCCTTCATGGCGTGGAGCAGCTTCTGGGTGCCCCAGGCGCCGGCCGCGACGACGACATGGCGTGCCGTGATGACGCGCGGGTCCTTGCGGGCCCAGGCGCCGGTGCGCTCGTGCAGGACCCGATGGAGCGGGTATGCCGGGTCCTCACCCCCGCTGCCGGCCTCGGTGCCGGGGACGACGCCGAGCCGGGTGACCGTGCGGAGCGGCTCGATGGTCACGCCGAGCGACTCGGCGAGCGCGAGGTAGTTCTTGACGAGGGTGTTCTTGGCCCCGACCCGGCAGCCGACCATGCAGTTGCCGCACTGGGTGCAGCCGGTGCGGGCCGGCCCGGCGCCCCCGAAGTAGGGGTCGGCGACGGTCTCGTCGGGCGGGCCGAAGAACACCACGACGGGCGTGTGCCGGAAGGTCTCGGCGACGCCCAGGTCGGCCGCAGCGCGCTCCATGACGCGCTCGACCGGTCCGTCACACGGGTTGGTCACCACGCCGAGCATCGTCGAGGCCGTCGCGTAGTGCGGGCCGAGCTCGTCCTCCCAGTCGGTGATCGACCCCCACTGCGGGTCGCGGAAGAAGGGCGAGGGTGGGACATAGAGGGTGTTCGCGTAGTTGAGCGACCCACCGCCGACGCCCGCCCCGGCGAGGATGAGGACGTCGGGGAGCTTGTGGATGCGCTGGACGCCGTAGCAGCCGAGCCGGGGCGCCCACAGGTAGCGACGCAGGTCCCACGAGGTGCGGGCGAGCTCGTCGTCGGCGAAGCGCCTGCCGGCCTCGAGGACGTGGACCGAGTAGCCCTTCTCGGCCAGCCGGAGGGCGGCGACCGCCCCCCCGAACCCGCTCCCGATGACGACGACGTCGACGTCCGCCCCCCCTGCCGGGGCCGGGTCGGTCATCGCAGGCCCAGGGCCTTCATCGCCCGCAGCGAGAGCGTCAGGGCCTTCGCGAACGCCTCGTCCGACAGCCCCGGTATGCCGCCGAACCCGATGAGGTGCTGGGCCGTCACGTTCTGGGCCTCGGTGTACTTCAGGATGCCCTCGGCGCCGTGCCGCCGGCCGACACCGGAGTCCTTCATCCCGCCCATCGGGGACCCGACGCTGCCCCAGGCCGCGGCATACCCCTCGTTGATGTTGACGGTCCCGGTCCGGATCCGCGCGGCGATCTCACGGCCGCGCGACACGTCGCGGGTCCACACCGAGGCGTTGAGTCCGTACTCCGTGTCGTTGGCCAGGTCGACGGCCTCGTCGTCGGAGGACACCCGGTAGATCGACACCACCGGACCGAAGGTCTCCTCGTTCCGGCAGGCCATCGCCTCGGTGACCCCCTCGAGAAGGGTGGGCTCGTAGACGAAGGGGCCGAGGTCGGGCCGGGCCCGGCCACCGGCGAGCAGCCTCGCGCCCTGCGCCACCGCGTCGTCGACGTGCCGCGTCACGGTCTCGAGCTGCTCGGCCGAGACGAGGCTGCCCATGTCGAACCCGTACTCCAGAGCGGTGCCGATCCGCATCGCCGAGACCGCCTCGGCGAAGGCCGGCACGAACTCGTCGTAGACGTCCGTGTGCACGAGGACCCGCTCGGCGCTGATGCACAGCTGTCCCGCGGAGGCGAAGCACGCCCGCACCGCGCCCTCGACGGCCTTGCCGATGGGGGCGTCGGCAGCGACGTAGAGGCTGTTCTTGCCGCCGAGCTCGAGGCTGTAGCCGACGAGCCGCGACGAGGCGGACTCGGCGACCCTGCGCCCGGTCGCCGTCGAGCCGGTGAAGCACACGTAGTCGGTCAGGTCGACCACGGCCTGGCCGGTCGAGCGCCCGGGCCCGAGGACGACCTGGAAGACGTCGGCGGGCAGCCCGGCCTCGACGAGCAGCTCGACCCCGAGCAGCGCCGACAGCGAGGACTGCAGGTCGGGGCGCAGGACGACGGCGTTGCCGGCCATGAGCGCGGGGATCGCGTCGGTGATCGACAGGCTGAGCGGGTAGTTCCACGGGCTGACGATGCCGACGACGCCCTTGGGACGGCGGCTCTCCACCGACTGCGAGAGGACGGGGAACGCCCCGAGGTGGCGGGTGTCGGCGAGGTATGCCGGTCCCTTGCGCGCGTAGTGCCGCGCCACGATCGCGCAGTCGGCCACCTCCTCGAAGGCGTGCCTGCGGGCCTTGCCGGACTCGAGCTGGACGATGTCGAGCAGCTCGACCTGCCGGTCGAGGACGAGGTCGTGGAAGCGCTGCAGCACCGCGGCCCGGTGGCTGAGCGGGGTCTGGGACCAGGCCCGGGCGGCCGCCCGGGCGGCGGCCACGGCCACCGCGACGTCGCCCGGGCTGGAGACCGGCAGCGACGCGAGGGGGGCGTCGGTCATCGGGGTCCGGGTCAGGTGGTGCTCGGCGTCGGGTCCGGCCACGACGCGGTGGACGAGGCGGCGGGTCCGGGCCGGGTCCACGGCATACGTGGCTCGTGGGTCGGTCCCGGGGTCAGCGATGACGTCGGCCATCCCCGCAGGCTACTGACGCGTAGCGCGCCGCGGAAGGCTTGTGGTCAGGGTTCCGCCCCGCGACGGGCCGAGCCTCAGCTGGCCTGGTAGGGCGCGACGACGACCTCGACCCGCTGGAACTCCTTGACGTCGAGGTAGCCGGTGGTCGCCATCGCCCGGCGCAGGGCGCCGACGATGTTCGTCCGCCCGTCGGCCGACCGGCTCGGGCCGAAGAGCACCTGCTCGAGCGGGGCGACGGCCTCGAGCCGGACCCGCTCGCCGCGCGGCAGGCTCGGGTGGTGCGCCTCGGAGCCCCAGTGGAAGCCGGCCCCCGGGGCGTCGCTCGCCCGGGCCAGGGCGGCTCCGAGCATGACCGCGTCGGCACCGCAGGCGATCGCCTTGACGACGTCACCGCTCGTGCCGACCCCGCCGTCGGCGATGACGTGGACGTAGCGGCCACCCGACTCGTCGAGGTAGTCCCGGCGGGCCGCGGCGACGTCGGCGAGGGCCGTCGCCATCGGCGCGTGGATGCCGAGCGTGTTCCGCGTCGTGTGCGCCGCCCCGCCACCGAAGCCGACGAGGACACCGGCCGCGCCGGTCCGCATGAGGTGGAGGGCGGCCGAGTAGCTCGCGGCGCCGCCGACGATGACCGGCACGTCGAGCTCGTAGATGAACCGCTTGAGGTTGAGGGGTTCCGCGCGGCTCGACACGTGCTCGGCGGAGACGGTCGTGCCGCGGATGACGAAGAGGTCGACCCCGGCGTCGACGACGGTCTTCCACAGCTGCTGGGTGCGCTGGGGCGTGAGCGCTCCGGCCACGGTGACCCCGGCCTCGCGGAGCCGGCGGAGCCGGTCGACGATGAGGTCGGGCTGGATCTCGGCGCGGTAGATCTCCTGCATCCGCGCGGTGGCGTCACCGGGGGCGAGCCCGGTGATCTCGGCCAGCAACGGTGTGGGGTCCTCGTAGCGGGTCCACAGGCCCTCGAGGTCGAGGACCGGCAGACCCCCGAGCCGGCCGAAGCGGATCGCCGACTCCGGTGACATGACCGAGTCCATCGGTGCGGCGATGACGGGGATGTCGAAGTGGTAGGCATCGATCTGCCACTCCACCGACACGTCCTCGGGGTCCCGGGTCCGACGCGACGGCACGATCGCCACGTCGTCGAAGGAGTACGCCCGGCGCCCCCGCTTGCCTCGGCCGATCTCGATCTCGTTCACGACGGATGAGCCTATCGGGACGGGAGCGGGCGGCGGCGGACGGCGTCCTATCGGTGCATATGTCCAGAAATGATCGGGTGTGATGACTGATATTGCTCGTTTGTGCCGAGCTGTGCCATCCTGCGGGCGTGACAACCGTGTGCTTCGTCGGCGCCGGTTCGGCGGAGTTCACCCGCCAGCTGCTGCGCGACCTCCTCTCCTACGACGACCTCGGTCCCCTCCGGCTCGTCATGCACGACACCGACCCGCGCCGGCTCGCCCTGGCCCGCGACCTCGCGACGATCGCGATCGGCCGCTCCGGGCGCGAGGTGACCGTCACCGCCGAGGCGGACCGCCGAGCGGCCGTCGCCGGGGCGGACTTCGTCGTCAACATGGTCAGCGTGGGCGGCCACCGGGCCACCGTGACCGACTTCGAGGTCCCGGCCCGCTACGGGTTGCGGCAGACCATCGCCGACACCCTCGGCGTCGGCGGCATCTTCCGCGGGCTGCGGACCTTCCCCTTCCTCGCCGGCCTTGCGGCCGACCTCGCCGCCGAAGCGCCCGCCGCCTGGCTGCTCAACTACACCAACCCGATGGCGATGAACATGCAGTTCCTCGCCGAGCACGCCCCGGCGGTCAAGGCCCTCGGACTGTGCCACTCGGTCTACTGGACGGTCCACGACCTCAGCGAGCTGCTCGGCATACCCCTCGACGAGGTGACCTTCCACAGCGCCGGGGTCAACCACCAGGCCTGGATCCTGCGCTGGGAGCGCGCGGGCGAGAGCCTCTACCCGTTGCTCGACGAGCGGATCGCCGCCGACCCCGAGCTGCGCCGCCGGGTGCGTGTCGACATGTACCGCCGGCTCGGCTACTACCCCACCGAGACGAGCGAGCACTCGAGCGAGTACGTGCCGTGGTACCTCCACGACGACTCCGAGATCGAGCGGCTGCGCATCCCGGTGGGCGACTACCTGCGGATCAGCGCGGCCAACGCCGCCGACGTCGAGGCGCTCTACCCCCGGGTCGCCGCCGGCGAGTACGTCGAGCCCGAGGAGGAGGCGGCCGAGTACGCCCCCCAGGTCATCCACTCGATGGTCACCGGTATGCCGCGGACCATCCAGGCCACCGTCGCCAACGCCGGGCTGATCGCCAACCTTCCCGACGGGGCGGGTGTCGAGGTGCCCTGCGTGGTCGACGGCTCGGGCGCCCGTCCGCAGGCGGTCGGGGACCTGCCGGCCCAGTGCGCAGCGCTCAACCGCAGCTTCCTGTCGGTCGTCGACCTCACGGTCCGGGCCGCCCTCGAGAACGACCCCGCTCTGGTCCGCCGGGCCATGATGGTCGACCCCAACACGGCGGCGAGCCTGTCGGTCGACGCGATCTGGCGGTTGGCCGACGAGATGGTCGCGGCGCACGGCGACCTCCTGCCCGACGGCCTGCGCGGGGCACTGCCCCTCTGAGGGGCGCCCCCCGGTCCGGCCGGGTCAGGGGACGTCGACGACGTGGACCGTGACCCCCTGGCGGCGCAGCTCCTCGACGTCGGCGGGCCCGGCGCCGGAGTCGGTGACGAGGCTGCTCACCCGCGACAGGTCGCAGATCTTCGCGAAGCCACGGCGCCCGAGCTTGCTCGAGTCGGCGACGACCATGACCGACTCGGCCGCCGCGAGAAGTGCCCGGTTCGTGCTCGCCTCGACCTCGTGGTGGGTGGTCAGGCCGGCGGTGAGGCTGATGCCGTCGACCCCGATCACGGCGAGGTCGAGGTTGATGTTGGCCAGGGTGAGCTCGGCCAGGGGGCCGACGAGCTCGTAGGACTCCGCCCGGGCGCTGCCACCGCACACCACGAGCTCGATGTTGGCCCGGACGGCCAGCTCGGCGGCGATGTTGAGGGCGTTCGTGACGACCCGCAGGTTGCTGCGGCCGGCGAGCGAGCGGGCCACCTCGGTCGTCGTCGTGCCGCCGTTGAGCCCGACCGAGCTGACCGTGGCCGGGATGAGCCGGACCGCCTCCGCGGCGATGGCCTGCTTGGCCGCATGCTGCTGACCGCCGCGGTAGCGCATCGGCAGCTCGTAGAGCACCCCTGACGCGACGGCGCCTCCGTGGGTACGGGTGAGCAGCTTCTGCTGCTCGAGCAGCCGCAGGTCCCGGCGCACCGAGGCCTCCGACACCCCCAGCCGGGCGGCCAGGTCGCTCACCCCGACGGACTCGGAATTGTTCAACTCGCGCAGAATCTGCCCGAGACGGTCCTCGCGACGCATGAAGCGAACGATACGCTCCACGCGGATGTTGACCGGCCGTGCCTACCCTGCAAGACTGCACACGACAGATGATCGTTTCTGCTCGATTTGTCGCGTCAGGAGTGCGCCATGAAGACCACCCGACTGCACCCCCCGCGTCGCCTGCGCCGGTATTCCGCCCTTGTGGCCCTCGGCTCCCTCGCCCTGGCCCTCCCCGCCTGCGGCTCCTCGAGCTCGGGCTCGTCGGCGGCGACCGGCCCGGCGCAGATCACCGTCTGGCACGGCTACACCGACGTCGAGGCGACCGCGATGACCAAGGCCGTCGCGACGTGGAACGCGCAGAACCCGAACCGGACGGTCACGCTCCAGTTCAACGGGGGCAACGACGGCGCGCTCCAGAAGACGGTCGCCGGCTTCGCCGCGGGCAACTACCCCGACGTCGCGTACGAGTTCGGGTCCTCCGCTGCCCAGCTCGCCCGCCAGCCCAAGCTCGTCGACCTCACCGCGACGGTGAAGGGCGGCGCCATGGACTGGGCGGACTTCTACCCCTCGGAGCGGGACTCCTCGACCGTCGGCGGCAAGGTCGTGGGGATCCCCGCCCTGGTCGACAACCTCAGCCTCGTCTACAACGCCAAGCTCTTCGCCGCCGCCGGCGTCCCCGTCCCGACGAACGACTGGACGTGGGAGGACTTCCGCAGTGCCGCGGCGAAGCTGACCGACGCGAGCACCCACACCTACGGCTGGGCCTACGTCAACGACGGCAGCGAGGACACCGTCTGGCGGTTCCTCCCGCTGCTGTGGCAGGCCGGCGGCGACCTCCTCACCGGTGACAACAGCAAGCCGGCGTTCGACTCCGACGCCGGCCGAGCCGCCCTCACCCTGCTCCACGACATGGCGGTCACCGACAAGTCCGTCTACCTCGACAACGGCAACGGCAACTACCTCAACCTCTTCAACAGCGGCAAGATCGCCATGCTGTGGACCGGCCCCTGGGACCTGTCGAGCATCAACAGCGACGTCGACTACGGGGTGACCTACCTGCCCGGCGACAACGGCGACCACGAGACGATCTCGGGTCCCGACATCTACATGGTCTTCGACCACTCCGCGGCACGGGCCGACGCGGCCGTCGCCTTCCTCACCTGGCTGACCTCCGCCAAGGAGCACATCCAGTTCGCCATCGACACCGGCGACCTGCCCCTGCGCAAGTCCGAGACCCAGCTCCCCGAGTACCAGACGTTCCTCCAGAAGTACCCCCAGGAGAAGGTCTTCGTCGCCAACCTCGACAACGTCAAGCACGTCCGGCCCAACATCGCCGGCTACGCCGAGGTGTCCTCGGCGGTCGGCCAGATGGTGCAGTCGGTGCTCCTCGGTCAGGCCGGCCCCGACCAGGCCCTGACCGCCGGCGCGAGCCAGGTGGCCTCGGCTCTGGCCGGACAGTGACAGCAGCGACGACGCGGCCCTCCGGGACGAGCGCCGGGCGCGGCCCCCGCAGGATCCTCCCCGGCCCGACCAAGCGGGTCCGCGACGGCGCGAGCGGGTGGCTCATGGCCTCCCCCGCCGTCGTCCTCATCGGCGTCTTCGGGCTCATCCCGGTCGCGTGGTCGATCGCCCTGTCCTTCCAGCGCAACGACCTGCAGACCCCGGCCGAGTGGGTCGGGGTCCACAACTACGACACCCTCGTCCACGACCCCGTCTTCCGCGACGCCGTCCTCCACACCATCGTCTACACCGCCCTGTTCGTCCCGCTCACCCTCGTCCTGTCCCTGCTCGCGGCGGCCGCCCTCAACCACCGGGTCCGGGGCATCACGGTCTACCGTCTCGCCGTGTTCCTGCCGGTCGTCACCTCGACCGTGGCGACCGGTGTCGTCTTCAGCTGGCTCATGGACCCCGAGTACGGCCTCCTCAACGCCGCGCTCCACCGGGTCGGCCTGCCGACGCTCGGCTTCTTCTCCTCCCCCTCCCAGGCCCTGTTCGCCGTCGTCGCGATGACCGTCTGGGGCTGGGTCGGCTTCGGAGCGCTCATCTTCCTGGCGGGCCTGCAGGGCATCCCGCCCGAGCTCGTCGAGGCGGCCCGCATCGACGGCTGCACCCGCGCGGGAGCCTTCTGGCGGATCCAGGTCCCGCTGCTGCGGCCGGTCTCCGGCTTCCTCCTCGTGTGGCTGACGATCAACGCCCTCCAGCTCTTCGACGAGGTCTACGTGACGACCAAGGGCGGTCCGCTCCATGCGACGACCGTCGTCGTCTACTACCTCTACCAGCAGGCGTTCCAGTACTTCCACGCCGGGTATGCCGCGGCCATCGCCACCGTCCTGTTCGCCGCCATCGCGCTCATCACCCTCGTCCAGCTGCGGGTCACCCGTGAGGACCCGGACGGCGGGACGGCGCGATGAGCGCGAGCGGCACGGCATACCCGAGACGGCGCCGTCGTCGGCCTTCGGGCTGGCACCTCGTGCTCGTGCCCACCGCGTTGCTCATGGCCGCGCCGCTGCTCTGGATGCTCGTCACCAGCCTGTCGACGCTGACCGAGACCCGGCAGTACCCGCCACGGCTGCCCGCGAGCCCGCAGTGGCACAACTACGTGCAGGCCTGGACCGAGTCGCCCTTCGCCCACTGGCTGTGGAACAGCACCGTCGTGTCGGTGACCTGCGTCGTGAGCAACGTCGTCCTGTGCGCCCTGGCCGGCTACGCCTTCGCCAGGCTGCGCTTCCCCGGCTCGCGCGTCGCCTTCTTCGCCATCCTCGTGACGCTCATGGTGCCGTTCCAGGTGACGATGATCCCGACGCTCATCATCATCAAGCACCTCCACCTCGTGGACAGCCTGCCCGCCCTGGCCCTGCCGAGCCTGGTTACGCCCTTCGGGATCTACCTGCTGCGGCAGTTCTTCGTGTCGCTGCCCGTCGAGCTCGAGGAGGCCGCCCTCATCGACGGGGCCAGCAGGCTGCGGATCCTCCGCAGCATCCTCCTGCCGCTCATGGGACCGCCGGTCATGACGGTCGCCATCCTCACCTTCCTGCAGGTGTGGAACGACTTCCTCTGGCCGCTCGTCGTGACCTCCTCCACCGACGTGATGACGATCCAGCTGGGGCTGGCGACGTTCCAGAGCGCCCACTTCACCAACTGGCCGGTGCTCATGGCCGGCACCGTCATGAGCCAGCTCCCGGTCATCGTGCTCTTCGTCCTCGGCCAGCGGTTCTTCGTGTCCTCGATCGCCAGCTCCGGGATCAAGTAGCCTCGGCGGGCGCGAAATGCGCTACGGGCTGTCAGAGCCTTAGGGCAGACTTACTCCTTGGCATCGTCGCCCGCGGTGGCGGCTCCAGAGCCTCCACCGCACACCCCGCGGCCGTCGCCCGCGTCATCGTCGTCACCCAGCTCAAGGGGAGTACCCGTGTCAGCCCAGCCCGTCCCCGTCTATCCCGAGAAGATCGACGCCGCCGTCCTCAAGGTGGCCGGTGTGGTCGTCCTCGGCGCGATCATGTCGATCCTCGACATCACCGTCGTCAACGTCGCGCTGCCGACCTTCCAGACGAAGCTCAGCTCGAGTGGGACGCCCATCGCCTACTCGACGGTCGCCTGGACGGTCACGGGCTACACCCTCGCGCTCGCGACCGTCATCCCGCTCACCGGATGGGCGGCCGACCGGTTCGGCCCGAAGCGCCTCTACATGGCGGCCCTCGCGCTGTTCACCCTCGGCTCGGCGCTGTGCGCCACGGCCGGCTCGATCGGCGTCCTCATCGGCTTCCGGGTCCTGCAGGGCTTCGGCGGTGGCATGCTCATGCCGCTCGGCATGACGATCATGACCCGCGCGGCCGGCCCGAAGCGGATGGGCCGGCTCATGGCGATCCTCGGCATTCCGATGCTCCTCGGACCCATCTTCGGTCCGATCCTCGGCGGCTGGCTCATCGACACCGCGTCGTGGCACTGGATCTTCCTCATCAACCTGCCGATCGGCCTCATCGCCCTCGGGTATGCCGCCTGGGCCCTGTCCGGTGACCGCCCGGAGCCGTCCGAGAGCTTCGACTGGCTCGGGATGTTCCTCATGTCGCCCGGCCTGGCGATGTTCCTCTACGGCGTGTCGTCCATCCCCGGCGCGGGCTCGTTCCTCAACTGGAAGACCGAGGTGTTCGGCACGGTCGGCGTGCTCATGATCATCGCGTTCGTCCTCCACAGCTTCCGGCCGGCCCATCCCCTGCTCGACCTGCGGCTGTTCAAGAACCGCAACCTCACGGCCGCGACGGCCACGATGTTCATCTTCGCCGGGGCGTTCTTCGGCGGGCTGCTCCTCATCCCCACCTACTACCAGACGGTCCGCGGCGAGCTGCCGGTCGACGCGGGGTGGCTCGTGGCACCGCAGGGCTTCGGTGCGATGCTGACGATGCCGATCGCCGGTGCCCTCGTCGACCGCTTCCCGGTCGGGCGGATCGTGCCCTTCGGGCTCGTCCTGATCATCGGCGGGATGTTCGCGCTGACCCAGATCACCGCGACGACCTCGTACTGGGGCTACCTCATCCCCGTCCTGTTCGTCATGGGTCTCGGGATGGGCGGCACGATGATGCCGATCATGACCTCGGCGCTCAAGACCCTCAACCATCATCAGGTGGCCCGAGGCTCGACCCTGCTCAACATCACCCAACAGATCGCGAGCTCGGTGGGCGTCGCAACCATGTCGGTCATCCTCACCAACGGCTTCAAGAACTCCTCGCTCGTCCAGGCCGGCCAGGCCCTCCAGGCCAACCCCGACGCCGCGAAGGACCCCGGCATCGCGGCGCTGCTCCAGCAGTACGGCAACGGGTTCGGTGCGGCGGTCAAGGAGGCGATGGCCCAGGCCTTCGCGCACACCTACTGGGTCGCGGCGTTCCTCGTCATGCTCACCCTCATCCCGGCGTTCTTCCTGCCGCGCCAGCATGAGGAGTCGCACCTGCTCGACGACGAGGAGGGCACCGGGGAGGCCGAGCTGACCCCGGTCATCGTGCACTGACCCTGCGCGTCGCGACCCGCAGGAGCGACGGAGGGGCCTGCCGACACCGGCGGGCCCCTTCTCGCGTACTCGGGACCGGTGGGGGGACGCCCCGGCGCCGGTTCGGAGCCGTGGGGCGACCCGTGGTGTCGACGGACGCCGCGCCCTAACCCGGGCATCGTCGACCTCATGGGTCGCACCAGCCTGGTATGCCGCGCCCCGACCCGGGCATCGTCGACCTCATCGGTCGCACCAGCCCGGTATGCCGCACCGGTCCGGCATACCCCGGCGCCCTGTCCTCTCCGGGCCGGCCCGGCGGGCCGCCGTCCGGCGCCGCCCTGGGGCACGCTGGACCCATGTCCACTCCCCTGCCAGGCCCCGCGAACTCGATCACCGACGTCGCAGGGGTGCGCGTCGGGCACACGACCCGCGACGAGCCGGGCTGGCTGACCGGCGTCACCGTCGTCGTCCCGCCGCCCGGCACCGTCGGCGGGGTCGACGTCCGCGGCGGTGGCCCCGGGACCCGCGAGACCGACGCCCTCGACCCGCGCACCCTCGTCACCGCCGTCGACGCCGTCGTCCTCGCCGGGGGAAGCGCCTTCGGGCTGGCGGCCGCCGACGGCGTCATGTCGGCCTCGCATGCCGCCGGTCGCGGCTGGCCCGTCGGCGGCCCGGGCGAGGTCGTCCCCATCGTGCCGGCGGCCATCCTCTTCGACCTCGGCCGCGGCGGGGACTTCACCCATCACCCAGGGGCGGCGGACGGCACGGCCGCCTACCGTGCGGCGGGCGAGGCGCCGCAGACCGCCCCCGCCCAGGGAAGCGTCGGCGCCGGGACCGGGGCCCGGGCCGGTGGCCTGCGCGGGGGCGTCGGCACGGCCAGTGCCGTCCTGTCCACCGGGGCCACCGTGGCCGCCCTCGTCGTCGTCAACGCGATGGGCAGCCCGGTCGAGCGCGACGGAACCCTGATCGGCGCCCGGCTCGGCCTCGACGGCGAGTTCGAGGCCCTCCCCCGCCCGGCCGCAGCCGCCGCCGCGGCCTACTGGGCGATGCTGGCGGAGGCGCAGCGGGCCGCTCGGTCCGCGATGGCGACGACCATCGGCGTCATCGCCACCGACGTCGCCCTGACCAAGGCCCAGTGCGCGAAGCTCGCCGGGGTGGGCCACGACGGTTTGGCGCGGGCGCTCTCGCCGGTGCACACGGCATTCGACGGTGACACCCTCTTCGCGCTGGCGACGGGCGCGCGGCCGAGGCCGTCCGAGCTCGACCTCGTCGAGCTGCAGGGCGTCGCGGCCGACTGCGTGACCCGGGCCATCGTCCACGGGCTCCTGGCCGCGACCTCCGTCGACCGCAGCGCCGACGGCGGCGCCGTCATCCCGTCGTGGCGCGAGGCCCTCGGGACCGCTCCGGCCGCCCGAGGCGGTCCGGCGGCGCGGACCTGACCTCAGCCCTTGATCGAGTAGTTCGGCGCCTCGACGATGCCGGCGATGTCGTGAGGGTGGCTCTCGCGCAGCCCGGCGGTCGTGATCCGGATGAACCGGCCCTTGGCCTTGAGCTCGCCCACGGTGTGCGCGCCGACATAGAACATCGACTGGTGCAGGCCGCCGACGAGCTGGTGGACGACGGTCGCGACGGGGCCGCGGTAGGCGACCTGACCCTCGATCCCCTCGGGGACGATCTTGTCGTCGCTGACGACGTCGGCCTGGAAGTAGCGGTCCTTGGAGTAGGACTTCTTGCCCCGGGAGCTCATCGCGCCGAGGCTGCCCATCCCCCGGTAGGCCTTGTACTGCTTGCCGTTGACGAGGATGAGGTCGCCCGGGCTCTCCTCGCAGCCGGCCAGCAGCGAGCCGATCATCACGGTGTCGGCGCCGGCGACGAGCGCCTTGGCGATGTCACCGGAGTACTGCAGGCCCCCGTCGCCGATGAGGGGTATGCCGGCCGGCCGGCAGGCGAGCGAGGCGTTGTGGATCGCCGTGACCTGGGGGACGCCCACGCCGGCGACGACCCGCGTCGTGCAGATCGAGCCCGGGCCGACGCCGACCTTGACCGCGTCGACGCCAGCGTCGATGAGGGCCTGCGCCCCGGCCCGGGTGGCGACGTTGCCGCCGATGACCTGGACGTGCATCGTCGCCGGGTCGCGCTTGATCCGGCGGACCATCTCGAGGAGGGCGACGGCGTGCCCGTGGGCCGTGTCGACGACGAGGACGTCGACGCCGGCCTCGACGAGGGTGGCGGCGCGCTCCCAGGCGTCGCCGAAGTAGCCGACCGCCGCACCGACCATGAGGCGGCCGTGCGGGTCCTTGCTGGCCTGCGGGAACTGCTCGGACTTGACGAAGTCCTTGACGGTGATGAGCCCGCGCAGCCGGCCCTCCTCGTCGATGATCGGCAGCCGCTCGCGCTTGTGCTGGCGCAGCAGCATCGTCGCCTCGGCGTGGCCGATGCCGACCCGCCCGGTGATGAGGGGCATGGGGGTCATGACGTCCCGGACCCGGGTCGCCCCCCAGCTCGCGACGGGGGTGAAGCGCAGGTCGCGGTTCGTGACGATGCCGATGAGGTGGTCGCCGGGGTCGACGACGGGGAACCCGGAGATCCGGTACCTGCCGGCCAGCTCGTCGAGCTCCTCGAGGGTGGCGTCCGGGCCGATGGTGACCGGGTTCGAGATCATCCCCGTCTGGGTCCGCTTGACGAGGTCGACCTGGTAGGCCTGGTCCTCGATGGACAGGTTGCGGTGGAGGATGCCGATGCCGCCGTGCCGGGCCAGGGCGATGGCCATCCGGGCCTCGGTGACGGTGTCCATGGCCGCCGACACGAGCGGGATCCGCAGCGAGATCTCGCGGGTCAGCCGGGTCGTCGTGTCGACCTCGCTCGGGATGACGTCGGTCTCGCCGGGCTGGAGGAGGACGTCGTCATAGGTGAGGCCGAGCTCGGCGAAGGGGGTGCCGGGTGCCGGCGCCGCCGCGAGGGCCGACTCGGCGGGAACCGTCGAGGCGGAGACGCCGGGGGCGTCGCCGTCGGGCCGCTGGGGCGCATCGGGGTGGCGGGGTGCGGACTCGTCGACTCCCAGACTCATTGCCCCAGTCTAGGTGCTCGCGGACGCGCCCTTCCTTGACCCATTCCTTACCCGGCCATTGCCCTATGTCTACCTGTCCGGTCATACCGTCACGGGTACACATCGGTTACTCGGCGTATGGGGCCGACAACCTGGAGGGGTGTCGTATGGCTGAGATCACGAGGCTTCCCGGTCCCCGGGCGGACCTGTGGGACTGGCAGTTCGAGGGGGCCTGCCGCACGGTCAGTCCCGAGGTGTTCTTCCACCCCGAGGGCGAGCGCGGCTCGAAGCGCCGAAGCCGCGACGCGCAGGCCAAGCGGGTCTGCCTCGAGTGTCCCGTGCTGACGAGCTGCCGCGCCCACGCCCTCGCCGTTCGGGAGCCCTACGGCGTGTGGGGCGGCCTGACCGAGGACGAGCGCGAGGCGCACTACACCGGACGCGCCCGCATCGCCTGACCGCGGTCCCGGACCGCACCCGCCCGAGCACCAGGCGCCGGGACGGGTATGCCGCGATGCCCTCCCCAAAGGGGCACCGCGGCATACGTGCGTGGGCCGCTACGACAGCGGCAGGTAGCCGTCCTCGATCGCTCGCAGCGTGAAGTCCGCCCGGGACCGGATGGGGCGCTCGCTCAGGCGGTACTTGCGCTTGGTCCGCTCCAGGTAGGTCCGGACCGTGCCCGCCTGGACCCGCATCTTGCGGGCGACGGCGTCGAGGGTGAGGCCGGCGGCATACAGCGAGAGGGCGGTCTCCTCGCTCACGGCGAGGACGGGCACCCGCAGCCGCGCCTCCGCCGGGTCGACAGGACTCTGGGGGTCGAGCCACACCCCGCCCTGCAGGAGGGTCGCCACCGCCTCCCGGACGGCCTCGACCGGCGCGTCCCGGCGGACCAGCCCGCGCGCCCCGACGGCCAGGGCCATCTGCCCGAGGTGGGACTGCGGCGCCGCGGCCCTGACCAGCACGGAGTGCCCACCCACGCCGAGCAGGCGGATGCAGTCGCGGGTGTGGAAGGCCATCGCCGACCCCGCGCAGCCGAGGTTGAGGACGACGACGGAGGCCGGGCCCCCGCCGCGCTGCCGGGGCACGGCATCGAGGTCGCGGCAGTCGGGGACGAAGCCGAGCGACCACCCCGTCCCACCGGCCAGGACGGCGCGCCACGCCGCGATGTCGATCGGCGCCGACTCGACGACGACGACCTGCGGTCGTCGGATGTCCGTTGCCCTCATCGGTCCCCCAAGACCCTCGAGCTCGTGCGCCGAGGAGCGGCGTTCCGGATCGTGCTCCGGAACGCCGTATGCCGCGCGCAGCGGCTGTCGGGGCCACCCGGTGGGATGGGCCCCGACACCCCTCCAGCACCGTTCGAGGAGACCCTGTCCGAGATCGGTGTAGGTCGGAAGGGTGCGACACGCGGTCCGTACGACTCCGTACACGGTTCCGGGGGCCGCCGCCGGGCTCTGGAGGTGCCGAGGTCACGCGACGTCCGAGTTGCTGATCGACGGGGCTTCGCTAGCGTGCGTGACATGGCTGTATCGGTACCCCCGGAACCGGCTCCGCTCGACCCGCACGGCATCGCCACCCCCGAGGAGTTCGTCCAGACCCTCAACGCCCTGCGGATCCGGTCCGGTCTCACCGTCCGCGAGCTGGGCCGCCTCGCGGACATCCCGGGGAGCACGATCGGGGGCTACCTCTCGGGCCGCCATCTGCCCCCTGCCACCCGCCCCGAGGTTCTCGGCCGGCTTCTCGGTGCTCTCGGAGTCCCGGAGGAGGAGCATCCCGACTGGGGGGACATGCTCCACCGGGTGCACTCCTGGCGACTGCCCAAGGACCTCACCGGGCGTCGCCCGTTCCTCGGGCTGAGGTCCTTCGGCCCCGAGGACGCCGACGTGTTCTTCGGCCGGGAACGGGACGTTGCGGCGCTGCGCACGCTCGTCCTGTCCTCACCGGGTGCGGTGGCCGTCGTCCTCGGCGCCTCGGGGTCGGGCAAGAGCTCGCTGGTCCGCGCGGGTCTGCTGCCCACTCTCCCGAGCACCTGGGCGACCCGCGTCGTCCGGCCCGGTGCCGACCCGGAGCGGACGCTCCCCGGGGCGCTCGAGGAGCTGGCACACGCCGGGTCGGAGGCCCCGCGACGTCTGCTCGTCGTCGACCAGGTCGAGGAGCTGTGGACCCTCCACCGCGGCGCGGAGACCGAGCTGGCCGAACGCCGGTCACGGGTGCTCGCCGCCCTCGGTGGCGCCGCGCTCGGTCCCGCCACGACCGTCCTGCTCTGCCTGAGGTCGGACTTCTACACCGCAGCCGCCGGGGAGCCGTTGCTCGTCGAGGCGCTGCGCAGCCGTGCCCACCTGCTCGGGCCCCTCAGCGTCGACGAGATCGCCTCGACGATCACCGGCCCCGCCCAGGTCTTCGGGATCACCCTCACCCCCGGGCTCGTCGACGAGATGACCCGAGACGCCCGGGACGGGACGACCGACCGCTCGGCGGTCCTGCCCCACCTCTCGCACACCCTGGACCGGATGTGGCAGCGCAGCCCGCGCCGGGAGCTGACCGTCGAGGACTACGTCGCGGTCGGCCGGATCGCCGGTGCCCTCGCCCAGACGGCGACCGAGGCGTGGACGGGGCTCGCGCCGGACCAGCGGCTCGTCGCCCGACGCCTCCTGCTCGATCTCGTCGTCGTCGACGAGGGGCTGCCTCCGGCCGCTGGGAGCCTGGCCGTCGCGGATCTCGGCCCCGAGGAACGGGCGGTCCTCGACAGGTTCATCGACCTGCGCCTCGTCGTCGTCGACGAGGACCACGCGCGCTTCGCCCATGAGGCGATCCTCACGGCCTGGAGCGACCTCGCCGCCTGGATCGACGCCGACCGGTCCCGGCTCACCCTGCGCCGGGTGGTCAGCCGGGAGGCCCGGGCCTGGGACGGTGCCTCGCGCGACCCCGACCTGCTGCTGCGTGGCGCGCGGCTCGCGGCCGTCCGCGAGTGGCCGGCCGACCGGGGCTCGCCCCTCCCGGCCCTGGAGAGCGAGTTCGTCACGGCGAGCTCACAGGCCGCCGACGCGCAGGCCCGTCGGGAGCAGCGCACCCTCACCCGCACCCGACGGCTCCTCGTCGCGACGACCCTCTTCGCGGCGGCGGCTCTCGTTGCCGCGCTCGGCCTGGTGAGCTCGCGGAAGGCCATCGGCACCGAGCGCGACCTGGCCCTGTCCCGCGAGATCGCCGCCCAGTCCCGCTACGTGGCCGCGACCGACCCCTTCGTGGCCGCCCAGCTGGCCGTTGACGCCTACGGGACCGCCGACACGCTGCAGGCCCGCTCGATGGTGCTGGGCGCCACCGCCGCGCCTCTGGTGACCGCCCTGCAGGGGCCGGTGGGCCCGCGCATGGTCGCGGCCGCACCAGGGCGGCACCTGCTTGCCGTGGCCGGTCAGATGTCGACGGTCCGCCTCTACGACACGACCGGCCAGAACCCCCGCCTCGTCGCCGAGGCGGCGGCGCCGGCCGCCGGCACGAGCTCGTCCGCGGTGTATGCCGTGGCCTTCTCCCCCGACGGTCGCTACCTCGCACTCGCCGGCACCACGGGACGGCTGCGCATCCTCGACGTCGCCACGCCCACCCACCCGACGGCGATCGGGCCGGACCTGGAGCTGCCCGAGAACGGCCAGCACGCACGCACCGCCTACGCGGCGGCCTTCACCCCCGACGACGGCGAGGTGCTCGTCACGACGACGACCGGCGCCGTCCTGCGCTGGTCCATGCCGACCGGCCCGGGAAGCGCCCCGGCCGCGCTCGCGCCGCTGGCGACCGGCCCCGACATCGTCACGTCACTGGCCGTCACCTCCTCGGGCACGGCGGTCGTCGCCACCGCGTCCGGCTCGATCTCGACCTGGAGCCTCGGTGACCGGCCGGTCCGCCTCGCCGCGACCGAGCTGGGTGCCTCCGTCAGCTGGGTGGCCGTCCTCGACGGGTCGGTCTATGCGAGCTCCCACCAGCTCAAGGCGGCATACCGCATCCCGATGGGACCCCGCTCGCTCGGGGCCCCGGTGGCCCTCGCCCACTTCGGCAGCTGGGCCAACTGGGTCGAGCCGGTGCCGAGCCTCGGTGCCGTGGCCGTCGGCAGCTCCGACCACACCGTGGTCCTCCTCACCCCGGACGGCGCGGTGCTCGACACCACCGCGTGGCCCGAGGCGGTGACCTCGATCGCCGACCTCGGCGACGGGCGGCTGGCGATCGGTCTCGTCGACGGCCAGACCGAGCTGAGGAGCACCCCGCTCTCGACCGCGGACGACCCGAGTACCGGCATCTTCTTCGCGACCTGGTCCGGCGACGGTCGGCGGCTCGCGGTGTTCCCGTCGTCCTCGCACAACGAGGTCCGGCTCTGGGACACCAGCTCGCCGTGGCACCCGACGCTGCTGGCCCGGCTCCCGGACCCGGCGGCCGAGGCGGTGCCCAACGGCAGCGGCGACATCAGCCCGGACGGGAACCTCGTCATCGCCGGGACCTACTCGGGCTACCTCGTCGGCTGGGACGTCACCGACCCGGCCCACCCGACGCTCGCGTTCACCACCCGCGTCACCCAGGCCAACGTCGAGCAGCTGAGGTTCACCGACGCCGGCCACCTCGTCCTCGCGAGCGACGATGCGACCGTTCGGCTGCTCGAGCTGGGAGCCGACGGGACACCGACCGTCACCGAGACCTTCCCCGGTGCCAACGGGCCCGTCAGCAACTCGGCGAGGTCCCCCGACGGCGAGCTCGTCGCCGGCGGCAGCACCGACGGGTCGGCCCGCCTTTACCGCGTCGGTCACGCGGCCCCGGTCGCCACGCTCGACGACGGCGGCTACGTCTACGCCGTGGCCTTCACCCCCGACAGCCGGCACCTGCTCGTCGCCGGGGCCTCCAAGGTCGTCAAGGTCTATGACATCGCCGACCCCGCGCACCCCCGGCTCGTCCAGACCCTGCACGGGCCGACCGGGACGATCTATCTCGTCGACGTGTCGGCCGACGGCCAGATCGCGGCAGCCTCCCTCGACGGCACGGTCACCATCTGGCGCGCGGACGGCTCCGGCAGCTATGCCCTGGGGGACGAGCTGCTCGGCCGGACGGGTCTCTACGGGGTGGACTGGGCGCCGGACAACACCCACCTCGTCGGGGTGGGCCAGGACCGTCGCCTCGCCATCTGGACGACGAACCCGGCCGAGGCCCGGTCCGCCGTCTGCGGAGCGACCGTCGACCCGATCTCGCGGGACCAGTGGAGCGCGGAGCTCCCGGACCAGCCCTACGCGCCTCCGTGTCCGGGCGGCTCGACCCGGTAGATGCCGGCCCGGTAGGGGCGGGGCCGGTGAGCGGCCCCTGATACGCGGATGCCGCGTGCCCCGGGTGGGGCACGCGGCATCCGCGCGTCACGGGTCGGGGCTCAGCGCCCCGGGGAGGTCGGGTCAGTGGCCGTGGCCGTGGCCGTGACCGGTGGCCGCGGCATCGTCGTCGGCCTCGGGCTTCTCGACGACGAGGGTGTCGGTCGTGAGGACCATCGAGGCGATCGACTCGGCGTTGCGCAGCGCCGAACGGGTGACCTTGACCGGGTCGATGACGCCGGCCTTGATGAGGTCCTCGTACTCCCCGGTCGCGGCGTTGAGCCCCATGCCCGGCCCGAGCTCGCTCACCTTGGCGACGGCGACGTAGCCCTGCAGGCCCGCGTTCTCGGCGATCCAGCGCAGCGGCTCGGCCGCGGCCTTCTGGACGATCCGGGCGCCGACGAGGGCGTCGCCCTCGAGGTCGAGGCCGTCGATGACCTTGACGGCCTGGATGAGGGCAGAGCCGCCACCGGCGACGATGCCCTCCTCGATGGCCGCGCGGGTCGCGCTGATGGCGTCCTCGATGCGGTGCTTCTTCTCCTTGAGCTCGACCTCGGTGTAGGCGCCGACCTTGATGACGCAGACCCCGCCGGCCAGCTTGGCCAGGCGCTCCTGGAGCTTCTCGCGGTCCCAGTCGGACTCGGTGCGCTCGATCTCGGACTTGATCTGGGCCACCCGGCCGTCGACGTCGGCGGTGTTGCCCTCACCGTCGATGATCGTCGTGTTGTCCTTGGTGACGACGACGCGGCGCGCGCGACCGAGCACCTCGAGGGTGGCCTGGTCGAGCTTGAGGCCGACCTCCTCGGCGATGACCTGGCCGCCGGTGAGGATGGCCATGTCCTGGAGCATCGCCTTGCGGCGGTCGCCGAAGCCAGGGGCCTTGACGGCGACGACGTTGAAGGTGCCGCGCATCTTGTTGACGACGAGCGTCGAGAGGGCCTCGCCGTCGACGTCCTCGGCGATGATGAGCAGCGGCCGGCCGGCCTGCACGACCTTCTCGAGGATGGGCAGGATGTCGGTGATCGAGGAGACCTTGCCCTGGTTGATCAGGACGTAGGCGTCCTCGAGGACGGCCTCCATCCGCTCGGGGTCGGAGACGAAGTAGGGCGAGATGTAGCCCTTGTCGAACTGCATGCCCTCGGTGAACTCGAGCTCGGTCGACGCCGTCGAGGACTCCTCGACGGTGATGACGCCGTCCTTGCCGACCTTGTCGAAGGCGTCGGCGATGATGGCGCCGATCTGGGCGTCCTGGGCCGAGAGGGAGGCGACGGAGGCGATCTCGTCCTTGCCCTCGAGCTCGCGCGCGGTGGCGAGGAGCTGGTCTGAGACGGCGTTGACCGCGGCGTCCATGCCCCGCTTGAGGCCGGACGGGGCGGCACCCGCGGCCACGTTGCGCAGGCCCTCCTTGACCATCGCCTGGGCGAGGACCGTGGCGGTCGTCGTCCCGTCACCGGCGATGTCGTTGGTCTTGGTGGCGACCTCCTTGGCGAGCTGCGCCCCGAGGTTCTCGTACGGGTCGTCGAGCTCGACCTCGCGGGCGATCGTCACGCCGTCGTTCGTGATCGTGGGTGCGCCCCACTTCTTGTCGATGACGACGTTGCGGCCCTTGGGGCCGAGCGTCACCTTGACGGCGTTGGCGAGCGCGTCGACGCCGCGCTCGAGGCTCTTGCGGGCGGAGTCGTTGAACTCCAGTTCCTTGGCCATGTTGTCCTTACCTGGTCAGTGCGTGATGTGCCGTATGCCGGGCACACGCCGAGTCGGCGGGCGCCCGGCATACGGCGGGGTCTGGAAGCGGTCCGGGCCTCAGCCGACGACGGCGAGGACGTCGCGGGCGGAGAGGATGAGGTACTCCTCGCCGCCATGCTTGATCTCGGTGCCGCCGTACTTGCTGTAGATCACCCGGTCGCCGACGGCGATGTCGAGCGGGATCCGGTTGCCGTGGTCGTCAACGCGACCCGGACCGACGGCAAGGACCTCGCCCTCCTGGGGCTTCTCCTTGGCGGTGTCCGGGATGACGAGCCCGGAGGCGGTGGTCTGCTCGGCCTCGAGGGACTTGACGACGACGCGGTCCTCGAGCGGCTTGATCGAAACCGACACGGTGGTGGCCTCCCCTGGGGGGTTTGTCGATGTGGACTGGGACGCAGCTCCCGCCGGTCCTCGCTCGCCGTCGCGGGGGTCGAGGTCGAACCGGTGGGCTGGCACTCACCAGTAGGGAGTGCCAATAGGAGCAATGTAGGTCCGTCGTTAGCACTCGGTCAACTTGAGTGCCAGAGCCCCCGGGCGTGTCGGCCCGCGACCCCGCCCCCCGCGGTAGGCCGGCGCCACCACGGGATGAGAGGCTGTCCGCCGTGGACGTCCGGACGGTGCGCGAGCTGGCATCTCCCGACGGCCGGGCGTTGTTGCGCAGTCTCCCCGAGTACGACGAGACGACCGCCCTGGCCCTCGGCGAGAGCCTGCGCGGTCAGGGCTACTCGCCCGACCTCGTCGCGGCCGTCCTGACCCAGCTGCGGCTGCGGACCCGGGCCAAGGCCAAGTTCGGGGAGTTCGCGGCCGACATGCTCTACACCGCCGACGGGCTCGAGCAGGCCAGCCGGCTCGAGGTCGCCGCCACCCACGCGGGGCGGTTCTATGCCGCGAGCCTGGCGACGGTGCACGACCTGGGCTGTGGCATCGGCTCCGACGCCGTCGCGATGTCGGCCCTTGGGGTGACCGTCCATGGCGTCGACGCCGACCCGGTCACCGCGGCCATCGCCGACGTCAACCTGCGCCCCTGGCCGGACTCGCGGGCCCGGCCCGGGCGGGCCGAGGACTTCAGCCCGCCGGCGGACCCGCTGCACTCCCGCGTCGGTGCCTGGCTCGACCCGGCCCGACGCACGCCGGGGGTCGCCGACGCGCGCGGCCGGACCCGGCGCGTCTACCGTCTCGACGACATCTCGCCGAGCTGGTCCTTCGTCCTCGACGTCGCGACGGCCATACCCGCGACCGGGGCGAAGCTCTCGCCCTCGCTCCCCCACGACGCCATCCCCCTCGGGACCGAGGCCCAGTGGACCTCCTGGGGCGGGACCGTCCTGGAGTGCACCGTGTGGTGGGGTCCGCTGGCCCGGCGGCCCGGCCGGACCGCGCGCATCCTCGGCGAGGGACGGCATCCGATCGAGGTCGACGAGTCGATGTGCGAACCGGACCCGCCCGTGGCCCGGGCCGTGGGCGACATCGGACCCTGGCTGTTCGAGCCCGACCGGGCCGTCACGCGGGCGGGGCTGCTGGGCGCCGTGACGGCCGCGACCGGCGGCCGGGAGGTCGACGCGGGGCTGGGCTACGTGCTGGGCACCGAGGACACGACCGTCCCGTTCGCCCGCCGTTATGCCGTGCGCGAGGCGATGCCCTTCTCGGCCAAGCTGCTGCGCGGTTGGCTGCGCGAGCGGGGCATCACGGGGGTGACGATCAAGAAGCGCGGCGTCCGCCTCGACGACGAGGCCCTGCGGCGCGAGCTCAAGGTCGGGCGCAAGGCGGGCACGGGCGCCCAGGCGACCGTCGTCCTCACCCGGGTGGCCGGCCAGCAGATGGCGTTCATCGTCGACCCCACCTGACCCCGCCCCCCTGCACGAACCTCTGCTAGCAGAAGGTGCTGCAGAACGGCCGTGTTGCAACACCCCCCTTCGGCACGAACCTCTGCTAGCAGAACTTCGTGCACCGGACGCCGGGAGACGCCACCGGGCGGGACGACCACGTCAGGTCGTCCCGCCCGGTGCGGGTGCGCGGCTCGGGGCGGTGCCCCCTCGCCACGCGCGGCCGGCGCGAGGGCGCCGGCCTCGGTGGGGCTAGTGCCTCACTTGAGCTCGACGGTGGCGCCGGCGCCCTCGAGGGCCTCCTTGGCCTTGTCGGCAGCGGCCTTGTCGACCTTCTCGAGGACGGCCTTGGGGGCCCCGTCGACGAGGTCCTTGGCCTCCTTCAGGCCGAGGGAGGTCAGCGTGCGGACCTCCTTGATGACGGCGATCTTCTTCTCGCCGGCCGCGACGAGGACGACGTCGAACTCGTCCTTCTCGTCCTCGGCGTCAGCGGCCTCGCCACCACCGGCGGCGGCCGGGGCCGCGACGGCGACGGGAGCGGCGGCGGTGACGCCGAAGGTCTCCTCGAACTGCGAGACGAACTCGGAGAGCTCGATGAGGGTCATCTCCTTGAAGGCCTCAAGGAGCTCGTCGGTGCTGAGCTTGGCCATGATGGCGTCCTTCCTGTTCTGCGTATGCCGTGTGGCGTGGGTGGTCGGCCCGGGCCCGGGTGGGCTCAGGCCTCCGCCGTCGCCACGTCGGCGACGTTGTCGGCGGGCTGGGTGTCGCTGGACTTGTTCGCCTTGAGCGCATCCATGACCCGAGCGGCCTGGGAGAGCGGTGCGGCGAACAGGTAGACCGCCTTGCTGAGCGAGGCGTTCATGGCGCCGGCCAGCTTGGCGAGGAGAACCTCGCGGGACTCGAGGTCCGCGAGCTTGGTGATCTCGGCCGCACTGAGCGGCTTGCCGTCGAGGACGCCGGCCTTGATCACCAGGGCGGGGTGTGCCTTGGCGAAGTCACGCAGACGCTTGGCCGCGTCGACCGCGTCGCCCTCGATGAAGGCGATCGCCGACGGGCCGGCGAGCTGGCCGTCGAAGGCCGTGACACCGGCCTCCTTCGCGGCGAGCTCGGTCAGCGTGTTCTTGACCACGGCGTAGGTTGCGTTGCCCCGGAGGATGTTGCGCAGCTCGGTGATCTGCTTCACCGTGAGCCCGCGGTACTCCGTGAGCACGGCCGCACCGGATGACCGGAACTGCTCGGTCAGCTCGGCGATGGCCGCGGCCTTGTCAGCTCGTGACATGGGGCCTCCTTCCGTCGGGTCGACCGTCGGCGAGGGCCCCACACGAGAAGAGCCCCGGCGCAGGGCACGGGGCTCGCGGCGACATACGCAGGTATGCCGTGCACGTCGTGGCCTGCGCTGGTCGCCCGCCTCAGGCGGGACCTTCGGTCGGCTGCATGCGCAGACGACAACCGGCGGTCTGTGGTCGCCGCCCAGGATACGGGGTGGGCTGCGGGCCGGCCAAATCGCCCACCCGCGTCCGGTGCTCGCCGGGGCCGGTCGGCCGGCCGAGGTCAGTCGGCCGCGGGCGCCTCGAAGGGACCCACCTGCGAGTCGGGGGGCGCCGCGATGTCGACCTTCGTCCCCCAGTCGGTGTAGGCCGCCGAGACGTCGAGTCCCGCCACGGTCATCACGGCGGTGATCGGCCGGTCGCGCGCATCGAGGACGAAGGTCGCCTCGACGCTGGAGCCGACCGGCATCTCGAGCCCGAAGGCCGACCCCTCGAGCAGCGAGCGGGGGTCGAGGCGGACCGAGTAGCTGACCCGGTCGGTCGTCGCGTCGGTCACCGTGGCGGTGCGACCGGTGAGCGCCGCCGTCAACGTGGCCGGGTCGGTGAAGCCGGTGCGCAGGGCCGCGACGAAGAACCGGCCCATCGAGTCGCCGGTGGCGGCCGGGTCGAGACGGATCCACGGGGTGGCCTGGTCCGGCATACCGGAGACATAGAGGGCGCCGCCCACGAGGACGACGTCCATCGTCGCGTCCTCGACGGGCAGCACGAGGTGTTCCTCGACCCCGGCGGAGGAGTAGCGCAGGTCGGCATGGGAGTCCGAGCCACCCACGGTGATCGTCGCCCTGCCGGTCCGCGCCGCGGTCATCGCCGCACCGATCCGGTCGGCCAGGTCGGCCCCGGCGACCGTGTCGCCCTCGGCGACCGTCGGCGCCGGGACGGCCCGGGCAGCGGACGGGACGCCGGAGGCTCCGGAGGCTCCGGAGGAACCCGACGAGCCACCGGCCGCGTGGGACCCGGCCCCGGCCGAGCAGCCACCGACGACGATCGCCGCGGCCAGCAAGGCGGCCGCGGCGATCGTGGTGTGTCGGAGGGGACGCACGTCAGGCCTGGGCGTCGTCCTCGGCCAGGAGGTTGCGGGTCCGGGTGAAGTCCAGCGGGATGCCGGGGCCCATCGACGTCGCGAGGGTGGCCTTGGTGATGTAGCGGCCCTTGGAGGCGGCCGGCTTGAGCCGGAGCACCTCCTCGAGCGCTGCGGCGTAGTTCTCGACGAGCGCCTTCTCCTCGAACGAGACCTTGCCGATGATGAAGTGGAGGTTCGCGTGCTTGTCGACGCGGAACTCGATCTTGCCGCCCTTGATGTCGGTGACGGCCTTGGCCGTGTCCATCGTGACCGTGCCGGTCTTGGGGTTCGGCATGAGGCCACGGGGGCCGAGGACCTTGCCGAGCCGGCCGACCTTGCCCATCAGGTCCGGCGTCGCGACGACGGCGTCGAAGTCGAGCCAGCCGCCGGCCACCTTGTCGATGAGGTCGTCGGAGCCGACGTAGTCAGCGCCAGCCTCGGTCGCGGCCTCGGCCTTGTCGCCGTTGGCGAAGACGAGGACGCGGGCGGTCTTGCCGGTCCCGTTCGGGAGGTTGACGGTGCCGCGCACCATCTGGTCGGCCTTGCGCGGGTCGACGCCGAGGCGCATGGCGACCTCGACCGTCTCGTCGTACTTCGCCGAGGCCGTGGCCTTGGCGAGCCGCACCGCCTCCAGCGGCGGGTAGATCCTCGTGGCGTCGACCTTCGCGGTCGCCGCGCGGTGTGCCTTGCTGCGCTTCATGAGTACTCCTTGGTCGTGCGGTGGAGGTGTGGTCCGTGGGCCAGCGCGTGGCCCTGCCACCGCCGCGTAGGCCGCGGGCGCGGCATACCGGCGTATCTGTCACCGGCCGGGTGGCGCGGCGACAGCTGGGTCAGAGCTCGGTCTCGATGCCCATCTGACGAGCGGTGCCGGCGATGATCTTCATCGCGGCCTCGATGTCGTTGGCGTTGAGGTCGGGCATCTTCGTCTCGGCGATCTCCTTGACCTGGTCGCGGGTCAGCTTGGCGATCTTGGTCTTGTGCGGCTCGCCCGAGCCCTTCGGGACGCCGGCGGCCTTCTTGATGAGCTCGGAGGCCGGCGGGGTCTTGGTGATGAAGGTGAACGAGCGGTCTTCGTAGACCGTGATGACGACGGGGATGATGCTGCCCCGCTGGTGCTCGGTCGCCGCGTTGTAGGCCTTGACGAACTCCATGATGTTGACGCCGTGCTGGCCGAGCGCGGGGCCGACCGGCGGCGCCGGGGTGGCCGCACCAGCCTGGATCTGCAGGTTGATGTAGCCGGAGACCTTCTTCTTGGGAGGCATTCGGTGGTGTTCCTTCTCTGGTTGTGGGCCCACGCCTCGGGGCGATGACCCGGTTGCAGGGTCCGCGCGCCTCCCGGCGGGAGGGCGCGGCGCCGACCGTCAGCTACATCTTGGCGACATCGCTGAAGGACAGCTCGACCGGGGTCTCCCGGCCGAAGATGGAGACGAGGACCTTGAGCTTCTGGGTCTCGACGTTGATCTCGGAGATGGTCGCAGGGAGGGTCTCGAACGGGCCGTCCATGACGGTGACCGACTCGCCCACCTCGAAGTCGACGACGGCGGCGTCCTTGGGACGACCGGCCGCGCCCGGGGTGGCGGCACCCGACGCGGCGGCGACGGCCGCCTCGAGGTCCGCGGGCTTGATCATCGCGTAGACCTCGTCGAGGGTGAGCGGCACCGGCTGGTGCGCGTTGCCGACGAAGCCGGTGACGCCGGGGGTGTGCCGCACGGCGCCCCACGACTCGTCGGTCAGCTCCATGCGGACCAGGACGTAGCCGGGCATCCGGACCCGGCGGACCAGCTTGCGCTGGCCGCCCTTGATCTCGGTGACCTCCTCCATCGGGACCTGGATCTCGAAGATGTAGTCCTCCATGTTGAGGGACTGGATCCGGGTCTCGAGGTTGGCCTTGACGCGGTTCTCGTAGCCCGCGTACGAGTGGACGACGTACCAGTCGCCGAACTTGCTGGCGAGCTCCTCCTTGAAGGCCGCCACCGGGTCGGCCTCGGGGGCCGGGGTGTCAGCCTCGGGGGCCGCGTCAGCCTCCTCGACGGCGACGAACACGGCCTCAGGGGCCAGGTCCGCCGGCCCCTCCTCGGCGCCGGTGGTCGGCTCGTCGGCGTCGTCAGCGAGATCCTCGTCGGCGTCGTCAGCGAGATCCTCGGCGGGGACCGCGGCGTCGACGACCTCGTCGTCCTGCTCCTGCTCGGCGGCCGTCAGGTCGACCTCAGGCACCGTGGAGGTCTCCTCCTCGGTGCTCTCGGTGCTCCACTGGTCGGACACGTGCTACCTACTTCCTTCGCTGTCCCGGTCGCTGCCAGGTCTGTCGCGGGCCGAAGCCCGGTGGTCACGCCGGGCGCGGCCTCAGCCGCCGAACACGAGTCCGACGAGCTTGGTGAACCCGTAGTCCAGACCCGCGGAGATGGCCATCATCGCCATGACGAACACGATGACGACGATGACGTAGTTCCACAGCTCGGACCGGGTGGGCCGGACCACCTTGCGCAGCTCGTCGAGGATCTGGCTGATGAACAGGGCGAGGGACCGGTAGATCCGCGTCAGCCAGGAGCCGCTGGTCGCAGCACCCTTGGTGCCGCTGCGGCTGGCCCCGCGGGACTGGCCCACTTCCGTCACGATGCCTCATCCTTCGTTGCTTGCTCGGTGTCCTGCTACGCAGGGCAGGAGGGACTCGAACCCCCAACCGCCGGTTTTGGAGACCGGTGCTCTACCAATTGAGCCACTGCCCTTCGGAGCCCGCCGGCTGGGATCGGCGGTTCCGTGGGAGGTGACGGCCTGACTGCTCCGTGCGCCGCGACCGACCCCATGGTCGACCCGGCCGGCGGGCATGGCTCAGCATGGTTGTCGTCAACCACCCGAGCGGACAGCATACGTGACCCCCGCCCGCCGAGGCGAACCGGTGGACGCGCCCGCGCACCGGACGGGCACGCGCGGCATACGGCCGCGTGCCACGATGGGCGGCGTGACGACGACGAGCGACCTGGTGCCCCTGGCCAGCCTCTCCGCCGAGGAGCTGGCCGCCTTCCACGCCGAGCAGCAGGGCGCGTATGCCGCGCTCCAGGCACGGGGGCTGCGCCTCGACCTCACCCGCGGCAAGCCCTCGACCGACCAGCTCGACCTCTCGGACCGCCTGCTCACCCTGCCGGCGGGCCATGCCGACGCCTCGGGTGCCGACGTCCGCAACTACGGCAACCTGCAGGGCCTGGCCGAGCTCCGGGAGATGTTCGCCGAGCTGCTGTGGGTCGAGCCCGGGCAGCTCGTCGCGGGCGGCAACTCCAGCCTGACGATGATGCACGACGTCCTCGTCGACCTGCTCCTGCACGGCGGGGTCGACTCACCGCGCCCGTGGTCGCAGGAGGACCGGGTCACCTTCATCTGTCCCGCCCCGGGCTACGACCGGCACTTCGCCATGCTCGCCTCGCACGGCATCGACATGGTGACCGTGCCCATGCTGGCGGACGGCCCCGACGCCGAGGCGGCCGCTCGCCTCGCGGCCGGCGACCCGAGCATCAAGGGCATGTGGGTCGTGCCGACCTACGCGAACCCGACGGGCTCCGTGTGCTCGCAGGAGGTCGCCGCCCGGCTGGCCTCGATGGAGACCGCCGCCCCGGACTTCAAGATCTTCTGGGACAACGCCTACGCCTTCCACCACCTCACCGAGGACGAGGCCAAGAGCGCCGACATCCTCACCCTGGCCGCCGCGGCCGGCCACCCCGAGCGGCCGATCATGTTCGCGTCGACCTCGAAGATCACGTATGCCGGGGCGGGCGTCGCGTTCCTCGGCGGGTCGACCGCCACGGTCGACTGGTACCTCCGGCACCTGGCCATGGCGTCGATCGGCCCGGACAAGGTCAACCAGCTGCGGCATGTGCAGTTCTTCGGGTCGGCCGACGGGGTGCGCGAGCACATGGTGCGGCACCGGCGCATCATCGCCCCCAAGTTCGCAGCCGTCGAGGAGGGGCTGGAGTCCGCGCTCGACGGGCGGGAGGTCGCCTCGTGGACCCACCCCGCGGGCGGCTACTTCGTCAGCCTCGACGTCCTCGACGGGACGGCGACGCGGGTCGTCCAGCTCGCCAAGGAGGCGGGGATCGCGCTGACCCCGGCCGGCGCCTCGTTCCCCTACGGCATCGACCCCCACGACCGGAACATCCGGCTGGCCCCCACCTTCCCCGAGCTCGACGAGGTGCGCACCGCGATGGCCGGCGTGGCGACGTGCGTCCTGCTCGCGGCGGCCGAGAAGCTGGGCGGGGCCGAGTCGACCCTTCCGTAGAGTGGGGACATGTCCGACATCGACGGCCCCCTGTACGAGGACTCGAGCTCGGCCGACGACGAGCAGCTGGACCAGCTGACGGAGTCCGACACGCTCGAGAACAGCGGCGTCGAGGACCCGCTCGACCGCGGCTACTCCCCGCCCGACACCGACCGCGGGTCGCGGGCCTTCGGCGTGACCGCCGAGGAGCAGGGTCGCGACGAACCGCTCGAGGAGCGGATCCGGCAGGAGGTGCCGGACCCGGGCACGGCATACGGGGCCCCGGACAACGAGAGCGGGCTCGACACCGACATGGCGGGCTGGGACGACCCCGACGCCATCCCGGCCGAGGAGGACTGGCTCGGCGACGGCGAGGTCGGCCGGGGTCGCGCCGGACGGCTCGTGGCCGACGACGAGGGCGCCCACGAGGACGAGGAGGGCGAGCTCTGGGCCCGGGACGTCGGCATCGACGGTGCGGCCGCCTCGGCGGAGGAGGCCGCCGTGCACGTCGTCGACGACGAGGACGAGCTCGACGAGGAGTGAGCGAACCCCCTCGGTCGCTCGCGGAGCTCCCCAAGGCGCACCTCCACCTCCACTTCACCGGCTCGATGCGGATCGAGACGGTCCGCGACCTGGCCTCCCGGCACGGGCTCCGGCTGCCGAGCCTGCTCCTGGAGGAGTGGCCGCCCCGCTTCGACACGGCCGACGAGCGGGGCTGGTTCCGCTTCCAGCGGCTCTATGACGCCGCTCGGGCCTGCGTGCGAGGCGAGGAGGAGATGCGCCGGATCGTCCGTGAGGCCGCGCTGACCGATGGCGCAGAGGGATCGCACTGGCTGGAGATCCAGGTCGAGCCCTCGAGCTATGCGCCCTTCGTCGGCGGGATCACCCCGGCTCTGGAGATCGTCCTCGACGAGGCCCGGGCCGTGTCGCAGGTCCCGGGGGCCGCGGCGGTCGGCGTGATCGTCGCGGCCAGCCGGCTGCGCCATCCGCTCGAGGCCCGGACCCTGGCCCGGCTCGCCGCCCGGTATGCCGGGGACTCGGTGGGGTCGGTCGTGGGGTTCGGGCTGAGCAACGACGAGCGTCGCGGGGCCACGGAGGAGTTCGGTCGGGCCTTCGACATCGCCCGGGCGGCCGGCCTCATGCTCGTGCCTCACGCCGGCGAGCTGCTCGGGCCGGCGGCCGTCGAGGCGACGCTCGAGCACCTTCGGCCGCACCGCCTCGGTCACGGCGTGCGGTCCGCCGAGGACCCACGGGTGCTCGAGCGGGTCGTCGACGCCGGGGTGGCGCTGGAGGTCTGCCCGGGGAGCAACGTCTCGCTCGGCGTCTTCGACACCCACCGCGACGTTCCGCTGCGTCGCCTGCTCGACGCCGGAGCGACGGTCGCGCTGGGGGCCGACGACCCGCTCATCTTCGGCAGCCGGCTCGTCGACCAGTACGCCACGGCCCGATCCGTGCACGGGTTGACCGACCTCGAGCTGGCCGCCCTGGCCCGGATGTCGATCGGAGCCAGCCGCGCCCCGGAGCCGGTGCGCGCCCGCGCCCTGGCGGACATCGACGCCTGGCTGGGCTGAGCCGCGCCGGGGCGGGACGCGGCCGCGCGACCGGGCCGGACCGGTCGACCCAACGCCGGCCCCGGGCCGCAGGGACGCTGCGCTCAGAGGGTGTCGCCGACGAGCACGGGCTCGCTGACCAGGTCGACACCGAAGCGCTCGGCGACACCGTCTCGAACCCGCCGCGCGAGATCGAGGATGTCGCCCGTCGTGGCGCCGCCACGGTTCGTCACCGCCAGGGAGTGCTTCGTCGACACCGCGGCCGGCCCTGGCAGCCCGAAACCCTTGCCGAAGCCGGCCCGCTCGATGAGCCACGCCGCACTGGTCTTGAGCAGCCCTCCTGCTTCGGCATACTCCGGCAGCCGCGCAGCCTCCGGCTCGCCGAGGGCCTGCGTGACCCGGGACCGGAGGGCAGCGAACCGGTCGGCGTCGAGAACCGGGTTCGTGAAGAAGGACCCGCAGCTCCACGTGTCGTGGTCGGCCGGGTCCAGCACCATCCCGCGCAGCCGGCGCTGGGCCAGCACCGCCTCCCGGGCCTCGGCGAGCGGCACCCGAGCGCCGAGGTCGACTCCGAGCTCACCGGCCAGGTCGGCATACCCGACGGGTCCGGACAGGTCACCGACGACGAGCTGGAAGGTCACCTCGAGGACGACGTAGCGCCCGGTCCGCTTGAAGAGCGAGGTGCGGTACCCGAAGCCGCAGTCGACGTTGGCCATCGTGCGGACCTGCTGGTCGCGTCGGTCCCAAACCCGCACCGAGGCGAGGGTCTGCGAGACGTCCTGCCCGTAGGCTCCGACGTTCTGGATCGGCGTCGCGCCGACCGACCCCGGGATCCCCGACAGCGCCTCGATGCCCGTCCAGCCCTCCGCGACGGCCCGGACGACGAGATCGTCCCAGACCTCGCCGGCGGCCACCCGGACCAGCGCCCCTCCGCAGTAGTCGACCGACAGGGGGTCGACCCCGCGGGTGGCGACCCGGACCACCGTCCCGTCGAAGCCCGCATCGGGGACCACGACGTTGGAGCCGCCACCGAGGACGAGGAGCGGCTCGTCGGCATCGTCGACCTCGCGGACGACGTCGACGAGCTCGTCGGTCGTCTCGACCTCGACGAGCCGACGGGCGGGGCCGCCCACCCGCATCGTCGTCAGCCCCGCGAGCGGCGCGTCGGCGCTCTCGCGCATCAGGCCAGCCGGACGACGGCCGCGCAGCGACCGAGGACCTTCTCGCCCCCGCTGGTCACGGTGAGGTCGATGCCCACCCGGCCCGACCCCGTGTCGACGCTCGAGACGACGCCCTCGACGACGACCTCGTTGCCGCCGGCCGGCACGATGACCGGCTTGGTGAACCGGGTGCCGAACTCGACGACCCGGCCGGCGTCACCGGCCCAGTCGGCGACGACCGTGCCGACGGCACCCATGGTCCACATGCCGTGGGCGATGACGTCGGGCAGCCCGACACTCCTGGCGAAGCCCTCGTCCTGGTGGATGGGGTTGCCGTCGAGGGAGGCGGCGGCATACCGGACCAACGTCTCCCTGCCGACAGGCACCGTCACCGGGCCGATGACGTCGCCCACGGCGACCCCCGCGACCGGCCTGACCTGCTGCGCCATGCTCACTCCCCTCCCCGCACGACGATGGTCGACACCGACGTGCAGACCGCCTCCCCAGTCAGGTCGCTCAGCTCGGTGCGAGTCGTCACCATCGCATGGCCACCGGCCATCCGGATGGTGTCGACGTGGAGCGTCCCGATGAGCTCGTCCCCGGCCGTGATGGGCCGGTGGTGCACGAAGGTCTGCTCACCGTGCACGACCCGGGAGAAGTCGATGCCGGCGTCGGGGTCGCCGATGTACTGGGCATCGCACTGCTGGGCGTAGCGCACGGCCAGGGTGGGCGGCGCGATGATGTCGGCGTAGCCGGCCGCGCGGGCCGCCTCCGCGTCGTGGTGCATCGGGTCGGTGGAGCCCACCGCCGCCGCGAACTCCATGATCGTCGCGGCATCGACGGCGAACGGGCCGCTCGGCGGGTACTCGCGCCCCTGGTAGTCGGTGTTGACGGGCATGACGCCACTCTAGGGGGGCCGGCCCCGCAGACGACGAACCGCCCCCACCCGCGATGCGCCGTCCCCCACAGACGACGAACCGCCCGGCGCCGGGTGGCGCGGGCGGTGTCGGTAGGCCGTGCGGGGCGGGCCGGCGGCCGAGGGCGGTGTCCTCGGCGCCGACGAAGCCTCAGCGGGTCTCGCGGTGTGCCGTGTGCTTGCGGCAGCGCGGGCAGAACTTCATCAGCTCGAGGCGGTCGGGGTCGTTCCGCCGGTTCTTCTTCGTGATGTAGTTGCGCTCCTTGCACTCGGTGCACGCCAAGGTGATCTTGGGGCGGACGTCGGCGCTCTTCGTGGCCACGGGGCAACCTGCTCTCGAACGAAACTGCGGTGGATCGGTGTCATCAGCTGCTGGCGGGGGCGAGGCCCCCGAGAGCGTCGCACGGGGCGACGCCGACACAACAGGGTACGCGGGTTCGGGTATTCCCCGAAATCGCGGCAGTAGCGGGGGCGGGGCTCGATCCCGCGACCTCACGATTATGAGTCGTGCGCTCTAACCAGCTGAGCTACCCCGCCTCGGGTCCGCGCCGACTGCCCGAAGGCGACCGGCCCGACCAGAGCCCCAGTAGGGAATCGAACCCTAGACCTTTTCCTTACCATGGAAACGCTCTGCCGACTGAGCTACTGGGGCGGCATTCCCGCGGCGGGAGGACCGCCGTGAGTGCGTCGGAGAGACTACACGCTGACACCGGCCCCGGCGAAATCAACCCCGGAGAACCTCGTAGCCCTCGGCCGCGAGGGTGGCGAGCACCCGCTCGCAGTGGTCGTGCCCCCGGGTCTCGAGGCGCAGCCCGATCTCGACCTCGTCGACGCGGATCGCCGTCCCGGTCCGGATGTGCTCGACCTCGAGGACGTTGGCGTCGAGCCGGGCACAGTCGGCGAGCAGCCTGGCAAGGTTCCCCGGCGAGTCCGGCACGCGCACCGAGAACTGCAGGTAGCGGCCCGCCGCCGCCATGCCGTGGCGGATGATCCGCAGCATGAGGAGCGGGTCGATGTTGCCTCCGGACAGCACCGCGACGACCGGGCCCTCCCACGTCTCGCCGGCCCCCTCGAGCAGCCGGGCGACGGCCGCGGCCCCGGCCGGCTCGACGACCATCTTGGCCCGCTCGAGCAGGAAGAGCAGGGCCCGCGAGAGCGCCCCCTCGGACACCGTGTCGACCGAGTCGACGAAATCGCGGACCATCGGGAAGGTGACCTGGCCCGGCATACCCACGGCGATCCCGTCGGCCATCGTCGACATCCGCACGGCGGCGACCGGGTGCCCGGCCGCGAGCGAGGGCGGGTATGCCGCGGCCTGCTCGGCCTGGACCCCGACGACCCGGGCCTGCGGCCGGCGCTCGCGCAGGACGGCCGCGATCCCGGAGAGCAGGCCGCCGCCACCGAGACCGACGACGACGGTGCGCACGTCGGGGCACTGCTCGAGGATCTCCAGGCCGCAGGTGCCCTGGCCGGCGACGATGTCGCGGTGGTCGAAGGGGTGGATGAGCACGGCGCCCGTCTCCTCGGCCCAGGCCCGCGCATGGACGAGGCTCTCGTCGAGGGTCTCCCCCACCTGCTCGATCACGGCCCCGTAGGCCCGGGTCGCGGCGAGCTTGGGCATCGGCGCCCGGACCGGCATGTAGACCTTCGCGGCGATGCCGAGCATCTGGGCGGCGAGCGCCACCCCCTGGGCATGGTTCCCCGCGCTGGCGGCCACCACCCCGCGGGCCTTCTCCTGCGCGCTGAGCCGCGACATCCGGGTGTAGGCCCCGCGGATCTTGAACGAGCCGGCACGCTGGAGGTTCTCGCACTTCAGATAGACCTCGGTGCCCACCAGCTCGGACAGGCTCCGGTTGTACTTCAGCGGCGTGGGCCGGATGACCCCCGAGAGGACGTCGCGGGCGGCAAGGATCTCGGCGACCGTGACCGGTGCGGGTTCGTCGGCCATGGTGGGGAGGGTATCGGACCGGCCCCGCTCAGCCTCGGCAGAGGCAGAACGGATGCCCCGCGGGGTCGAGGTAGACCCGGAACCCACCGTTGTCCGACGGCTGCACCTCGGCGACCGTCGCGCCCGCCGCGAGCACGGCGGGCTCGGCGGCGTCGATGTCGGGGACGGTGAGGTCGAGGTGGAACTGCTGTGGCCGGGGACCCTCGGGCCAGGTCGGCGGCTGATGTCCCGTCACCCGCTGGAAGGCCAGCGAGACCCGGCCCGCGGGGTTGTCGCGGCTCACCCCGCCCCCGGGTGGGACCAGGGTGACCCAGTCGGTGTCGGAGCCGTCCTCGAGCGCCCAGCCGAGCACCTCGGCATAGAACCGGCCCAGGGCCTGTGGGTCGGGGCAGTCGAGGACGACGAGGTCGAGAACGGGCCGGACGCCCGGCAGACCCGGGGCGCTCGACGGGCCGTCGGCGGCGGACGGGGATGAGGTGGTGGTCTCGCTCATCCCCCCACGCTAGGCGGGGGCGCCGACAACACCGCCCGCGATCCGTTCGCCGAGGGCGCGGGCCGCCTGCGGGTGGTCCTCGGCGAGCAGTCCGGCGGCGAAGAGGAGGTAGGCGGTGTCGACACCGGTCCGCGCGCCACGCGGCACCCGCCAGCCGCCGGCGTGGTCGGTGGCGACGGCCCCCATGACCGAGGCGGCGAGCTCGTCGGGGGCGTGGCGGAGCACCCCGCCCGAACCGAGGACGAGCCGGACCTCGCCGAGCGGGCGGGGCCGCTCCGAGGGCATCGCCGGGCGGGCGTGCCGGCGCACCGCGACGAGGGCGGCCGTCGTGGCGAGCTCGCGCTCGGCCTCCCACTCGGCGGGTGACGCGGCGAGGTGGGCGGTCTCAGCGGCCACGCGCGCGGCATACGCCTGGGTCGACGCGGCGAGGGTCAGCCCCTCGCGGGTCGCGGCCTCGAGGATGCCGCGGGCGTTCCACCGCATCCCGAGGTCGCCCTCGACGGTGCGCGAGTGCCACAGCGGCGCGACGACGTCCCGGCGGCGGCTCGCCTCGTCGCCGTGCGGGGTGATGACGGAGTAGACGTCGGTCGTCGCACCGCCGATGTCGACGACGAGGATGTCGGCGTCGACGGCCTCGGCGAGGACCTCGACCCCACGGAGCACGGCGTCCGGCGTCGGAGCCCTCACGAGCTCGGCGAAGCCGCGCCCGCGGGACAGCCCCTTGCCGCCGATGACGTGCGAGAGGAAGGCGGCCCGGATGGCCGAGCGGGCGGCCTCGGGAGCGATGACCCCGATCCGCGGGACGACGTTGGCCGTCATCGTCACGGTGCGCCCGGTCCCCCGCAGCACGCCCTCGACGTCCTCGGCCGCGTCGGCGTTGCCCGCCGCCACGATGGGGGCGGCCATCCGGGCCTTGGCCAGCCTGGTGGCGTTGTGCAGCAGCACGTCGGCGTTGCCGCCGTCGGTGCCACCCACGAGCAGGACGATGTCGGGCCGGGACCCGCGCAGGGCCGCGAGGTCCGGGCCGGCCAACGGGCCGGAGGCCACATGGACGACCTTGGCCCCCGCCGACAGCCCGACGCGCCGCCCCGCCTCGGCGGTGACCTCGCGCTCGTAGCCGACGACGGCGAGCCGCAGCCCCCCGCCCGCGCTCGAGCACACGAGCGTGCGATCCGGTATGCCGCGTCCGCCCACCTCGGCGGCGACCGCGTCGAGGCCGTCCATGACGTCGCTGGCCACGGTCGTCGGGTGGGCCGCGGTGGCGAGGACGGAGCCGTCGTCGGCGTCGACGAGAGCAGCCTTGGTGAACGTCGATCCGACGTCGGCGCAGAGGACGAGGCCCATCTCAGGCGAGGCGGTCGAGCGCCTGGCCGAGGTCGGCGACCAGGTCGTCGGCGTCCTCGATGCCGACCGAGAGCCGGATGAGGTCGCCGGGGACCTCGAGCTCGGTGCCCGCCACCGACGCGTGGGTCATCCGGGCCGGGTGCTCGATGAGCGACTCGACGCCGCCGAGGGACTCCCCGAGGGTCCACAGCTCGGTCTCGGCGCAGACCTTGGTCGCGACGTCCTCGCCGCCGCGGACCTGGAACGAGACCATGCCGCCGAACCGCCGCATCTGGCGCGCCGCGACGTCGTGCCCGTCGTGGGACGGCAGCCCCGGGTAGTGCACCGCCGTGACGCCAGGGTGACCCTGGAGGAACTCGACGACCCGCTCCGCGTTGTCGCAGTGCCGTTCCATGCGCACCGCCAGCGTCTTCAGCCCGCGCAGGACGAGCCAGCTGTCGAAGGGCCCGGCCACCGCCCCCATGGCGTTCTGGTGGAAGCCGACCCGCTCGGCCGCGTCCGCGCCGTCGAGCCAGGGCACGCTCACCCCGGACCGCACGACGACGACGCCGCCGACGACGTCGCTGTGGCCGCCGGCATACTTCGTCGCGCTGTGGGTCACCACGTCGGCCCCGAGCGAGAGCGGCTGCTGGAGGTAGGGCGAGGCGAAGGTGCTGTCGACGACGAGCAGCGCACCGGCAGCGTGGGCGACCTCGGCGACCGCCTCGATGTCGGCGATGCCGAGGAGCGGGTTCGTCGGCGTCTCGAGCCAGACGAGCCGCGTCACGCCCGGGCGGATCGCGGCCCGCACCGACTCGACGTCGGAGACGCGGGCGATCGAGTGCTCCAGGCCCCACGGCCGGGCGACGTGCTGGAAGAGCCGGTAGGTGCCGCCGTAGGCGTCGGAGGGGACGACGACGTGGTCGCCGGGCCGCAGCAGCGCCCGGAGCACCGTGTCCTGGCCGGCCAGGCCCGACGCGAAGGCGAAGCCGCGCTCGCCGCCCTCGAGCGAGGCGAAGCACTCCTCCAGGGCGGCCCGGGTGGGGTTGGCCGAGCGGCTGTACTCGTAGCCGCGGCGCAGCCCGCCGATGCCGTCCTGCTTGTAGGTCGACACCTGGTAGATCGGCGGGACGACCGCTCCGGTGCTGGGGTCGGGCTCCTGGCCGGCGTGGATGGCGCGGGAGGAGAAGCCGAGGTCGGGTCGGGTCATGCCCGACAGCCTAAGGTCCGCCTCAGCGATGCGAGCTCTCGTGGCCCTGGACCGAGGGCGGTCGGATGCCGGGCCGGCCGGCCTGCCCGGCAGCCTGCACGAGGCCGTGCGCGGCGCGGTCGAGGAGGCGATGCCCTGCGCCCGGGCCCGGTGGCGGCATGACGAGCACCGGGCACGGGGCGTTGCCCACCAGGCGCTGGGCGAAGACCGGCGAGCTGGACAGGTCGGTGCGCCGGGGCGCGTCGATGACGAGGAGGTCCGCGTCGCGCGCCTGCGCCAGGAGGACCTTGCGCCGGCCACCGCGGACGAGGCGGCACTCGACCCCGTGTCCGTCGCCGAGCACGGCGGTCACGTCGCCGGCGAGCTGCTCGCGGGCCTCGGCCTCGGCCGGGGCGGGGTGCTCCGCCACGGTCGCCGGCAGCCCATGGGCGCTCGACTGCGGCGGGGTGGCCCGCCAGGCCCGGACCGCGACGACGGTGCCGCCGCGCAGGGCAGCGAGGTCGGTGGCCCAGCGAAGGGCCGAGGGCGAGCGTGAGGTCGCGCTGACGCCGACGACGATCCGGAACCCGCCCGGCAGGGGCGTCACGGCGCTCATGCCGCGACCGCCTCGGGTCCGCTGTCGACGCGGGAGAGCGGGTCGGCGACGTCCTCGAGGGACTGCCGCTCGGCGTTGACGCCGAAGAACCAGGCGACGATCCCGCCGAACATCATGACCGACGCGCCAACCACGTAGCCCCAGAAGAGGGGGACCCGGTCGGTGCCGTCACCGACCATGGCGCCGAAGATCGCCGGCCCCAGGGCCCCGACGACCTGGGCGATCGAGAAGAAGTAGGAGATGGCCTGGCCACGCACCTCGAGGGGGAAGATCTCGCTCACCGTGAGATAGGCCGACGACGCCCCCGCGGAGGCGAAGAAGAACGAGATGCACCACAGGATCGTGTGCGTCGCCGCGTTGAGGACGCCCGCTCGGAAGAGGAACGCCGACAGCAGCAGCACCGCCCCCGAGAACAGGTACGTCGAGAAGATCATCTTGCGGCGGCCGATCGTGTCGAAGAGGTGCCCGATCGTCAGCGGCCCGAGAAGGTTGCCCAGCGCAAAGGGGAAGAAGTAGATCGCCGCCGACGACGCGGACAGGTGGTAGAAGTTCTGCAGCACCAGGGCACTGGTGAAGAAGATCGCGTTGTAGAGGAAGCTCTGCGTCACCATCATCGTCACGCCCAGGAAGGTGCGCCGAGGGTACTTCTTGAAGAAGACCTCGGCGAGCGCGGAGAGCGGGAGCCGCTCCCGGGACTTGATCCACATGGCCTTGGACTCGTCGACGGGCCGCAGCTCGTGCCCGTCGGCCTCGACCGCCTCCTCGATCTCGGTGACGATCCGCTCGGCCTCCTCGCTCTGGCCGTGGGTGACCATCCACCGAGGGCTCTCCGGGATGTGCCGCCGGATGAAGATGATGACCAGGCCGAGGACCGGGCCGATGAAGAACGCGATCCGCCACCCGAGGTTCTGCGGGAGGATCGAGTGGTTGAGCAGGACGTAGCTCGCCAGCGCGCCGATCATGGCGCCGCCCCAGTAGGTCCCGTTGATCGCGATGTCGACGCGACCTCGGTAGTGCGAGGGGATGAGCTCGTCGATGGCCGAGTTGATCGCGGTGTACTCACCGCCGATCCCCATCCCGGCGACGAACCGGAACAGCCACAGGAACCACACCGAGAAGGCCAGGCCCGCGACGCCGGAGCCGATGAGGTAGATCGCCAACGTGAGCACGAAGAGCTTGCGCCGGCCGATGGTGTCGGTCATCCGCCCGAAGGTGAGGGCACCGACGACCTGGCCGATGAGGTAGACCGTCGCGGTCAGCCCGACCTGCCCGCTCGTCATCCCCAGCGTGTCCTTGTAGCCGGCCGCCGAGACGAGCTGGATCTCGAGGCCGTCGAGGATCCACGACACGCCCAGGCCGACGACGACCATCCAGTGGAACTTGGCCCACGGCAGTCGGTCCATCCGGAGGGGGACCAGGCTCCTCACCGCGCCTGCGTCACCTGGTTGGGCTGCGATCTCAGTGCTCACCGCTTCATCCCTCTCTGCTCGAGCGCGACCCCCGTTGGCCGCGCCGCAGGAGCGACCCGCGCGCCAGCAGAGGCGGATCGACCCGTCAGGACCCCTACCCGCCCCCGCGCGTGGCTATGCGGTCAGCTTCTTCTGCCACTCGCGCAGGGCACCGACGGGGCGGAACCCGAGGGTGGTGTTGACGGCGAGCATGTGGGCGTTGTCGTCGGCGTTCCAGGTCCGGATCCGGGTGACGGTGGGGGCCTCCCGCTGCAGGGCGAGGGCGTTGGCCGCCTTGAGCCGCAGCCCCAGCCCGTGCCCGCGGTGCTCGCTGAGCACGAGGGTGTCCCACTGGTAGGCCAGGGTCGGGTCGCCGGCCGAGACCGTGAGGGTCGTGAAGCCCACGAGGGGGCCCGTGTCGGCGTGGCGCACCACGGTCTCGACGTAGCGCCTCCCCGAGTCCAGGGTCTGCTGCACCCAGTCGCGCATCCGGGTCGGGGTCCACTCCTCCGGCTCGAGCGGCACGTCGCCGAGCGGGGCGTCCGTGCTCATCCGGGCCTGCAGCCGGGCCCGGTCCACGAGCCAGCTCGGCGGCATCCGGTCCACCGCCGTCTCCAGCCCGTATGCCGCTCCGCCCGGCCCGGCCTGCGCGAGCGCGGCGAGCCGGTCGGCGTCGGCGGGCAGGGGCAGCTCGCTGCGCACGTCGGTCTGGGCGGTGACGAACCCGTGCCGCGCGAGGAACCCCTCGCCGAGGGCGTCGACGCCCTCGGTCGCGGTCTGGTTCTCGATGAGCAGCACCGAGCGGCCGGCCTCCCGGACCCGCGTCTCGACCTCGGCCAGGAGCGGCCCGGCGACCAGGGGCAGATCCGGGGCGGGCGTCGCGGGGTCGACGGCGAGGGTCGCGTTGGCGAGGTGCCCGTTGTCCTCGGTCGGGAGCTCGACCCGAGCGGCGCCCACGACCCGGCCGTCGCGGTCGACCGCCGCGAGGGCGAGGAGGGCGGCATACGGCGAGGTCGCCTTCCCCCGCAGCTCCTCGAGCGTCCAGCCCTGCTCCGACGGACCGAACACGGCGCGGTCCACGGCCGTGAACGTGGCGTTCCACGCGGCGAACAGCGCGCCGGCCGCGGGGTCGAGGACGTCGACCGGTACGACGGCGAAGGAGGCAGGGTCGGCCATGTCGCCAGCCAACCCGCCGACCGACCGGCCGCGCAACCGGGATCCGCCGTCCCGACGCCCTGGCGGCCCGGTGCGGGCCGGGATGACGGGACGATGACGGGACGACGACGGCCGGAACACCCGTCGCACCCCGGGAGTTGGAAGCGACATGCTCTTCGGATCGCGCGCCAAGACCACCATGCCCACCGCCGAGCAGGCACTGCCCGGCCGGGACCACCGGACCTTCACCGTCCCGGTGACCCACGAGGTGCTCGGCACCCCCCTCGAGGGCCCCTGGCCCGAGGGGACCGAGGTCCTCTATGTCGCGATGGGCTGCTTCTGGGGGTCCGAACGGATCTTCTGGAGCCGGCCCGGCGTCGTCACGACGGCCGTCGGCTACATGGGCGGCTTCACGCCGAACCCGACCTACGAGGAGTCGACGACCGGGCTGACCGGGCACGCCGAGACCGTCCTCGTCGCCTACGACCCGGCCCGCACGACGCCCGAGCTGCTGCTCAAGGCCTTCTGGGAGAACCACGACCCGACCCAGGGCAACCGACAGGGCAACGACATCGGCACGGCATACCGGTCGGCGATCTTCTGGACGACACCGGAGCAGGAGCGCGCGGCGCGGGCGACGTTCGCGGCCTTCCAGAACGAGCTGACCTCGCACGGCCGGGGCACGATCACGACCGAGCTCGCGGCCGTCGAGGACGTGGGCCCGTTCTGGTATGCCGAGGACTACCACCAGCAGTACCTGCACAAGAACCCGAACGGCTACTGCAACCACGGCCCCAACGGGCTGACCTGCCCGGTGGGGGTCGCCACCCTCCCGGCCCAGACCGACATCGCCCCACCCGCCTGACCCGCGGCACTTTCCCGCCGGAACGGGGAAGGTGTCTGTTCACCCCGGAACAGTTCCGGGGTGAACAGACACCTTCCGGGGTGAAGCACCTCGAGCCCTGAGGCTCAGCGCACCTCGTTGATCCGGACCATGTTGCCCGCCGGGTCACGGAAGGCGCAGTCCCTCACGCCGTAGGGCTGCTCGGTCGGCTCCTGCACGACCTCGGCGCCGGCGCCCTGGATCGCCTCGAACGTCCCGTCGAGGTCGGGGGTGGCCAGGACGAGCATCCCGAAGGTGCCCTTGGCCATCATCTCGGCGATGGTGCTGCGCTCGTCGTCGGTGAGGCCCGGGTTACCGTCCGGCGGGTAGAGGACGACCGAGGTGCCCGGCTGTCCTGCAGGACCGACGGTCACCCAGCGGATGGCGCCGTTGCCGACATCGAGGCGGACCTCGAAGCCGAGGGCGTCGCGGTAGAAGGCCAGCGCGGCGTCGGGGTCGTTGTGCGGAAGGAAGGTCGAGTGAATCGTGATGTCCATGTCCGTCACGCTAACGACGCGTGCGGCACCGGGGCTTCTCGATTCCTGACCGGTCTCGTGACCTGCTTGGCCAGGCAGGCCGGCATCCCCTCGGCGACCTCGGCGAGGGCCCGGCGGTACGCGCCGGGCGGCATGCCGACGAGCTCGGTGAAGCGGGTCGTGAAGGTTCCCAGCGACTGGCAGCCCACGGCGAAGCACACCTCGGTCACGCTGAGGTCGCCCCCGCGCAGCAGCGCCATGGCCCGCTCGATCCGGCGGGTCATGAGATAGCTGTAGGGCGACTCCCCGTAGGCCGCCCGGAACTCCCGGCTCAGGTGTCCCGCCGACAGGTGGACCCCCCGGGCGAGGGCCTCGACGTCGAGCGGCTGGGCGTACTCGCGGTCGATCCGGTCGCGGACCCGTCGGAGCACCGCGAGGTCGCGCAGCCGGTCCTGCCTCGAGGTCGCCATCGTCCGATGGTGTCACGGCGGGGCCGGGCCACCAAGGCCGGAATGCCGGGCCACCAAGGCCGGAATGCCGGGCCACCAAGGCCGGAATGCCGGGCCACCAAGGCCGGAACGCCGGTCGCCCAGGCCGGAACGCCGCGCCACCCAGACCGAGGCACCGCGCGGCATACCGGTCCAACGCCCGGTCCTCGTGTCATCCGAAAGGCCGGGATTGCGCAGGCCACGGGCACCGGGCCGGACCGCGATGCAACGATCCGGACATGACGGGCCCCTGGGACGCGCCCGAGGACGGCGAGTATGCCGGTCCTCAGGGCAGCGATGCCCGCGACCGTCGCCGGGACGGCCGGCGCGACGGGTCCGGGACGAGCACGCCCCTGGGCGACGCGATGTGGGACGCCCTCGTCGGCTCGAGCGCCGAGGACGACCCGGCGAGCGCCGCCGAGCAGGCCCACCGTGCGGCCGAGCTCGACGCCGAGGCCCTGCGGCTCGTCCGCTCCGGCCGGCCGGCCGCGGCCCTGGACCCCTCGGTGCGGGCGGTCCAGGTCTGGCGCGACGCCCTGGCCGGCGTCCGGCCCGAGCATCCCCGCTGGGCCCGGCTGGCCGACGCGCTGCGCAACCTCGGGGACCGGCTGGGCAAGGTGGGCCGCTGGGACGAGGCCGCGGTGCCCGCGACGGAGTCGGTGTGCATCTACCGCCGGCTCGTGACGGCCGACGACGTCCCCCGCTACCGGTCCGGCCTGGCCCGCTCGCTGACCCACCTCGCCGGGGTGCTGCTCGAGCTGCGCCGCTACGACGAGGCCCTCGCCAAGGCCGAGGAGTGCCTGGCGGTCACCCGTACCCTCGCCGACGCCCGGACCGGCAACCCCGCCCGCTACCGGGCCGACCTGGCCTCCGAGCTGCTCAACCTCGGCGCCCACCTGCGGACCGTCGGACGCAAGGACGAGGCCTTCGCCGCCACCTCCGAGGGCACCGAGATGTACCGCGAGCTCGCCGACCCGCGCTCCGGGGACCCCAGGGCCTACCTCCCCGACCTGGCCCGGGCGCTCAACAACCTGATGAGCGGGCTCGCCGACCGCGGTGACCTGGACGAGGCGGTGCTCGTCGGCCGCGAGGCGGTCCTCGTCCGGCGCGAGCTGGCCGACCCCACCACGGGCGACCCCACGGCATACCTGCCCCGGCTCGGGCACTCGCTCCACGTCCTCGCCAACACGCTGTGGCGGGCCGGCCGCAAGGACGAGGCCACCGCCACCCTGCGCGAGGCGATCGGCGTCCTCCGCCCGCTCGCCGAGAGCGAGGCCGGCAGGGGTGACGCGCACGCCGCGGCGCTGGGCCACGCCGTGGCCGGACTCGGCTACCGGATGCGCCTGCTCGACCGCTTCGCCGAGGCCGTCCCGCTGTGCGAGGAGGCGGTGGGCATCTTCCGCCGGCTGAGCGACGGCGCCGCCGGCTCGCCGACGGTGCACCGTCCCTCGCTGCCGTTCGCCCTCGACAACCTCTCGCTCTCGCTGGCCCACCTCGGACGCGGGGCGGAGGCGGTCGCCGTCGCCGAGGAGGCCGTCGCGATCCGCCGCGACCTCGCGGACCCGCGCCGCGGCGACACGGCCCGCTACATCCATCCCTTCGCCACCTCCCTGCACCTGCTCGCGAGGATCTGCGACACCACGGGGCTGCGGGTCGACCTCGGCCTGGCGGCGGTCGCGGAGTCCCTCGAGATCCACGAGACGATGGCGGCCCTCGGCGACCGGTCCTATGACAGGTGCCTGCTCGCCGTCCGGGCGACCCGGGACCACCTCCTCGCCCTTCCCGCCGCGGACCCCACCGCGGGCTGACACCTCACCCGTTCGGCCGAACCTTCGCCTCACCGGTAGTGAGGGCCCGCCCCGGGCGGCATAGTGAGCCCAACCCCGGTTGTCCGGAGCCACCCTGCCCCTCCCCGCTGCTCGCACGGGGCAGTTCCCCCTCGGCTCCGCCACACGCAAGGAGCGCTGGATGTCCGAGGACCCGCTCGACCCTGCCCTCGTCCCCCCCGCCGAGCCGTCGACCCGGCGCGCCCGGCTCCACCCCGCGCCCGCGTCGCGTCGGGTGCTGCTCGGCGCCCTCGCCGGCGGTGCCGTCGCGGTCGCCGGGGGCGGGTATGCCGCCCACCACGGGTCCTCGGGAACCGCGCCGACCGGGCTGGCCGGCCCGGCGCCCGCGACGGTCCCCGGCCGGGGCGCCCCTGCCGGTGCCGGTCCGGCATCGCGCGTGGCGGCCCCGTCCCCGGCACCCGCCGCCTCGCCCTCCCCGAGCGCCTCGGCGGCCCCCCGCCCGAGGCCCCGAGCGGCCACCCCGATCACTCCACCGCCGGCCTCGGTCAAGACGTACCCGCCGACCGGACAGGGGGTCGCCGGAGGAGCCCCGCCCCCTCTCGCCCACGTCGTCCCGACCCAGGCCCGCACCATCCTCCCCCTCGACCAGAGCGCCCATCTCGTCCGCCGGGCCACCTGGGGGGTCGTGCCCGCCGACCTCGCCGCCGCGAAGTCCCTCGGCGCCGACGCCTGGCTCACCCGGCAGCTGTCGACGACCGCTCCGTCCGAGCCCGTCCTCGGGCCCGTCCTGGCAGCCTTCACCACCCTCGGGAAGACCTCGGCCCAGGTCAGGGCGATGACCGACGGGAGCGACGACGACTACTTCATGGCCCACGGCGAGCTCGAGCTCGCGGCCATCGCCCGGGCGATGTGGAGCAACCGACAGCTCTACGAGGTCCTCGTCGACTTCTTCCACAGCAGGGTCCACGTGCCCGTCTACACCGACAAGTCGCGGTTCACCCTGACGAGCTACGACGCGACCGTCGTCCGCAGGTACGCCCTCGGCAGCTACGCAGACATGGTGTGGGCGAGCGTGACCCACCCGGCGATGCTCAGCTACCTCGACAACACCGAGAACACGAGATGGGGCGGCAACCAGAACCTCGGGCGAGAGCTGCTCGAGCTGCACACCGTCGGGGTCGACGCGGGCTACACCCAGGCCGACGTCGAGGCGGCCGCCACCCTGCTCACCGGGGTCGGGGTCGACGACGCCACCCTGACGATGCGCTACACCCCCTCGGACCATGCCACCGGGGCGGTCACCGTCATGGGCGTCCGCTACCCGAACTCCTCGGCCGCCGACGGCCTGACGACCCTGCGCACCCTCATCACGAACCTCACGCACAACCGGCATACGGCCATCTCGCTCGCCACCGACCTGGCCCGGCGCTTCGTCAGCGACGCCCCGCCGGGCCCCCTCGTCGCGCGGCTGGCGCAGATCTACCTCAACACCGGGACCGCGATCACCCCGATGGTCCGGGCGCTCTTCGGTTCCGCGGAGTTCGCGGCCTCCGTCGGTGCGAAGTACCGACGGCCGCTGGAGAACTTCGTCGCCACCGCGCGAGCCCTCGGCGTCGCCCCCAACGGACCCGTCTCCGACACCGTCTCCTCCCTGGACTGGATGCGCTGGGAGATGTACAACCTGGGGCAGAACCCCTTGGGGCACAACGCTCCTGACGGCCATCCCGACTTCGCCCGGCCGTGGCTCTCGACCTCGGGCACGCTCGGCCGGTGGAACCTGGCCATGGTGCTCTCGGGAGGGTGGGCCACCGGCTTCACGCCCCCCGCCGTCGCGACCTGGCTCGCCCCGACAAAGACCTTCGGCGAGGCCGTCGACGCCATCGCGTCCGCGACCCTCCACCAGCCGCTCACGGCCGACATGCGCTCGGCCGTGCTCGGCTTCCTCGGCAAAGCCGCCGGAACGACGATGAGGTCCTGGGAGAAGACCGGCTACCAGCTGGTCGCCCAGGTCCCGGCGATCATCGCCTCCGGCCCTCACCTCCAGGTGCGCTGATGACGACCCGACCGCTCCCCCTCCGTAGCGCTGAGCCGACCCCCGCCGGGCGCCCCGCCCCGACGCTCACCTGCCCCGACTGTGCGCCGACCCCGGACCCATGGCGGGCCGGCTTCACCCGACGTCGGGTGCTCCAGGGCAGCGCGGCCATGGTGGCGGCTCTCGGGCTGCAGACGGTGACCTCGCGCTACTCCTTCGCCGCGGGCGGTGAGCCGGCCCGCGGGACGCTCGTCGTCATCCAGCTGCGCGGCGGCTGGGACACCCTGAGCATCGTCGTCCCCACGGCCGACCCGCTCTACTACGACCTGCGCCCGGGCATCGGCATCCCGGCCTCGCAGACGCTGGCCCTGGACCGCTCGTTCGGGCTCCACCCGGCCCTGACCCGGATGAAGGCCCTCTACGACCAGGGCACCTTCGCGCCGGTGCTCGCGGCCGGCACCCCCGACGCGACGCTGTCGCACTTCGAGGCCATGGACACCGTCGAGCGCGGCACCGCGACGGGGATGAACGTCTCGGGCTGGATGAACAGGGCGCTCGAGGCGCGCGGCGCCACGGCGCTGCTGTCAGCGGTCCAGATCGGCTCGCAGATCAGCCTCTCGCTGACCGGCGAGGCCCCTGCCCTCGTCGTCGACTCGCTCGAGGACTACGGGATCGTCGGCTACGACGACCTGCAGACCCAGGCGATGGCCGCGATCCGCTCGCTGTATGCCGCGGAGGACAACGCCGTCGCCGACCAGGCGCGCCGCACGCTCGACAGCATCGACCTCGCCGCACAGATCCGGACCGACGAGCCCGCCGGCAGCGGCTACCCGGACGGGGCCTTCGGACAAGGCATGTCGGACCTCGCCCGGATCATCAAGGCCGACGTGGGGCTGACGATGGCGACGATCGACATCGGCGGCTGGGACATGCACACCAACGTCGGCACCGTGGACTGGGGCGACATGCAGGCCCAGCTGAGCGACCTCGACGCCGGGCTCGGCGCCTTCGTCGACGACCTCGGGCCGGCCTTCGGCCGGGTCACCGTCGCCCTGGTCTCGGAGTTCGGCCGGTCGATCCTCCAGAACGGCACGTGGGGCTGCGACCACGGCCACGGCCAGACGATGTGGGTCCTCGGCGGCGGGGTCGTCGGCGGGCAGGTCTACGGCACCTGGCCCGGGCTCGCCGAGGCCGACCGCTTCACCAACGACTCCCTCGCCGCGACGACCGACTACCGCGACGTCCTCGGCGAGCTGCTCGTCAAGCACGTCGGGCTCGGCTCGCTCTCGACGGTCTTCCCCGACCACACGGTGACCCCGCTCGGCCTGGCCCGCTCCCTCTAGCTAGCCGGCGACGGTGGCGAGCACCTCGGTGTGCAGGTAGGAGAACCACCCGTCGGGCTCGGCCGCCCACGCCCGCCAGCCCGCGGCCACGCGGTCGAGGTCGGACTGGGTCCACCCGTGACCGAGGGCCTGCGGGCCGAGGGACTCGGCGACCCGCGCTGCCCACGACTCGGCCAGCCAGGTCCGTTCCTCGGGCCGGGCATAGGTCCAGGCCGACGCGCTCTCGACGAGGTCGACGAGCCCGGCGTCGCGGGCCCAGCCGAGCAGGCGCGCGCCCGCTCCGGGCTCTCCCCCGTTGGCCCGGGCCAGGGTCGTATAGAGGCGCAGCCAGGCGCTGAGCGCCTCGCTCTCGGGGCTCCACGTCGTGGCGCCGTAGTCGACGTCACGCACCGCGACGGTGCCTCCGGGGCGGCAGACGCGGGCCATCTCGCGCAGCGCGGCCACGGGGCGGTCGAGGTGCTGGAGGACCTGGTGGGCGTGGACGACGTCGAAGGTCCCCGCCTCGAAGGGCAGGTCATAGGCGTCGGCGGTCTCGAAGCGCGTCCGGGCATCGCCTCGGACCACGGCCGCATCCCTCGCCCGGGAGACGACGTCGGCGGCGACGTCGACCCCCACGACGGACCCGTCGGGCCCGACGACCTCGGCGAGGTCGAGGGTGACCGAGCCGGGTCCGCACCCCACGTCGAGCACGGCCATCCCGGGACGGAGCCGAGGCAGGAGATAGGCCGCCGAGCTGGCTGCGGTGCGCACGGCGTGGGCTCGCACGACGCTCGGCGAGTGCCCGTGGGTGTAGCTCGCCATGCCTCAACCTACGTCGGCCGCGCTCGGCCGCCCAACTCGCGACCGCCCGCCAAGACGGCGGTACCGGCTCGGGGGCGGAACGCTCAGTCCGCGGCGAGCTGCTCGGCCGTATGCCGCGCCACCACCCGCAGCTCGGCGCCCGCGCCCTCGCTCTCCAGGAGCGCGGCGGCGATCGCTGCCGCCCAGGCACCCGCCCGGTCCCACACGGCCGGGTCGACGACCCCGGCGGTGTCGACCCGGGTCCGCAGGATCCGGCGCCCCACGGCGTCGAACGACAGCCAGGCCGTCGCGAGGTCGCTCGCGGGGTCGCCGGCGGTGAGGTCGCCGAAGTCGATCAGCCCGGCGATGGCGCCGCCGTCGACGACGACGTTGAGAGGGTGCGGGTCCCCGTGGAGCCAGAGGGGCGGCCCGGGCCAGGCCGGCGCGGTGTAGCCGCGCTCCCAGGCGGCCGCGAGCGCCTCGACGACCCCCGCCCCGTGGGCGCGGGCCAGGGCGAGCCAGTCGGGACGCCTGGTCTCTGCCCGGTCGGAGAGTGCGACCCCGCGGTACGGGTTGGGCGGGAAGCCCTCCGGTGCCGGGCGGTGCAGCGCGACGAGGGCCTCGGCGAGCTCTGCGGCATACGGTGTCCGCTCGGCCACGGGCACCTCGGCGAGCACCCGGCCCTCGACCCACGGCACGACCGACCACCGCCAGGGGTAGCCGAGGGCGGGTCCACCGACGAGACGGGGCACCGGGACCGCCACCGGGACGACGGGGGCCAGCACGGGCAGCCACCGCGCCTCATGGACGATGAGCGGTGCGGCGAGGGCCCGCAGCGGGACCCGCACGGCGAGGTCGGCGCCCAGCCGGAAGATCGCGTTGTCCCACCCGCGGGCCACCTCGTGCAGCGGCAGCCCGGCCCACTGCGGGGCCTGGTCGGCGAGCAGCCCCCGGACGAGCGTGACGTCGACGTCGACCTCGGCCCGGGGCATGGAGACCGAGTATGCCGCGCCCACCCCCTCAGCGGCGACGCACGGCCCGGCGGTCAGTCCGCGAGGAAGCCGAGCAGGTCGGTCCGGGTCAGCACGCAGGCCGGCTTGCCGTCCTCGACGACGAGGATCGCGTCGGAGTCGACGAGCGCTTTGCGGGCGGCCGAGACCGGCTCGCCCGCACCGACGAGCGGCAGCCCGGGGCCCATGTGCTTCTCGACGGAGTCGGCCAGCCGGGCCTTGCCCGCGAAGAGCAGGTCGAGCAGGTCGCGCTCGCCGACGGCCCCGGCCACCTCACCGAGGACGACGGGCGGCTCGGCCTTGACGACAGGCATCTGCGAGACGCCGTACTCGCGCAGGATGCCGATGGCGTCGCGGACCGTCTCGGTGGGGTGGGTGTGCACCAGGCTCGGCAGGACGCCGCCCTTGGCGTGGAGGATCTCGCCGACGGTCCGCTCGGAGTCGTCGCGGACGAAGCCGTAGGAGGCCATCCAGTCGTCGTTGAAGATCTTGGACAGGTAGCCGCGTCCCCCGTCCGGCAGGAGCACGACGACGACGGCGTCCTCGGGCAGGTCCTCGGCGGCCTTGAGGGCCGCCACGACGGCCATCCCGCTGGAGCCGCCGACGAGCAGCCCCTCCTCGCGCGCCAGCCGCCGGGTCATGTCGAAGGACTCCGCGTCGGTGACGGCGATGACCTCGTCGACGACGCTCGGGTCGTAGGCCGCCGGCCAGAAGTCCTCGCCGACACCCTCGACGAGGTAGGGCCGCCCGGTCCCGCCGGAGTAGACCGACCCCTCGGGGTCGGCTCCGATGACCCGCACCGGGCCCTGGGGCCGGTCGGCGCTCACCTCACGCAGGTAGCGGCCGGCACCGCTGATCGTCCCGCCGGTACCGACCCCTGCGACGAAGTGGGTGACCGTGCCGTCGGTGTCCCGCCAGACCTCCGGCCCGGTGCTCGCGTAGTGGGAGGCCGGGCCCCCGGGGTTGGAGTACTGGTCGGGCTTCCAGGCGCCCTCGACCTCACGGACCAGCCGGTCGGAGACGGAGTAGTAGGAGTCGGGGTGCTCGGGCGCCACGGCCGTGGGGCACACGACGACCTCGGCACCATAGGCCCGCAGGACGTTCCGCTTGTCCTCGGAGACCTTGTCGGGGCAGACGAAGATGCACCGGTACCCGCGCTGCTGGGCGATGATCGCCAGCCCCACGCCGGTGTTGCCCGAGGTCGGCTCGACGATCGTCCCCCCGGGCCGCAGGGCACCCGAGGCCTCGGCGGCCTCGATCATCGTCGCGGCGATCCGGTCCTTGACCGACCCGCCGGGGTTGAGGTACTCGACCTTGACGAGGACCGTCGCAGCGATCCCCGCGGTGACGGAGGAGAGCCGGACGAGCGGGGTGTTGCCCACGAGGTCGGCGACGTGCTCGGCGTAGCGCATCGGGCCATCCTCGCACGGGCCGTAGCCAAAGGACGGAGCCGATGCGTAGCCTCGGCGGCGTGACCGATGCCCCCGCCACCGCCCCCGACCCGTCCGCCCCGTCGCCCGAACCGCAGCCCTCCGCGGCCGCGGGCGCCACCGGACCGGGGACCGGGCCGGTCACCGGCCACGGCGGGGTCCACGCCGTCGCGATCGCCCGGTCCCACGGGGTCGAGACGATGTTCACCCTGTCTGGGGCCCACGTCTTCCCCCTCTACGACGCGGCCGTCAAGGCCGAGCCGCCGCTGCGCCTCCTCGACGTCCGGCACGAGCAGACCGCGACCTTCGCGGCCGAGGCGACCGGCAAGCTGACCCGCCGCCCCGGCCTGGCCGTCCTCACCGCCGGGCCGGGTGTCACCAACGGGGTCTCCGCCGTCGCCCAGGCCCACTTCTCCGGCGCGCCCCTCGTCGTGCTCGGGGGCCGGGCGCCGGCCTGGCGCTGGGGTACCGGCAGCCTCCAGGAGATCGACCACGTCCCGCTCCTCGCCCCGATCACCCGGTATGCCGCGACCGCCACCGCTCCCGACCAGGTCGCCGGCCGGGTCCACGAGGCCTTCGTCGCCGCGGGCTCGGCGCACCGCGGACCGGCCTTCCTCGACGTCCCGATGGACCACCTCTTCACCCCCTCGACCGTCGCGCACCCCGCCACCGCGGCGGAGGCGCGGCCCGCGCCCGACGGTGATGCGCTCGCGGCGATCGCCCGGCTCGTCGCCGAGGCCGCCCATCCGGTGCTCGTCCTCGGCACCGACGTGTGGGCCGACCACGCCGAGGAGGCGGCGCTGCGCTTCGCCGAGGAGACCGGCATACCGACGATCACCAACGGGATGGGCCGGGGAGTGCTGCCCGCGGGCCACCCGCTCCTCGTCACCAAGGCACGCGGTGCCGCCCTCGGCGGCGCCGACCTCGTCGTCGTCGTGGGGACCCCCCTCGACTTCCGCCTCGGCTACGGGGTCTTCGGGGGCGCCGACGGCGCCGCGCCGGCGAAGGTCGTCCACCTGGCCGACTCCCCCGGCCAGCTCGCCACCCACCTCGCCCTGGCGGGCTCGGCGAGCGGGGACCTGACGGCCGTGCTCGACGGCCTCCTCCAGGCGGTCACCGCCCTGCCCTCGCGCCCGGACCTCGACGGCTGGGCGGGGGCGCTGCGCGACAGGGCCGCCGCGGCCGCTGCCCGCGACGCCGAGCTGCTGCGCGCCGAGGCCGACCCGATCCACCCCGCCCGGATCTACGGCGAGCTCCTGCCCCGCCTGGCCGAGGACGCCGTCGTCATCGGCGACGGCGGCGACTTCGTGTCCTTCGCGGGGAAGTTCGTCGAGCCGAACCGGCCGGGCAACTGGCTCGACCCGGGGCCCTACGGCTGCCTCGGAGCAGGTCTCGGGGCGGCGATCGCGGCCCGCCTGGCGCGGCCGTCGTCGCAGGTGGTCCTGCTCCTGGGTGACGGCGCCGCCGGGATGTCCCTCATGGACGTCGACACCCTGGTGCGGCACGGCCTGCCCGTCGTCATGGTCATGGGCAACAACGGCGCGTGGGGCCTGGAGAAGGGCCCGATGAACGCGCTCTACGGCTATGACGTCATCGCCGACCTCGCGCCGGCCACGCCCTACGACGCCGTCGTGCGCGACCTGGGTGGGGCCGGCGAGATGGTGAGCGACCCGGCGCAGATCGGGCCGGCCCTCGACCGCGCCTTCGCGGCCGGGGTCCCCTACCTCGTCAACGTCCTCACCGACGTGACCGCGCAGTACCCCCGCAGCACCCTGGGCATCTGAGGGTCCCAGCCGCCCGCGGGCCGGTTCGGCCGGTCAGCCGAGCCGTCCCATGAAGCGCTCGGCGTCGACGACGACCCGCTCGACGACCCCCCGGCCGACGACCTCGCCGTCGACGTGCTCGGCCCGCACCTCGAAGGTGAGGCGACGCCCGTCGACGGTGGCCAGGGTGGCCCGGACCCGCACCGCCGCGCCGACCGGGCTCGGCGCCTCGTGCCTGACGTCGACGCGGATGCCCACGCTCGTCATGCCCTCGCCGAGGGTGCCGTCGACGGCGGCGCACGTCGCCGCCTCGAACCAGGCGACGAGCCGGGGCGTCCCGAGCACGGGGAGGTCCCCCGAGCCGACGGCCGTGGCCGTGTCCGCCGCGCCGACCGTGTGGACGAGCTCGGCGGTCGCTCCCGGTGTCACCATGGCGGCCAGCCTAGGGCTCGGTGGGGCGGCGCCGGGCGCGCCCCCGCGGCAGTCGAGGGGAACGCCGCGGTGGCCGCCGAGCGTTGGAGTCGGCAGGCACCGACCGTGAGGGGGAACCATGGGACGCGCACGACGAGCCCGCAAGATCGCCGCCACCGCGGCCTACGGCGGTGGCGGGATGGCCGCCGGAGCGGCCGCGGTCGGCGCGGTCGGGTATGCCGTGATCAAGGCCGAGGCCAAGATCGCCCGGTGGGTGGTCGGCGAGCCCTTCGAAGGGGCCCCCGAGGACGACGGTCTCTACGGCGCCGGACCGGGCGAGCCCTACCAGCTCGTCATCATCGGCGACTCCTCGGCCGCCGGGCTCGGCGCGGACCACGGGAGCCAGACCGTCGGCGCGATCGTCGCGGCTGGGCTGGCGGCCCTGACCGGCCGACAGGTCCGGCTGACGAACGCCGCGGTCGTCGGGGCGGAGTCGAGCGACCTCGAACGTCAGCTCGCCACCGCCCTCGAGGACGTGATGCGCCCCGACGTCGTCGTCATCATGGTCGGCGCCAACGACGTCACGCACCGGATCGACCGCTCGACCGCCGTGCGGCACCTGGAGCAGACCGTCCGACGGGCCCGGGCGCTCGGCTCCGAGGTCGTCGTCGGCACCTGTCCCGACCTCGGGACGATCGAGCCGGTCCCCCAGCCGCTGCGCCTGCTCATCCGCCGCTGGAGCCGTGACCTCGCGGCGGCGCAGACGGTCGCGGTCGTCGAGGCCGGTGGCCGCACGGTCTCCCTCGGCGACCTGCTGGGGCCGGAGTTCGCGAGCTCGCCCGCCGAGATGTTCAGTCGCGACCGGTTCCACCCGTCGGCGGCGGGCTACGCCCGGGCGGCCGCCGCGCTGCTCCCGAGCGTGTGCGCCTCGCTCGGGGTCTGGGGCGCCGACACGGCCCCGCGGCCACCGCAGCGGCGGCGCGGTGAGGGGGTCGGCCCGGTGGCCGTCGCCGCCGGTCAGGCCGTCAAGGACCCCGGGACCGAGGTCAGCCCGACCGAGGTGGCCGGCGAGGCCCGGGGTCCGCGCGGCCGGTGGGCGGTCCTGCTGCGGCGCCGCCACGACTCGCTGCCCGCCGAGGGCAGGGAGCCGGAGGCGGCCGGCCCGGACGAGGCCACCGGCCCGGGCGAGGTGGTCGGCCAGGACGGTGTGGTCGGCCCGACGGGGCCGACCACACCGGCCGACTCGTCGGCCGGCGGAACCCCCTGACGGGCCGGCCCGGACGAGCGACGGTCCGGGCCGAGGCCCTCGGGCCTAGACCAGGTCCTTGGGGACGATGGCGTCGATCTCCACCTCGACGAGCCACCGCTCGTCGACGAGCCGCGAGACGACGACGATCGTGCTCGCCGGGCGGATCGAGCCGAAGACCTCACCATGGACCTGGGAGACGGCGTCGACCGAGTCGGGGTCGACGATGTAGTGCCGGGTCCGGATGACGTCCTCCTTCGTGCCGCCGAGCTCCTCGAGGGCCGACAGCGCGATGTCCCAGCACCGCCGCGTCTGCGCCAGGGGGTCCGGGTCGACCCGGCCGTCCGGCCAGATCGGCGCCGTGCCGGAGACCGAGACGTGCTGCCCCATGCGGACAGCACGACTGAACCCGACGGTGCCCTCGTAGGGGGACCCTGACGATGCGCGGCTTCGTGTGGTTTTCATGTCCCTCATCATTGCCCACCGTGCCGCCGAGGGCGAGACGTTGGCCGCGGACCGTCCCGCCCGGCCGAGAGAGACGTGCCACAGGGCTCGCGCGCGGCTCCGCGGCATACCATCATGGGCACTGAGCGCCCGCTTACCCGAGGAGGACCTCGTGCCCGAAGCCGTCATCGTCGCCACCGCCCGCACCCCGATCGGCCGGGCCTTCAAGGGCTCGCTCGTCGAGATGCGCCCCGACGACCTGTCCGTCCAGGTGGTCCGTGGGCTCCTCGACAAGCTCCCGCAGCTCGACCCGGCCCTCGTCGAGGACCTCTACTGGGGCTGCGCCGAGCCGAGCGGCAAGGCCGGCAACAACCTGGCCCGGGTCGTCGCCGTCCTGGCCGGGCTCGACGCGCTCCCCGGTGCGACGGTCAACCGCTTCTGCGCCAGCTCGACCCAGACGATGCGGATGGCCTTCCACGCCATCAAGGCCGGCGAGGGCGACATCTTCATCGCCGGTGGCGTCGAGTCCGTCTCGCAGAACCCCGCCTTCAGCGGGGCCGGGCTGTCCGACCCGGAGGCCCTCAACCCGCTGTTTGCCGAGGCCATGGCCCGCAGCGTCGCGACGGCGGAGTCGAACGCGACGTGGACCGACCCCCGGGAGCAGGGGCTGCTCCCCGATGTCTACATCGCGATGGGCCAGACCGCCGAGAACGTCGCCACGGCCCGCGGGATCTCGCGGGCCAGGCAGGACGAGTGGGGCGTGACGAGCCAGAACCGGGCCGAGAAGGCGATCGCCGACGGCTTCTTCGAGCGCGAGATCCTGCCCGTGACGCGCGGCGACGGGAGCGTGGTCAGCCGCGACGACGGGCCGCGCCCGGGGGTCACCCTCGAGGCCGTTCAGAGTCTCAAGCCGGTCTTCCGGCCCGACGGCACGGTCACCGCCGGCAACTGCTGCCCACTCAACGACGGAGCCTCCGGCGTCGTCATCATGAGCGACACGCGGGCCAACGAGCTCGGCATCACCCCGCTCGCGCGGATCGTCTCGACCGGGGTCACCGCCCTCTCACCCGAGATCATGGGCATGGGACCGGTCGAGGCGTCGCGTCAGGCGCTCGCGCGGGCCGGGATGAGCATCGGCGACATGGACCTCTACGAGATCAACGAGGCCTTCGCCGCCCAGGTGCTGCCCAGCGCCGACGACCTGCGCATGGACCTGGACAGGCTCAACGTCCACGGTGGCGCGATCGCCCTCGGGCACCCGTTCGGCTCGACCGGTACCAGGATCATGGCGACGTTGCTCAACGGCCTCCAGGAACGCGACGGCACCTTCGGCCTCGAGACGATGTGCGTCGGCGGCGGCCAGGGGATGGCGATCATCGTCGAACGCCTGGGCTGACGGGCGCGGACCGGTCGGGGCCTGGAGCCCGTGAGTCGCAGGCTGGTAAGAAGTGCGCCCCGAACCCTCAGATGAGCCGCTCACCTGTCGACGAGATCTGTACTACCCCGGCCCCGGGGGACGGTCGGAAGGGATGAGGCCATGAGGCGGCTGACCTCGCTGTCCATCAGATGGCTGCTGGTCGCCGTGGTCATGAGCCTGGCCGCCGGCCTCTTCGCGGTGGCGTCCGTCGGGGCACTGCAGGACAAGTCGCGCATCATGACCGAGCGGCAGACCGCCACCCGCAACGCCGTCGAGACCGCCCTGGGCGTCGTCCAGTACTTCGGCGCGGAGGCCGAAGCCGGCCGGATGACCACGGCCGAGGCACAGCATCGCGCCGAGGCGGAGCTGTCGACGATGCGCTACGGCGACAACCGCTCCGGCTACTTCTGGATCAACGACCTCACCCCGACGATGGTCATGCACCCCGTGACCCCCTCGCTCGACGGCACCGACCTGTCGGGAACGACGGACCCCGACGGCAACAAGGTGTTCGTCATGATGGTCGACACCGTGAAGGCTCACGGCGCGGGGTTCGTGTCCTACCAGTGGCCCAAGCCCGGCGTGACGGACCCCCAGCCCAAGGTCTCCTACGTGGCCGGGTACCAGCCCTGGGGCTGGGTGGTCGGCTCCGGGATCTACGTCGACGACGTGCTGGCCGTGGCCCTCTCCGACACCAAGGTCATCGCGCTGAGCGGGCTGGCCATCCTCGTCCTCGTCGGCGGCCTCGCCGTCGTCTTCGGCAGCAGCATCATCCGCCCGATCACCCGGGCCACCGAGGTGCTGCGCAGCGGCGACATCGCCACCCGCCTCGACGCCGGGCGCGGCAAGACCGAGATCGAGCAGCTCACCCTTGCCCTCAACGCGACGCTGGACCGGTCCGCCTCGGTCGTCACCGAGGTGACCGCGGCGGTGTCCGAGGTCGACGGCGCCGTCGCCCTCCTCCTCGCGAGCAGCGAGGGGATCACCCGGACCGCCGAGGGCTCGCAGGGGCTCACCGGCACGGCCAGGTCCGCCGCGCGCGAGGTGACCTCCGGGATCGACATGGTCGCCACCGGCGCCGAGGAGATGGGCGCCTCCATCACCGAGATCTCGCACAACGCCGGCACCGTCGCGACCATCGCGGCCGAGGCCGTGGCCGCCGCCGAGGCGACGACGGCCACGGTGGCCGCCCTCGCGGACTCCTCCCGCGAGATCGGCAACGTCGTCAACGTCATCACCGCGATCGCCGAGCAGACCAACCTGCTCGCCCTCAACGCCACCATCGAGGCGGCCCGGGCCGGCGAGGCGGGCAAAGGCTTCGCGGTCGTGGCCAGCGAGGTCAAGGACCTGGCGCAGGAGACCGCCCGCTCGACGGGCGACATCACCGGACGCGTCGAGGCGATCCAGGCCGCCGCGGCCAGGGCGGCCGACGAGATCACCCACATCGGCGAGGTCGTCGGCCGGATCAACGACTTCCAGGCCACGATCGCCGGCGCCGTCGAGGAGCAGACCGCGACGACCGCCGCCATGGCCGGCAGCGCGGCGACCGTCGCCGCCGCGAGCGGCACGATGCTGGCCACCCTCGACGAGGTGGCTGCGGCGACCGAGCTGACCACCCGCGAGCTCCAGGCGATCCTCGCCCAGGCGGGCGACCTGTCCGGGACCTCCGCGCGCCTGCGCAGCGCCGTCGCGACCTTCGGCGACGAGCGGGCGGCGGCGGATCCGGGTCAGCCGAGCTCGCGGCGGACGGCGGCCAGGGTCTCGGGTATGCCGTCTCCCACGCCTGCCGCGTAGGCGTCCCAGACCAGGACCGCGAGCTGGTCCATGACGACGCCCGGACCGAGGTCCGGTGGGACCGCCGGCCCCGTCGTGCCGGCCGGGCCCGTCGCCGACCCCGTCCGGGCCGCGAGGTCGACGACGACGGCGCGCACGAGCGGCATACCGGCCTGCGCGGCGCCGAGCGGCAGCTCACGCCAGCGCCGGGCGATGCGGTCGAGCTCGACCCGGGCCCGCTCCGCCACGCCGAGGTCCCCGGCGGCGACCGCGTCGGCCGGGCCGGGGACCTGCGAGGCGTCCACCGTCAGTTGCGCATCCGGCCGAGGAGCCGGAGGAACTCGATGTAGAGCCAGACGAGGGTGACGATGAGGCCGTGCGCGAGGAGCCAGCTGTACTTCTGCGGGGCCCCGGTCCGGATGGCGTAGTCGATCGAGTCGAAGTCGAGGGCCAGCGTCGTGGCGGCGAGGCCGACGGCGAAGAGCGAGATGAGGATGCCGACCGGCCCGCTCCCCCCGAAACCCCAGCCGTTGTTGCCGATCACGGCATAGAGGACGTTGACGAGGGCGAAGATCGCGTAGCCGAAGATCATCATCGTCACGATCCGGCGGAACTTCGCGGTGACCTTGATCAGGCCGGACTTGTAGGCGAGGAACATGCCCGTGAAGGTCGCGAGGGTCGCGAGGACCGCCTCGGCGACGATGCCCTGGTAGGCCTGGTTGAAGAACTCGCTCACCGCGCCGAGGAACAGGCCCTCGAGGACGGCATACCCGAGGATGAGCGGGACGCTCAGCGTCTTCTTCATCGCGATGACGAGACCGAGGACGAGGGTGCCGACCATCCCGCCCAGCCACAGCGCCATGCCGGCGCCGGGGTTGGCCGACGCGGTGTACCAGCCGACCGCTCCGAGGACCATGACGATCCCGAAGAGCGAGAGCGTCTTCATGATGACGTCGTCGAGGGTGACCCGGCCCGTCTGGACCGGGCCGGCGGAGGGCTGCCGGTACAGGTCCTCGAGCTGGTCGGCCCCGACCTGACCCGTCTGGGGGTACCCCGGCGGGACCTGGCCCTGGGGGAACTGGCCCGGGTACGGGTTCGCGATGCCCGACGAGCGGGGAGCGTCGGTGAAGCCGGCGTAGCCGGAGCGGGCGTCCTTCTGGATGCGGTTGAAGGCCGGGTTGCTGCTGGCCATGGGTTCCTCCGTCGGTGTCGGGCGGGCGGTGTCCGCCACGCTCACTATCTCAGCGGCCGGCGGTCGCCGGAGGTTCCCCCGCCGACCTGGCACCCCCGACGGGAGTCGAACCCGCACCGATGGCGATTTTAAGTCGCCTGCCTCTGCCAGTTGGGCCACGGGGGCGTGCCCAGCGTATGCCGCGGGCCGTCGGCGCCGCGGGGCCCCTCCACAGCCCCGCGGCGCCCCGCTCGAGCGCCCATCGCGCTACTCGACCGGGCCCGCGCCCGACGTCGACCCCCGCCGCCTCGCGCAGTCCGCCCATTCCGGGTGAAATAGCAGGTCAGGCAGGCTACCGTGAAGTAGGGCAGATGCGCCGAGGAAGGGAGTCTCCCATGGCGCAGCAGGGGAACGGGGTCGTGATTCCTCGGCGACGAGGCCCACGACCAGGCACGCCACGAGCCCCCCGGATGACCCGGCCGGCCCGTGAACAACAGCTCCTCGACGTCGCCGAACGGACGTTCGCCGAGCGCGGCTACAGCGAGACGACGATGGAGGAGATCGCCGCTCGCGCGGGGATCACCAAGCCGGTCATCTACGACCACTTCGGGTCCAAGGAACAGCTCCTCACCGCGGTCGTGGTCCGCAACCGCGCCGAGCTCGTGGCCCTCACCCGGGCCGCGCTCGACGACCTCGGGCCGGACGCACCGCCGGAGGACCACCTGAGGGTCGGTTTCACCGCCTACCTCACCTTCTTCGGGGACCGACCCGACAGCTTCCGGGCCTCTCAGCAGCGGGCAGCTGTGCTCGAGGTGTCGGCCGCCGACGAGCTCGAGGAGCTGCGCCGCTCCCAGGCCGAGCTGATCGCCGACCGGGTCCGGCTCCTCCCCCAGCTCGACGCGCTGCCGCGGCACCTTCGGCTCGGGATCGCCGAGATCGTCCTCGCCGGCAACGAGCGGGTCACCGCCTGGTGGCTGCGCAACCCCGACGTCACGCTGGCCGATGCCGTCGAGCTGCTCATGGCGGTGGTGTGGGGCGGCCTGCGCTCGCTCGTCGAGGCGCAGATGAACGCCCCGGGCTGAGCCGCCGCCGGGGACGTCGGCGCCGCCCCGGTCTCAGGCGATGCTGAGGGCGATGCCGTCGAGGATGTCGTGCTCGGAGGTGACCACCCCGGCCTCCGGCGACTCGGCGAGGACGGCCGCCAGCAGCTGGCGCCAGACGAGCGCGCCGGCGCCGATGACGTCGACGCGGCCCGGGTGCATGAACGGCAGTGCCGCGCGCTCGGCCCGGGACATCGACAGCAGCGCGCTGGCCGCCTCCTCGTGGCGCTCGGCGGTGAGGGCCGCGAGATGGATCCGCCGGGAGTCGTATGCCGCGAGCCCGAGCGCGTGCGCCGTCACCGTCGTGATGCTGCCGGCCAGCCCGACGACGGTCGCGATCCCGGTGAAGCCCACGACGTGGCGGACCGTTGCGAGAGCGGCGTCGATGTCGGCCGTGGCGGCGGCGACCTCGCTCAGGGTCGGGGGGTCGCCGCGCAGGTGCCGCTCGGTCAGCCGGACGCTGCCCACGTCGACCGAGAGGGCGGCGAGGACCTCGTCGGTCCCGCGGACGACCTCGGTCGAGCCGCCACCGAGGTCGACGACGAGGAACGGGCCGGGCAGCCCCGAGGCGACGAGGTCGCCGGTGGCTCCGGAGAACGAGAGCTGGGCCTCCTCGTCCCCGGTGACGACCTCGGGCGTGACGTCGTAGCCACCGAACGCCTGACGGACCCCGCTCACGAACTCGGCGGCGTTGCGGGCGTCGCGGGAGGCCGAGGTGGCGACGAAGCGCACCTGCTCGACGCCGTGGTCGCGGCAGGCCGCGGCATACTCACCCGACATCGCCAGGGTCCGCGCCATCGCGGCCGGGTCGATCAGGCCGGTGCGGTCGACGCCGTAGCCGAGCCGGACGACCTCCATCCGGCGGACGACGTCGGTGAGCCGGCGCTCGGGCCCGACGTCGGCGATGAGCAGACGGATCGAGTTCGTGCCGCAGTCGACGGCGCCGACGCGCGTCATCCCGCCCCCTCGGCGCCCGGGCCGACGCACGGCCCGTCGCCGCCCCAGGGGTCGAGCAGCGCCAACGCAGCGTCACCGACCGGGTTGACCCCCGGGCCGGCCGCGAGGGAGTGGGCGACGAGGGCGTGCAGACACTTGACCCGGGTCGGCATCCCCCCGGCCGAGATGCCGTCGAGCTCGGGGACGTCACCGAGCTCGGACCGGCGGGCCAGGTAGTCCTCGTGGGCCGCGGCATACCCGGCCGCGAGGTCGGGTTCCTCGGCGAGCCGTGCGGCCAGCTCGGTCATGACCCCCTGGCTCTCGAGGGTGCTCAGCGCTCCGGTGAGCCGGGGGCAGGTGGCATAGAACGACGTGGGGAAGGGGGTCCCGTCGGGCAGCCGCGGCAGGGTTCGGACGACGTCGGGCAGGCCGCACGCACAGCGGTGCGCCACCTCGACGACCCCACGCGGCTCCCGGCCCAGCTGGCGCTCGACGGCGGCGAGGTCGACGCCGGCGACGGCCTCGGTCACGGCGTCGGCGAGCCGGGGGTGTCGGCGGCGCGGACCGAGGACCACACGGCGCCGTACCACGGCAGGTCGTCGGGAACCCCGCTCGCCGTGCGGAGCACGGGGACGTCGGCCGCCTTGGGGGCGGCGTCGATGACGGTGTAGGAGGTCTCGCCGGGCTTGACGAACTTCAGCCGCTCCCGGGCCTGCTGCTCGATGTAGGCCGGGTCCTGCCACCGCTGCTTCTCGGCCTGCAGGTCGGCGACCGAGCGCTGCTGCGCCGCGACCTGGCCGCGCAGGTCCTCGATCTGGCTGCGCTGACCGAGGTAGGCGCGGACCGTCGGGACGAGGAGGACCGCCAGGAAGGCGAGGATGCTCAGCAGGACCGCCACCCGGAAGATCCGCCGGTTGCCGGCCGCGTCGGGGAGCAGTCCCCGCCACAGAGGGACCGGCTGGGCTGCGGCCTCGTCGGCCGGGCGGCCGGTCCGGGCGCGGGGCACCGAGCCCGCCCGGCCACCGGGCCCGGGTCGGGACGCCTCTCGCGGGGCCGGTCGAGCCGGCCGCGCCGGCTGACGCCCGGGGGCACGGGCCGGGCCGGGCCGGCGCGCATCGCGCCCGGCCGACCCCCGTCCCGTGCCCCGCGTCGGCATCCTCAGGCCTTGCCCTTCGCCGCGAACCGCGGGAAGGCGCCGGCGCCGGCATACACGGCCGCGTCGTCGAGCTCCTCCTCGATCCGGAGCAGCTGGTTGTACTTCGCGACCCGCTCGCTGCGGGCCGGGGCGCCGGTCTTGATCTGGCCGCAGTTCGTCGCCACCGCGAGGTCGGCGATCGTCACGTCCTCGGTCTCGCCGGAGCGGTGCGACTTCATGCAGCGGTAGCCGTTGCGGTGGGCCAGGTCGACGGCGTCGAGGGTCTCGGTGAGCGAGCCGATCTGGTTGACCTTGACGAGCAGCGCGTTGGCGATGCCGCCCTCGATGCCGCGCGAGAGCCGCTCGGGGTTGGTGACGAACAGGTCGTCGCCGACGATCTGGACGGCGTCGCCGAGACGGTCGGTGAGGGCCTTCCAGCCCTCCCAGTCGTCCTCGTTGAGCGGGTCCTCGATCGAGACGAGCGGGTATGCCGCGACGAGCTCGGCGTAGTAGTCGACCATCTCGGCGGCGGTCTTGGTGCCGCCCTCGAAGGCGTAGCCACCGTCCTCGTAGAACTCCGACGCGGCGACGTCGAGCGCGAGGGCGACCTGCTCACCGGGGGTGTAGCCGGCCTTCTCGATCGCCTCGAGGATGAGGTCGAGCGCGGCCCGGTTGCTCTCGAGGTTGGGGGCGAAGCCGCCCTCGTCGCCCAGGCCGGTGGCCAGGCCCTTGGCCTTGAGGACGCTCTTGAGCGAGTGGTAGACCTCGGCGCCCCAGCGCAGCGCCTCGCGGAACGACGACGCGCCGATCGGGGCGATCATGAACTCCTGGATGTCGACGTTGGAGTCGGCGTGCGACCCACCGTTGAGGATGTTCATCATCGGGACGGGCAGGACGTGGGCGTTCGGGCCGCCGACGTAGCGGAAGAGCGGCAGGTCGGCGGAGTCGGCGGCGGCCTTGGCGACGGCCAGCGAGATGCCGAGGATCGCGTTGGCGCCGAGGCGCTCCTTGTTGGCGGTCCCGTCGATCGAGAGCATCTCGGCGTCGACGAGGCGCTGCTCGTCGGCGTCGAAGCCGAGCAGCTTGGGCCCGAGCTCCTCGATGACGGCGTCGACGGCCTTCTCGACGCCCTTGCCGCCGTAGCGGGCGGCGTCGCCGTCACGACGCTCGACGGCCTCGAACGCGCCGGTCGACGCGCCGCTGGGGACGGCCGCGCGGGCGACGGTCCCGTCGTCGAGGAGAACCTCGACCTCGACGGTGGGGTTGCCTCGGGAGTCGAGGATCTCGCGTGCGCCGACGGCCTCGATGCTGGCCACAGTGACCTCCTGGTGGGTCATTCTCGATGTGCGGTGGTTGTGCACCGGCCCCGGGCACGCCGCAAACGGCGCGACCCGCGCCGGTCCTGTCCCGAGCCTAGTGCGTGTGCGGGGCCAGCTCGGCGTACGCCACGGCCAGGGCGGCCCCCAGACGTGCGTTGTTCCTCACCAGGGCGATGTTGGTCTCCAGGCTCGCACCCCCCGAGAGCTCGACGATGCGCCCCAGCAGGAAGGGGGTGATGTCCTTGCCGCGGATCCCCCGCGCGTCGCACTCGGCGAGCGCGACGTCGATGAGCCGGCCGATCTCGTCGGCGGAGATCTCGTCGGCCGCCGGGACCGGGTTGGCGACCGAGATCCCGCCCTCGAGGCCGAGCGCCCACTTCGCGGACATCATCGCGGCGAGGTCCTCGACGGTGTCGACGCGCATCGGCGCGGCATACCCGCTGCTGCGCGAGTAGAACGAGGGGAACTCGTCGGTCCCGAAGCCGACGACGGGGACGCCGTAGGTCTCCAGCACCTCGAGGGTGAGCCCGATGTCGAGGATCGACTTCACCCCGGCGGAGATGACCGTGACGTCGGTGCGGCCGAGCTCGACGAGGTCGGCGGAGACGTCCATCGAGTGCTCGGCCCCGCGGTGGACGCCGCCGAGGCCGCCGGTGACGAAGACCCGGATCCCGGCGAGCGCGGCGATCCGCATCGTGCTGGCGACGGTCGTCGCGCCGTGCCGCTTCGTCGCGACGACGTGCGGCAGGTCGCGGATGCTCACCTTGGTGACGTGCGGGTCGGAGCCGAGCAGCTCGAGCCGCTCGTCGTCGAGGCCCACCGTGGGTATGCCGTCGAGCACCGCGATCGTCGCCGGTACCGCCCCGCCCTCGCGGACGATCGCCTCGACCTCGCGGGCCATGGCGACGTTGCGGGGGTAGGGCATGCCGTGGCTGATGATCGTCGACTCCAGCGCCACGACGGGGGCGCCCGCGGCGAGGGCCTCCCGGACCTCGGGGGCCAGGGCGAGCAGGGGGTGCGGAGCGGTCATGGGGCGAGAGCCTCCTGGGTGGGCCCGGTGGCGGCCAGCCGGGCGTCGACGAGGGCGGTGGTGAGGTCGGGCCGGACGGTCTCGGCGACCTCGACGGTCAGGGCGGCGGTCATCTGGCCGAAGCGGGCCGCGTCGGCGCCGACCCCGTGCTCGAGGTAGTGGTGGATGAAGCCGGCGGTCATCGCGTCGCCCCCGCCCGTGACGTCGGCGACCTCGACGACAGGTGCGGGCAGGGCGAGGGCGACCGGGGCCATGTCGGGACCGGTCCGTTCGCTGAAGAGGCTGCCCGAGGGTCCCCGGCGGACCCAGACCTGGCGGACCCCGCGGAGGTGCAGCTCCTCGACGGCGGCCAGGACGTCGTCCTCACCGGTGAGGGCACGGCCGACGACGGCTGCGAGCTCGTCGAGGTTGGGGGTGAGGGCGAGCACCGGGCGGTCCGTGGTGAGGGTCGTGCGCAGGTGCGCGGCCTTGGGGACGCTGACCGGGTCGATGACGACGGGGACGCCGGTCTCGGCGGCCACGTCGAGGAGCCATCCGACGACGGGCTCGGGCAGGTTGCCGTCGACGACGAGCAGCCGGGCGCCGGCGACGAGGTCCCTCTCGACGGCGACCGCTGCCACGGTCAGCTCGTCGGTGGCCGCCATGTCGGAGACGCCGATGACGAGCTCGCCGGCATCGTCGAGGACCGCGACATAGACCCCTGTCGGGTGCGCGGAGCCGAGCACGTGGCCGACCCCGACGCCGGCCTGCCGGGTCCGCTCGACGACGTCGCGGCCCACCGGGTCGTCGCCGACCGCGGCGACCAGCTCGACCCGCTGGCCGAGCCGGGCGAGGTTCTCGGCGATGTTGCGCCCCACCCCGCCCGGGGTCCAACCCTGGGTGCCCGGGTTGGACGTGCCGAGGATGGGCGCCGATCCCGTCTGCGCCTTGACGTCCATGTTGGCCCCGCCGACGACGACGACCGGCCCCGGTGGCGACGGCTCCACGACCGGTCGCCTAGGAGCCGGCGGGAAGGGTGAGCGCGGCGAGGGCGGAGCGCAGCTCGAGCTCGGCGGAGAGCCCCTGCGCCCGGGCCTTCGCGACGAGGGCGATGAGCTCGGCACCGATCTCGCCCTCCCCCGCCTCGGGCGCCGCGGACCCGGCCCGGGCCAGGCGGGACAGCACCTTGTCGGCGGCCAGCAGCGCGGGCAGCGAGGCCGGTATGCCGTGCAGCAGCCCGACCGCGGCATACGAGGTGTCGGCCTCGCCCTCGGCACCCTCGGTGCCGTCGGCCGCGGCGGCACGCTCGTCGGCCTTGATCCGCTCCCAGCTCTGCTCGACCTCGGCCGGGGTGCTCGCCTCGCCGTCGGCGAAGACGTGCGGGTGGCGCCGGACGAGCTTGGCGACGAGACCGCCGGCCACGTCGTCGATGTCGAAGGGGGCCGTCGGGCTCTCCTCGGCGACCCGGGAGTGGAAGAGCACCTGGAGCAGGACGTCGCCGAGCTCCTCGGCCAGATGCGTCCGGTCGCCGTGCTGGACGGCCTCGAGGACCTCGTGGGCCTCCTCGATGAGATAGGGCGCGAGGCTCTCGTGGGTCTGCTCGGCGTCCCAAGGGCAGCCGCCCGGCGAGCGCAGCCGGTCCATGACCGCCACGGCGTCGAGGAGCCGGGCACCGGGGACGTCCCAGGAGCCGACGACGAGCTCGATGCCGGCGGCGAACTCGTCGGAGTCCTCGAGGCCGGGCCGGGCCCCGATCTCGGCGGTGAGGGCGTCGGTCAGGCCCGGGTCGCCGTCCGCGGAGCCGAGCCAGACGATGCGCTCCGCGACGGCGCGGTCGAGCAGGAGGGCGGCCAGCTCCGCGGGTCCGGCGGTGTCGACGACCTCGACCTCGAGGCCCGCCTCCGCCACAGCCACGGCGAGCGGCTCGCGGGGATTCCAGGTGAGCCGGGTGTCGGCATCCTCGAGGGCCCGCCACGCGGCCCGGGAGAGCAGCCCGGGCACGACCCGGGGGCTGGCGACGAGCAGGACGAGGGCCGGCGTCGGCTCCTCGTCGACGCCCGGGCCGTCGGTGCCGGTGCTCACGCCTTCGGCTGCGCGGGCAGCCAGTTGGGGGAGGCCGGGTTGAGCAGTCCGCCGGTCGGCTCGAAGCTCCCGAAACGCGGGTTGACCGTGACCTTGAGGTGCTGGATCCGCACCAGGACGGCGTGCGAGGCGTTGGTGTCGTTCTGGACCGCGTTGAGGGCGCCCTGGGCGCGGACGAGCAGGATCGTGGCCGGGTCGGGGTCGGGCACGGCCGTGAGCAGGGCCTTGGCCGAGGCGTCGCTCTGCGCCTGGCCGACGGCCTCGGACTCGGCGAGCAGGCTCGGCGCCCAGATGAGCCAGTTGAGCACCGACGAGGTCGTCAGCGGCTGGCTGGCCTGGCTGGGGTTCTTCTTGTTGATGGCGGCGATCTGGTCGTTGATCTGCTGGGTGGCGACCTGCACCGACTGCTCGGTGATGACCGAGCCGTCGACGATCGCGGCGGTGCCGGTCGTCCCGCAGCCCGACAGCAGGAGCGCTCCCGCCGCTGCCGCCGCTGCCATGCCCAGCCGAACCCGTGATCTCACCGGCGCTGCCTTCCTCGTCGTCGTCAGCTTCCCGGTCACCGGCGGCCCTGCGCCTCGGTGCCCGCCGCGGCCACGCGGGCCGCGTCACCGACATTGTCCATGAGGACGGCCCGAATGACCTCAGCGGCCCAGCGCAGGATGTCGAGATCGCGCAGCGGGGTCCCCCCGACCGGCGCCGTCTTGGGGGCGGGCACGAGGATCGTGCCGAGGGCCTCCTTGACCACGGAGCCGCGATAGAGCCGCTGGAGGCGCAGCTGCTGGCTCTCGCGCAAGGACACCGGACCGAACCGGACGAACTGGCCCTGGACGCTCACGTCGGCCACCCCGGCCGCCCGGGCCACCGTGCGGAGCCGGGCGACCTCGACGAGGTTGCGCACCGCCGCCGGGGGTTCGCCGTAGCGGTCGACGAGCTCGGCCTCGATGTCGGCGAGCGCCGCCTCGTCGGTGACGGCGGCGAGCTTGCGGTAGGCCTCGAGACGCAGCCGCTCGCCCACCTCCTTGGGGTAGCCCCGGCCCGGGACGTAGTCATGGGGCAGGTGCGCCGTGACGGGCAGCTCGATCTTGACCTCGACCGGGCCGGACTCGTCGGCCTCGCCCTTGAACGAGGCGACGGCCTCGCCGACGAGCCGGACATAGAGGTCGAACCCGACCCCGGCGATGTGGCCGGACTGCTCGCCGCCGAGGAGGTTGCCCGCCCCGCGGATCTCGAGGTCCTTCATCGCCACCTGCATGCCCGACCCCAGGTCGGTGTTGCTCGCGATGGTCTGCAGGCGGTCGGTGGCTGTCTCGGTCAAAGGGCTCTCGGGCGGGTAGAGGAAGTAGGCGTAGGCCCGCTCCCGGCCGCGCCCGACCCGGCCGCGGAGCTGGTGCAGCTGGGAGAGCCCGAGCCGGTCGGCCCGCTCGACGATGAGGGTGTTGGCGTTCGAGATGTCGAGCCCGGTCTCGATGATCGTCGTGCAGACGAGCACGTCGAAGCGCTTCTCCCAGAAGTCGACGACGACCTGCTCCAGCCGGTGCTCGCCCATCTTGCCGTGGGCGGTGGCGACCCGGGCCTCGGGCACGAGCTCGCGGATCCGGGACGCGGCCCGATCGATCGTCGACACCTTGTTGTGGACATAGAAGACCTGGCCCTCACGGAGCAGCTCGCGGCGCACCGCCGCCCCGATCTGCTTCTCGTCGTGGGCGCCGACGTAGGTGAGGACCGGGTGGCGCTCCTCCGGCGGGGTGGCCAGCGTCGACATCTCGCGGATGCCGGTCACGGCCATCTCGAGGGTCCGCGGGATGGGGGTGGCCGACATCGACAGGACGTCGACGGCCGTGCGCAGGGTCTTGAGCTGCTCCTTGTGCTCGACGCCGAAGCGCTGCTCCTCGTCGACGACGACGAGGCCGAGGTCCTTGAACCGGACCTCCCCGGACAGCAGACGGTGGGTGCCGATGACCAGGTCGACCGTGCCGTCGGCCAGGCCGGCGAGCACCGCCTTGGCCTCGCCGTCGGACTGGAAGCGGGACAGCGCCTTCACCGTCACGGGGAAGGGCGCGTAGCGCTCGGAGAAGGTCTGGGTGTGCTGCTGGACGAGCAGCGTCGTGGGCACGAGGACCGCCACCTGCTTGCCGTCCTGGATCGCCTTGAACGCCGCGCGCACCGCGATCTCGGTCTTGCCGTAGCCGACGTCGCCGCAGATGAGCCGGTCCATCGGGATCGGGCGCTCCATGTCGACCTTGACCTCGTCGATGCTGCTCAGCTGGTCGGGGGTCTCGACATAGGCGAAGGCGTCCTCGAGCTCGCGCTGCCACGGGGTGTCCGGGCCGAAGGAGTGGCCCGTCGTGGCCATCCGGGCGCTGTAGAGCTGGATGAGCTCGGCCGCGATCTTGCGGACGTGCCGCCGGGCCCGGCTCTTGGTCTGCTGCCAGTCGGAGCCGCCGAGCTTGTTGAGCGTCGGGGCCTCGCCCCCGACGTAGCGGGTCACCTGGTCGAGCTGGTCGGTCGGCACGTAGAGCCGGTCGGCGGGCTGCCCGCGCTTGGACGAGGCGTACTCGATGACGAGGTACTCCCGCGTCGCCCCGCCGACGGTCCGCTGGACCATCTCGACGAAGCGGCCCACCCCGTGCTGCTCGTGGACGACGTAGTCGCCCGGGCGCAGCGCGAGGGGGTCGACCTGGGCCCGGCGCCGGGACGGCATACGGCCCATCTCGCGGGTCGACGGGCCGGTGCCGCTCGTGCCCGTCAGGTCGGCCTCGGTGAGGACCGCGATGCGGGCCGCCGGCACGACGAACCCGCGCCCGAGCGAGCCGGTCGCGACGAGGGCGACACCGGGCTCGGGGTCGGCCTCGCCCAGCGGGCCGCCGAGCCGGACGGCCAGCTCGGCGTCGGAGAGGACCTCGCCGATGCGCTTGGCCGAGCCCGGTCCGTCGCAGGTGACCAGGACGCGCCAGCCGTCGCGCAGCCAGCCGCGCAGGTCGGCGGTGGCGGCCTCGAGGTCGCCGCGGTATGCCGTGGCGTCCACGGTCCCCGTCTCGAGCAGGGTCCCGTCGCGGTCGGCCTCGAGCTCGAGGTCGGCGGCGAAGGGGGTGAGGTCCCACCACGGCCGGCCGGTCTGCGTCGCCTGGTCGCGGATCTGGGCGAGGGAGTGGAACGAGGCCGAGCCCAGGACCGCGTCGAGGTCGATGGGGACGGCGTTGCCAGCGGCGGCGTTGACCCAGGCGGCGTCGCGGAACTCCTCGCTCGTCGCGACCAGGTCGCGGGCCCGCGCCCGGATCCGCTCGGGGTCGCAGGCCAGGACCGCCGTCCCGGGACGCAGGACGTCGAGGAGGGTCTCCATGCCGTCGACGAGGGCCGGCGACAGCGACTCCATGCCCTCGACGGCGATGCCGGCGGCGAGCTTGTGGAGCATCTCGGCGACGCCGGGGAGCCGGTCGGCGAGGGCCGCGGCCCGCTCGCGGACCTGAGGGGTGAGCAGTACCTCGCGGCACGGCGGGGCCCACAGGCCGTGCTCGGCGACGTCGAGGCTGCGCTGGTCGGCCACCTTGAACCAGCGGACCTCCTCGACGGTGTCGCCCCAGAACTCCACACGCACCGGGTGCTCGGCCGTCGGGGGGAAGACGTCGAGGATCCCGCCACGGACGGCGAACTCGCCGCGCCGCTCGACGAGGTCGGTCCGCGTGTAGGCCGCGCCCGCGAGCGCCTCGACGACGTCCTCGAGCGGCCGCTCGTCCCCCACCCGCAGCGACACGGGCGCGAGCTCGCCGAGGCCGGTCGCGAAGGGCTGGAGCACCGCACGCACCGGCGCGACGACGACGTCGAGCGGACCGTATGCCGCGTCGTCGGGGTCCGGATGCGCGAGCCGTCGCAGCACGGCGAGCCGACGGCCCACGGTGTCGCTGCGCGGACTGAGCCGCTCGTGGGGCAGCGTCTCCCAGGCAGGGAACTCGGCGACCCGGCTCGGGTCGAGGAGGCAGCCGAGCGCCTCGGTCAGGTCCTCCGCCTCCCGCGCCGTCGAGGTGACCGCGAGCAGCGGACGCCCGGCCCCCGTCGCCAAGGCGGCGATGACGCCCGCGCGGGCGGCGGGCGCGACCGTGAGGTCGACCGTCGGCAGGTCGAGGCGGGCGGCCTCGACCGCCCCGGTCAGGGCGCTGCTGGTGGCGAGCCGGTGGACGAGCGGGGCGGGAGCCATGGGTGGCGGATCTCCTCGGGGCAGGCGAACAGCCCCGATCGATGCGTCGAGCGGGGTTGGGGCAAGCCTACGTGCCCCCGGACGTACCTCAGGGAGCGCGCCAGGGAGGGCACGCCCCTGACAGGCCGCGCTCAGGCAGTACTGTCATCGAATCTTCCACCAATTTTCCCCCAGATTGTGGGGACCATTTACCGCATTCGGGACTCATGCCGCAGAATCTGTGACCAGCAGCACACCGGCGTGTTTCTGATGCCCGCGTGGTCCACATTTCAGTGGACATCCCACAAGGTTCGACTGCTGCTAATCTCGGCCACGGGTTCTGGGAGGCTTGCTGACTGCGATGTGGGAGTCGCGGTCGGAACCCAGACGAGTACCGGCATGCGGGCCCATGAGACGTGCGCAGCCGGCTTCCCAATGATCCGACTGCTCTTCTTGGGGGATATCACATGTCAATCGACGACACCGTTGTGCACTCTCGGCGGCCAGTGATTCGTAATGCGGCGCTTCAGGGCGCCGCACGAGCCGTTCGAGATAACCTTGTTCCCAGGTCGGGCAGCGTCGCGATCATGGGCTTGGGATACGTGGGCCTTCCCACCGCCCTGTCGTTTGCCAGAGTCGGGAGAAGGGTTTTGGGATACGACGTCGACCCAGCGCGCCTTGGCGCGATTCGGTCGGGGAATGTGGACTCTTTCGAGGAGGACGCAGAAAGCCTCGCTACCGCGCTCGATACCGGCGCCTTTCGCCTGTCGGACGACCCGCGGATTCTGGAACAGGCCGATGGAATCATCATCTGCGTTCCCACGCCTGTGGACGAGAACCTCGTGCCGGACTTGTCGATTGTTCGCTCCGCATGTGCGACGGCCGTGGAGCACGCGCATCCGGGGCAAGTGCTCATCCTTACCTCCACAACCTACGTGGGATGCACGGACGACCTGCTGGTGGCACCACTTGAGCAACGCGGATTCACCGTCGGCCAAGATATCAATGTCTGCTTCTCTCCCGAGCGAATCAACCCTGGCTCGCTCGACCGTCCGGAGCAAACACCAAGGGTGATTGGTGGGGCGACGGAGAAATGTGTCAACCGGGGTTCAGAACTTCTGTCTCCGACGTGTGCCCTTCTGCACCGCGTCACGTCCCTGAGGGCCGCCGAACTGACGAAGCTCCTTGAGAACACCTACAGGGCCGTCAACATCGCCTTCATCAACGAGATGGCGGACATCGCCCACGAGCTCGGCGTTCCGATCTCGGAAGTCATCGACGCAGCGGCCACCAAGCCATATGGCTACTCGGCCTTCCGTCCCGGCCCTGGTATCGGCGGCCACTGCATCCCGGTGGACCCGCACTACTTGCTGTGGCAACTGAAGTCTGCCCGACGGCCGGCACCCATCATCGAGTCCGTGATGTCAGGAGTAGCCGCGCGCCCCCGGCGGGTCAAGGCTCGGCTCGTCGAGCTGCTGGCGGCCCAAGGGCAACCTCTCGTCGGCGCCCACATCCATCTATGGGGCGTGGCATACAAACCGGGCGTCGCCGACGTGCGGGAGTCACCCGCGCTGGAGATCCTGACAGAACTCGTCAGTTCAGGAGCGAGGGTGACGTACTCAGATCCGCGCATCCCTCACGTCTCCATCCGAGGCGTCAGGCTGGCGGCGGTCGAAGCCACCGAGGCCCAGGCGGCTGACATCACTGTCGCGCTGACAATCCACCCCGAGGACGATCTCAGCATCCTTCGTGCTAGCCGCAGCGTCCTCGATACGACCTATGGGCTACCTCCCGGCCCCAGCACCGCCACCCTCTGAGGGAGCGGCGTGGATACCGCCCCAACCCGACGAGAGCGAAAGCATCGCGCTGGAACCACGCCGCCTCGCGGCTCGACACCCCTTCTCGCGTTGGTCATCCTGTTCAGCCTCGCCCTCTTCCTCGCGGTCAAGATCGCGTTCAGACTTCCCTCGTCCGACAATCTGTTATACGCATACGGGATTTCTGTAACGACGGTCGTCTTCGTTCAGATGTTTGTGTCGATAATCCTTTATCGCGATCCGGCCGAAACCAGTCGCATCCCCGATGACGAACCAACGGGCCCCGTCAACTCGACTTACGTGAGCGCGCTCGTAGCCGTCCACAACGAGGAAGCCTTCGTCACTGAATGTATCAACTCCCTGCTTGACCAAACGTATCCACACATGGAAGTAATCGTGGTTGACGACGCCTCAACAGACAACACCCGGATGCGCCTTCGAGACATCGCCACACATGCCGCCATTACAGTCCTCGAACTGGACACCAACGTCGGAAAGAAGCGAGCCCTTGCGGCAGCTATGCAACGTGCCAAGGGAGATGTCATCGCTTTCACAGACAGCGATTCTACATGGCACCCTGAGGCCATCACAAAGGCCGTTCAAGTGTTCGAACACAACCCTCAGGTGGGTGCGATCAGCGGCCACTGCCGGGCCGCCAACGCGGAGGCCAGCTTTCTGACGAGAATGCAGGATACATGGTATGAGGGCCAATTCTCCGTCAGGAAGGCCTTCGAGAGTCATTTTGGAGCCGTGACTTGCGTCTCCGGGCCTCTTGCCATCTTTCGACGCGAAGCCATATTCAACTACATTCCAGCCTGGGAGCAGGACAGCTTCTTGGGCCAGGAGTTCAGGTTCGCCACGGATCGGACCCTGACCGGCTACGTCCTGATGGGCTCGCACGGGGCCAAACGGCTCCGCGCACTCAACGTAGGCACCCCCTTTGCCGAGCCTGCCTACCCTGAGCGCGCGTGGGACATTGTCTACTCGAAGTCGGTCAGATCCCTGACGAACGTCCCGGAGACCCTCCCGCAAGTGATTCGCCAGCAAGTTCGCTGGAAGAAGAGCTTCGTCCGCAATCTATTCTTCACGGGGCGCTTCTACTGGCGACGCCCCTTCGTCCCCGCCCTGGCGTACTACCTCCACGTCGCGTTCGTCCTCGCCGGCCCGGCTGTCGCATTCCGCCACCTCGTCTTCCTACCCATGCATGGCAATGTAGAATCGATGCTCCTCTACGTGTCAGGAATTCTCCTAATCGGATCCATGTTCGGCCTAGCCTACCGACGCGAAGACCCAGGGAACGGGCACAGATGGGTCTACCGCCCCTTGATGAGCCTCATGTCTACGGTACTTCTGTCGTGGCTTATCGCATACTCCCTCCTGACCATCAAGAAGATGAATTGGAGTCGGGGATGACACGACGCTTCCGCCCGCACCCAGCACGGCGCCGGGCCGCGGCCAGCTCGCTTCTCGCTATCCTGACGGTGGTCCTCCTCCTCGGCCTGAAGGTGGTCAACTACGCCAGCCCGGGAACCCTGAGGCCCGTCAGCCTGAGAGCGGATGCAAGACATCTGAAGACTGCGTTCGAGTCGTGGACGCGAAACACCGCTGCCTTCCACTCCTGCCCCGCCTCGGAGACCAAGCAATCGGTGGATGGCGGGTTCATCTGCACCCGCCAACCGTTGAGCCAGGACGCTTATGACGTCATATTCCGCACCTATCCGATCGACGGGGGAGCCAGAGAAGCGATCTACCCATCAGACATCTCCGCGGATCAGTCGGCAGCGGACGCCATGCTCCATTGGCAGATCCTTCTACCTCGGTACAGTGCGGTTCAAGTATCGGCCGCGACGAACCTCGGCGAGATGGATCAACCAGGGGCGTATTGGAACTTCGAGTACTACTCGATGCGCCTCAGCACTGCGCTAGTCGATGCCTACGCGAAGTCTGGTCAGCAGAGGTATCTGGATCGACTCTGGCGGCTGGACGACGACTTCTTTGCGACAAGCGCTCCGGACAGCCCGATGTGGTCGGATCCCCACGCTGTTGCCTTCCGCTCAATGGCCCTGACCTACCAATGGTGGAAACTTCGCCGCTACCACGCTCTCGATGACGCTCGCAGTCGCCAGATTCTTCAGGAATTGACCCGAGAAGGTGACTATCTTCAGGATCCAAACCATTACCAACCCAATATGAATCACGGCCCGAACGAGAGCGCCGCGCTGCTTCTTCTCGGCTACTCCTTCCCCAACCTTCCTCATGCCGCGGCTTGGCAACGACTCGCGACCGTTCGAGTCGCTCAAGCACTCGATCAGCTGATTGATGCGGATGGCGTCTTGATCGAGAATTCGCCGTATTACCACATGTATGAACTGGAGAAGATGTGGCAGATATTCACTTTCGGCCAAGCTCTCCACATCAAGATTAGCAATGACTTCACGACCAAGCTCCAGGCGATGATAGGGTATGCCACCTATATGCTACAGCCCGATGGGTCCGTCCCCCTCCTTGGGGCGTCTCTTGAGCGCACAATTCGCAATAGCGGCATCTTCGCCGATATTGCCGCAACAAATCCCAATTTCCTGTATGTTCTGACTCAGGGCCGAGACGGAACACCACCCCCAAAGCAGAGCATCTACTTCCCCGCCGCTGGCCAGACATTCCTCCGCTCCGGATGGGACAAGGGGGGCGCCTTCACGTCCTCGGCATATCTGACTTTCAACGTCGGAGCTTATCGCACCAGCCATAGCCAGTTGGACCTCCTGGGAATCTCACTCTTCGGTGAGGGTCACTCCCTCCTGACTCCCCCGGGACTGTACTCCTACACACCCGGACCAATGCGCTCCTACTTCCAGGGCTCGGCATCGCACAATGTAGTAGTCGTCGACGGGAAGGACCAAGCTAAGGGCTCAGCCCAAGCGACGAAGTTGCAGACGGTCAACGGCATTACGTACCAGTCTGCCGCGACGTCGGCATACAACGGGGTTGATGACGCCCGAACCGTCGCCATGTTGGACAAGGATCACTTCCTCGTAGTTGATCGTCTCTCCTCGCGGACGACGCATCACTACCAGCAGATGTGGCACCTCTTCCAGGGCGCGCAAGTACACCTCGATGGGCTCACATCGACCGCCGTGGGCAAAGAGGGTCAGCGGGTAACGATCACGCAATTGGATCCTTCACCAACCACTCTCACGCATGTTTCGGGGCAACAGCAACCTGCCGCTGGGCTGTGTTCGTCGCAATATGAGGTCGCGGACAGTTGCGAGCAGTTGGCCTACGCGCAAGTCGGCAAGACGGCATCCTTCGCGACACTGATTAGCGTTGGGGCAAGTCGATCGGATTTCTCGGCCCAATTCGACCCGACAGAGAACGTCATCACCGTTTCCAGCGATCGTGGGCTAGCAAGGTTGACGATCTCCTCAATAAAGGGTTCACCACTCCTTGTTCGCTCTCGGCCCCAAGTTGCTCCACAGTTGGACGCTAAGGCCATGGAAATGCCGTCGGTCGGCTCCTGGAAGCTGAACCCCACGGGAGACTTGGCCGCGGCTCGCTCAGACGGTCACGAGGTCCTTCGGCTCGCGTCCCGGGGTGGATCCGCGACGGCAACTGCACAGATTTCGAAAACTGACCTCTCGGGCCTGAATATCCAAATCAGGTTCCGCTTGAACTACATCTCGCAAGTCTCACGTGCCTCGTTGGAACTTACCTCGGATGGGGGCAGAAGCTTCTGGCGGTTCCGACTGAGCGACATCTACGACAAACGCTGGGACGGCGAGTGGGTGACTCTATCACTACCCAAGACATCGGTGAGCAGTGGGCATGGCACCTGGCAGCCACTCAGCGCCGCAGCGCCCTTACACTGGAATAGCATAAATGGCTTACGTCTAGAAATTGACGCAAAGCCCCACGCCACGCAGCAGCCTTCGCTGGAAGTAGAGTCCTTGAGCCTCATCCAGGAGCAGCAGAAGGGTGCGGTTTCCATTGTCTTCGACGATGGCTACGAGTCCATCTTGCCAGCGGCTGAATACCTCAAGGCGAACAAGATGCCCGCCAGCATCGCCGTGATTGGACGGGCAACCGAACTCCCGACCAAAGGGTACTTGAACGTATTTCAGTTGCATGAGCTTCAGGACGTTTATGGGTGGAACGTGGTAAATCACACTCAACGTCATGTAGATGCCGTTTCAGGCTACGATGCGCATCAGGCTTACGACTCCTACGCGAAGGACGTGGTGGATGGCGCCTTATGGCTACAGAGAGCGGGTCTCAACTCAGCACCCAATTGGTTCATCTACCCCCACGGCACTACTAATGACCAGCTCGATAGAGTCGTTTCGCAATTCTATACGTTCGCGCGCACCACCGTACCCGGCGCCGAGGTGTACCCGTTCGGCTCACCCCTAAGAGTGAGGACCCTGGAGCTCTTCTCCCCCCAAGACTCCTCGGACGGCTCCGCGACCACCCTGACCCGCCCAGAGGTGGCTGCGCGGGCCGTGGCAGACGCCAAGAAGTACCGGACAACGTTGATCATAACCCTACATCGAATTCAGAGCACGACCACCGACAGGCCCGGGTACTCCTTGTCTGATTTCAAGCAGGTAGTTGATGCCATCAAGGCGTCGGGGCTGCCCGTAGTGACATTGTCACAGTTGGACGAGATGAATGGGGTCCCGGAGAGTAGCGGGATCGACGTCACGGAGCCCCTCCTGCCAATGGAGAAGCTGACTGTGACGTGGCGGCCGACCGTTGAGCCCCCGGCAAGCCTCTGGTCGCGCATCACTGGCTGGTTGTGATGAGGAGGTACTCCATTCGTGCGTTGAGGACCGCGGCAACAAGCGCAACCATTCTGGCCTTGGTAGCCTGCTCACACTCGCTGGTCCAGGGTGTTGGGACGACCAACGGGCACTCGTGTTCGGGGCCGTCCCACCTCACGACCACAGCGTTGTCGACCTATGATCGGGTGACGTTGGCCATGGGTCCCACCGCATACGTCGACCTCGCCTCCCCCCGCGGTATCCGCAACCTCACGAGTTGCGGAGCGGTCCCTCGTGTCGTGGGTGTTCTCCGGCCCGCGGCTCAGCCGATGCCCGACGGCGAGTCTGCGGTGGACTTCGTGGGTACGTCGTCGGTGGTCCTTGGGTCAGAGGACGATTTCTCGATTGGCCCTCAGGGTTTGACCCTCGAGGCCTGGATTCGGCCGTCAACTCTGACCTTCGGGCATACGGAATCAACAGGTTACGTCAACTGGCTTGGCAAGGGTCACCCTGGCGCATTCGAATACACGTTCCGGATGTACTCGCGAGGGAACTCCGAGGGCCGGGGGAATCGGCTCTCGGCTTATGTCTTCAACAACCGAGGAGGGAAGGGCTCCGGTTCGTACGTCCAGGATGATCTTCGGGTCGGGGAATGGATTTTCCTCGTGGCGGTCTTCTCTCGATCGCCCGTCAACGGCTACGCTGCTGACTCAGTTGTCCTTTTCAAGGATGGAACGCGGAGGATGTCTACACCGAACAGCCAGTTTGATGTCGTCCCGCACAAGTCCGGCGCACCTCTGGTCATCGGCACTCTCGACGGGCGCTCGTACTTCCAGGGATCGATTGCAAAGGTGGCTGTCTTCGACTCAGCATTGTCCGACAAGGAAGTTGCCGTTCAGTTCGCGAGCATGACACGCATAAGCAGCAACTAGCGGGGTGGAGTGGCCCCAATTGGCGGCCGCTCGGCGATGTCCTGAACCCTTCTGGCGAATTGCCGTTCATAACTCCTGAGCCGCGTGATGGCCGCGCGCGAAACTCGCGAAGGCATACGGCCCTCATCGACGGTCGATTCTCCCTTTGGACAGATCCGCCGAGGCTGCCCGCGCCGGGTAGCGTGAGCACATACCTCCGGCGCGTCCCCCATGGCCCCGCCGCCGGTGGGAGGCCCGTGAGGAGCAGCCGCCCAGCCGCGGGCCGACCCGCATCCCTTCCGACGTCGTGGAGTCGTTGACCGTGCCTGACCCGCTCGCCCTCGTGACGACCTGCTGGGGGGTCGTGATGAGCCTCGCCCCCGTGCTCCAGATCCGCCTCATCATCCGCAAGCGGGACTCCAGCGGGATCTCCCTGAGCTGGATCCTCATCCTGCTCGTCGGCTTCGTCCTCTGGCTGGCCTACGGGCTGTCGAACCGGGACCTCCCGATCGTCATCACCAACGTCGTCAACATCATCGTGACGATCGCGCTGCTGACCATCACCCGCGTCTATGCGCCGCGTCCCGTCCCGGCCTCAACACCGGCACCGGCGCCCTAGCCCAGCCCGAGCGCGGCCGGCCGGACCCGTCTTCGCCCGCCTGTCCTCGGACGACGCGACGCTCGGGAGCCGTTGCTAGCGTTGGCCGCTATGCCGCCCGCAGGCCCCACCTCCCCCTCCGCCTCGCCCGGCGACGACGACCTCGCCGACGCCCTGCGCCGGCTGCCGCTGTTCGAGGGGCTCACCGACGAGCAGCTGCGGCGCCTCGCGGCCGGCTGCCGGCGGCATACCCTCGACCGCGGCGAGCTGCTCTTCTACCGCGGCACCCCGGCGGCCGGGTTCTTCGGGGTCGTGTCGGGCGCCGTCCAGCTCTCCCTGGCCAACGCCGACGGCGTGGTCAAGGTCGTCGAGATCGTGCGTGCCGACCAGAGCTTCGGCGAGGCCGTGCACTTCCTCCATCGGCCCTACCCCGTCGACGCGGTCGCCCTGGAGGCCACCCGGCTCGTCGAGGTCCCCGGCAGCGTCCTCGACGCACTCCTCGCCGAGGACCCCGAGCTGAGCCGGACCATGCTCGCCGCGCTGTCGGCCCGCCTGCACTCCCTCGTCAGGGACATCGAGATGCTCACCCTGCGCTCCGCGGCCCAGCGGGTCGTCGGCTTCCTCGTCGGCGAGCTCACCGACAGCGCCACGGGGCCGGCCCGGCTGCGGCTCGCCTCGCCCGCCCATGTGCTCGCCTCCCGCCTCGGGATGTCGCCCGAGACGTTCTCCCGGGTCCTACGCGACCTGCAGGACCAGGAGCTCATCGTCAAGAACGGCCGCGACCTCACGATCCTCGACCCCGACCGCCTCGTCGCCTCGGTGAGCTGACCCGGCATACCCGACCTTGACGCAGGTCAAGGCGCGGCACGGCCTCCTCCTCGTACGGTCTGCGGACCCCACCCACCGCGATCACGGAGGAACCACGTGTTCTGTTACCAGTGCGAGCAGACCGACCGCAGCAACCCCGAGCTGCTCGGCTGCTCGACGGCGAAGGGCAACTGCGGCAAAGACGACACGACGGCCGCGCTCCAGGACGTCCTCATCCACGTCACCCTCGGGATCGGCCAGTATGCCGCCCGCCTGCGCGCCCTCGGCGGCGTCGACCCGGCCTACGCCGACTTCGGCGCCTACGCCCTCTTCACGACCCTGACCAACGTCAACTTCAACCCCACCCGCTTCGTCACCCTCATCGCCGAGGCCGCCGCGCTGCGCGACACCGCCAAGGCGGCCTACGAGGAGGCGGCCCGCGCGGCCGGGCAGGAGCCCGAGCAGCTCGACGGGCCGGCGACCTTCGCCCCCGCCTCGGGCGTCGGCGCGCTCGTCGCGCAGGGCGCGGCCGTGCGCGTCGACGCGGGGCTCGACGTCCTCGGTGCCGACGTCGTCGGCCTGCGCAGCCTCAACCTCTATGGGCTCAAGGGCGTCTGCGCCTACACCCACCACGCCAACGTCCTCGGCTTCCGCGACGAGACGGTCGACGCGGGGATCGAGAAGGCCCTGGCGTTCCTGGCCGAGCCGCCCACCGAGCTCGACCCGCTGCTCGAGCACGCCATGGCCCTCGGCACCCTCAACCTGTCCGTCATGGAGCTGCTGGACCGGGCCAACACCGAGTCCTTCGGCACCCCGACGCCCAGCGGGGTCCGGCTGGCGCCGGTGCCGGGCAAGGCGATCCTCGTCAGCGGCCACGACATGGGCGACCTCAAGGCCATCCTCGAGGCGACCGCGGGCACCGGCGTCAACGTCTACACTCACGGCGAGATGCTTCCCGCGCACGGCTACCCCGAGCTCAAGGCCTACCCGCACCTCGCCGGGAACTACGGCGGAGCCTGGCAGGACCAGCACAGCGAGTTCGCCGCCTTCCCGGGCCCGATCGTCATGACGAGCAACTGCCTCATCGAGCCCCAGCCGGCCTACCGTGGCCGGATCTTCACGATGGGCCCGGTCGGCTGGGCCGGTCTGCGCCATCTCGAGCACGCCGACCTGGCCCTCCTCGTCAAGGCCGCCCAGGCCCTGCCCGGCTTCCCGGAGCACGCCGAGGGCGCCGCCGACGGGCCGGGCGAGGAGCGGACCCTCACCGTGGGTTTCGCCCGCGACGCCGTCCTCGGGGTCGCCGACCAGGTCATCGAGGCGGTCAGGACCGGCCAGATCGGCCGCTTCTTCCTCATCGGCGGCTGCGACGGAGCCAAGCCGGGCAGGAACTACTACTCCGAGATCGCCTCCCAGGCGCCGGACGACACCGTCCTGCTCACCCTGGGATGCGCCAAGTACCGGATCAACGGCGAGGACTACGGCACCATCGGCGGCATACCGCGGCTGCTCGACATCGGCCAGTGCAACGACACCTACTCGGCCCTGAAGATCGCCCAGGCCCTCGCCGGGGCCTTCGAGGTCGGTGTCAACGACCTGCCGCTGTCGCTGTTCGTGTCGTGGTTCGAGCAGAAGGCCGCCGCCGTCCTGCTGACCCTCCTCTCGCTCGGGATCACGAACATCCGGCTCGGCCCGACGCTGCCGGCATTCCTCACCGAGGCCGCGGTCGACGTCCTCGTCGAGAAGTTCGCGATCAAGCCCATCGGCGACGTCCAGGAGGACCTCGCCGCCGCGATGGCCGGCGCGTGACCCGATGACAGCGGTGACAGACACTGCCACCGGCGTCACCCACGAGGTGGTGCTCTCCACGTCCGACGGCGTGGAGAACACCCTCGTGTGCCCGCCGGACCTGTCGATCCTCGAGGCGGCGGCCGACGCGGGCACCTACCTGCCGTCGATGTGCGGGCAGGGCACCTGCGGCGCCTGCGCCGCACACGTCAGCGCGGGCAGCTATGTCCTGGGCGAGCACGACCCCTCCGTCCTCGGCTCCGACCCAACGGAAGGGACGGTGCTCCTGTGCCGGACGACCCCCACCGCTGACTGCCGGGTCGAGCTGCCCTATGACCGGACCCGGATCGTCGACTCGCCCCCACCGGTGCGCCGGGCCACCGTGACCGCCATCGACGTGGTCGCCGAGGCCACCGTCCGGCTGCGCCTCGGCCTCGTCGCCGACGAGCTCGGGATGGCCGCGGAGTTCGACCCCGGACAGTTCCTGCAGGTGCAGGTACCCGGCACCGAGGAGCTGCGGGCGTACTCGCTGGCCAACTGCGGGAACTGGGACGGGGAGTTCGAGCTGTTCGTCCGGGTCCAGCCCGGTGGGCTGTTCTCGACCTGGCTGACGACGACCGCCGCCGTCGGGGACGTCGTGACGGTCCACGGCCCGCGCGGGGCGTTCGGCCTGCGGGAGAACGGCCTGCGGCCCCGCTGGTTCGTCGGCGGCGGGACGGGTCTCGCGCCGATGCTTTCGATGATGCGGCGGATGGCGGAGTGGGGGGAGGCCCAGCCGGCCCGGCTCTACTTCGGCGTCAACACCGTCGCCGAGGTCTTCGCCCAGGACGAGATCGCCGAGGTCGTCGCCGCCCTGCCCGACGCGGCGGCCACGACGTGCGTCTGGCACCCCGAGCCCGGCGCGTCGTGGGACGGGTTCGTCGGCACGCCCGTCGACGCCCTGGTCCGCGACCTCGCGGGGTCGGGAGAGCCTCCCGACGTCTATGTCTGCGGCCCCCCGGCCATGGTCGACGCGGTCGAGCGGGCGCTCGCGGCGGCCGGCATACCCGCCGAGCAGGTGCGGGCGGAGCGGTTCACCGCCTCCTGAGCCCGGGCACCCGAACGCCTGACCCGCGGTGGTGAGGTGCCATCATCGACCGATGGACCTCGAGGACGTGGCGGCCGGGCTGTATGCCGTGCCGCCCGAGGAGTTCACCGCGGCACGCACCGAGCAGGTCGCTCGCGCGACGGCGGCCGGTGACCGAGAGGCCGCCGCGGCCGTCAGGTCGCTGCGCAAGCCCACCCTGGGGGCCTGGCTCCTCAACCAGCTCGCCCGCCAGCGCCAGGGCCTCGTCACCGAGGTGCTCGAGCTCGGCATCGAGCTGCGGGCCGCCCAGGGCACCCTGCCCCCGGCCGAGCTGCGGGCCCTGGACCAGCGGCGCCGGAGGCTGACGGCCGACGTCGCCCGCCAGGCGGTGGATCTCGGCCGTGCCGCGGGGCGGAGCGTCTCGACGCAGGCTGCCGCCGACGTGCACGAGAGCGTGAGGTCGGCGATGGTCGATGCACAGGCCGGGGCGGCGCTGGCGTCGGGGCTGCTCACCGGAACCTTCACGGCCACCGGTCTGGCGCCCGTCGACCTCTCCCGCGTCGTCGCCCTCCCCGACCTGGTTCTCAGGACTCAGACCACGGCCGGGTCCGGCGCCGGACGACCGTCGGCTCCCCGCTCACGGCGCGCCGGGCGGGAGGTCGACGCGGCCGCGGTCCGCGACGCGCAGCGCGCCCTCACCGACGCGCAAGCCGCCCTCGAGGCGGCCACTCACGAGTCCGAGACGACCAGGGCCCAGGCCGTCACGGCCCGCCGGCGACGCGAGGAGCTCGAGTCCCGGGTCGAGGAGGCGCGCCGGGCTCTCCTGGACCGCCAGTCCGACCTGACGGCCGCCGCGCAGGACGAGGACGACTCCCGTCGCGCCCAGCTCCGGGCCACGCGCACCGAGCGGTCCGCGGCGCAGGCCGCGCAGCGGGCGCAGGACAGGCTCGACCGGCTCCTGAGGGAGCAGGCCGGGAGGAGCCAGGGTCAGCCGGCCGAGATCGTCAGCGAGTCGAGCAGCCCGTCATAGACGTCGGTCGGGTCGGTCGTCTTGGGCTTGTGCCCGACCGAGACGGCCTCGGAGTTCGAGACGCTCATCGTCGCGCCGGTGTCGCCGGCCACGACGACGGGGTTCCCACCGTCGGGCGCGATCGTCAGCGACATCGCCCCGGCCGTGCGCGAGCACGTGAGCGTGTAGCCCACCCCCGGCGTCAGCGGGACGCCCTTGCGGCCCGGGTCGTTGGCCTCGGCCATCTGGCCGTTGCCGCCCTTGAGGACGCAGACCGGGACCCAGACGAGCGAGCCGCCCTGGTTGGCGAGCTGGAGATAGAGCTTCCAGTAGCCGCCCGCGGCCGTCGCCCGCCCCTTCTGGACGATGTTGGGGCTGACCTGGTTGGGCTTGAGCGACCCGAGCGGGAACTGCGCCGCCGGCGTCGGCTGGACCCAGACCGAGACGCTGAAGTCCCCCGTCCCCGGGTCGAAGGTGTTACTCCCCCCGTCGGAGCCGCCGTAGCGGTCGGTCTCGAAGCCCGGGTCGGTGCTGAGCATCTCGGCCGTCGAGTCGACGCTCTGGCCCGGGGCCAGGCCCCGCCACGTGTTGTAGTCGAGCGCGGTGTCGTCGACGCCCACCGGCTGGACCCCCCCGTCGTGCGCGACGGTCCGCAGCGTGGTGTTGCCCGCGGCATACAGGGGAATGCTGCCGAAGCTCTCGTCGGCGGGGACCGCCTGGTCGGGCGCCACCTCCGAGAAGCCCCACGAGGCGGTGGAGGCGACGTCGGCGTGACCCGCGAGGGTCGCGGTGGCCACGACGGCCACGGCCGCCGCCGCGCCGTACCACTGGTGCAGGTTCATGTGCGTCCTCCTACCCCTGGCGGCACGCCCCACCCTGGCCCGTGGGCGCCCGAAGCCGACCGAGGTAGGCGCACTGTAACCCGGTTCCGGGGGCCACCGGTGGTTCCGCCCCGCGTCGTCCGCAGAACGGTCCTCACCCGCCGGCCGCGCGGCGGGCTACCCCATCGACACGCTCAGGTCGGCGAGAAGCCCGTCATAGACGTCGGACGCGTTCGTCGCACCGGGCTTGTGACCGACCGAGAGCGCCTCGTTGTTGGCGACGTCGATGGTGCTCGCGTTCCGGGTCCGGACCTGCGGGTCGCCGCCGTCCGGGGTCACGGTGAGGGTGAGTATGCCGGCCGTGCGAGCGCACGTGACCGTCACCCCGACGCCGTTGTCGATCGGCAGGACCTGGGCCCTCTTGCCGACGTTGGCCGACCTGCCGTCGCCACCCTTGAGCACGCACACCGGCGCCCACTGCAGGGTCGTGCCGACCTTGACCATCTGGAGGTAGACCTTCCAGTAGCCGCCGGGCGCGTTGGCGCGGCCCTTCTGCAGGACGTTCGGGCTGACCTTGTCGGGGCTGAGGCCTCCTCGCGGGAAGTCCGGTGCCGGCGTGGGCTGCAGCCACACCGAGACCGAGAAGTCGCCCGTCCCGGGGTCGAAGGAGTCGTCCCCGCCGTCGACCCCCCAGTAGGGGTCGGTCTGGAAGGACTCGTCCGAGCTCAGCTCGGAGGCGAACTTGTTGACCTTGGCCTTCGCCGGCAGGGAGCGCCAGGCCGCGAAGTCGAGCGCCGTGCCGTCCCCGTGCGCCACCGCCCGCAGCGTGGTCGTCGTCGCCGCATAGAGGGGCACGTCGCCGAGGAAGGCCTGGGAGGGCGGCACCGGGTCACCCGGCGCGACCTCGCCGAAGGTCCAGGTATCGGCCGTCGCCGCGCTCGCGGCCGTCGAGCCTGCCACCACCGCCGCTGCCGCGACGCCCGCGACGAGCGCGCGTGTCCCCCACCTACGCATGGGTCCCCCCCTGTGAGAATGCGAAGGCGGCCCCAACCACCCCCACGGCTTTGTAGGATCGACCCCGACCTACGAGGACAAGAGTCTAAGCGCGGCATCCTCGGTCCGGGGGCCGCAAGGGGGAACATGTCTCGCGCCGAAGGCACACCTGTCGTCGTCATGGGCGAGCGCGTCCTCGGCGACGTCGAGCTCGTCCTTCTCGGCATCCTGCCTTCGGACCACGTCCTCGGCCACGACGTCGCTCCCCCGCCGGCCGGCGGGGACCTCGCGCCCGCCGCGGTGCCGCCGCGTGCCGCCCTCCCGCTCGACCCGCAGGCCGCCGCCGCGGCGCTCGAGGCCGGCCGGCTGCTGCTCGTCGACGAGGAGCAGACGCCGATCGCGTCCCTGGTCGAGCTCACCGAACTCGCCGGCGCTCCCGCGAACGCGCCCGTGCTCGTCGGCGAGCTGCACCGCGAGCGCCACCGCGAGAGCGGCAGCGGGCGCGCGCATCGCCTCGACGAGACGGACCTGGCGCGCCCCTGGCCCGCCGTCCTCGTCCTGGCCCGCCCGATGACGGACACCGAGACCCTGCCCGACCTCGGAGCCGACGGCGAGCTCCTCGTCCTCGTCCCCGACGACGCCTCGGCCACCGACGGTGTGCCGACCTCGACGATGCTCACCCTCGCCCTCGAGGCGGTCACCGGTCACCCGGCCCAGGTGCGCACGGCGCCGCTGCGCTGGCGCGGGGCGGCCAGCGACGCTGCCCTGCGCGACCGGCTCGCCCTCGCCCTCGGCACCGAGCGGGTCGACCTGCGCCACCCCGACCCGGCGGTCGACCCTTCGGCACCGGCCTGGGTCCGGGCCCGCCGCGCCCTGGAGGAGTCCGTCGACGACACGCCGGTCGCCGGGTTGGCCCCGAGCGTCGAGGCGCCGCTGCGCCGCTGGCGACCGGCCCGGCCGCACCGCGGCGTCGCGGTGATGTTCACCGGCCTGTCCGGGTCGGGGAAGTCCACGCTCGCCCGGGCGGTCCGCGACCGGGTCACGGCGGACACGACCCGCACCGTGAGCCTGCTCGACGGTGACGTCGTGCGCCACCTGCTGTCCTCGGGTCTCGGCTTCGACCGCGCCTCGCGGATCATGAACGTGCGACGGATCGGCTTCGTCGCCGCCGAGGTCGCCCGGCACGGCGGGATGGCCCTGTGCGCCCCCATCGCGCCCTACGAGTCGGTCCGCGCCGATGTCGCCCGGATGGTCGGCGAGGTGGGAGACTTCATCCTCGTGTACGTCAGTACTCCCTTGGCGGAGTGCGAGCGTCGCGACCTGAAGGGCCTGTATGCCGCGGCCCGTGCGGGGCGGATCCCGGAGTTCACCGGCATCTCCGACCCCTATGACGAACCCGTCGACGCCGACGTCGTCGTCGACACCTCGACCATCTCGATCGAGGAGGGCACCGAGCGGGTGCTGCGCTTCCTCGCCGACGGCGGCTGGATCGGAAAGAAGACCGATGACCATTGATCCCTGGCTGACCCTCGCCTCCTTCGGCATCGGCATCGTCGTCGGCCTCACCGGCATGGGCGGCGGCGCCCTCATGACCCCCGTCCTCGTCCTCTTCTTCAACATCCCGCCGCTCACGGCCGTCTCGAGCGACCTCGTCGCATCGGCCGTGATGAAGCCCGTCGGCTCGTTCGTCCACCTGCGTCAGGGGACGGTGAACCTCGAGCTCGTCAAGTGGCTCGTCATCGGCTCGGTGCCCGCGGCATTCTCCGGGGTCTTCATCCTCAAGCACCTCGGCAACACCGAGCAGGTCAGCTCGGTGACCCAGACCGCCCTCGGCATCGCCCTGCTCATCGCGAGCTTCGGGCTCATCGCGCGGGCCTACATCCGTCTCGTCCAACGGGCCCGGGTCCGCGACGGCCGGATGCCCCCGGAGTCCAAGGACCGTCCCGACGTGGTCGTCCGCAAGATCCCGACCCTTGCCGTCGGCGTCGTCGGCGGCCTCGTCGTCGGGATGACCTCGGTCGGCTCCGGGTCGCTCATCATCATCACGCTCATGGCGCTCTATCCCATGCTCCGGGCCAGCAACCTCGTCGGCACCGACCTGGTCCAGGCCGTTCCGCTCGTGGCCTCGGCCGCGGTGGCCCACATCCTCTTCGGTGACTTCAAGATGTCGGTCACCGCCTCGCTGCTCATCGGCAGCATCCCGGGCGTCTACCTCGGGGCCCACCTGTCGGCCCGCGCCCCCGGCGGCCTGGTCCGCAGGGCGCTCGCGTTCGTCCTGCTCGCGTCGGCCCTGAAGCTTCTCGGGGTCCCCACATCAACGACAGGAATCATCCTGCTCGTGTCCCTCGTCGTCGCCCCCTTCGTGTGGATGCTTGTCCGTCGGCACCACGGCTTCCCGGCCCTCGCCCACTCGTCCGCCGTGGCCAGTGGGGCGGGACGGTAGGCCGTGGCGGGCAGCCACCGGGCCGGCAGGGCCCAGCCGGAGCGCGCCGGCGGCGCCGGTCGCGCGACCACCCGGCGCGACGAGGCGGCGACCCCGGACGACGACGAGCCGACACCCTCGGCGGAGGGTGGCACCCCTGCGGCGGGCCGGGGTGAGGAGTCGCACGTCTCGCGGATGGCCCGCGGCGGCGGCCTCAACCTCGTCGGCGCGCTCGTCCAGCAGGGCTCGCTCTTCATGGTCATGGCGATCCTGGCCCACGGCCTCGGCCGGGCCGACGTCGGTCGCTACTCCGAGATGTGGAGCCTGCTCTCGCTCCTCGGGCTGCTCAGCCTGGCGGGGTTCCGCTCCGGCCTGACCCGCTTCGTCGCCGTCTTCCTGGCCGAGAACGACCCCTCCCGCGTGCGCGGCACCATCCGCCTCGGGATGGGTATCACGGTCGTCGGCTCGGCCGTCATCGCGGCCCTGCTCGCGATCTTCGCCCCCGCCGTGGCCGACTACTTCCACGACCCGGGGCTGGTCACCGCGGTCCGTCTGACCGCGCTCATCCTTCCTGCGACGACCTTCTCCGATGCGGCGCTCGCAGCCACCCAGGGCTGGCGCAGCCAGCGGGCCTTCGCCCTCATCGGGCGGATCCTCGACCCGCTGAGCATGCTCGGGCTGATCGGCCTGTCCGTCCTCCTCATCGGCAACCTCACCGCGGCCCTTACCGCCCTCGTCTTCTCGTCGTGGTCGACCGCGACCTGGTCCGCGGTCGCCCTGCTCCGCCGGGTGCGGACGGTGCCCCGGGCGCGGCCGATCATGGAGCCCCAGCGGATCTTCAGCTTCTCGATGATCAGCTGGCTCTCGGCGCTGGCGGCGACGGGGCTGATCTGGGCGGGGACGATCATCCTGGGCAACCTCACCGACCCCGCCTCGGTCGGCGTCTTCAACGTCGCCACCCGCCTGGTCAACCTCGCCGTCTTCGTCATGGCACCGATCACGACGTCCTTCACGCCGCACATGGCGCACCTGCACCACGTCGGCGAGACCGACGAGGCCGCCCGCGCCTACGGCAACGCGACCCGCTGGATCCTCTTCCTGTCGGCACCGGCCTTCATCATGCTCATCGTCCTGCCGTCGCAGATGCTCGCCTTCTTCGGGCACGACTTCCGCACGGGGGCGAGCGTGACCATGATCCTCGCCGCGGGGCAGGTCATCGCCGCCGCCGCCGGGCCGTGCGGGGTGGTCCTCAACCAGTCCGGCCGGATCGTCCTCAGCCTCGTCGACAACATCGGCGTCCTCGTGCTCAACGTCGCCCTGGACTTCGCGATCATCCCCTCGCACGGGATCGTCGGGGCGGCGGTCGCATGGAGCGTCTCGCTCATCGCCGTCAACATCACCAAGCTGCTCCAGGCCCGCTACATCGTGGGCGTCGCGCCCATCGGGGCCAGGACCATCCCGACGCTGCTCGCCTCGGTGCCGGCCGCCGCCGTCGCCTGGGTGGTGCGGGAGACCATCACCAACGCCTTCTTCGCGGTGCTCGTCGGCGGGCTCGCGGTCCTCGTCGTCTATGTGGGGGCCCATCTGCTCATCGGGCTCCACCCCGACGACCGGGCCCTTCTCCAGCGCTACCTGCCGCGCATCGTCGGCCGCCGCCGCAAGGGCCGACCGACCCCGACGAGAGCCTCCTGACCTGCGGTTTCACCACCGTTACGGGGTCCGTCGAAGGAACCGCGCCACTCACCTGGGCCGGGCGGCCCGGCGGCCCGCCGCGGGTGAGCACTTTCGCCGAACGTTTGCGCTCGTCGTGACCATCCCGTTACCGTTATCGCCAACCTGTGAGGTCCCCGTTCCCTGGGAGCCTCAGGTCGGGCCCGCCCCTCGGGTCCTTACGCCGGCCACCACCGCCCCTCGCGGCGGGCCTACCCCCGGGCATCCGGCCGGTGTCTCCGCCACCTCCCCTGGGTGCGGAGGAGAGGAAAAAACACATGTCCAGACCCCGCCACGCCGCCCCTCGCCCGCGTGCCGCCGTCCGAACCAGCGCACTGATCAGCGCTCCGATCCTCCTGGGGGGCGTGCTCGTTGCCACCCTCCCGGGCGCGAGCGCCTCCCCCGCGGCGTATGCCGCGAGCTCCCTGCGGCATTCGACCGCCGCACTCACCGCCTCCCACACCACGGGCACCTCCGCCCGCTCGGCCACCACGAGCACCGCCACCACCCAGACCGCCGTGGCGGCCACGAAGGCAGCGGGAACCACTGCGGCGGCCACCTCGTCGCCGGCGACGACGACCGGGGTCACGCGTGACCCGGCGACGTGGCCCGCTCCGACGGTGACCGTCTCGACCGAGGCCCAGCTCGTCGCCGCCATCGCGGCCGCCAAGCCGGGCACCGTCATCGGCCTGAACGCCGGCACCTACAGCGGCGTCCTGACGATCCAGAAGTCCGGGACCTCCACGGCCCCGATCACCCTGCGTCCCGTCGGCAACGCAGCAGTCACCCTGACCGCGACGCTGCCGATGCCGAGCTGTGGTGCCACCGGCCCCGACGCCAACCGGACGATCCGGATGATGCAGGGCTCGAGCTACTGGAACTTCCTCGGGCTCAACATCCGCGGCGGCGCTCTCATCTCCTCCTACGGCGCCCAGTACGCGCAGAACTGGTTCTCCGCCAAGGTCAACGCCAACGACTGGCAGGCCCGTCGGGCCGTCCCCGGTCGCTCGACGAACGACCCGACGGCGGGCCGCGGCGCCCTCGCCTATGTCGCCAAGGTGTCGGGCCACACCATCACGCCGTCGACCGGTGTGTCGTTCATCAACAACACGATCACGGTCAAGGGCATCATGGCCCGCGCCGCCGTCTCGGGCATCATCGCCGGTAACACGGTGACGAACATCGCCTGCGGCACGAGCCCGGCGATCTGGCTCTCGACGTTCAGCGACTACTGGCAGATCGTCGGCAACGACGTCAGCAACGTGGCCCACTCCACCGCCTCGCACTACATGGAGGAGGGCATCCGGCTGGGCAACTCCTCGGCATACGACATCATCATGCAGAACAACGTGCACAACCTCGCGGCCCTCGGGCGCGGCATCGCGACGGACCAGGACAGCTCCTTCAACCTGATCCAGCAGAACACCGCGAGCTATGTCTACGTCGGCTACAACGATGAGATGTCCGGCTGGGGCAACCGCTGGCTGTCCAACACGGTGACCAACTACACCAACGCCGGCTTCAGCATGCGGATGGCCGACGGCAAGTTCACCACGCCGCAGATGAACTCGAGCACCAACGGCGTCATCGTCAAGTGCAACAAGGCCACCGGAGCGCAGGACTTCCAGGCCGGCGGCATGATGAACGCGACGATAGCGTCGAACGCCTTCACCCACGTCTTCCTCGGCAAGAACCTGCGCGGCTACTTCGGTGCGCAGGGCAACACGTGGAACGGGTCGAAGACCACGCCGGGCACCACCGTGGTGGGCTCGCTCACCGGGTGCTGACCCTGGGCTGACCGGCTCCTAGCCGGTGGCCCCGACGACGGCCGCGTCCTCCCGCCCAGGCGGGGCGGGCGCGGCCGTCTCGTCTGTGTCGCCGCCCTGCGGCCCGTCGGAGCCACCACGTCGGTCACCGGCAGTGCGCGCGACATACGTCGCGCACGCGGCGAAGGCGAAGAGGTACCACAGGCTGACGACGTTGGACATGACGTTGGCGGCCATCGACTCCAGGACGTATGCCGCGGCCGCGCCGAGGGCGCCCGCCGCGACAGCGTGCTCGAGCGTCTGTGGCGTCGCGCGGACCAGGGCCCGGCGCGCGTTACCCACGAGGGCGGTGAGCATCGCGAGGTAGGCGAGCAGTCCGAAGGCTCCCGTCTCGACGTAGGCCCGGATGAAGTCGTTGTGCGGCTGCTTCGCCGCGTCGGTCTGGTACTGGGTGACGTTGAGCCCGATCCCGGTCACCGGGTTCTGGTTCGCGAGCGGCAGCACCTCGGTCCAGTAGCGGATCCGCCAGGCCAGGGTGTTGCCGGTCGGTCCGCCGCCTATCGCCGTCGAGGCGTCGAGGGTCGCGAACCTCGCGGCGACCCCGGGCAGGAGGACGAGGGCCACCACGATCGCGATGCCGAGCCCGATGAGCAGCCGCTTGCGCCGCTGGAGGACGGCGATGAGGACGACCCCGACGAAGGCGCCGATGATCGCCGTCCGGGTCAGGGTGAGCAGCATGAAGACGCTCGACAGGGCGATGACCCCGAGGAAGAGCAGCTTGAGCCGCTTCGCGATGAACGGGTAGAGAGCCACTCCCATGATGATCATGAAGGCCAGGTAGCGGGAGTACGTGTTCGACTGGTTGAAGGGTCCGGACAGCCGGGTGAAGCTGCCCTTGACGTCGGAGTTCGGGTCGCCGAGGGCGATGCCCCACACCGTGTTGAGCAGGGGGTACATCAACCCGACGTAACACCAGACGAGGACCCGGACGAGCATCTCGCGGCTGTCGATCATCTGCTCGAGGACGATGAACATCAGGGCCACCGAGGCGATCCGCAGGGCCTCGATGCCGCTCGCCTGGAGATAGGCCGAGCCGAGGACGCTGACGAAGCCGCTCGCGACGAAGAGGATGAGGGCCAGCCCGAGCCGGGACATGGGGACCCGCTTGCCCGAGTAGTGCCGGGCCGCCAGCCAGAGCACCCCGGTGAGGAGGAAGAGCAGCGCGAGGGTCGTCGACGGGTCCAGGCCCTTGGCGGCCGCGGAGTTGCCGACCGTCGTGTTCCCCGTGGGGTTGCCGCTCAGCTTGAACTGGTCGATGGCGGGCCGGATCGCCAGGATGAGCATGACGAAGCCGGAGAACCGGGTTGCGGCCATGATCGCGAGGACCACCGCGATGACCGCGACGATCGGGACGATCTCCTTGGTGCGGTCCCCGGCGACGTAGGCCGTCCCGCTGACGAACGCGGCGATCCCCGACACCACGACGAGCGCGAAGGTGATCCCCTGGAGCACCCGCGGGCTCACGACGGGGACGAGCTCGGCGTCGGGGTTGGTCCCGTTCGCTGCGCCGGCCGGGGTATGCCGGGTCGTCCCGGGCCGCTCGGTCCGGGTGCCGGGTGCGTCGACCGCCGTGGACACCGTCACGGCCGCCGACCGGTGTAGCCGAGCTCCTCGAGGTGGGTCCGCGAGGTGGCCCACAGCATGACCCGGGTCAGCGGGTCGAGCTCGGTCTTGTGGGTGCCGACGCGCGAGGCGTAGACCGTCTGGTCGGTGCCGGCCGAGGCCTGACGCGCTGCGAGCTGGCGGTGGTATCGCGCCGGGACGGCATGCTCCTTCGACGCGAACTCGAGGACCTGCGGGTCCCATGGCTCGCCGAGGAACTCCAGCAGCGAGCGCATCGTCTCCTCCGGCTTGCCCACCAGGTCCTCGTAGCGGACCTCGTGGTACTGGTCCGTGCGCAGCGTCTCGCCGACCCCGCGAGCGACCTTGATGTACTTCGGCCACTTCAACGTCGACTTCACGCTCGACCAGTAGCCGAACCGCTTGCGGTGCGACACCACGACGTCCCGGCCGTCGCGGATGACATGGACGATCTGGGCGTCGGGGAAGACGCGCAGGAGGAAGGGGATGTTGAGTGCGTAGCGGGGGGTCTTGTCCGCCCAGCGCTCCTTGCCCCGGCTGCGGGCGTAGTCGGCCTGGATGCCCCCGAAGAACTCCCGGATCCGCTCCAGCCACTCCTCCTGGCTGTAGCCGTACTGCGACAGCCGCGGCCAGTCGGTGTCGACGACCCGCTCGAGGTCGGCGAGGAAGCGCGTCTCCGGCCCACAGCTGATCCGCGGGTGCGAGTCGAGCATGAGTCGCAGCATCGTCGTGCCCGATCGTTGGCAGCCGACGACGAAGATCGGCCGGTCGGCCCCGTCAGTCATGGAATGTCCCCCGGTTGATGTCGCCGACTATCGGATGACGCGGGCGCGCCGGCGCAGCCGGCCCTTCCCGTTGCCGTTGCCGTTGCTGGACGCGACGAACGGCGCGTTCTCCTCGCCGGCCGCGTCCTCGTCCGACTCCTCGGCGTCGCTGTCGTCGAAGAGGGTGTCGATCGAGTTCAGCTCGACGAGATCGTCGTCCTCGAGCTCCTCGGGAACCATCACCGGCAGCTCGGCCGAGGCCGCGCCCTCGGCGGCCGGCTCGCTCGCCCCGGACACCTCGGTCCCGGCCTTCTCGGGCTCGACCTCGTCGTCGGTGGCCACCTCGTCGTCGACGTCCGCGTCCCCGGCGAGGACCGTGGTCGGCCGGCCCGGCGCGGCTGCAGCCACGGCCGTGGCGCCGGGGCTGTGCTTGGGAGCCCGCTTGCCCCTGGCCACCGGCTCGGCCGCCTCCTCGGCGTCCTCGGCCTCCTCGGGCCGGCTCAGGGTGCGCTTGGCGTTGCCGAGCAGCTCCAGACCGATGACGACCACGAAGGCGACGAGGAAGCCGGCGGCGAAGACCGGGAGCACGAGGGTGAGCAGATCGCTGACCCGGCTCGTGGCAGCAGTGGCGCTGATGTAGGTGATGTTGCTGGCGCTCGCCGACTCCAGCTGGCTCTGCGCCTGCCGGTAGGCCGTCTGGGCGGCGGTGAAGTCCGACTCGGCCGCGCTCTGGACCGCGGCCACGTCGGAGTAGCCCTGGAGGATCGGGCCGAAGCTCGCCAGCCGGTCCTGTGCCGCCTTGAGCGGCACCGAGAGGGCCTGGGCGCCGACGGTGTTGCCGGTCGCCATCATCGTGGCCCGCTGCCCCTCGAGCGAGGCGACCTGGTTGAGGGTCGACTGGTAGGCCTGCGGCGGGTCGGCGATGCCGACCTTCTTGGCGTAGGCGGCGACCGCGGCGTTCGCGGCGCTCACGGCATTCTGGGCGGTGTCCCGCTGCTTCGTCGCGGACTCGAAGCGCGGCTGGAACATGGCCACGAGGGTCGAGCTGACCTCGGCGTTGAGCACCGTCTGGACGCTCGTCTTCTTGGCCGACTGGTACTGGACCGTCATGTCCGAGCTCGCGCCGCTCTGGGCGACGGTGAGACCATCACGCAGGATCGCCGGGCCGACGCCGGTCTTCTTGCTGACCTCGTTGATGACCGCAGGGTTCAAAGCGGTGGCCGAGAAGGCGGCGACGAACTGGTTCGTCGCCTGTGGCCCCGTGAAGTCGCTCGTCCCACCGACGAGGGCGCCCGTGCTCACGGTGGCCGTCGCGGAGTACATCTGCGGGCTGTGCAGCACGTACGCGGCGGCGAGCGCCGCCGCGACGATCGGGATGATCAGCAGCAGAGCGATGCGCTTCCGGATGATGCGCAGGTAGTCGATGATCTCCATCGAAGGTGCTCCTTGGTGCTCACGGACAAACGAGTGACTGAGGGCGCGCACGCAATGATGACCATTTCCGAAGGAACCCTGTCACGTTCCTCGGCACGAAATCCCCCAACGGCCTGACGCGTCGAATCGTACACGGCAGGTACGCGGCGCTACCGGTCCTTCAGCACTCTCACAGCGAAAGGGGCCGAATTGGCAGCCCGGTCCCAGGATCCTCAGCAGACCCACGCTGCGAGCGGGTCCGACGCCGACCGCTCGTGTCGGCCCAGGTCAGCCACGTCGTAGCCGTAGGACGCCATGGGGGCGCCGTCGCGCCGCTCGATCCGCCGCCGCTGCCAGAACCCGGGCCGCCAGGGGTGGCGCAGCTCGTCCCACCACGCGGCATACCCCGAACCGTGCGAGGTCGAGAGGGACGAAGCCGGGAACGGCCGGTCCAGGCCGAGGAAGGCGCCGACCCGCTCGAGCACCCCTGCGGGGTCGGCCACGAGGTCCTCGTAGTAGACGACGAGGGCCCGGTCGACGTGGGCGAGGTCGCGGGCGAGGATCTCGTGCGCGACGAGCCAGTGCTCGACGAGGCCGCTCAGCGACTCGAACTTGCGCGGGTTGAGCGAGGTGACCCGGCGCCACTTCTTGTTCGACAGGGCGACGGCGACGGGATGGCGCACGACGGCGATGTAGGCCGACCCCGGAAAACACGCCTGGAGGAAGCGGCTCATGACGATGTTGGGCGGGGACTTCTCGACGAGCAGCCGGGCATCGGTGTCCCAGTAGGGCGCCCATGCGTCGAGCATCGCCTGGGCGTTCGCCGGCGACACGAGCGGTGAGGTCTCGGTCAGGTGGGCCGCCGCGTGGTGGGCGAAGCGGCCCGACCCGCCATAGACCTTCGCCTTGGGGTAGACCGGCTGGAGGTGCTGGCCCTCGTCCTCGCGGGCCGGGCTGTCGGAGATCCCCGAGATGTCGGGGTGCTCGGCCAGCGTCCGGGCGAAGGGGGTCGTGCCGCTGCGGTGCAGCCCGCCGACGAAGACCAGCCGGCTCGGGTCGATCTGCGTCATCGGGCCAGCCCCTCGATCCCCTGGGTGAGCTCGACGCGCGTCGGCGTCGAGGTGATGCTCGCCCCGCCGCCGGAGCCGATGAGCGGGGTGAGCGTCCCCCCGCCGGACGCGACCCGGACGGGTGCGCCGGTAGCCCAGACATAGCCGATGCTGTGCCCGCCCTTCGTCAGCGTCACCCCGGCCAGACCGCCGCCGGACACGCCGGTCCACGAGGCACCGCGCGCGTCGGCCTCCATCGCGGCGAACACCTTGGCCGCCGGTCGCTCGGCCCCCGTCGCATCGAGCAGCCCGGTGCGGGGCTCGTCGCTCGAGGCGGGGGCGCTCGTGTTGGCCAGCAGCGGGAGCCAGAGCACCTTGCGGACGCCGGCGGCGAGCAGGAGCGCCACCTTCTTGACCATCTCGGCGGTGCTCGCGTCGTTCGCGACGCCCTGGCCCCTCACGAAGGACCCGACCTCCCACGCCTCGATCGGCATGCCCGACGGCGTCGTGGCCCGCAGGTAGTCGGCCAGCGCGGGGATCGACGCCGAGGTCTCGTAGAAGTGGATCTGCCGGACGTCGACGACCCCCGACTTCAGCAGCTGCTCGTCCATCGCGAGGTAGTCGAGGTTGCGCTGGGCCTTGCTGTCCTGGAGCTGGGCCTGCAGCTCGGCCTCGGAGCTGACGGTGTTGATGTTGCCGCGGACCGCGACCCTGTTGACGTAGTACTGGTTGTAGGCCGCGATGGCCTGGGCGACCTGGCCCTGCTGGAGGAGCCGCTGGGCGATGCCGTCGCCGTATGCCGTGCTGCTGATGCCGGGGTCGACGACGACCGCCTGCGGGTCGGCGGCCTTGATCGCCTTCGAGGCGGCGCCGACGAGGGTGAGGTACTCCTGCGGCGTCCCGCCCCAGAAGCTGGCCGAGTTGATCTCGTTCTCGACGGCATACTCGTGCACGCCCTGCGGGGCGTAGCGCTTGACGACCTCGGAGACGAAGGCCGAGTAGGCCGCGAGGTCGGCCGGCATGAGCGACTCGGTCTTGTTCTTCTGGCCTCGGACGTGCTGCGCCTGGCCCTGCGTCGCCCAGCAGGTCCCGACCCGGATCTTGAGCATGAGCTGGACCCCGACCTCCTTGGCCTGGGCGGCGATCTGGTCGACGGTGCTCCAGTCGAGCTGACCCTGGTTCGGCTCGACCTGGCACCACACGAGCTCGTAGAACGTCGGGGCCCCGGCGAGCTGGCTGGCGTAGCCGTGGAAGAGGTCGAACTGGCCCCAGTCGAACTTCGCCCCGATGGGCGACTGCTGACCGGTGCTCTGGCCGCTGCTCGTGAGCGACGGGGTCGGGGTGGGCAGCGGGCCCGTCGAGGGGCCGCCCGAACCGGAGGAGCCTCCGGTGCACCCCGCGACCCCCGCCAGGGCGAGGGCGGTGAGGACGGCGACGGTGGCCCGGCGCAGGTGCATGGCGGCGTTCTCCCTCATCGGCTCTGCCCGGCGCGGGCCTGGTCGAGGCGGTCGGTCAGGTCGGCCGCCAGCTCGCGGACCCGCGGGTCGATGTCGAGCGGGGCGCTGCCGTGGCTCTGCCGGCGTTCGACGTGGGCGCACAGCTCGTCACGGTAGGGGAAGCCGATGACGGCGCAGATCTCGCGCATGACCGGCTCCGGGTCGGCCGCGAACGCGTCGTAGGACACGAGGTGGACGTCGTCGCGGCGGTCGAGCCCGAGGTCGAAGACGAGCCCGTTGCGGACGACCCAGAAGAGCACCGCCGCGGTGTGCGGCGTCATCGCCTCGAGGTCGAAGGACGAGATGAGCTCGACCGCCTCGGGGCCGAGCCGCCCACCCTGCCAGATGGCCGCGCCCCGACCGGCCGCGATCTCGCGCAGCGCCTTCAGGTTGGCCGACCCGAACTTCGAGACCTCCGAGCGGGCCCGGGACTCGGGGTCCCGGTAGACCCACAGGGCCCGACCGTGACGGACGCCGGGCAGGTCGAGCAGCTCGTCCACGCGGTGGGACTCGCACAGCGGCTTGACGAGGACGACCTGGTGCCGGCTCGCCGCCACGGTCGCGGCGAGGACCTCGTCGGAGCGCAGCCGGAAGCGGTCGAAGACGGTCCTGTCGTTCTCGTTGCGGACCTCGACCTCCGGAGCCTCGTCGAGCCCCCGCATGAGCATGTTCGTGCCGGAGCGCTGCAGCCCCACGACGTAGACCGGGACCGCGGCACCGGCACGGCCACCCTGGCGGCGGCGCCATGCGGCCTTCGCCCAGGCGATCCGGACGCGGTCGCGGGGGTCGAGCCGGTCCTCCTCGACGAGCCGACCGAGGCCCTCGGTCCGAGCCCAGTACGCGTGCCTCAGGGCCTTGCGCACGAGGTAGCGGGGACGGGACTCCGGCCCTTCCGGCTGGGCGCTCCACCGGGCGAGGAGATCACCCTTGCTCATACCGCCCCCGTGACGTCGATCCCGGTGAGCTCGAGCAGGTCGGCGTTGAGCGGGGCGTAGTAGTCGCGCAGCCGCGCCGCGAGGTCGGGCGGGACCGAGGACTGCTCGGCCCCGGCCTTGTGGGCACGCAGCCCCTCGAGGTCGACCCGGTCCAGGCCGAGGAAGGCCCAGACCCTGGCCAGCTGCTCGTGCGGGTCGGCGAAGAGCTCCTCGGACCGCAGGACGAGGACCCGCTCGCGGTCGATGACGTCGTAGATGCGGCGCAGCTGGTCGGCATAGTGCCCCCGCTGGAGGTACGCGTGGTAGCGGTGCGCGTACGAGATGTATGCCGGGTCGGCGAGGAGGCGCTCCTCCTCACCCGCGAGACGGGTCGGCTCGGCGTCGAGCGCGTCGGCGAGCTCGAGGGTCTCGTTGCCCCGGGAGCGCTCGTACTTGTAGTGCGACCAGGCCCGCTCGACGGGGTCGCGCAGGACCGCGATGAGCCTGACTTCGGGGAGGGTCTCGGCGATCCGCTGCGGCGCAGCGGGGTGGAACATGTAGTAGGGGCTGCCCTCGCCGGTGATCCGCCAGGGGTCCCGCTGGCGGGGGAACCCCGAGCGGAACCACGCCTCGCCCCGGCTGTAGTTGACGTCGAAGTAGTGCGTGCCCTTGCCGGTGCGGCACGGCGCGACCTGGGGGTGCTGGGCGATCCACTCGTAGCAGGAGGTCGAGCCGCCCCGCTTGGTCCCGATGACGAGGTAGCCCGGTGTCATCCCCGAGCCGCGGTACAGCGGCCGCAACGGCGAACCCAGCCGTCGCGCGAGATCCTTGGCACCCATCACCATTCCCCCTGTGTCCTGTGCCGGTATGCCGCCGGGTCGCCACCGCGGCCCCCGCCATCGGCGCGCCGGCCTCGTCGCGTCAGTCTAGGGCAGCGACGTCGGCGCCCGTCCGACAATGCGCTCAGGCGTCGATCCCCCACTCGCGGCGATGGGCCGCCAGGACCGCAGCGACCTCGTCCCCGGCGTCGGGCCCGCCGTGCTCGGCCACCGCCGCGACGAGGTCGGCCGAGGTCGCCGGAACGGCGGCGTCCGACGGGAGGTAGCCACGGGCGATGAAGCCGAGGTAGCGCTCGGTCGCGACGTCCTCGGCGGAGAACAGCCGCACCGTGTTGTCGATGATCTGCTGCGGCCGCGGGTCGATGAGATAGGTCTCCGGCTCGGCGATGCCGCCCGAGGCCAGCAGCAGCGCCAGCCGGTGGCCGCCGTCGCCGACGTGGGTCCTCGGCCGGATCACCGCACCGGTGTCGGCCGCGAGCGGCCTCGAGGTGCTCCGCAGCACGACGGGGTAGCGGGTGTCGAAGCCCCGGTCCCGGAAGGACCAGTAGAGGTCCCGGGCGGTGCTCACCCGCTCGGCGAGCTGGCTGTCGAAGAGGGCCTCGTCCTTGAGCACCCAGGGCCGGAACCGGGCCATCGCGATCTTGGCGAACCACGCGGCATACGACCCGTGGCGGACCTGCTCCATGAGGGCCTCGAGCGGCTCCTCCCGGTCGCGGGTCGACAGCAGCTCGAAGAAGTCGGCCCGGACGCGGACGTCGTAGCGCAGTGGGCTGATGAGGGCCGCGATGTCGATGGCCTCGGTGCCCCGCTGCTTCGGGCGCCAGGTGAGCGCGCGGCGGACGGTGCGCCGGCTGGTGGCGACCAGCGACCGCTTCACGGCATTCCCCCTCGGTCCCTCGGGCGCTGGCCCCTGCCTCGCGCCGGGGCCAGTCAACCACGGATCCGGCGGTGATCGGCACCGTTCGGGAGCGCGCTGGGACAGGTCGTGGAATGATGGCCGCACAGTACAGGCAGGTGGGGTGCCGGGACGCACCCCAGGGCTCGACCAGGGGGAGCCGAGCCATCGAGGGGGTTTCCGGTCCGTGCGCGTTCTCCACGTCAACAAGTTCCTCTACCGGCGCGGCGGCGCCGAGGGGTACCTGCTCGACGTCGCCGAGCTCCAGCGCGAGGCCGGTCACGTCGTCGACTACTGGGGCATGGACCATCCCGACAACGTGCGCCCCCTCCCCCTGCAGGACACCTTCCCCAGCCATGTCGAGCTGGAGCCGCCCCCGGGCGGGCTCGCCGCGTTCGGCGCGGGGGCGCGGATGATCTGGTCCGGGCAGAGCCGCCGGGGCCTGGCCGAGGCGATCGACCGGTTCGCCCCCGACGTGGTCCACTGCCACAACATCTACCACCAGCTCTCCCCGTCGATCCTCGCGGCGACGCGGGCCGCCGGGGTGCCCGTCGTCATGACTTTGCACGACTACAAGCTCGCCTGCCCGAGCTACCAGATGCTCGACCACGGACGGCCCTGCGACGCCTGCGTCGGCCACTCGACGCTCCCGGCCCTCCGGCGCCGGTGCAAGGGCGGCTCGCTCGCCGGCAGCGGTCTCCTGGCGGTCGAGTCGGGCATCCACCGGCTCGTCCACGCCTACCGGGGCGTCGACGCCTATGTCAGCCCGAGCCGCTTCCTCGCGGGGGTGATGGAGCGGGCCGGCATCGACCCGTCCCGGCTGCACGTCGTCCCCCACTTCGTCCGGGCCGACGAGACCGTCCAGGCGGCGGCGTCGGAGGCCGAGCTCGCCGGGGCCGTACCCGGGGTCGTGTTCGCGGGGCGGCTCTCGCACGAGAAGGGCGTCGACACCCTCATCGAGGCGGCCGCTCTCGCCCCCGAGGTGCCCGTCCACATCGCCGGCGACGGCCCCGAGCGGGCCGCGCTCACCCGGCTCGCCGAGGCCCGGGGCGCCACCAACGTCGTCTTCCACGGCCGGCTCGCCAAGCCCGACCTCGAGCGGGTCGTCGCGGGCTGCGTCGCCACGGTCGTGCCCTCCCGGTGGTACGAGAACCAGCCGATGACCATCCTCGAGTCGTATGCCGCGGCCGTCCCGGCCGTCGTCACCTCGCTCGGCGGCAGCCCCGAGCTCGTCGACGACGGGCTCGACGGGCTCGTCGTGCCGCCGGACGACCCGAGCGCCCTCGCTGCGGCGGTCTCCCGGCTCGCCGCAGACCCTGAGGCGGCCCGGGCCATGGGCCGAACCGGGCAGGCCCGCCTCCTCGAGCGACACAGCCCGCAGCGGCACCTGGCGGCCCTCGACGACCTCTATGCCGCCGTCGGCGGCTCCCGCCTCGGGAGGGCCGGATGAGCGAGCGGGTCCGCGTCCTCTACATCGCCGGCAGCGGTCGCAGCGGCACGACCGTCATCACCACCATCCTCGGCCAGCTGCCCGGTGCCTTCGCGGCCGGCGAGCTGCGCTACCTGTGGAGCCGTGGCGCCGTGGAGGACCACCGCTGCGGCTGCGGCGAGCCGTTCTCGACGTGCCCGGTGTGGAGCGCCGTCATGGCCGAGCTCGGCACCGTCGACGCCGCCGAGGCCGCGGCCATCGCCGGCCGGCTGCTGCGCCGGCTGCGGGTCCTGCGGATGCCGCTCGTGCTCGGCCGCCGGCTGCTCGGGCGGACACCGGTCCCACCGCATCCCGACGACGACCGGATCGTCGCGCTCTACCGCGCCCTCGCCGAGCACACCGGAGCGAGCGTCATCGTCGACTCCTCGAAGCTGCCGCCCTACGGCCTGCTCCTCCAGGGCCGCCCCGAGCTCGACGTCCGGGTCCTCCACGTCGTGCGCGACCCGCGGGCGACGGCCTTCTCGTGGCGCCGGACCAAGACGACGCAGGACACCGACGAGGGCACCCTCATGCCGAGGATGGAGGTGTCGAAGTCCTCGCTGCTCTGGCTGCTGTGGAACCTTCTCACCGACGCGTTCTGGCCGACCCGTCGCCGCGACGTCGTGCGGTTCCGCTACGAGGACTTCGTCACCGAGCCGCGGCGGCACATGGCCGAGGTCGCCCGGCTCGTCGGGCTGCCGGTCGAGGCGCTGCCCTTCGTCTCCGAGGACGAGGTGACCCTGGCCCCGACGCACAGCGTCGCGGGGAACCCCAACCGGCATACGACGGGCACGGTGCGGATCCGTGGCGACATGGAGTGGCGGGCGGCCATGCCCCGTCGCGACCGGCTCGTCGTCACCGCCCTCACCGCCCTCGGCATCGCCCGGTTCCACTACCCGTGGGCGATCCGCTCACGCGGCCCCGTCCCGTCCAGCACCGAGTCCCAAGGAGCGCCATGACCAGCCTCGTCCTCGTCGTCGGGACCGGGCGGAGCGGCACGACCCTCGTCTCCGAGACCGTCGCCCGCCACCCGAGCACCGGCTTCATCTCCGGGGTCGACGACAAGCTGCCCCGGCTCAACCTGATGGGCCGGCACAACGGTCGGCTCTATCGGCGCGGTGGGCAGCGGCCCTCGTCGATGCGCGCGCTGGCCGAGGCGGGTTCGCTCTTCGAGAAGGGCCGGCTCCGGGTCGCGCCCTCGGAGGCCTACGGCCTCTTCGACCGCTACGTCATGGCCGGGTTCTCGACCCCCTGCCGCGACCTCGTCGCCGAGGACATGACGCCCTTCATCGCACGCCGGGTCGTTGCGTTCTTCGAGGACCGGATCGCCGCGCAGGGCTGCCGGACGCTCGTCCAGCACCTCACCGGATGGCCGCGGGTCGGCTTCCTGCGGGCCGCCTACCCCGACCTCAAGGTCGTCCACGTCGTCCGGGACGGCCGTGCCGTCGCCAACTCGTGGCTGCAGATGGGCTGGTGGGACGGCTGGCTCGGCCCCGACAAGTGGATCTACGGGCCGCTGCCGGCCGACCTGCGCGAGGAGTGGGAGGCCTCGGGGCGCTCGTTCCCGGTCCTCGCGGCGCTCGGCTGGCGGATGCTCGTCGATGCCTACGAGCAGGCCCGCTCGGTGGCCCCCGCCGACACCTGGCTCGACATCCGCCACGAGGACGTCCTCG
>Ga0187809_10000021_pt1 | contig 156588 bp, 140 predicted proteins | sample NC_wetland_sal_i_8_FD_132415 | JGI IMG/M metagenome (GOLD analysis project Ga0187809, IMG submission 132415) | Wetland sediment microbial communities from Neuse River Estuary, North Carolina, USA - ASW_4 | ecosystem: Environmental > Aquatic > Freshwater > Wetlands > Sediment | place: USA... | reverse complement strand
AGCCGTGGTTGGCCCGCCAGTAGTCCACCGAGAGGATCTCGAAGAGGTTGGGGATCCGCCGCACCTCGGCGACGGTGGCGTCCAGCTCACCCGCCGGCACGTGCGCCAGGACGTGCGGCCGCGGGTCGAGCACCAGCCGGGCCTTCTCCGGAGGCGTCTCGCGGTAGCGGGCCGGGCAGAACGCGCACAACCGGTCGGCCTGCGTCGGGTCCACCGCGTGGCGCTGCTGCGGCGCCCCGGGCAGGGGCCGGTGGGCGCGGCCCGGCACCGTCCACACCGTGGTCCCGGTGAGGGGCGACACCTGCTTGACGGTGCCGTCGGCCAGTCGCTGCAGCGGGTGCTCGGCCACGCGCGTCACGCCGTGGGGTCGTCGGGCTCGTCGCCCACCCCGTCGGTGTCCCTGTCGGACGACGACCGGTACGGGTCCGGCTCCCCCGCGTACGCGGCGCCGAGCGCGAGCGCCGCGACCTCCGCGTCCTTGCGCGCCGCGGCCGCCAGCGCGGCCTCGAGGTGCGCGGCCGTCTCGGGCACCGCGTCGAGGTGGAACGCCAGGGTCGGGGTGAGTCGCAGCCCGGTGGCCTTGCCCACCTCCGACCGGATGAGGCCGATGGCGCTGGCGAGCGCCGCGGCCGTGCCGGCCCGCGCCTCGTCGTCGCCGTAGACCGTGTAGTAGACGTCCGCGTGCTGCAGGTCGCCCGTCACGCGCACGTCGGTCACCGTGACGAACCCGAGCCGCGGGTCCTTGATCCGGGTGTCGAGCAGGCGCGCCACCACCTCCTGGATGCGGTCGGCCAGCCGCCGCACCCGTGGGTTCTCCGCCATGACGTCTCCCCTCTCCGCGCGCACCCAGGGCAGGTCCGGCCCGGGACGCCGTCCCGGGCCGGACCTGGACACCTCAGGAGCGCGGCTTCTCCCGCATCTCGAAGGTCTCGATGACGTCCTCCACCTGCAGGTCGTTGAACGACCCGAGGCCGATGCCGCACTCGTAGCCCTCGCGGACCTCGGTCGCGTCGTCCTTGAACCGCTTGAGCGACTCGATGGTGAGGTTGTCCCCGATCACCTTGCCGCCGCGCAGCACGCGCGCCTTGGTGTTGCGGCGGATCTCGCCGCTGCGCACCAGCGAACCGGCGATGTTGCCGAACTTGGAGGAGCGGAACACCTCGCGCACCTCGGCCGTGCCGAGCTGCACCTCCTCGTACTCCGGCTTGAGCATGCCCTTGAGGGCCGCCTCGACGTCGTCGATCGCCTGGTAGATCACCGAGTAGAACCGCACGTCGACGCCCTCGCGCTCGGCGAGGTCCTCCACGCGCTCGGCGAACTTGACGTTGAACCCGATGATGATGGCGTTGTCCACCGTCGCCAGGTTGACGTCGTTCTGCGTGATCGCGCCGACGCCGCGGTGGATAACCCGCAGGTCGACCTCCTCGCCGACGTCGATCTTGAGCAGCGCGTCCTCGAGGGCCTCGACCGCACCGGAGACGTCGCCCTTGATGACGAGGTTGAGGGTCTCGACCTTGCCCTGGGCGAGGGCCTGCGTGAAGTCCTCCAGGCTGATCCGCTTGCGGCGCTTGGCGAGCAGCGCGGCCCGCTCGGCGGCCTCGCGCTTCTCGGCGATCTGGCGGGCCGTCCGGTCGTCGGGCGCGACGAGGAACGTGTCCCCGGCGCTCGGGACCGACGTGAGCCCGAGGACCTGTACCGGACGCGCCGGACCGGCCTCGGGCACGGTCTCGCCGTGCTCGTCGAACATCGCACGGACGCGCCCGTGGGCGGTGCCGGCGACGATCGCGTCGCCGACCTTGAGCGTCCCGGACTGGACCAGCACGGTGGCCACCGCGCCGCGGCCGCGGTCGAGGTTGGCCTCGATCGCCACGCCACGCGCGTCCTTGTCGGGGTTGGCCCGCAGGTCGAGCGCCGCGTCCGCCGTGAGCAGGACGGCCTCGAGCAGCTCGTCGATGCCCAGCCGCTGCTTGGCGGAGACGTCGACGAACATGGTGTCGCCGCCGTACTCCTCCGCGACCAGGTTGTACTCGGTCAGCTGCTGGCGGACCTTGGCGGGGTTGGCCCCCTCCTTGTCCACCTTGTTGACCGCGACGACGATCGGCACGTTCGCCGCCTGGGCGTGGTTGAGCGCCTCGATCGTCTGGGGCATCACGCCGTCGTCGGCCGCGACCACGAGGATCGCGATGTCGGTGACCTGGGCACCACGGGCACGCATGGCCGTGAACGCCTCGTGGCCCGGGGTGTCGATGAACGTGATGGCACGCTCGACACCCTCATGCTCGGCCTTCACCTGGTACGCGCCGATGTGCTGCGTGATGCCGCCGGCCTCGCCCGCGACGACGTCCGTCTGCCGGATGGCGTCGAGGAGCTTGGTCTTGCCGTGGTCGACGTGGCCCATGACGGTGACCACCGGCGGGCGCGGGGCGAGGTCCTCGTCGGACTCGCCCTCGAGCTCGGCGTCGAGGTCGATGTCGAAGGACCCGAGCAGCTCGCGGTCCTCCTCCTCGGCCGACACCATCTCGATGACGTAGCCGAGCTCGGCACCCAGGGCCGCGAACGTGTCCTCGTCGAGCGACTGCGTCGCCGTGGCCATCTCACCGAGGTGGAACAGCACGGTGACCAGCGACGCCGGGTTGGCGTCGATCTTGTCCGCGAAGTCGTTGAGCGACGAGCCGTGGCGCAGGCGCAGCACCGTGGTGCCGTTGCCGCGCGGGACGGAGACGCCGCCCAGCGACGGCGCCTGCATCTGCTCGAACTCCTGGCGCTTCGCCCGCTTCGACTTCCGCCCGCGGACGGGACGACCGCCCGCGCGGCCGAAGGCACCCTGCGTGCTGCCGCGGCCCGCACCGGCGCCACGACCCGCGCCGCCGCCCCCACCGGGACGTGCGGCACCGCCGCCGAAGCCGCCACCGCCGCCGGGACCACCCGTGCCACCGCGGCCACCGCCGGGGCCGCCGCGGCCGGGGGCACCCCGGCCGGGCGCGCTCGTGCGCTCGCCGGGACGGCCGACGCCCGCGTTCATGCGCCCCGGCATCATGCCGGGGTTGGGGCGCGGACCACCGGGGCGCGGACCACCGGGACGGGGCCCACCGGGACGCTCGGAGCCGGACGCCGCCGGGGCACCCTGCTGCTCCGTGCGGCGCTCGCCGGGTCGCGGCATGCCCTGCGACGGGGCGAAGGGGTTGTTGCCCGGGCGCGGGGCGCCCGGACGGGGACCGCGCTCGCCCTGGCGGGGCATGCCCTGCGAGGGGGCGAACGGGTTGTTGCCCGGCCGCGGGGCCGGGTTGGACGGCGACTGGCGAGGGCTCGGACGGGCCGGACCGGGGACGGCACCCGACGGGCGCGCCGCCGGCGCGGGGGCCGCGGGCCGTGCCCCGGGGACCGCCGGGCGTGCGCCACCGGCCGCCGGGCGGCTGACGGTGGGCTCGGCGGCGGGCGCGGGTGCCTCGGCCACGGCCGGGGCCGCGACGCGCTCGGGTGCCGGCGCCGACGCGGGGGCCGCAGCAGGCGCGGGCGCGGCGGCGGCGGGGGCCGCCGGGGCGGGCTTGACCGGTGCGGGCTTGGCCGGGGCCGCTGCCGCCGGGGCGGCGGCCTTGGGGAAGGCCTCGCGCACCTTGCGGACCACGGGGGCCTCGATGGTCGAGGACGGCGAACGGACGAACTCGCCCATCGCCGTGAGCTCCTTGACGAGAGCCTTGCTGTCGATCCCGAGCTCCTTGGCGAGCTCGTAGACGCGGACTGCCACATTTCTCCTGTCTCGGTCCGCCCGGGACAGGGGCCGGACCGTCGTTACCGCAGGTTCATCGGAACGTGCTCATCGGTGCGTGCTCATCGGGCAGCCATCGGCTTCCTGACCCGCTTTCCTCATCGACGATCGGCCTCCGCCGGGACGGTCCCGGCGGCGTGCGGCTCCGCGCGGCTCTCGAGGTGCCGCACGACGGCGGACGCGTCCGGGGCCGCCGCTGTGCGCAGCGCGCGCCCGAACGCACGCCGCTTGACGGCGAGCTCGAGGCAGTGCAGATCGGGGTGAAGCCACGCACCCCGTCCCGGCATCCGGCGGTTGATGTCCACGACGAGCGCAGCGGCTCCCGGGTCGACGACCACCCTCAGCAAGGCCTGCCTGGATCCCGTGGCCCGGCACCCCACGCACGTGCGGACCGGCCCGTTCGCAGGGTCGTGCCGCGTGGTGATGTCCGTGGAGCTCCGGGCTCCTGGCCCAGGCGCGATCAGTCTACCCGACGCGGCCGACGCACCCCGTGGCGTCACGCGTCGGCCGTCGATCCGGCGCCCGCCTCGGCGGTCGGGGCCACGGCGGCGTCGGAACGGATGTCGATGCGCCAGCCCGTCAGCTTGGCGGCGAGGCGCGCGTTCTGCCCCTCCTTGCCGATGGCGAGCGACAGCTGGTAGTCCGGCACGACGACGCGGGCCGCATGCACCTGCGGGTCGACGATCGTCACGGAGAGCACGCGCGCCGGTGACAGCGCGTTGGCGATCATCTCCGCCGGGTCGTCCGAGTGGTCGACGATGTCGATCTTCTCGCCCTGCAGCTCGGCCATGACGGCGCGGACGCGCCCGCCCATGGGCCCGATGCAGGCGCCCTTCGCGTTGACGCCGGGCACCGTGGCACGCACCGCCATCTTGGTGCGGTGCCCGGCCTCGCGCGCGATCGCCATGATCTCGACGGTGCCGTCGGCCACCTCGGGCACCTCGAGCGCGAAGAGCTTGCGCACGAGGCCCGGGTGGGTGCGGCTGAGGGTGACCTGCGGGCCGCGCATGCCGCGCGCCACCTCGAGCACGTAGCCGCGGATCCGCTCGCCGTGCACGTAGCGCTCGCCCGGCACCTGCTCGTGCGCCGGCAGCACCGCCTCGGTGCCGCCGACGTCCACCAGCACCGTGCGCGGGTCGCGCCCCTGCTGCACCACGCCGCCGAGGATCTCGCCCTCCTTGCCGCGGAACGTGCCCAGCACCTGGTCGTCCTCGGCGTCCCGCAGCCGCTGGACGATCACCTGGCGCGCGGTCGACGTGGCGATCCGGCCGAAGCCCTCCGGGGTGTGGTCGAACTCCGGCTGCTCGACGTCCAGCGGCTCCCCCTCGGGGCCAACGGGGGCGGGCTCGCGGGCCCACACCGTCACGTGCCCGGTGCGCCGGTCCACCTCGACGCGCGCGCGCAGGTAGGCGCCCGGCGTGCGGTGGTAGGCGGACAGCAGCGCCTGCTCGATCGCCTCCAGCAGCACGTCGATCTTGATGTCGCGCTCGTGCTCGATGAGCCGCAGCGCCTGCATGTCGATGTCCACGTCAGGCCTCCCCCGATTCGTCGTCGTCCGCGGGGCCCACGCCCGACAGGTCCACCTCGACGCGCGCGGAGCGCACCGTCGCCAGCGGGACCGTCACGGCGGGGCCCTCCACGGGTCTCCTGCCCTTGCCCGGGGACGACGAGGGCACGACGACCACCGTCGCGCCCGCCTGGTCGTCCCCCTCCACCCGGGCCAGCCGTCCGGCCAGCCGCGCACCGTCCGCGAGCACCAGGCTCACCGTCCGGCCGAGCGCCCGACGATAGTGCCGCGGCAGCGTCAGCGGCCTCGACACCCCGGGGCTGGACACCTCGAGCGTGTAGCGCCCGGGGACCACGTCGTCCGCGTCGAGCGCGTCCGAGACCACGCGGGTCGCCTCGCCGATGCGGTCCAGGTCCAGCTCGCCCTGGTCGTCGTCCGCCAGGTCGACGACCACGCGCACCACGGTGCGGGCGCCGGCGCGCGCCAGCTCGACGTCCTCCACCAGGAGGCCGACCGCCGCGACGGCGGGCTCGACGACCTGCCGCACCCGCCCGGCGGTTGGGGCCGCAGCCATGCTCGCCTCCCACCACGCCATGGGCTGACGCGCCCGCCGATCAGACAGTCCAGGGTATCGGTCGCCGTCCACCGGTGGGCCCTGCCGGGACGCGGGCCGCCAGGTGGCAGGATCACGGGCGATGATCGCCCCACCCGCCCCCCGGCGCCCCGCACGGGCCCCCGGCACCCGCGCCGGCACGCCGGCGACCGCGGCGACCTCCCGGGCGGTCGCCGCGCTGGTCACGACGCTCGTCGCGGTGCTCGCGCTCGCGGGCTGCGACCTGCGGCTCGAGAGCGCGCCGCCGACCGCCCCCACGCCCGGACACGCCGAGGTGGTGCGTGAACGCACCGTGGCGGACGCCCTCGCGCTCGCCGCGGCGGCACGCTCGGCGCAGGCGACCGCCGACGCCGCCTCGGCCGCCGTGCTGGGCGACGTCGTCACCTTCTCGGCGGCTCATGCCCGCCAGCTCGGCGGCGTCTACGACCCGGGGCTGGCGACGCCCACGCCGGCCACGACCGCCACACCGGTCGTGGCCACGCCCACCGACGTGCTGCGCGCGCTCCGTGCCGACGCCGGGGTCGCCCTGGCCGACGCCGCCGCGGCGACCGACGGCGCCACGGCGCGGCTGCTCGCCGCCGTCGGCGTGTCGCGGACGGAGCTCGCGACGAGGCTCGCCACGACGCTGCACGAGCCCACGGCCCCGCCGACCGCCGGAGCGACCCCCGCGCCGAACGCCTCGCCCGTCGCGTCCGCCGCACCGACCGCCGCGACGAGCCCGGCCCCGAGCGCGGCCGCGAGCCCCGCACCGTCCGGCAGCACCGCCGCGGCGACGGCCGTCCTCGCGCCGCTCGTGCTCGCGCACGACCAGGCGGGCTTCGGGCTCGAGGTCATCGCCGCCAAGCTCTCGGGCGCCGCGCGGCAGGAGGCCGTCGCCGCCGCGGCCGCCCACCGGCACGCCGCCGAGTCCTGGGCCCGGCGGGCCGGCATCGCGGGCACCCCCGCCGACCCGCGCCGCGCCGTCTACGCGCTCCCGACGTTCGACGCCGCCGGGGCACCGGCGCTGGCGGCGACGCTCGAGGCCGGGGTGGCGCAGGCCGCGAGCGCGGCCCTCGTCGACGCCTCGCTCGACACCCGTGGGTCCCTCGTCGACGAGCTGCTCGCGGCACAGGCCGCCGCGGCGGCGTGGGGCGCGGCGCCGACCGCGTTCCCGGGCATCCCCGGCCTGGACTGACCCGGTCCGGGACCAGGACCGGGGCGGAGCCGACCGGCCGGTCTCCCCGCGTCAGCGTGCGCCGGCCAGCCTCCCCGTCAGCGGGCGGCCAGCGCCTCCCGGACGAGCCCGGCGACCACGTCGACCGCGTCCGCCACGGGCACCTGGCGCGCCTCGCCGCCGGCCCGCGGGCGCACCTCCACGACGCCCTCGGCCAGGCCGCGCCCGACGACGACGACGAGCGGCACGCCGAGCAGCTCGGCGTCGGCGAACTTCACGCCCGGTGACACCTTCGGACGGTCGTCGTAGAGCACCTCGACGCCACGGCCGTCCAGCTCGCGCGCCAGGGCCTCGGCGGCGTCGAACACCGCCTGGTCCTTGCCCGTGGCGACCACGTGGACGTGGGCCGGCGCGACGTGCGCCGGCCACGCGAGCCCCTTGTCGTCGTGGTTGGCCTCGGCCAGCGCGGCGAGCACGCGGGACACGCCGATGCCGTACGAGCCCATGGTGACGACGCGTGACTTGCCGTCCTGGTCGAGCACGGTGAGGCCGAGCGCCTGGGCGTACTTGCGTCCGAGCGCGAAGATGTGGCCGATCTCGATGCCGCGGGCCAGCTCCAGGGGCCCCGAGCCGTCCGGCGCCTCGTCGCCGGCCCGCACCTCGGCCGCCTCGACGGTGCCGTCGGCGCCGAAGTCCCGCCCCGCGACGAGGTCGAACACGTGGTGGCCGGCCTTGTTCGCGCCGGTGATCCAGCGCGTGCCGGTCACCACGCGCGGGTCGAGGAGGTAGCGCACGCCGCCCTCGCGGTTCGGCGACAGCGCCTCGGGCCCGATGTAGCCGCGCACGAGCTCCGGGTGGGCGGCGAAGTCGGCCTCGCCCGCCTGCTCCACCTCGGACGGCGCGACCCCGGCCTCGAGCCGCTTGACGTCGACCTCGCGGTCGCCGGGCACGCCGACGACGAGCATCTCGCGCTCGCCGGTGGGGTGCTTGAGGACGAAGACGACGTTCTTCAGCGTGTCCCCCGCGGTCCAGGCCCGGTCCGCGCGCGGGTACAGCTCGTTGGCCTTGGCGACGAGCGACTCGATCGTCGGCGAGTCCGGGGTGTGCTCGACGTGGGCGGCCGGGACGTCGTCGTACGGCAGCGCCGGCGGGACGACGGTGGTCACGGCCTCGACGTTCGCGGCGTACCCGCCGGGCGACCGCACGAAGGTGTCCTCGCCGATCGCCGTCGGGGTGAGGAACTCCTCCGAGCGCGAGCCGCCCATCGCGCCCGACATCGCCGTGACGATGACGTACTCCAGTCCGAGCCGGTCGAAGATCCGCCGGTACGCGTCGCGCTGCGCCTCGTAGGAGGCGGCCAACCCGTCGTCGTCCAGGTCGAACGAGTACGCGTCCTTCATGACGAACTCGCGGCCGCGGATCAGCCCGGCGCGCGGGCGGGCCTCGTCGCGGTACTTCGTCTGGATCTGGAAGAGCGTGAGGGGCAGGTCCTTGTACGACGAGTACAGGTCCTTGACCAGGAGCGTGAACATCTCCTCGTGGGTCGGGGCGAGGAGGTAGTCGTTCTCGCGCCGGTCCTGCAGGCGGAAGATGTTGGGCCCGTAGTCGGTCCAGCGACCCGTCGCCTCGTACGGCTCCTTCGGCAGCAGCGCGGGGAACAGCACCTCCTGGGCGCCCGCCGCGGTCATCTCCTCGCGCACCACCTGCTCCACCTTGCCCAGCACCCGCAGGCCGAGCGGCAGCCAGGTGTAGATGCCTGGTGCGGCGCGGCGGATGTACCCGGCGCGCACGAGCAGCTTGTGGCTGGCGACCTCGGCGTCGGCGGGGTCCTCGCGCAGCGTGCGGACGAACAGCGTGGACAGGCGCAGGAGCATGGGGGCAAGGCTAGTGCCGCTGATCGGGGGCCCCGATCAGCCCCCGCGGCCGCACCGGGTGTCCTACGCTCGCGAGCGGTGCGACCTCTGGGGGCGTCATGGCTCTGCGGCGCGGGTGCCTGCGGTGGGGGCTGGGTGCGGTCGCCGCGCTCGCCCTGGCGACGCTCGTCGGGGCGGCGGTCGCGCTGGGTCCCCTGCGCTGGACCCACGGCGACCGTCTCGCCGGCGCCGCCGGGACCGCCCTGCTCGCGCTCGCGCTCGGCGCGCTCGCGGTGGGGTGGTACCGCACCACCCGGGGCCAACGCTGGTACGTCCGCTGGCCCGCCGCGCTCGCCGTGCTCGTCGGCACGGCCGTGGTCGCCGAGCCCGCCACCGTCGCGGTGTGGGCGTCGTGGCCCTCGCACGCCGACCTGGCGGGCGCGCCGCCGGCGGGGGCGCTGGACGTGAGCATCCCCGCCCCCGGCGGCGTCGCCCTGGCCGGCTGGTACGTCCCGGGCCGCAACGGCGCCGGGCTCGTGCTCGCGCACGGCGCGTCGAGCACGCGCGGCAGCCTCACCGAGCACGCCGCGGTGCTCCTGGCCGACGGCTTCTCGGTGCTGCTGCTCGACGCTCGGGGCCACGGGGGCTCCGGCGGGCGACCCATGGATCTCGGCTGGTGGGGCGAGGCGGACCTCACGGCGGCCGTCGACTGGCTGGCGGGCCGGCCCGAGGTCGCGCCGGGCCGGATCGGCCTGGTGGGCCTGTCGATGGGCGGCGAGGAGGCCCTCGGCGCGGCCGGCGCCGACCCTCGGGTGGCCGCCGTGGTGGCCGAGGGAGCCACGGGCCGCACGGCGCAGGACAAGGCCGCGTGGCTCCCCCGGCACGCGCTCGGCGGTGTCCAGCGGGGCATGGACGCGTGGCGGGACGTGCTCGTCGGCGCGCTCTCCGACGCGCCGCGGCCGCCGTCGCTCGGCGCCGCGGTGGCCCGCACCCGGGCGCGGGTGCTCCTGGTGACGGGCGCGCGGGTGCCGGACGAGGCGGCGGCGGCACGCGCGCTGCAGGCCGCTGCCCTCGACCGGGTCGAGGTCTGGACGGTCCCCGACGCCGGGCACGTCGGTGGCCTGGCGACGGACCCGGCAGGGTGGCACCGGCGGGTCGGCGGCTTCCTCGCCACGGCGCTCGCGCCCGGACCGTCGACCTGAGCCCGTCGCCTCGCGCGGGTGTCGGCGGCGCCTGCGACGATGGGCGCGTGCCGGAGCTGCCGGAGGTTGAGGCGCTCGCGCAGTACCTGCGCGCTCGCGCGGTCGGGCGCGTCGTCACCGGCGCCGAGGTGGGCGACCTCGCGGCGCTCAAGACGTTCGACCCGCCGCTGGCCGCCCTGACGGGCGCCGTGGTGGCGGACGCGCAGCGCCACGGCAAGTGGCTCGACCTCGTCTGCGCCCGGCCCGACGGCGAGGCCCTCCACCTCCTGTGGCACCTGTCGCGCGCCGGGTGGGTGCGCTGGTCCGAGTCGCTGCCGGCGACGACGGTCCGGCCGGGCAGGTCGCCGATCGCGCTGCGCGTGCGGCTCGACGACGGCGCGGGCTTCGACCTCACCGAGGCCGGCACCCGCAAGCGGCTCGCCGTGCACGTGGTGCGCGACCCTGCCCTCGTGCCGCAGGTCGCCACGCTGGGCGTCGAGCCGCTGTCCGACGAGTTCACGCCCGAACGGCTCGCAGCGCTCCTGGCGGGGCGCAACCAGCAGGTCAAGGGCCTGCTGCGCGACCAGTCGACGATCGCCGGGATCGGCAACGCCTACTCGGACGAGATCCTCTTCGTCGCCCGGACCAGCCCGTTCCGGCTCACCGGGAGCTACGGCCCCGACGACGCCGCGCGGCTGCACGCCACGATCCGCGGCGTCCTGTCGCAGGCCGTCGACGCGGCCGCAGGCAAGCCGGCGGCGGAGCTCAAGGACTCCAAGCGACGCTCGATGCGCGTCCACGGCCGCACCGGAGAGCCGTGCCCCGGCTGGGACGGCGTGCCGTGCGGCGACACGGTGCACGAGGTGAGCTTCGCCGACTCGGCCCTGCAGTACTGCCCCACCTGCCAGACCGGTGGCAAACCCCTCGCGGACCGGCGGATGTCCCGGCTGCTGCGCTGACGCTGTCGATCGAGGCCCGCCCCGATCGTCATGGGGGCGTCAGGATCGACCACCCGAGAGGACACGACCATGCGCTACACGCTGCTTCTGCACTACCCCGAGCCCACGGCCGCCGACCTCGGCCCCGAGGCGCTCGAGCAGGGCATGCGCGCCTTCCAGGCGTACGCCAAGGCGCTCGACGAGGCCGGCGTGCTGGCCAGCGCCGAGGTGCTGGCCAGCACGCAGCTGACGACGACCGTCAGCCGCGCCGACGGTGAGCTCGTGGTCCAGGACGGGCCGTTCGCCGACACCAAGGAACGGCTCGGCGGCACCTTCGTCATCGACGTGCCCGACCTCGACGCCGCGATCGACTGGGCCGCCCAGGCGCCGTCCGTGGCGTGGGGCCACGTCGAGATCCGCCCCAGCGCCACGCGGTACGTCGACGGCGCCTGGCAGGGCACCCAGCCGGTGCGATGACCGACGGCTTCGCCGCCGCCGAGCGCGCGGCGCGCTCGTCGTACGGACGCCTGCTGGCCCTGCTCGCGTCCTCGACCCGGGACCTCGCCCGGGCCGAGGACGCGCTGGCCGACGCGTTCGAGCGCGCCCTGCGCACGTGGCCGGCGGCCGGCGTGCCGCAGAACCCGGAGGGCTGGCTGATGACCGTGGCCCGCAACCGGCTGCGCGACCTGCTGACCTCGGCGGCCGTCCGCACGTCGGCCGAGCTCTCCGACGACCTCTGGGTGGCCCTCGAGGAGCCGGAGCCCGACGCCATCCCCGACCGCCGCCTGGAGCTGCTCTTCGCGTGCGCCCACCCGGCGATCGAGCCGGCGGTGCGCACGCCGCTCATGCTCCAGGTGGTGCTCGGCTTCGACGCCGCTCGCATCGCCCGGGCGTTCGCGGTGGAGCCGGCGGCGATGGCGCAGCGCCTGGTGCGGGCCAAGCGGAGGATCCGGGACGCCGGCATCCCGTTCCGGGTGCCGACCCGGGCCGACATGCCGTCCCGGCTGCCCGCCGTGCTCGAGGCGGTCTACGGCGCCTACGCCATCGACTGGCTGGACCAGCACGACCGGATCCGCGACTCGGTCGCCGACGAGGTGCGGTGTCTCGCTGTGCTCACCGCGAGCCTGCTGGGCACCGAGCCCGAGGCGTGGGGCCTGGCCGCGCTGCTGACCTTCGCCCAGTCTCGCGCCCCGGCCCGCACCGGCGAGCCGTGGCCCGGGCTCGACGATCAGGACACCGGGCTGTGGGACCGGGCGCTCATCGCCGAGGGAGAGGCGCTGCTGCGGCGGGCCCACGCTCTGGGGGCGCCGCTCGGCCGGTTCCAGCTCGAGGCGGCGATCCAGTCCGTCCACTGCGACCGGGCCCGGACCGGGGTGCTCGACCGGGACGTCCTCGTCGACCTCTACCGCGGGCTCGTCGCGATCGCCCCCACCGCGGGCGCGCTGGCGGCCCTGGCCACCCTGGGAGGCGAGAAGAGCACCGTGGCGTGCGTGCCATGCTCGCGCGGCCGAAGCGCGCCCGCGCCGGGCTCGCCATAGCATCGCTGCGGGACTCCTTCGTCGTCCGGACCCGCCCTCCACCACCGAGGTGACAGATGGCCGAGACTCCCCTGCCGCCCGACGGCATCCTGCTGGCCCACTTCATCGTCTCCGACGACGTCGAGCGTTCTCGACGCTTCTACACCGAGGTGCTCGGCGGCACGGTGGCCTTCCTGGGGCCCGGAGGGCTGACCTACGTCCAGCTCGCCAACGCCTGGATCATCATCAACGTCGGCGGAGGTCCGACCGACGACAAGCCCGGTGTCACACTGCAGGCGCCCGCCGATCCCGACCGGGTCAGCAGCTTCCTCAACATCCGCGTGAAGGACATCGAGAAGGTCTACGCGGAGTGGACCGCCCGGGGCGCGCAGTTCCTGACACCGCCGAAGCGTCACCAGTACGAGATCCGCTGCTACATCCGCGATCCCGACGGCCACCTCATCGAGGTGGGGCAGACCACCGACCCGGAGGGCGACTGGGTACCCGCCCGCTGGCCGTCGCACTCCTCCGTCCGGGAGCACGAGCCGCAGACGTGACGGCCCGTGCCGGGAGGGCATCGGCGAACGTCCGTCCCGGCGCAGGCCCGGCCGTCCGGCGTGCGGCTAGAAGAGCACGGTGGCGTACGTGCCGACCTGGCGGAAGCCGACCGCGCGGTAGGCCGCCAGCGCCCTGGTGTTGTACGCGTTGGCGTACAACGACACGACGGGTGCCAGCTCGTCGCGGGTCGTCCGGACCACCGCCGCCATCCCGGCCTCCGAGAGCCGCTCGCCGCGCCGGTCCGGCGCCACCCACACGCCCTGCACCTGGCCGACCCCGAGCGCCACCGCGGCGACCTCGGCCTTGAACACCACGCGGCCGTCCTCGACCCGGACGAACGAGCGCCCCTGGCCGATGAGCGTCCGCACGCGCGCCTCGTAGTAGCCGCCGGAGCCGAGGGGCGAGTAGCCGACCTCCTCGGTGAACATGGCGACGCAGGCGGGCAGCACCGCGTCCAGCTCGTCGGGCCGGGACCTGCGCACGAGCGGGTCGGGCGCGACCTGCGGAGCCTGGTCGATGACCATCGACGGCTGGTCGTCGCGCACGTCGCGCGCCGCCGGCCAGGCCCGCCGCAGACGGTCCCACAGGTCCAGCACGTCCTGGCGCGGGCCGACGATCGACGAGCACCGCCGGCCGCGCGTGGACCCGAGCTCGGCGAGGGCGTCCAGGGCCCGTCTCCGCATGGCCGGGTCCAGCCCCGGCACGATCGGCACGAGGTTCGCCCCGACCCAGCACGCGGCGACCAGCTCGCCGTCCTCGCTGTAGCCCCACAGCTCGCCGCCGGCGGCCCGCAACCCGGACACGGCCGCGTGCTCGAGGCGGACCGAGGCCAGCACCGTGCCCACCGGATCCGCGGCGCACAGGCCAAGGACGCGCTCGAGGTGCATCTCACCCAGCACGAGGGCACCCGTGTGCCGCGCGTCGAGCACCGCGCCACGCCGCACGTCCATAGCGCGATTGTGCCCCAGCGACCGGGACCCGCCCACGGGGACCCCCGGCGCGCCGTCGCCCTCAGCCGACGCTGACGGTCGGCGCGCCGGACTCGTCCGGCTCCATGGTCTCGGCGATGCGCATCGCCTCGTCGATGAGCGTCTCGACGATCTGCGACTCCGGGACGACCTTGACGACCTGTCCCTTGACGAAGATCTGGCCCTTGCCGTTGCCGGACGCCACCCCGAGGTCCGCCTCACGCGCCTCACCCGGGCCGTTGACGACGCAGCCCATGACGGCGACGCGCAACGGCACGGTGAGCCCCTCGAGGCCCGCGGTGACCCGCTCGGCCAGCGAGTACACGTCCACCTGCGCCCGCCCGCACGAGGGGCAGGAGACGATCTCGAGCTTGCGGGGACGCAGGTTCAGCGACTGGAGGATCTGGATGCCGACCTTGACCTCCTCGACGGGAGGCGCGGACAGCGAGACGCGGATGGTGTCCCCGATGCCCTTGCTCAGCAGGGCGCCGAACGCCGTCGCCGACTTGATGGTGCCTTGGAACGTCGGGCCCGCCTCGGTGACGCCGAGGTGCAGCGGCCAGTCGCCCCGCTCGGAGAGCATCTCGTAGGCCCGCACCATGACCACGGGGTCGTGGTGCTTGACGGAGATCTTGAAGTCGTGGAAGTCGTGCTCCTCGAAGAGCGACGCCTCCCAGACCGCCGACTCGACGAGCGCCTCGGCGGTCGCGGAGCCGTACTTCTCGAGCAGCCGGGGGTCGAGCGAGCCGGCGTTGACGCCGATGCGCAGGGACACCCCGGCGTCCTGCGCCGCCTGGGCGATCTGCTTGACCTGGTCGTCGAACTTGCGGATGTTGCCGGGGTTGACCCGCACGCCCGCGCACCCCGCGTCGATCGCGGCGAACACGTACTTCGGCTGGAAGTGGATGTCCGCGATGACGGGGATCTGGCTCTTGTGCGCGATCGCGGGCAGCGCGTCCGCGTCGTCCTGGCTGGGCACGGCCACGCGGACGATGTCGCACCCGGCCGCGGTGAGCTCGGCGATCTGCTGGAGCGTGGCGTTGATGTCGGCCGTGAGGGTCGTGGTCATCGACTGCACGCTGATGGGGGCGTCGCCGCCCACCTCCACCTTGCCGACGCGGATCTTGCGGGTCGGCCGGCGCGGCGCGAGCACCGGGGCCGGGCGCGCGGGCATCCCGAGGTTGATGGCAGTCACCGGACCATCATCGCATTCAGCCGATGCTGACCGGGTTGACGATGTCCGCCCAGATGAGCATGACGCCGAGCACGCCGAGGACCGCGAAGACCGTGTAGGCCAGCGGGACGAGCCGCGCCGTGTCCGCGACGCGCGGCTTCGGGAGCCGGCGCACGCGCGCCGCCTGGCGCTTCACCCCTTCCCACAGCGCCGCGGCGACGTGGCCGCCGTCGAGCGGCGGCAGCGGGATGAGGTTGAAGACGAAGAGCGACAGGTTGAGCGCCGCGAGCATCTCCAGCAGCCCGGCGGCCTTGAGGCCCCAGTTGATGCCCGTGCCCTGGGCCGAGGCGATGTCGCCCGCGAACCGGCCGACGCCGACGATGCCGACGATGCTGGACGAGCCGCGGGGCTGCCCGGTGAGGGTCTCGTGCAGCACCTGGTAGGCCTGCGCGGGGAGCGTGGCGACGACCTTGATCGTCGCCCACGTGCGGTTCGCGACGAGCCCGGGGATCGACAGCAGCGAGGCGCGCTGCGTCGCCTCGGTGGCCGTCACGCCGAGGAAGCCGGCCTGCTCGGTGAGCGCCTGGCCGTTCGCGCCGGTCACGGGTATGCCGGTGGCGTCGAGCACGGGCCGCTGCGTCACCGCGGGCGTCACCTGCAGCGTGACCTGCCGCCCGGCCCGCTCGACGACCATGGGGACCGTGCGCCCGCCGGCGGCACGGATGAGCGTCGTCAGCTGGTCCCACGACGTGATCGCGGTGCCGCCGAACGAGACGATGCGGTCGCCCGCCTGCACGCCCGCCACGGCGCCGGGCCCGGGCTGGTCGGCCGCGGTGCAGGCCTGGGTGGCCGCTGCGCCGGCCGCCGGGACGCAGGCCGAGACGGCCTGGACGGTCGTGGTGGGGCCCGGGATGCCGATGCCCACGTACGCGACCGCCAGGAGCACCGCCGCGATGACGAGGTTCATCACCGGGCCGCCGAGCATCACGGTGATCTTCTTCGGCGTGCTCAGCCGGTAGAAGGCGCGCTCCTCCTCGCCGGCCGGCACCTCCTCGGCGCTCGCCTCGCGCGCGTCCGCGGCGAGCCGCACCGCCCAGCCGCCGTCCGCGGGCGGGTCGCCGACCGCGGTCGCCGGCGGGTACATGCCCGCGAGCCGCACGTAGCCGCCGAGCGGGATGCCCTTGATCCCGTACTCGGTCTCGCCGCGCGTGCGGGACCACAGGGTCGGCCCGAAGCCGACCATGTACTGGTTGACGCGCACGCCGAACGCCTTGGCCGGCACCATGTGCCCGAGCTCGTGCAGCGCGATCGACGCCAGCAGCACGACGACGAGGATGAGCACCCCGACGAGGTAGGCCATCGCCCCTCCCGATGTCCGCGGCACGGCGCCGCGCTGCCTCATTGTCCGCCATCGGGCTGGGAGCGCGCTGAGACGTGCGCGCGTAGCCTGCGCCCCGTGCCGACCCTGGAGCCCACCCGCCACCCCGAGCGCGCGGTGCACGACCGCGCCGCCCTCGACGCCCTCCTCGACCGCGGACGCGTGGCGCACGTCGCGCTGGTCACCGCCGACGGGCCGCTCGTGCTGCCCATCGCCTACGCGCGGCTCGGCGACCGCCTCCTCGTCCACGGTTCGCCGGGGTCGCGCTGGCTGGGCCTCCTCACCGCCGGGACGAGCGTGTGCGTCGCCGTCACCGAGGTGTCGGGCGTCGTCGTCGGGCGGTCCGCGCCCGCGGTCTCGCTGCGGTACGCCAGCGCGGCTCTCTTCGGGGTCTTCGCCCCGCTGCCCGACGAGGAGAAGGCGCCCGCCCTCCTGGCGTTCACCGAGCGCCACACCCCCGGTGGCGCCGGGCGGCTGCGGCCGCCGACCGAGCGGGACGTCGCGCGCACGCTGGCCCTCGCGCTGCCGATCGAGACGTGGTCCCTCAAGGTTGCGGACGGCTGGTCGTACGACGCGGCCGACCCGACCGACGGCGGCTGGGCCGGGGCGGTGCCGCTGGTCACGACGTGGGGCGAGCCGCTCACCGCGCCCGGGACGCAGCCTCCCGCCGACCCGCCGGACGAGATCCGCGCGCTCGTCGGCCGCCCGGCCTGACCGGGGGCAGCCGCTCGCGGCCGGTTCGGCCGTGCCGGCAGCGATCGCGGCACCAGCACGCGAGCTCGGCGCCGTCGACCAGCGCCTGCCGGTCCCGAACGTCCCGGTCCGCGGATCGTCGGGCTCGACGACCTGGCCGCCGGGGTCGGGCGCGGCTCCGTCGTGGTCCTGGTACCGGCGACGCCCGGCGCCCGTATCCTTCTCGATCGGGCCGGCGGCGCGGCCGGGACCCGGCGCCTCGACCCGGCCGACGTCGGCGTGCCCAGCGGCCCGTCGCGAGCCGCCTGCCGCGCATCCGGCCACGCGATCCGGGCAGGGTCGGCGGGATCACCGTGGAAACACGGGCGACCGGGCCGGTTCGCAACTGATTCGTTTGCCGCGAGCCCCCCGGATGCGGCACGATGCTCGCCATGATCCGGCGCTCGGCGGCACCCAGTCACGTCCAGCTGGACGAGGTGTCCCGGGCCATCATCGAGCAGCTCACGCAGGACGGTCGGCGCTCCTACGCCGCCATCGGCAAGGCGATCGGGCTGTCCGAGGCGGCCGTGCGCCAGCGCGTGCAGCGGCTCACCGACAGCGGTCTGGTGCGGATCGTCGCCCTCACCGACCCGATGCAGGTGGGCCTCACCCGGCAGGCCATGGTCGCGCTGCGCGCCGACGGCGACCTCGCGGCCCTGGCGCGCACCCTCGCCGACCTGCCGGAGGTCGACTACGTCGTCGTGACGGCGGGATCGTTCGACGTGCTGGTCGAGGTCGCGTGCGAGAACGACGACCACCTGCTGCGCCTGCTCAACGGGAGCATCCGGACGCTGCCGGGCGTGCGGGAGACGGAGACGTTCGTCTACCTCGGCTCGCACAAGCGCTCGGCGCACCGGGTCAGCGTGTGAGCCCGGCGCGGTCGCGGTGAGCGTCCGCGCCCTGTCCCTGTGGTGGGACCAGCTGGCGTCGCACGAGCCGGGCGAGCTCGTCGCCCGCCCGCCGCTCGACGGTGACACCACCGCCGACGTCGTCGTCGTCGGCGCCGGGCTGACCGGCCTGTGGACCGCCTACTGCCTGCTCGAGGCCGACCCGGGCCTCGACGTGCTCGTGGTGGAGCGGGAGGTGGCCGGGTTCGGCGCGTCGGGCCGCGCCGGAGGCTGGTGCTCGGCGCGCTTCCCGCAGTCGGCCGAGGAGCTGGCCCGCCGGCACGGGCGCGAGGCGGCCCGCGCGATGCGCGCGGCGTTGCGCGACACCGTCGTGGAGGTCGGTGGGGTCGCTCGCGCCGAGGGCATCGACTGCGCGTTCGCCTTCGGCGGCACCGTGACGCTCGCCCGCACCCCCGCCCAGCTGGCCCGCGCGCGGGCGGCGGCGGAGCGGGCCGGGCCGTGGGGCGACGAGGAGCACGCGCTGGACGCCGCCGGCGTCGCGGACCACGTCCGCGCGTCCGGCGTGCTCGGTGGGTCGTGGACGCCGGACTGCGCCCGGGTGCAGCCGCTCGCGCTCACGCGCGCCCTGGCGCGCGTCGTGGAGGCACGGGGCGCCCGGATCGCCGAGCGGACCGGAGCGCTGCGCCTCTCGCCGCGCGCCGTGGTCACGGACCACGGGACGGCCCGGGCACGCTGGATCGTCCGGGCGACGGAGGCGTGGCCGGACGGGCCGCTGGGGCCGGGCCGGAGGACCGTCCGGGTGCCGGTGGCGATGGTCGCCACCGAGCCGCTGCCGGCCGACGTGTGGGCCCGGATCGGGCTGGCGCGCGCCGAGACGTTCACGGACGGCGCTCACCGGCCCGTCCACGGCGTGCGGACACCCGACGACCGATTGGCCCTCGGCGGCCGCGGCGCATGGTTCCGCGCGGGCTCGACGCCGCCGGCCGCGGGTGCCGCCGCCGACCACGAGCGACTGCGGCGCGCGCTCGTCGAGCTGTTCCCCGTGGTGGCGGACGCCGCGATCACGCACCGATGGGCGGGCACCCTCCGCGTGCCCCGCGACGGGCACCCGTCCGTCGGGCTGGACCCCGGCACCGGCATCGGCTGGGCCGGCGGCTACGGGGGCGACGGCGTCGCGGCCGCCAACCTCGCCGGGCGCACCCTCGCCGACCTGGTCACGGGCGCCGACTCGCCACTGGTCCACCTGCCGTGGGTCGGCCACCGCTCGCCCGAGTGGGCGCCCGGACCGATGCGGTGGGCCCAGACCGCCGCGGCGGCGGCGACGGCCGCGCTCGCCGACCGTCACGAGCGCCGGTCGGGCCGGTCCGCCCGGACCGCGACGCCCCCGGCGGAGGGCTGACCCCTCGCGCTGCGCCCGGCCGGGCGCGAGGATCGCCGCATGGGCGATGTCGCCGACTACGTCGCGAGCCTCGAGGGTCCCGAGCGGGCCGCGGTGGCGCGCGTGATCGACCGGGCCCGCCGCCTGGTGCCCGACGCCGACGAGGGGCTCAGCTACGGCCTGCCCGCGCTGCGGCACCGAGGGCGCCCGCTCGTCGCGGTCGTGGCCCGGCGCGAGCACATCGCGCTCTACCCGTTCAGCTCGGCGGTCATCGAGGCACTGTCGGGCGAGCTGACCGCGTTCGCCCCGTCGAAGGGCACGATCCGCTTCGGGCCGGACGCACCGCTGCCCGACGACCTCATCGACCGCATCGTCCTCGCGCGCCGCGACGAGATCGCGGTGAGCCTGGCGCGCGGCTGAACCCCGCCGGACGCGGCACGCGAGCCCCGTCCGGGTGGCGCCGGCCGCCGTGCGGGGCGACGGTGGCACCGTCGACCGCCGCTGGAGGGGACGCATGGGCCGCTTCGTGTACTGGATGAACGTGTCGCTGGACCTGAAGATCGAGGCCGCCGCGGGCGAGAACGGCGGCGGCAGCTGGCTGCGGATCGGCGTGGGGCTGCACCGCGAGTTCAACGCACGGGCGCGGGCCCTCTCGCTCGGGGTCGAGGGACGGGTGATCTACGAGGTCATGGAGCAGTACTGGCCGGCCGTGCGGCACGACGAGTCGGCCGACGAGGTGCTGCGCGAGTACGGCGCGATCTGGACCGACATGCCCAAGGTGCTCGTCTCCCGGACCCGGACCCATGCCGACCACAACACCCGCATCATCGGCGGCGACGACGCGATCGCCCAGCTCGCCGCGGTCCGGGCCTCGACCGACGGTGACATCGGTGTGGGCGGCGCCACCCTCGCCACCCAGCTGCTGGAGGCGCACCTGCTCGACGAGCTCCTGCTGTTCACGCATCCCGTGGTGCTCGGCGCCGGGCGGCCGCTCTTCGACCGGATCGGCGAGCCGCTGCAGCTGGACCTGCTGGAGCAGGCGACGTACGAGGGCGACGTGACGCTGCACCGCTACGCCGTCCGCGGCGCACGGCCCACCGGCTGACCCTCGCGCGCCGCGCTGCCGGCTACCGGCGGGCGAGGAGCTCGTCGGCCCGGGCGCGGGCCCACACCTCGGCCCCGAGCACGGCCTCGAGGTCGGTGCCGGACGGGACGTGCTCGTCGAGCACGCGCCCGACGGTCGCGACGATGTCGAGGAAGCCGATGCGGCCCGCGAGGAACGCGGCGACCGCCTGCTCGTTCGCCGCGTTGTAGACGGCCGGGTGGGTCGGCGAGGCCGTGAGGGCCGCGCGCGCCAGCCGGACCGCCGGGAACGCCTCCTCGTCGAGCGGCTGGAACGTCCACGCGGTGGGGGCCGACCAGTCGCACGCCGGCACCACCGGGTCGAGCCGGTCCGGCCACGCCAGGCCGAGCGCGATCGGCAGCCGCATGTCCGGCGGTGAGGCCTGGGCGATCGTCGACCCGTCGACGAACTCGACCATCGAGTGCACCACGGACTGCGGGTGGACCACCACCACGATGTCGTCCGCCGGCACGTCGAACAGCAGGTGGGCCTCGATGAGCTCGAGCCCCTTGTTGACCATCGTCGCCGAGTTGATGGTCACCACGGGCCCCATGGACCACGTCGGGTGCGCCAGCGCCTGCGCGGGGGTCGCCGCCTTGCGCTCGTCGAGCGTGCTCGCGCGGAACGGCCCCCCGGAGGCCGTCAGCACCAGCCGGCGCACCTCGGCGTGCGTGCCGGACCGCAGCGCCTGCGCGATGGCCGAGTGCTCGGAGTCGACCGGGACGATCTGGTCCGGCCGCCGCCGCGCTGCGCGCACCAGCTCACCGCCCACCACCAGGGACTCCTTGTTGGCCAGGGCCAGGCTGGACCCCGCGGCCAGCGCCGCCAGGGTGGGACGCAGCCCGACCGAGCCGGTGACCCCGTTGAGCACCACGTCAGCGCCGAGCCCGGCGAGCTCGGTGGCCGCCTCGGGGCCGGCCAGCACGCGCGCCGGCGAACCGGCGTCCGCGAGGCCCGCACGCACCCGCGCCGCGGCGCGCTCGTCGGCCACGGCCACGGACCCCACGCCGAACCGGAGCGCCTGCCGCACGACGAGGTCGGCGTTCCCGCCGCCGGCCGCCAGCCCCACCACGTCGAACCGCTCGGGGTGGCGCGCCACCACGTCGAGCGCCTGCGTGCCGATGGACCCGGTGGAGCCCAGGAGCACGAGCGACCGGCTCATCGCTGGCCCGCGCTCACTCGACGCCGAGCAGCACCTCGACGGCGCGCCCGAAGAACGCGTCGACCGACGCCTCGTCGTAGCCGTCCTTGCCGTTGCGGCGGCGGAACGTCGCCGTCCGCACCTCGCCCGCCGTCAGGGGCGCGCCGGTGTCGAAGTAGGCGACGAGCCGGTGGCAGAGCGCGTCCACGTCGGCCGGCTCGTAGCCCTGCGCCCGGCCCGACGGCGGCGCGAACCGGTCGCCGTCCGGGCGGCCCAGCCGGCCGTAGAGCGTGCGGGCCTGCTCACCGAGCTGCGCCAGCCACGCCTGCTGACCGCGCTGCGCGATGAAGTCGGCGCGGGAGCGGGCGACGAAGGCCGCCTCGAGCCGGTCGAGGGCCGCGTCGACCGCCGCGGTGACGTAGCCCCCCCGAACCATGTCGAAGGACACCCGGCGCACGTCCTTGCCGGTCAGGGCGCCGGCCGGGCCCGCCTCGTACATCTGCCGCGCGTGCGAGAAGAACTCGTCCACCTCGTCGGGGTCGTAGCCGTGGCGCATGCTCGACACGGTCCGGAACATCCCGTCGCTCACTGCGTCTCCTCCTCGACTGCACGTCGGCGCGCCGCCGCTCGCATCGCACGGACCTCGGACTCGTCGGCGGCCAGCTGCCCGCACGCGCCGTCGATCTCGCTCCCGCGCGTGTCGCGGACGGTCGTCGGGATGCCGTGCGAGCGCAAGCGTGCCACGAACTCGGCCTCGACCGCCGGATCGCTCGCCGTCCACCGTGACCCGGGGACGGGGTTCATGGGGATGGGGTTGCAGTGCACCCAGTGCTTGCCCCGGGCCAGCAGCTTCTCGGCGAGCAGGTCGGCCCGCCAGGCGTGGTCGTTGACGTCACGGATGAGGGCGTACTCGATGGACACGCGCCGGCCGGTCGCCTGGAAGTACCGGTGGGCCGCGTCGAGGGCCTCGTCCACGGACCACCGCGTGTTGATCGGCACCAGCTCGCTGCGCAGCTCGTCGTCCGGCGCGTGCAGCGACAGCGCGAAGGTCACCGGCAGGCCCTCGCCCGCCAGGCGGTCGATCGCCGGCACCAGGCCGGCCGACGAGACCGTGACGTTGCGCGCCGAGATGCCCAGGCCCTCTGGGGCGGGATCGACGATCCGGTGCACGGCGCCGAGCACGGCCTGGTAGTTCGCCAGCGGCTCCCCCATGCCCATGAACACGACGTTCGACAGGCGGGCCGGGCCGCCCGGCAGCTCGCCGTCGGCCAGCTGCCGCGCCGCGACCCGCACCTGCTCGACGATCTCGCCCGTGGAGAGGTTGCGCGTCAGGCCCATCTGACCGGTGGCGCAGAACGCGCACGCCAGCCCGCACCCCACCTGGCTCGAGACGCACAGCGTGGAACGGCCCGGGTAGCGCATGAGCACGGACTCGACGAGCGCGTGGTCGAACATGCGCCACAGCGTCTTCACGGTGGTGCCGCGGTCCGCGGTGAGCGTGCGCACCTCCTGCAGCAGCGGCGGGAAGAACGCGTCGGCGACGGCCCCGCGCGCCGCGGCGGGCACGTCGCTCATCGCAGCGGTGTCCGCCACCAGGTGCGTGTAGTAGTGCGTCGCCACCTGCGTGGCGCGGTACGACGGCAGGCCGAGCTCGGCGAACGCGGCGCCCCGCTCGTCCGGCGCCAGGTCCGCGAAGTGGCGCGGCGGCTTGCCCCGGGGACCGCGCGCGGGCGACGAGAGGTCCAGCCGGACGGGCCCGCTCACGAGGCCGGCACCAGGAGCGTCAGCACGAGCCAGACCGCGGGCGCCGTGAGCAGCAGCGAGTCGAGCCGGTCGAGCAGGCCCCCGTGACCCGGCAGCAGGTGGCCCATGTCCTTCAGGCCGAGGTCGCGCTTGAGCATCGACTCCGAGAGGTCGCCGAGCGTGGCCGTGGCCACCGTCGCCAGGCCCAGGATGACGCCCACGACGGGCTCGGCGTGGAACGCGACCTGCGCGCCGACGACGCCCACGACGCTGGCCAGCACCACCGATCCGGCGAGCCCCTCCCACGTCTTCTTGGGACTCACCGACGGTGCCATGGGGTGCCGGCCGAGCAGCACGCCGACGGCGTACCCGCCCGTGTCGCACGCCACGGCGAGCAGGACGAAGACGGAGACGCGGGCGGCACCGTCGGGCTCGGCCAGCAGCAGCAGGGCGAACCCCGCGAGGAAGGGCAGGTAGGCGGTGGCGAACGCCGCCGCGCCGGCGTCGCGCAGCGCGGGGCGCCCGGACCCGTCCAGCACGCGCCAGACGACCGTGCCCCCGACCGTCAGCAGGAACGCGACGACGAGCGCCTCGGCGCCCGTGGTGTACGCGGAGACGAGGATGCCGACGGTCCCCACGAGCAGCGGCACGAGCGGCAGGTGCAGGTGCGCGCGCGAGAACGCCCGCGCCAGCTCCCACATCGCGCCGCAGACCGCGAGGATCGCCAGACCGGCGAACACGTCCTTGCGGATGAACAGCGACGCCGCCACGGCCGCGAGCATGCCCAGGCCGACCGCGACCGCCACGGGCAGGTCACGGCCGGGGTTCGGGGTCCGTGCGGGGGCGAGCTGGGACATCAGACCTCGAGCAGCTCGTTCTCCTTGGCGGCCAGCAGGTGGTCGACGAGGTCCACGTGCTTCTTGGTCAGCGCGTCGAGCTCCTTCTCCGCGCGGACCACGTCGTCCTCGCCGGCGTCGCCGTCCTTGACGATCCGGTCCAGCTGCTCCTTCGCGTGGCGCCGCACGCCGCGCACGACGACGCGGGCGTCCTCCGCCTTCGCCTTCGCGAGCTTGACGTAGTCCTTGCGGCGCTCCTCGGTGAGCTGCGGCAGCACGATGCGGATGACGCCGCCGTCGTCGGTCGGGTTGACGCCGAGGTCCGAGTCGCGGATGGCCTTCTCGATGGCCCGCAGCGCCGACTTGTCGTACGGGCTGATGAGCACCGTGCGGGCCTCGGGGATGTTGAACGAGGCCAGCTGCTGCAGCGGTGTGGGGCTGCCGTAGTAGTCCACGTGCAGCTTGGAGAACATCGCGGCGTTCGCACGGCCCGTGCGGATCGTCGCGAACTCCTCCTTGGCGAACTCGATCGCCTTGTCCATCTTCTCCTCGGCCTCGAGGAGGGTGTCGTCGATCACGCCGAGCTCCTTCGTGCTGTGCGATCGGTGGGTTCCAGCGACGCTCCGGGCCGCCGGCTGCGCCGGGGTCAGCGCGCGGTGACCAGCGTCCCGATCCTCTCACCCTGCAGGGCCCGGGTGACGTTCCCGGGCTCCTCGAGGCCGAAGACCACCATGGTCACGTCGTTGTCGCGGCACATCGACAGCGCGGTCGCGTCCATCACCTCGAGGCCCTCGACGAGCGCCTTCGTGTAGGTGAGGTGCTCGAGCCGGACGGCGTCCGGGTGGCGCCGCGGGTCGGCGCTGTACACGCCGTCCACGCCGTTCTTGCCCATGAGCACCTCGTCGCAGTGCGTCTCGAGCGCGCGCTGCACGGAGACCGTGTCGGTCGAGAAGTACGGCATCCCGGCGCCCGCGCCGAAGATGACGACGCGGCCCTTCTCCAGGTGCCGGATCGCGCGCAGCGGGATGTACGGCTCGGCGACCTGCCCCATCGCGATCGCCGTCTGCACGCGGGTGTGCACGCCGGCCTGCTCCAGGAAGTCCTGCAGGGCCAGGCAGTTCATCACGGTGCCGAGCATGCCCATGTAGTCGGCGCGCGCCCGGTCCATGCCGTTGGTCGCGAGCTCGACGCCACGGAAGTAGTTGCCGCCGCCGACGACGATGGCGACCTGCACGCCGGCACGGACCGCCTGCGCGATCTCCTGCGCGATGCGCCGCACCACACCGATGTCGACGCCGACCGCGCCGCCCCCGAACGCCTCGCCGGAGAGCTTGAGGAGCACCCGCCGGGCGGGTGCCGAACCTGCCTGCGGGTCCTGGCTGTCGGCGGTCACGGGTCCTCCACGCTCGGGCGGTTAGGGGTGCAGCGCCGCGCGGTGACCCCGGGCTGTGGGGCCACCGCGCGGAGCCGGCTCAGGCGCCCACGCGGTAGCGGGCGAAGCCGGTGACGGAGCCGCCGACCTCGGCCAGCACCTGCTGCACCGACTTCTTGGGGTCCTTGGCGAACGCCTGGTCGAGCAGCACGTTCTCCTTGAAGTAGCCGACGAGCCGGCCCTCGACGATCTTCGCGAGCGCCGCCTCGGGCTTGCCCTCGTTGCGCGCGGTCTCCTCGGCGATGTGCCGCTCGCTCGCCACGACGTCGGCAGGGACCTCGTCGCGCGAGAGGTACGTCGGCGAGTACGCGGCGATGTGCGTCGCGATGTCGCGCGCGACCGACGCCCCGGCGGCGTCCGTCGCCACGAGCACACCCACCTGCGGGGGCAGGTCCTTGTTGACCTTGTGCAGGTAGACGTCGACGTGCTCGCCCGCCACGCGGGCCACGCGCCGCACGACGACCTTCTCGCCGAGGGTCGCCTGCACCTCGTCGACCGCCGCCTGCACGGTGATCCCGTCGGAGTCCGACGCCACGAGGGCGTCGGCGTCCGCGGCACCCGAGGCGACCGCCGCCGCGAGCACGCGGTCGGCCAGCGCCAGGAACGGGCCGCTCTTGGCGACGAAGTCGGTCTCCGAGTTGATCTCGACCAGCACGCCGACCTCGCCGTCGCCGGAGGCGAGCGGGACGACCGTCGCCGCCACGAGCCCGTCCGAGGCGGCGCGGCCCTCACGCTTGCCGATGCCCTTGAGGCCCTTGACGCGGATGATCTCCTCCGCCTTGGCGGAGTCGCCCTCCGCCTCCTCGAGCGCCTTCTTGACGTCGAGCATGCCGGCGCCCGTCTTCTCGCGCAGCGCCTTGAGGTCCGCCACCGAGTAGTTCGCCATCAGTCCAGTCCCATCCTGTCGTGCGGTCTGTGGGTGATCAGCGCGCGATCAGCGCTCGGCGCCGTCGGTCTCGTCGGCGATCGCCTCGGCGACCTCGTCGGCCACCGGCTCGACGACGGCCTCGACGGCCGGCTCCACGACGGCCTCCGGCTCCGGCTCGACGACGGCCTCCGCCGCCGGCTCGACGGCCTCGTCCGCCACCGGCGCTGCAGGCGCCTCGGCGACCGGCGCGGCCTGCGCCGCGACGTCGGCCTCGGCACCGGCGAGCAGCTCGCGCTCCCACTCGGCCAGGGGCTCCGCCTCGTCGGCGGTGGCACCCTCGGTCGCGGCGCTCGCGCCCGAGTGCCGCTTGAGCAGGCCGTCGGCCACCGCGTCGGCCACGACGCGGGTCAGCAGCTGAACGGCGCGGATCGCGTCGTCGTTGCCCGGGATCGGGTAGTCGACCTGGTCGGGGTCGCAGTTGGTGTCGAGGATCGCGACGACGGGGATGCCCAGCTTGCGCGCCTCGTCGACGGCGAGGTGCTCCTTGTTGGTGTCGACGATCCAGACCGCGGACGGCACCTTGGCCATGTCCCGGATGCCGCCGAGCGTGCGCGCGAGCTTGTCCTTCTCGCGGCGCAGCACGAGCAGCTCCTTCTTCGTCAGGCCCGAGGCCGCGACGTCGTCGAAGTCGATCTGCTCGAGCTCCTTGAGGCGCTGCAGCCGCTTGTGGACCGTCGAGAAGTTGGTGAGCATGCCGCCCAGCCAGCGCTGGTTGACGTAGGGCATGCCGACGCGTGCGGCCTGCTCGGCCACGGGCTCCTGCGCCTGCTTCTTGGTGCCGACGAACAGCACCGAGCCGCCGTGCGCGACCGTCTCCGAGACGAACTCGTACGCGCGGTCGATGTAGGTGAGCGACTGCTGCAGGTCGACGATGTAGATGCCGTTGCGCTCGGTGAAGATGAAGCGCTTCATCTTGGGGTTCCAGCGGCGGGTCTGGTGCCCGAAGTGGACACCGCTCTCCAGCAGCTGGCGCATGGTCACGACGGCCATGGCACGTCCTTCCGGCGCGGCCCCGGTGACGCCGGCGGCGCGCGCACTCGTGCGGGTCCCGTCCTGGACGGACCCCGCGGCTCGGTTGTCGGACCCGGCCGGACGGCCGGACCCCCTGGCGCCAGCCGGAGCCCGCGCCGGGTGAGACCCGGACCGCTGCGGACGACGGCCCCGTCCCCGGCCGCGCGGACGCGGGAGGAGGCGGGAGGTGACGCGCGAAGTCGACCGGCTCGCACCGGTCGCCCGCACACTGTACCGGATCGGGGCCCCGCCCCGGCGCCGCGGCGCGGCCCTCCCGCACACCGGAGAGGCCTCCGGCGCAGGCCCCGCGAGCCGCCCACAGCCCGCGCCTGCTGACCCACCATCCACGACGCACGCTCGCGCCCGTTCCCGCCGGACGCCGCCGCACCACCCTCGTGCCGTGCCCGCTCCGCGCCGTCCCGCTCCGTCACGCCGACCCCGGGCCTTCGGCCGCCCGTCCCCACCGGGGCGACCGGCGCTCTGCGGGTGGTTGGCGCTCGCGCTCGGGCTGCTCGTCGCCGCCGCCGGAGCGGTGCCAGCCGCGGGCTCGGCGCCCTCGGTGGTGCCCGACCGCGGCCCCGCCGCCCTCTCGGTGGGCGCCGGCGCCGCGGGCCCCTCCGCCGCGCCGGACGCGGGCTCGTTCGCCCCTCCCGCGTCCTTCGTGGTCCGCTACCGGACGCCGACGGCCGCCGCTGCGCGCCTGGTCCGCGGCTTCGCCGCACCGCCGGCCAGGTGGGCGGCCGGCCACCGCGGCGTCGATCTCGCCGCGGACGCGGGATCGGCCGTGCTCGCCCCTGCGGACGGGACCGTGGCGTTCGCGGGCGCCGTCGCGGGCCGCGGTGTCGTCACGGTGGCCCACGCCGACGGCCGCCGGAGCAGCCTCGAACCGGTGGATCCCACGGTGACCGTCGGGCAGCGGGTCGCGGCCGGCGAGGCCCTGGGGACCGTGTCCCAGGAGGGGTGGCACTGCACCGCGCCGTGCCTGCACTGGGGTGTGCGCGAAGGGCTGGACTACCTCGACCCGATCACGCTCCTGCCGGGCGGCGGACCCGTGGTGCTCCTACCCGACGACGCGTGAGTCGCACCGGTGGACGGTGGGGTCTCAGGCCCGCTCGGCCTCGACGAGTCGCGTGCGCAGCCGCTGCATCGCCGCGGTGTGCATCTGGGAGATCCGGGACTCCGTCACGCCGAGCGCCCGTCCGATCTGCGCCAGGGTCATGCCCTCGTAGTAGTAGAGGACGACGACCATGCGCTCGCGCTCGGACAGCTGCTCGATCGCGCGCGCCAGCAGGTACGTGGTCTCCTGCGCGTCGACCGAGCCCGCGGGGTCCACGACGCGGTCGTCGCCGAGCGTGTCGCCGAGGCTGATGGCGCCGGGCCGGTCGTCGCCGCCCAGCATCTCGTCGAGGGCGACGATGTTGACGGTCGACAGCTGGGAGAACGCCGTCCGGAGGTCGTCCATCGAGACCTCGAGCCGGTCGGCGACCTCGGTGTCGGTCGGCGTGCGGTGCAGCGTCGCCTCGAGCTCGCCGTACGCCCGGTCGATCGCCCGCGCCTTGGTGCGCACGGAGCGGGGCACCCAGTCCATGGCGCGCAGCTCGTCGATGATCGCGCCGCGGATGCGGCTCGACGCGTAGGACTCGAACCGGACCGCGCGGCCGGGCTCGTACTTCTCGATGGCGTCGATGAGCCCGAACATGCCGCACGACACGAGATCGGCGTGCTCGACCATGCTCGGCAGGCGCAGGCCGACGCGCCCGGCCACGGCCGAGACGAGCGGCGCGTAGTGCATGATCAGCCACTCGCGCGCGGCCGGCGCGCCCGTCGACTTCAGCTCCACCCAGTACGCGTCGACGACGTCGTCGCCGGCGAGCGCCGGCGGCACGTGGTCGGGGCTCTCCTGGTAGCGCCGGGGCTGCGGGATGACGCCACGCGGCGCGGTCGGCGCAGTGCGCCCCGTCGGCACGTGCACGGGCGGGACGACGGTGTCGGCGTCGGTGCTCATCGGGTACTCCGTTCGGGCGCTCATGCGCGTGGGTGGGCAAGCCGGTAGGACGAGCGCAGCCGCTCGGCCGAGACGTGGGTGTACCGCTGGGTGGTGCCCAGGCTGGCGTGCCCGAGGAGCTCCTGGACGCTGCGCAGGTCCGAGCCCCGCTCGAGCAGGTGGGTCGCGGCGGTGTGCCGCAGCGCGTGGGGCGCCACGTCGTCGACGCCGGCGCGCCGCGCCATCGCGTGGACGGCGTCGCGCATGCGGCGCTGGTCGACCCGCCCGCCGCGCGCTCCGAGGAACAGCGCGTCGCCCGAGCCGGGACCGGCCAGGCGCGGCCGGGCCTGCGTCAGCCAGGTCGCCAGCGCCTCGGCCGCGGGCCTGCCGAACGGGACCACCCGCTCCTTGTCGCCCTTGCCCACCACGCGCATCGACCGTGTGACGAGGTCCACGTCCGCGACGTCGGCGCCGCACAGCTCGCCCACGCGCACGCCGGAGGCGTAGAGCAGCTCGGCCGCGGCCCAGTCCCGCACCGCCACCGGGTCGCGCTCCTCCGCGGCCTGGGCGGCGGTGTCGAGCAGCTGCGCGACGTCGTCCTGGCGGAGCACGGACGGCAGGTGGGTCGCGGCCTTGGCGGTCGCCAGCCGGAGCGTCGGGTCGTCCGCCAGCAGGCCGGTGTGGACTGCCCAGGCGAAGAACGTCCGCGCCGCCGCGGCGCGTCGCGCCATGGTCGCCCGGGCGAGCCGACGCGAGGCCATCGACGCGAGCCAGGCGCGCAGGATGCCGAGGTCCACCGCGGCGAGCTCCGTGCGCCCGTGCCGCGCCGCGAAGGCCAGCAGGCCGTCGATGTCACCCAGATAGGCGCGGACCGTGTGGGGCGACAGCCCGCGCTGCGAGCGGAGGTGCGCGGCGAAGTCGACGTGCACAACACTCGCCGGAACGGCACGCAGAACGGGACGCCGTGGCGTCCCGTCCATCGTCTCGTTCACCCGCACAGCCCAACCGTGACCGGTGCAGACCCGCAGATCAAGGGGTCTAGGGCAACAAAAAGGCCACGGCGTGGGCGAATGCGCCGGTAATGTCCGATTTTCGGGCCGGAATGCGGTGACCCCGGCCGTTTTTCACCCGCCTGGAGTATTCAGCAGCGGACGTGCTCCACGATGGAGGCAGACCGCCACGGCGTGTCGCCGTCGCCCGATCGGCTGGATCCGGACGGTCCCCGGGTGGCGCCGTCACCCGGTTGGCGGCGGCGGACGAGTCCGCGCTGGTCGGCGCCCCGTCACCCGGTTGGCGGCGCCGGCGGGCGTCGCGGGCGCGGGGCCCGACCGGCCCACGTCGTCCGACGGGCGCGTGACGGGCGGCCCGCACGCCTCACCCCGGCGCTGCGCGGCCCCGGACGGCCCGCCACCCGTCGCGCGCACGGACCGCCAGGCCCGCCATCTCGAGGAGCCCGAGGGCGCTGCGCACCTGGGCGGCCTCGAGTCCGGCGCGCCCCGCGACGACGTCCTCCGCCGTCCCGAGGCGCGGGCTCAGGGCGTCGTGCACCCGCAGGCACGTCGAGTCGAGCCACTCGTCGTCGGCCTGCGACACGAGCCCCTCACCCACCGTCGGCCCGGCGCGATCCCCGGCGGGCACCAGCTCGACCACCTCGTCGACGTCCGTGACGCACACGGCGGCGCCCTCGCGCAGCAGTCGGTGGCAGCCCGCCGACGCCACCGACGTGACCGGACCCGGCACCGCGCCGACCGGCCGCAGGAGATCGGCCGCGTGGTGGGCGGTCGACAGCGCGCCGGACCGCCATGCGGCCTCCACGACCACCGTCGCACGGGTCATCGCCGCGATGAGCCGGTTGCGCTGCAGGAAGCGCGACTTGGTGGGCAACGCCCCTGGTGGCAGCTCCGCGACGAGGGCGCCGCCGACCCCCACCACCTCCTCGAAGAGCCGCACGTTGCCCGCGGGGTAGCCCCGGTCCACACCGCCCGCCAGCACCACCACCGTGGGGCCACCGCTCGCCACCGCGCCGCGGTGCGCCGCGGCGTCGATGCCGTAGGCGCCACCGGACACCACCGTCACCCCGCGTGTCACCAGCCCGCTGGCCAGGTCGAACGCCACCCGCTCGCCGTACGCGGTGCTCGCACGCGAGCCGACGACCGCCACGGCCGCGCCCCCGGCAGGCATCCGGCCACGGGCCCACAGCGCGAACGGGGCGGCGTCCCCCAGGTCGACCAGACCCGCCGGCCAGGCGTCGTCGCCCGGCACGACGAGCGTGCCGCCGGCTCGCCGCAGGCCCTCGACCAGGGCGGCCGATCCCGGCTCCGCCTCCCCCGCGCGTGCCGCCCACCGGCGGGCCGCCCCGACCAGTCGCATCCGGGCCGGTCCCGAGAGGCCGGGCAACGCTGTCCAGTCGGGTGCTCCGCGCGCGGCGCTCGTCACCCAGCCCAGTGCCGTCACGGCCCCCAGCGTCCGGACGAGCGCGCCGGCGGCCAGGTCGCCCGGCTCGGCCATCGCCGACCACACCGCCCGAGCGCCGCGCTCGTCGTCGCCCGTCACAGGACCTGGCCCCTCGTCCGCAGTGCGAGGGCGGCGCCGACGTCCGCGGCCGTCGGCGCCTCGCCGCCACGCAGGTCGGCGAGCGTCCACGCGACCCGGAGCACGCGGTCCACGCCGCGCAGCGAGAGCACGCCTCGGTCCACGCAGTGGTCGAGCTCACGCACCAGCCGGCGGTCGGGGCCGAGCCGATCGCGCAGCCACCCGCCCGGCACCTGCGCGTTGGTGGTCCACCCGGTGCCCGCGAGCCGGTGGGCCGCGGCGGCACGGGCCTCGCGCACCCGGGCGGCGACCGTGGCCGTCGACTCCCCCGGCCGGTCCGTGGATCGCGCCGGGTCCACGTCGACCTGCAGGTCCACGCGGTCGAGCAGGGGACCCGACAGCTTGCCGAAGTAGCGGCGGCGCTGGTGGGCCGTGCACGTGCAGGCCAGGCCCTTCCCGACGGAGTTGCCGCACGGGCACGGGTTGGCCGCGAGCACCAGCTGGAACCGCGCCGGGTAGCGCGCCGCGCCGGCCGACCGGTGGAGCACCACCTCCCCGTGCTCGAGCGGCTGCCGCAGCGTCTGGAGCACGGCCACGCCGAACTCCGGGGCCTCGTCGAGGAACAGCACCCCGCGGTGCGCCCGCGACGCGGCACCGGGCCGAGGGACACCCGAGCCCCCACCCACCACCGCGGCGGGCGTCGCCGTGTGGTGCGGGTTCTCGAACGGCGGGCGCCGGATGAGCCCGCCGGCCGGGTCGAACACGCCCGCGAGCGAGTGCACGGCGGTGACCTCGACCGCGCCTGCCTCGTCGAGGTCCGGCAGCAGGCCGGGCAGCCGCGCCGCGAGCATGGTCTTGCCGACCCCGGGCGGCCCGACCATGAGCAGGTGGTGGCCGCCGGCGGCCGCCACCTCGAGGCACCCGCGCGCGGCGTCCTGCCCGATGACGTCGGCGAGGTCGGGGACCTCGGCGACGGCCCGCGGCGGCACCAGTGCCGGCACCGGGTCGGCGTCGGGCACGTCGACCTCGGCTCCGTAGTGCGCCGCGACCTCGGCCAGGCAGTGCGCGCCGACGACGTCGGCCCCCGGCACCAGGCGGGCCTCCGCGAGGTTGCCGGCGGGCACCACGACGCGCGGCACCCCGGCGGCGACCGCGGCGGCGACAGCGGGCAGCACACCGCGGACCGGCCGCAGCCGCCCGTCCAGCCCGAGCTCGCCCACGTGGACCGTGGCGGCTGCGGCGCGCGGGTCGACGAGGCCGGCGCCGGCCAGCACCGCCACGGCGATCGCGACGTCGAAGGCGGAGCCGGCCTTCGGCAGCGCGGCGGGCGACAGGTTGACGGTGATGCGCCGGTTGGGCCAGGCCAGGCCGCTCGAGGTGACGGCGGCGCGCACGCGGTCCCGCGCCTCGGCCAGCGCGGTGTCGGGCAGGCCGACGAGCGTGAACGCGGGCAGCGACGGCGCGAGGTGCGCCTCGACGTCGACGACGAAGCCCGAGAGCCCGACGAGGCAGACCGAGCGGGTGCGGCCCAGCAGCACGTCACACCACCCCGGTGAGGTGGTCGACGAGGGGGGCGCCCCGGGACGGCAGCACCACCGCGACGACGTCGATCCGCACGGAGGCGGGGTGCACGTCGTGCGCGGCGAGCCACTGCGCGGTCAGCCGCCGCAGTCGGGACAGCTTGTCCGGCGTCACCGCGAGCGACGGGTGGCCGAACCGGTCCGACCGGCGCGTCTTGACCTCGACCACGACGAGCTCGGCACCGTCGAGCGCGACGAGGTCGAGCTCGCCGTCCGGGCACCGCCAGTTCCGGTCGAGCACCGACCAGCCGAGGCCGACCGCGTGCCGCGCCGCGACGTCCTCCCCGTACCGACCCACCGCGTCCTTCGCGAGCACCGCGACCACCTCCGGCGCCGAGGCTCCCGCGATCCCGCCGCACGCGGACCGTGCCGGAGGGCCGTCACGTGGCTGCGGTCGCGCCGCCGCGGGCTGTGGTCGGCTCGCTCTGACGGCGGCACCGCGGTCGCTCGCCGCACCCGTCGTGCCGCCCGGGGTGGCCGGACCTCGGTGCTACCGCGAGAAGCCGGCGGTGCCCCCGAGGTCGAGCTCGGCCTTGGCGAGCTCCTCGACGTTGACGTCCTTGAAGGTCACCACGCGGACCGTCTTGACGAACCGCGCGGACCGGTAGACGTCCCACACCCAGGCGTCCGCGAGCGTGACCTCGAAGTAGACCTCGCCCGCGGCCGAGCGCACCTGCAGGTCCACCTGGTTGGCCAGGTAGAAGCGGCGCTCGGTCTCCACCACGTAGGAGAACAGCCCGACGACGTCCCGGTACTCGCGGTACAGGGCCAGCTCGGCGTCGGTCTCGTAGTTCTCCAGGTCCTCGGCGCTCACGCCCCCATCATCCCCCCAACGAGGTCGGCGCCCGCGACGTCCTCCTCCGAGACGGGCAGCGGCCCGGGCGCCTCGCCCGGGACCGGCAGGCGCCACGACCGCCGGTGCAGCACGCAGGCTCCCACGTCACGCAGCGCGGCGAGGTGCTCGGGTGAGGCGTAGCCCTTGTTCTCCTCCCAGCGGTAGGCCGGGTGCGCCGGCGCGAGCGCCACCATGAGGGCGTCCCGCTCGCACTTGGCCAGCACGCTCGCCGCCGCCACGCTGGCGCACGAGCGGTCCGCCTTGACCCGCAGGTGCACGCGGGGCCGGACCTCGCCCGCGTCGTCGTCGAAGAGCGTGGCCGCGCCCGTGAGCCAGTCGTGGTTGCCGTCGAGCAGCACGGTGTCGACCGGGCCGACGACCAGCGAGACCTGCGCGAGCGCGCGCCGCCCGGCCAGGCGCAGCGCGGCCATGATGCCGACCGCGTCGATCTCGTCGGCCGAGGCGTGCCCCACCGCCCGCGCCAGCCCCCAGCGCGCGAGGGCCGGCAGGAGCGCCTCGCGGGCCGCCGGGGTGAGGAGCTTGGAGTCCGCCACGCCGTGCGGGGCCGAGCGCGTGCGGGCGTCGACGACGACGACCCCGACGCTCACCGGCCCGGCGAGCGAGCCGCGGCCGACCTCGTCCATGCCGGCGACGAGCCGGGCGCCGTCGCGCAGCAGCTGCCGCTCGTGGCGCAGGTGGGGCACGGCCTGCGGGCTCATGACGGGTTGGGCACGTGCGCGAACGTCGCGCCCGGGTTGTGCAGCACGGTCCAGCGGTCGGCGGGCCACACGATGACGAAGGCGGTGCCGACGACGTTCGCCTCCGGGATCGACCCTCCGCCGGGGTTGCCCTGGTGGTAGCGCGAGTCCTCCGAGTGGTCCCGGTTGTCGCCCATGACCCACAGCGACCCGGCCGGCACCGTGGTGTCGAACGCCATCCCGCACGGTTGGGAGCCGGGCGCCAGGTACGGCTCGTCGAGCGCCACGCCGTTGACCGTGACGTGCGCGGTCGGGCCGGTGCACACGATGTGGTCGCCGGGCAGGCCGATGATCCGCTTGACCAGGTGCTGGCCCGCGTCCACGGGACGCAGTCCGACGAACGTCAGCACGTCGTTGAGCACGCGCTGGGGGCCGCTCACCGGGATCACGGGCTGGTCGGCCAGCCAGCCTCCCGGGTCCTTGAAGACGACGATGTCACCGCGGTGCAGCGAGAAGGGCCCGGGGGCGAGCTTGCTGACGAGGATCCGGTCGTCCTGGATGAGCGTGTCGTTCATGGACGGCGACGGGATCCAGAAGGCCTGGACCAGGAACGTCTTGACGAGCAGCGACAGGATGAGCGCACTGACCAGCACGATCGCGGTCTCGCGCAACCACGACAGCGGTCCGGTGCGCGCGGGCTGCGGCCGATGCCCCGCGGCGCCACGGTCGCGGCGGGTGGGGGGCGCGGACGGGCCGGCACCGTCGTGCACCGGGAGAGCCTGGGCGTGCGGATCGCCGGCGGCGTCCGCCGCCTCGGCTCCGGACACCCGCGGCGCCCACACCGGGCGCCCGCCCGCCTGCCCGTCCGGGTTCCACTCGCTCACCCGCACAGCCTCGCACGCCGCATGGCCCGTCGACGCACCGCGACGCCGGGCGAGACGCACGCGCACGACCACCGGACGGCGAAGGGCGGCCCCCCGCACGGGGAGGCCGCCCTTCGGACGAACGTGCTCAGGCCTGCGGGGCCGTCTCGCGACGCTCGCGGATCTTGGCCTTCTTGCCGCGCAGGTTGCGCAGGTAGTAGAGCTTCGCGCGCCGCACGTCGCCGCGGGTGACCACCTCGACGGAGTCGACCGTGGGAGTGTGCACCGGGAAGGTGCGCTCCACGCCGACGCCGAAGCTGATCTTGCGGACCGTGAACGTCTCGCGGATGCCGCTGCCCTGGCGCGCGATGACGACGCCCTGGAACGCCTGGATGCGGGAGCGGTTGCCCTCGACGACCTTGACGTTCACCTTGACGGTGTCGCCGGGCCGGAAGTCGGGGACGTCGTCGCGCAGCGAGGCCGCGTCGACGGAGTCGAGGGTGTGCATGGTGGTGTCGCTCTCTCGCCCTGCCGCGGGTCAGGGACGTCGTCGCGCCGCCCTCGCCGCTCGTCGTGCATCGGTGAGCGGGGCGGGAGGCCCTGGTGGACGGTCGGTCCGGTGCGGTCCGAGGGACCCGAGGCGCGGTCGGTCCCCTCCTGCGGCAGGGGACGTGCGCACACCAGCGGACAAGTGTGCCACACGGCCGGGCACCCCTCCCACCTGGGCCCCCTCACCGCTTCGGGCGGGCGAGTCAGGCGGGGCGGACGAGCTCCAGGTGGTTGGCGACGACCACCCAGCCGAGCGCGCCGAGCGTGCGCCGGTCGTGCACGTCCAGCGCCGTGACGTCCAGGCGGGCCAGCAGGTCCGGCCGACGCTCCGCCGTCCGCTCCAGCGCCTGGTCGCGCCGCCAGCGCTCCACCTTGCCGTGGTGGCCCGACGTCAGCACCTCGGGCACGCCCAGCCCCTCCCAGGTGGCGGGCTTGGTGTAGACGGGGTACTCGAGCAGGCCGTCGGCGCCGTGCGACTCCTCGACCAGCGACTCCGGGTTGCCCAGGACGCCGGGCAGCAGCCGCGCCACGGCCTCGACCACGACGAGCGCGGCGACCTCTCCCCCGTTGAGCACGTAGTCGCCCAGCGACAGCTCGGTCACGGGGACCCGGGCGCGGTACCGCTCGACGACGCGGGCGTCGATGCCCTCGTAGCGGCCGCACGCCACGACCAGGTGCTCCTCGGCCGCCCACGCCTCGGCGTGGCGCTGGGTGAACGGCTCGCCCGAGGGCGTCGGCACCACCAGGCGCGCCGGCCCGTCGACGAGCAGCTCGTCCAGGGCGCGGCCCCAGACGTCCGGCCGCATCACCATGCCGGCGCCGCCGCCGAAGGGCGTGTCGTCGACCGTGCGGTGCCGGTCGGTGGTCCAGTCCCGCAGGTCGTGCACGCGCACGTCCAGCAGGCCGGTCTCGCGGGCCTTGCCGACGAGCGACAGCCCGAGCGGCGTCAGGTACTCGGGGAAGATGGTGACGACGTCGACGCGCACGTCAGCCCCGCGTCTCGTCGTCCGACACGACCAGGCGCGCCGCGTCCGACGCGAGCAGGCCGCCCGGCGGGTCCAGCACCACGCGACCGCCCGGGACGTCCACCACGGGCACGATCGCCCGGACGAACGGCACGAGGGTGCGCGCACCGTCCGGCTCCCGCAGCACGAGCAGGTCGTGCGCGGGTGCGTGCTCCAGGCCGACGACCTCGCCGAGGACGGTGCCGTCCGTGCCCTCGGCCCGCAGGCCGACGAGCTCGTGGGGGTACCACGCGTCGTCGTCGTCCTCGCCGTCGTCCGCCTCGTCGTCGGAGTCGACGACGAGCGCGACGCCGGTCAGCGCCTCGGCGGTCGTGCGGTCGGCGACGCCCTCGAACGTGACGAACCAGCGCCCCTGCTGCACGCGGGAGCGCTGGATCGTCAGGGGTCCGGCGGAGGCCGGCTCGGTCGCGAGCACGGTGCCGGCGGCCAGCCGCTCGTCCGGCGCGTCGGTGCGGACGTCGAGCGCGACCTCGCCGCGCAGGCCGTGCGCACGGCCGACGCGGGCGACGGTCAGCAGCACCGGACCGACCCGGTCAGCGGCGGTCGACGTCGACGACGTCGACCCGCACGGTCCCCTCGGAGGACAGGGCGTTGACGACCGTGCGCAGCGCCCGCGCGGTGCGGCCGCCGCGGCCGATCACGCGGCCGAGGTCGTCGGGGTGCACCCGGACCTCGAGCAGCTCGCCGCGGCGCAGCGTGGCCGCGCGGACCTGCACGTCGTCCGGGTGGTCGACGATGCCACGCACGAGGTGCTCGAGCGCGTCGGCCAGCACGTCAGGCCTGCTCGTCCTCGGCGGGCGCCTCGTCGGCGGCCGGCTCCTCGGCAGCCGCGACCGGCTCCTCGGCCTTCTTCGCCGACACGGTCGCCTTGACCTTCTCGGCGTCGGCGGCGGCGGCCTCGACGGCGGCCTTCGGGTCGACCTTGCCGGCCTTGACCTTGAGCGTGCCCTCGGCGCCCGGCAGGCCCTTGAACTTCTGCCAGTCACCGGTGACCTTGAGCAGCGCGAGGACCTGGTCGGTCGGCTGCGCGCCGACGCCGAGCCAGTACTGCGCGCGCTCCGAGCTGACCTCGATGAGCGAGGGCTCCTCGGTGGGGTGGTACTTGCCGATCTCCTCGATCACCTTGCCGTCGCGGCGGGAGCGCGAGTCGGCGACGACGATGCGGTAGTACGGCGCGCGGATCTTGCCCAGGCGCTTGAGGCGGATCTTGGTGGCCACGAGCGGGTGTTCTCCTGATGTCTGTGGGTGGTCTCGCCGTCGGGCCCGTGGGGATGGGCGCCGGTCCGACCGGGGACGCGGCTGGGCGCAGGTAGAGGGGCTGCGCCCGCCGAGTACAGCGGACCATTGTGCCAGACGTCGCTACGGCTACGCGACGCGCGTCCCGCGGAGCACCACGGCCGTGGGCGCGGCCAGGACCCCGATGTCGCGCCGCGGGTCCGACGGGTAGACGACCAGGTCGGCGGGCGCACCCTCCGACAGGGCCGGGACGCCGAGCCAGGCGCGCGTGCGCCAGGTCGCCGCCGCCACCACGTCCGCGGCCGGGACGCCCGCGGCGACGAGGGCCGCGGCCTCGTCGGGCAGCCGCCCGTGCGTGATGGTGCCGCCGGCGTCGGTGCCGACGAGGATCGGCACGCCCGCGTCCACCAGGTCGCGCACGTGCTCCGCGCGGCGGGCGTGCATCGCCCGCATGCGGGCCGCGTAGACGGGGTACCGGGTGGCGGCGGCCGCGATCTCGTCGAAGCGGTCCACCTGGAGCATCGTCGCGGTCACCGGGATGCCGGCGGCGGCGATGCGCTCGATCTGGCGGGCGTCCGCCCCGGTCGCGTGCTCGAGGCAGTCGACGCCCGCGTCGAGCAGCGCGTCCAGCGTCTCGGTGGCGAACGTGTGGACGGTGACCCGGGCCCCCGCGGCGTGCGCCGCGGCGACCGCCTCCACCACGAGGGCGTCCGACCACAGGGGGCGCAGGTCGCCGGCCTGGCCCAGGTCGCGGTCGATCCAGTCGCCGACGATCTTGACCCAGCCGTCGCCACGGGCCGCCTCCTCGCGCACCGCGCCAGGCAGCTCGTCGGGCGAGCCGAGCTCGCGCCCGTAGTACCGCAGGTAGCGCTTCGGCAGCGAGAGGTGGTGCCCGGCGCGCAGGATCCGCGGCAGGTCGGGCCGGTCGTCGATCCAGCGCGTGTCCGAGGGCGAGCCGGCGTCGCGGATGAGCAGCACGCCCGCGTCACGGTCGGCGAGCGCCTGCCGCTCCGCCGTCGCCGCGTCGACGGCGCCCACGGCCGCGAGGCCGACGTGGCAGTGCACGTCGACCAGCCCCGGCAGCACCCAGCCGTCGAGCACACCGTCCACGGCCTCGTGGGGGCGCTCGAACGTGATCCGGTCGCCCACCACCCACGCCTGCCCGGCGGTGCGCTCGTCGTCGAGCAGCACCGGGCCGCGCAGGTGCAGCGCCATCGGTCAGCGGCCGCCGAAGAGGTTGCGCAGCGATGCCGGGTCGAGCTCGGCGGGCTCGGGCGGTGACGCCTGGCCGCCGAGGCCGAAGGCCGACCCCGGCGCCGCGGGCGCCGCCGGGCCGGCGACGCGCCGCTCGCTCGCCTGCTGCTCCTGCAGCGCACGCTTGGCGGGGTTGCCCGACCGGCCCTTGACCTTCTTCGCTGGCGGCGCCTGGCGGCCCCGCGACTTCTTGCCGCCACCCGGCAGGTTGCCCAGGCCCGGCATGCCGCCGCCGTTCTTGGCCATCTGGCGCATCATCTTCTGCGCCTGGTCGAACCGGTCGAGCAGCTGGTTGACGTCGGAGGGCTGGGTCCCCGAGCCGCGGGCGATGCGGGCGCGGCGCGAGCCGTTGATGAGCTTGGGGGTGGTCCGCTCGGCGGGCGTCATCGACTGGATGATCGCCTGGACGCGGTCCACCTCGCGCTCGTCGAACGAGTCCAGCGCCTCGCGCATCTGGCCCATGCCGGGCAGCATCCCGAGCATCTTCTTCAGCGGGCCCGCGTTGCGCAGCTGCTGCATCTGCATGAGGAAGTCGTCGAGCGTGAAGTCCTCGCCGGCGGCGAGCTTGCTGGCCATGCGCTCGGTCTGCTCGGCGTCGAACGCCTTCTGCGCCTGCTCGATGAGCGTGAGCACGTCGCCCATGTCGAGGATGCGCGAGGCCATCCGGTCCGGGTGGAACACCTCGAAGTCGTCGAGCCGCTCCCCCGTCGAGGCGAAGAGGATGGGCCGGCCCGTGACCGTGGCCACCGAGAGCGCCGCACCGCCGCGCGCGTCGCCGTCGAGCTTGGACAGCACGACGCCGGTGAACCCGACGCCCTCGGCGAACGCCTGCGCCGTGACCACGGCGTCCTGGCCGATCATGGCGTCGACGACGAAGAGGATCTCGTCGGGCTGCACGGCGTCCCGGATGTCCGCCGCCTGCCGCATCATCGCCTCGTCGACGCCCAGCCGGCCGGCGGTGTCGACGATGACCACGTCGTGCTGCTTGTCGGCGGCGAACGCGACGCCGTCGCGCGACACCGCGACCGGGTCCGCGCCCAGCGGCAGCGTGTCCAGGTCGTCGCCCGCCTGGTTGCCCGGGTGCGGCGCGAACACCGGCACGCCGGCGCGCTCGCCCACCACCTGGAGCTGCGTCACCGCGTTGGGACGCTGCAGGTCGGCGGCGACGAGCAGCGGCGTGTGTCCCTGCTCGCGCAGGTGGACCGCGAGCTTGCCGGCGAGCGTCGTCTTGCCCGCGCCCTGCAGGCCCGCGAGCAGGATGACCGTCGGCGGCCGCTTGGCGAGCGTCAGCGTGCGCGTCGCGCCGCCGAGGATCTCGACGAGCTCGTCGTGCACGATCTTGACGACCTGCTGCGCCGGGTTGAGCGCCCCGGACACCTCGGCGCCGAGCGCGCGCTCGCGCACGGCCGCGGTGAACTGGCGGACCACGGGCACGGCGACGTCGGCATCGAGCAGCGCCCGGCGGATCTCGCGGACGGTCGCGTCGACGTCCGCCTCCGACAGGCGTCCCCGGGTGCGCAGGTTGCGGAAGGTGGACGTCAGTCGGTCGGAGAGGTTGGTGAACACGGCGCCTCACTCAGTCGGACGGACGCCCCAGGGTACCCGCCAGCCGGGCGGTGGCCCGGGCGACGAGCTCGTCGACGAGGGCCGCGCGCCAGGCGGTCCACGCCGCCGGGCCGGCGGCGGAGGCGTCCGCCTCGACGAGCGCGCGCAGCAGCACCAGCAGGTCCTGGCGGTGGTCCACCGCGTCGAGCAGGCGGTCGACCGTCGCGGGGTCGGCCGGATCGGCCTGCGTCGCCAGGTCGGGCAGCAGCAGGTGCTCGCGCACGAGCCGCGCGACGTCGTCGGCCACGGCCTCGCCGAACCCCATCCGCACGACGATCGGCCCGGCCAGGCGCCCGCCCACGGCGGCGTGGTCGGCGGCACCCGCCCGCTTGCCGATGTCGTGCAGCAGCGCCGCGAGCAGCAGCGTCTCCGCGCCCTCGCCGCGCGCGTCCTTGCCCACCCGGGCGACGGTCTCGACGAGGTGGCGGTCCACCGTGTGGCGGTGGATGGGTGAGCGCTGCGGCCGGTTGCGCACGCCCGCCCACTCCGGGATCCACGTGGTGACCACGCCCGCCAGGTCCAGCGCCTCCCACACCGGCACCTGCGCGGGCCCGCTCGCCAGCAGCGCGACCATCTGGGCCCGGGCCGCGCGCGGCCAGGGCACGGGCAGCGGCGGCGTCGCCTCGAGGCTCGCGACCGTCACCGGCGACAGCGCCAGCCCCGTGCGCGCCGCCGTCGCCGCCGCCCGCAGCGACAGCACGGGGTCGTCGGCCGGGTGCGCGTCCGCGGCGAGGACCAGCTCGCCGTCGTGCTCGACGAGGCCCTCGGCGATGGTGCGCAGCCGCGGCGGCTGACGCCGCCCGCGCACGAGGAACGGCGGGGCCGGCCGCTGCAGCGCCTGCCGCGCGTTCCGGGCCGTGGTGTCCACGGCGTACGAGATCACGCGGCCGGCCTCGGCGATCGACGCGAGCAGGTCGTCGCGGTCGTCGAACCCCACGCGCGCGGCGACCTCGTCCTGGTCGGCGAGCAGCAGCCGGTTCGTGTGGCGGCCGGTGGCGAGCTGCACCGCGTCCCGCACGTCGAGCAGGTGGTGGTAGGCGGTGTCGACCGCACCGTGCGGCCGGTCGGTGAGCCACGTCGCGGCGAGGGCCGAGAGCACCACCGCGTCCCGGATGCCGCCGCGGGCCTCCTTGAGGTCGGGCTCCAGCAGGTACGCCAGCTCGCCGAACCGCTCCGCGCGCGTCCTGGTCGACGCCAGGAGCTCGGGCAGCCGGCGCCGCGCCGCGGCGCGCCAGTCCTCCAGGAGCGCCGACATCGCCCGTGCGACCACCACCGGGTCGCCCGCGACGTGCCGCAGCTCCAGCAGCCCCACCGCCGCCGGCAGGTCCTTGCTCGCCACCTGCCGGCACTGCGCGAGCGAGCGCACCGAGTGGTCGAGGTCCAGCCCGGCGTCCCAGATGGGGTACCAGAGCCGCTCCGCGAGCCGCTGGAGCTCCTCGGGCGGGCGGCCCCGACCCTCGTGCACCAGCAGCAGGTCGAGGTCGCTCACGGGCGAGGCGTCGCCCCGGCCGATGCTGCCCACCGCGCCCAGCGCGATGCCCGTGGTGTCCAGGTCCGCCGTCGCGGCGTCCCACAGCTCGCCCAGGCGCCGCACGACGAGCGCGGCGACCGCGTCCCGCCGCGCGACGCCGTCGGAGCCGGGACCCGCGAGCGAGCCGGCGAGCTCCAGCCGCTCACGCCGCAGGTCCCGCACCCCCTCGGAGGGGTGCGGGACCTGCGGGCCGGGCCGGGCCGAGGAGGTCGGCCGATCGGTCATGCGCTCACAGCGCCGTGTCGCCGTGCTCGCCGGTGCGGACGCGGGCGACGTCGTCGACCGGCGTCACCCACACCTTGCCGTCGCCGATCTTGCCGGTCTGCGCCGCCTGGACGATGACGTCCACCACGGTCGGGGCGTCCTCGTCGGTGACGAGCACGTCCACCTTGACCTTGGGCACCAGGTCCACGGTGTACTCGGCGCCGCGGTAGACCTCCGTGTGGCCGCGCTGGCGGCCGTAGCCGCTCGCCTCGCTCACCGTCAGGCCGTGCACTCCGGCGCCCTCGAGGGCCGACTTCACGTCGTCCAGCCGATGCGGCTGGATGATCGCCGTCACGAGCTTCGTCATCACTCCACCTCCGACGAGATGCGGGCACCGATCGTGTCGTACGCGGACTCGCCGTGCACGGCGAGGTCGATCCCGCCGACCTCGACCTCCTGCGAGAACCGGATGCCGCGGACGGCCTTGATGATGCTGGCGATCACCCACGTGAGGACGAACGAGAAGACCAGCGCGAACAGGGCCGCGACGATCTGGGTGAGCAGCTGGGTCGCGCCACCGCCGTAGAGCAGGCCGTTCTTGGCCCCCGTGGGGTACCAGGCACCCTGGTTGTTGGTGGCCAGGAAGCCGATGAGCACGGTGCCCGTGAGGCCGCCGACGAGGTGGACGCCCACCACGTCGAGCGCGTCGTCGAAGCCGAACTTGTACTTGATCCCGATGGCGACGGCGCACAGCGCGCCGGCCACCAGGCCGATGACCATGGCGCCCCACGTGTCCACCGTGGCGGCCGCCGGGGTGATGGCGACCAGGCCCGCGACGATGCCCGACGCCGCGCCGAGCGAGGTCGCGTGCCCGTCGCGCAGCTTCTCCGTGGCGAGCCAGGCGAGCATCGCGACGCACGTGGCGACGAACGTGTTGAGCCAGGCCCGCGCCGCGGTGCCGTCCGCCGCGCCCTCCGAGCCGGCGTTGAAGCCGAACCAGCCGACCCACAGCAGCGCCGCGCCGAGCATGACGTACGGCAGGTTGTGCGGCCGCATCGGCTCCTTGGGCCAGCCCTTGCGCTTGCCGAGGAGCAGCGCGAGCGCCAGGCCCGCGGCACCGGCGTCGATGTGGACGACGGTGCCACCGGCGAAGTCGATCGGCGTCGACAGGTGCTGCGAGATGAAGCCGCCGACGCCGAGGAAGCCACCCGCCCACACCATGTGCGCCAGCGGGAAGTAGACGATGGTCGCCCACACGACGGTGAAGACGATCCACGAGCCGAACTTCATGCGGTCCGCGATGGCGCCCGTGATGAGCGCGACCGTGATCACGGCGAACGTCACCTGGAAGGCGACCACCGTGAAGGCCGGCACGCCGGTGCCGGCCAGCGGGCTGAAGCTCGACGCGCTGCCGTCCGTCGCGCTCTCGACCAGACCCTGCAGGCCGAAGAACTGGAACGGGTTGCCGAAGAACTGGTTGATCCCCGTGGTCCCGGTGCCGAAGGCCATCGAGTAGCCCCACAGCAGCCAGACGAACCCGACGATCCCCGCCGCGATGTAGTTCATCATCAGCATGTTGAGGACCGACTTGGCCCGGACCATGCCGCCGTAGAAGAACGCCAACGCCGGGACCGTCATCATGAGGACGATCACGGCGGACGTCAGCATCCACGCGTTGTTGCCGGTGTTGAGGCAGAACGCGTCCCCGGTCGACGCCATGGGGTCACACGATGGACCCGCGGCCGCCACTGCCGTCAGTAGCGATGTCACCATCTGCTGCACCCGTTTCTCCCGTGGCCAGCCGGATGGCTCGCCGCGCAGACAACGGTGGTGGCGACCGGTTTCCGCGCGTCGCGGCGCGCGTTACGGCAGCATCACGTCAGCCCGGGCGACGTAAACATCGTGTGACGCCGCCGGGTGCGTCTCAGGCTCCGAGAAGACCGTCCACGAACGCCTCGGGGTCGAACGGCGCCAGGTCGTCCGGCCCCTCGCCCAGCCCGACGAGCTTGACGGGCACGCCCAGCTCCCGCTGCACCGCCACGACGATGCCGCCCTTCGCGGTCCCGTCGAGCTTGGTGAGCACGATCCCGGTGACCCCGGCCACCTGGGTGAACACGCGCGCCTGGCTGAGCCCGTTCTGCCCGGTGGTGGCGTCCAGCACGAGCAGCACCTCCGACAGCGGCGCCGTGCGCGTGAGGACGCGCGTGATCTTGCCCAGCTCGTCCATGAGGCCGGCCTTGTTCTGGAGCCGGCCGGCGGTGTCGACGAGCACCACGTCGGCCCCCTCGGCCTGCGCGGTCCGCACCGCGTCGAACGCCACCGACGCCGGGTCGGCCCCCTCACGGTCGGCCCGCACCGTGCGGACGCCGACGCGCGACCCCCACGTCGTCAGCTGCTCGGCGGCCGCGGCCCGGAAGGTGTCCGCCGCGCCGAGGACCACGCTGCGGCCGTCCGCGACGAGCACGCGCGCGAGCTTGCCCACCGTCGTCGTCTTGCCGGTGCCGTTGACGCCCACGACGAGCACGATCGCCGGCGTCGTCGTGCCGTCCTCGGCCGTGGTCGGAGCGGTGTCGAGCGAGCGGTCGAGGCCCGGGTCGACGAGCGCGAGGAGCTGCTCACGCAGCAGCGCCCGCACGGCGATCGCGTCGCCCGTGCCGGCCACGCGCACGCGCGTGCGCAGCGCGTCGACGATCTCGCCGGTGGGCCCGGCACCGACGTCCGCCAGGAGCAGCGTCTCCTCGAGCTCCTCCCAGTCGGCCTCGGAGAGCCGGTCGCGCGAGAGGACGGCCAGCAGGCGCGCGCCGAGTGGCGAGCCGGACCGGGCGAGCCGGTCGCGCAGCCGCGTCAGCCGACCCGCGGTCGGGGCGGGCCGCTCCACGGGCGCCACCGCGGGCTGCTCGACCGTCTCCTCGAGCGGTACCTCGGGCGCCTCGACCGCGGCGGGCCCGTTCGTCGCGGGCGGTGCGCCCGGCGGCAGCGTCTCGCCCGGCGGCGGCGCGGGCTGCGGCGGGACGCCCGCGGCGGGAGGCGCCGCGACCCCGGTGCGGGCACCACCGGCCGCCTCGTCTGGCATCGGCGGAGTGGGCCGGCCACGGCGGCGCAGCCGGACGGCGGTGCCGACGCCCGCCGCGATCACGACGAGCGGTACGCCGCCGGCCAGGAGCCAGGTGAGGATCTCGTGGGTCACCGGGACAGTCTGTCGGTCAGCCGCGGGTGCGCGCGAACGGCGCCCCCGGCCGCGACGACACCGGCGCCCCGGCCGCCGGGCGGTGCCGGGGCCGCGTCAGTTCGCGTCGCCCCGCACCCAGGTCAGTCCTCGTCGCCCCGGCGAGCGGGTCAGCCCTCGTCGCCCCGGCACGCGGATCAGCCCTCGTCGCCCCGCGCGTGGCCGGGCAGCACTCGCGCGGCCGCGGCGTGCAGCGAGCCCGTGATCTCTTCGGGCTCGAGGTAGCCGGGGCCACGCTCGACCGTCGCACGCAGCATCTGCTCCAGCGAGACGTCCACGGGCCGGATCGCAGCCACGGTGCGGGCCTCGGCGCGCTGCTCGTCGTCCGGCCGCAGCCAGGCGCGCAGCCCGCGCAGGAACGCCCGCACCGGCCGCTCCCCGTCCGACCGCGGCGCGTCGACGGTCGCCACGAGCACCACGGCGGCGGCGGCGAGCAGGGCGAGGACGACGAGCACGAGAACGGCCATGCGGTCATCGTCCGCCCGCCCATGGGATGTCTGCACCGCAGGTCGCAAGGCCTCACCCAGGTGACACGAAACCTTCACGCGGCGCCCCGCTCAGGCGGGCACGTCCTCCCGCAGCCGCTGGCTGATGACCGTGGAGACGCCGTCGCCCCGCATGGTCACGCCGTACAGCGCGTCGGCGATCTCCATGGTCCGCTTCTGGTGCGTGATGACGATGAGCTGCGAGCTGGCCCGCAGCTCGCGCAGCAGCGCCAGCAGCCGGTCGAGGTTCGTGTCGTCGAGCGCGGCCTCGACCTCGTCCATGACGTAGAACGGGCTGGGCCGGGCGCGGAAGATCGCCACGAGCAGCGCGACCGCCGTCAGCGACCGCTCGCCGCCCGACAGCAGCGACAGGCGCTTGACCTTCTTGCCCGCCGGGCGCGCCTCGACCTCGATGCCGGTGGCCAGCATGTTCTCGGGGTCGGTGAGCACCAGGCGGCCCTCGCCCCCGGGGAAGAGCCGGCCGAACACCTCGACGAACTGCGTGGCGGTGTCCGCGTACGCCTCCGCGAACACCTGCTCCACGCGCTCGTCGATGTCGGCGACGATCTGCAGCAGGTCCGCGCGAGACTTCTTGAGGTCGGCCAGCTGCTCGGTGAGGAACCGGTGCCGCTCCTCCAGGGCCGCGAACTCCTCGAGCGCGAGCGGGTTGACGCGGCCCAGCAGCGCCAGGGCCCGCTCCGCCGCCGCCAGGCGCTTCTCCTGCTGCTCGCGCACGTAGGGGACGGACGTCGGCGCCTCCGGGTCGGGCTCCGCGCCGGGCGCGACGACCACCGGCACGTCCCGCTGCGGGCCATACTCGTCGACCAGCACCTCCGGGTCGATGCCCAGCTCCTCGACCGCCCGCATGGCGAGCGCCTCGACGCGGAGCCGCTGCTGCGTGCGGGCCACCTCGTCGCGGTGGGCGACGTCGGTGAGCTGAGCGAGCTCGGCGGCCAGCGCGTCCGCGGCGACCCGGGCCGCCGCGACCCGGGCGTCGCGCTCCGCGCGGGCAGCGTCCGCCGCGGCGCGCTCGTCGGCCGCGCGGGCGAGCGAGACGTCGAGCACCGCGAGCGCGCGGGTCGCGCCCGCCGCGACGGCACGCGCCGTGGCCGCCTGCCGGGCCCGGAGCAGCTCGCGACGGGCGACGCGCTCGCGCGCCTCGCGCTCCGCCTGGGCGGCGTGCTCGAGCGACTCCGCGCGACCCGCGAGGGCCCGGGCCCGCTCCTCCGCGGTCCGCAGCGTCAGGCGGGCCTCGGTCTCGCGCGCGCGGGCCTGGGCCGCCGCCGCGACCAGGGCGTCGCGCTCCTGCGTGCCGGCGGCGATCCTCGCCTCGGACTCCGCCGGCTCCTCCTCGACGGCCACCAGCCGCTGCGTCAGCTCCGCCAACGCGTCCGTGTCCTCGGCCAGGGCCCGCGCCGCCGCGTCGAGCGAGGCCTGGACGCGCTCGGCCTCGGCGCGCGCGGACCGCGCGACCTGCCCGAGGTTGGCCAGCTGCTCCGCGACCGCGGCGAGCGCGGCGTCCGACTCGTTGAGACGGTCGAGCGTGCGGTCGTACTCGGCCTGCGCGTCGGCGCGCGCCTGCTGCGCCGCGACGAGCTCGAACCGCAGGCGCTCCGCCGTCGCGGTGGCCGCCTGCGCGCCCGACCGCGCCTGGTCCAGCGCCGCCTGCAGGTGCAGCGCGCTCGGCGCGCCCGACGAGCCGCCGGAGGCCCGGCGGGCCGACAGCAGGTCGCCCGCGCGCGTGGCGACGACGAGGTCCGGACGCTGGGCCAGGACGCTGCGCGCGGCCGCCAGGTCGTCGACGACGACGACGCCGGCGAGCAGGGCCCGCACGGTCGGCCGCACGCGCGACGGCGCCTGCACGAGGTCGATCGCCGCCTGCGCACCCGCCGGCAGCTCGCCCAGGTCGGCGTGCGCCTGCCCGTCCGACGTCCCCACGAGCAGCGTCGCCCGGCCGGCGTCCTCGGTCCGCAGGTAGCGGATGGCGTCGACGGCCGACTCGACGGACTCGACCGCAACCGCGTCGGCGAGCGGCCCGAGGGCCGCGACGATCGCCTCCTCGTCGCGCTGGTCCACCTGGAGCAGCGCGGCGACCGAGCCGATGGTGCCCGCCACGGCGTCGGCGGCGAGCAGGGCGCCCGCGCCATCCTTGCGCGACAGGCTGAGCTCCAGGGTCTCGGCGCGCGACGCGAGCGCGCCCCGCTCCCGCTCCGCGGCACCGAGCTCGTCGGACAGCGCCTGGACCCGCGCGTGCGCCTCCTCGAGCCGGGCGGCCGCGGTCTCGTGCGCGGCGTCCAGCCCCTCCTCGCCCTCCTCGGCGCCCGTGACCTGCGTCTCGAGCTCGGTGAACCGCGTCGTCGCCTCGTGCGCCCGGTTCTCGGCGGCGGCCAGCGCGGCGCGCAGCCGGCCGATCTCCTCGCCCGTCGCCTCGAGCCGGCTGCGGCGGGCGCCCACCTGACCGGCGAGCCGCGCCACGCCCTCGCGCCGGTCGGCCGCGGCGCGCAGCGCCGTCGCCAGGTCACGCTCCGCACGCTGGGCGGCCTCCTCGGCCTCCTGCCGGACGGCGACAGCCGTCTCCAACGCGGCGCGGGCGACCTCGACCTCGGCCACCAGCTCGGCCTCCGCCGCGCGCACGCGCTCCGCCTGCGCCAGCAGCTCGTCGACGTCCTGGCCGGGGCCGCGGTCGGCCGCGGGCTCCCCCAGCAGCCGGGCGCGGTCGGCGGCGAGCGACGCCGTGCCGCGCAGCCGCTCGCGCAGCGCCGACAGGCGGTACCAGAGCTCGCCCGCCTCGGCGGCGTGGGGCGCGGCCTCCGCGGCCTCGCGCTCGAGCGTCGCCAGCGTCGAGCGCGTCTCGGTGAGCCGGGCCTCGACCTCGTCGTGCCGCGCGCGCAGCGCGGTCTCGTCGGCGACCTCCTGGGCGAGCTGTGCCTGCAGCTGCGCCAGGTCGTCGGCCAGCAGGCGCGCCCGCGCGTCGCGCAGGTCGGCCTGGACCACCGCGGCCTTGCGCGCCACTTCGGCCTGGCGCCCCAGGGGTCCCAGCTGGCGGCGGATCTCCGCGGTGAGGTCGGTCAGCCGCGTGAGGTTGGCCGCCATGGCGTCCAGCTTGCGCAGCGCCTTCTCCTTGCGGCGGCGGTGCTTGAGCACGCCCGCCGCCTCCTCGATGAAGGCGCGCATCTCCTCCGGCGTGGCGCGGAGCACCTCGTCGAGCTTGCCCTGGCCCACGACGACGTGCATCTGCCGGCCCATGCCGGTGTCGGAGAGGAGCTCCTGGATGTCGAGCAGCCGGCAGGTGCGGCCGTTGATGGCGTACTCCGAGCCGCCGTTGCGGAACAGCGTGCGCGAGATCGTCACCTCGGTGTACTCGATCGGCAGCTGGCCGTCGGTGTTGTCGATCGTGAGGGACACCTCGGCGCGGCCCAGCGGCGGACGCGCCGACGTCCCGGCGAAGATGACGTCCTCCATGGTGCCGCCGCGCAAGGTCTTGGCGCCCTGCTCCCCCATGACCCACGTCAGCGCGTCGACCACGTTGGACTTGCCGGACCCGTTCGGTCCGACGACGCACGTGACGCCCGGCTCGAGGCTCAGCGTCGTCGCCGAGGCGAACGACTTGAAGCCGCGCAGCGTGAGGGTCTTCAGGTGCACGGGGGCAGCCTAGGCGGCAGGGAGGGCGCGGCCGGGGAGGCGGGCGTCGGACGGGCGGCGCGAGGGCGTCAGAGCGAGGGGAACCACAGCGCGATCTCGCGCGCCGCCGACTCCGGCGAGTCCGAGCCGTGCACCACGTTCTCGATCGCCGCCGTGCCCCAGTCGCGCGCCAGGTCGCCCCGGATGGTGCCCGGCGCCGCCGCGGTGGGGTTCGTCGCGCCCGCCAGCGAACGGAAGCCCTCGATGACGCCGTGGCCCTCGACCACCGCGGCGACCAGCGGGCCGGCCGACATGAACTCGACGAGCGGGCCGAGGAACGGCTTGCCGGCGTGCTCGGCGTAGTGCTCCTCGAGCAGCTCCGGCGGAGCGACCCGCAGCTCGAGCGCGACGATCCGGTAGCCCTTGGTCTCGATGCGCCGCAGCACCTCGCCGACGTTGCCGCGCCGCACGCCGTCGGGCTTGACGAGGACCAGGGAACGCTGCAGGTCGGCCATGGGCTGCACCCTATCGGCCCCGCGTGGGCGCCCGGTCAGCGCCGGCGGCGCGCGGACGGAGGCTCGACGGCGTCGGGATGGGCGGCGTCGAACGCGGCCCGCTCCCGGTCGATGCGCCACGCGAGCCGCAGCATCGCGACCCAGAGGACGACGAAGACACCACCGATGACGACCATCATCGGCACCGCGAGGCCGCCCGCGACGAGGGCCACCTGCGCGCACCACCCGGCCACGCGGCCGCCGCGGTGCCGCTGCACGCCCGCGAGCACCGCCAGCACGGCGGCCGACCCGAGCCCCACGCCCCACACGGCGCCCACGGGTGCCACCCGCAGGCCGTAGGCGACGAGCGTCGCGAACACCACGAGGAAGGCCTCGAGCAGCAGCAGGGTCTCGGCGAACACGATCGTCGCGGGCCGCTTGCGCCGGATCGCGGCGGGCGCGGCGGTCCCCGGGACCGGCGCCGGACCGTCCGGCTGCGCGGCGTCGGCGCTCACGTGGCCGCGGCGGCCGCCGCCGCCCGCAGGATGAGCTCGCTCGACCGCGCCCCGGGGTCGAGGTGCCCGGCCGACCGGGCGCCCAGGTAGGACGCCCTGCCCTTCGTCGCCACGAGCGGGATGGTGGCCTGAGCCCCCTCGGCCGCCGCCTCGGCGGCGGCCGCCAGCACCGCCGCCGGCGAGGCGCCGTTGTCGGCCGCCGCCACCGCGGCGTCCACGGCGGGCGCCCAGGCGTCCACCATCGTCTTCTCCCCCGGCGACGCGTTGCCGCGCGCGACGATGCCCTCGAGCGCCGCCTCGAGCAGCGCCACCGTCCCCGGGGCGTCCAGCGTGGCCGCGGCCGAGGCCTTCGCGGCACGCAGGTACGCCGTGCCGTACAACGGGCCGGCCGCGCCGCCCACGGTCGACATGAGCGTGGTCGCGACGAGCCGCAGCACGTCCCCCACCTGGGCGGGGGGTGCCTCGAGGGCGTCCAGGCGCGCGAGGACCGCGGTGAACCCGCGGTCGAGGTTGGTGCCGTGGTCGCCGTCGCCGATCTGCCGGTCGAGCTCGACGAGCTCGTCCCGGTGCTCGGCCACCGACGTCGCGGCCCCGCGCACCCAGTCCAGCGCCCAGCCCACGTCCAGCGTCATGCGGTCTCCTCCGGCTCGTCGTCCTCGACCCTAGACGACGTGGCCACGTCGGTCAGGGGCGGCCCAGGAGGATCCGAGCCTCCGCGACGAGGTACAGCGAGCCCGTGACGAGCACGCCGGCGCCCCGCTCGGCCTCCGCCTCGGCACGCTCCACGGCGAGGGACACGGCGTCGTCGAGCCGCTCGGCGCGGTGCACCCGGTCCGGACCGAAGACGTCCTCCGCCACCTCGGCCAGCTCGTCGACGTCCATCGACCGCGGCGTCCTCGCGTGCGTGACGACGATCTCGTCGAGCGCCGGCTCGAGCAGCCCCAGCATCGCCTCCGGGTCCTTGTCGTCCAAGATCGCCACGACGCCCACCAGACGCTCGAACGCGAACGACTCCCCCAGGGCCGCGACCAGCGCCTCGACGCCGTGGGGGTTGTGCGCGCCGTCGACGAGGACGGTCGGGCTGGAGCGCACCACCTCGAGGCGCCCGGGCGACGCGACGTCGGCGAACGCAGCCTCCACCACGCCGCCGTCCAGCGCGGCACCGCCGGTCATGAGCGCCTCGGTCGCGGCCAGCGCGAGGACGGCGTTGTGCGCCTGGTGCTCCCCGAACAGGGGCAGGAACACGTCGGTGTAGACGCCCCCGAGGCCACGCAGCGTCACGAGCTGGCCGCCCACGGCGGGCGTGCGCTCCACGACCGCGATGTCGACGTCCTCGCGCACCACGCGGGCGCCCTTGGCGGCGGCCTCCGCGAGGATGACGCCCTCGGCGACCTCGTCCTGCCGCGAGACGACGACCGTCCCGCCCTCCTCGATGATCCCCGCCTTGTTGCCGGCGACCTCCGCGAGCGTGTCGCCGAGGTAGCGCTGGTGGTCCATCGCGACGGGCGCGATGACCTGCACTTGCGAGTGCACCACGTTGGTCGAGTCCCAGCGACCACCCATGCCCACCTCGACCACCGCCACGTCGACGGGCGCGTCGGCGAAGGCGGCGAACGCCATGACCGTGAACACCTCGAAGAAGCTGAGCCGCGGGCCGCCGCGCTCCAGCGACCGCTGGTCCACGAGGTGCACGTACGGCGCGACGTCCTGCCACACCTCGACGAACCGCTCGTCGCTGATGGGCTCGCCGTCGATCGCGATGCGCTCGGTGACGCGCGTGAGGTGCGGTGACGTGAACCGGCCCGTGCGCAGCCCGTGCTCGCGCAGCAGGCGCTCGATCATGCGCGCCGTCGACGTCTTGCCGTTCGTACCGGTGACGTGGACCACCTGGTAGTCGAGCTGCGGGTCGCCCAGCAGCTCGCACACCTCGCGGACCCGGTCCAGCGTCGGGTCGATCTCATGCTCGGGCGCGCGCTCGAGGATGCCCCGGTAGACCTCGTCGGCCGCCTCGCGCGCTCGCCTGGCCGCCTCGTCCCGCTCGTGCGCCGCACCCGACGACCGTGTGGTCATGCGCCTGCCACCTCCAGCTCCACGACGACCTCGTCCGCCTCCCGCACGACGAGCGAGACCGCCAGCGTCTCGCGCGCGACGACGTCGCGGTGCGCCTCGATCGCGGCGACCTGCCCCGCCGGCACGCCCAGCACCAGGTGGATGCGGTCGGAGACGTGCAGGTCGGCTGCCTTGCGGGCGTCCTGGACGGCGCGGATCGCGTCGCGGGCGACACCCTCGGCCCGCAGCTCGTCGTCCAGCGCGAGGTCGAGCACGACGAAGCCGGCGCCGTCCGGCAGCACGGCCGCCGCGACCTCCGGGGCCGCACCGTCGCCGCCGGCCACCACGGTGGCCAGCTCGTACTCGGCCGGCCCGAGCGGCACCGGCGAGCCGTCGACCGTGACGACGACGCCGTCCGCCGTCTCGGTCCACGCGCCGGCCTTGGCCGCCTGGATGACGCCCTGCACGGCGCGGCCGAGCCGGGGCCCGACGGCGCGGGCGTTGACGGTCAGCCGCCGCGAGATCCCGTACCGGGCGGCGGTCTGCTCGTCGTCGTGCACCAGCTCCACGTGCTTGACGTTGAGCTCGGCCGCGAGCAGGTCGGCGTAGGCCCGCGCGGCCTCGGGGTCCGCGAGCGCCACGGTCAGCCGGCGCAGCGGCTGCCGCACGCGGATCTGGTGCGCCTTGCGCAGCCCCAGGGTGGTCGACACGGCCTGGCGCACGCCGTCGATCACGTCCGTCAGCGCCGGCTCGACGGGCGCGACCACGCGGGGCCAGTCGGTGAGGTGCACCGAGCGACCGCCCGTCAGACCACGCCAGATCTCCTCGGCCACCATCGGCGCGAGCGGCGCCATCACCTGCGCGAGCACGACGAGCGCGGTGTACAGCGTGTCGAACGCGTCGTCGTCCTCGGCCCAGAAGCGGTCCCGCTGCGTGCGCACGTACCAGTTCGTCAGCACGTCGAGGTGCTCGCGGACCAGCGCGCAGGCCGTGGCGATGTCGTAGACGTCGAGCGCCGCGGTCACCCGGTCCACGAGCTCCTGGGTGTGCGCCAGCACGTACCGGTCCATCGGCCGCATCCCGGTGACGCGCTCGGGCACGACCGTCGTCGCGACACGGCCGGCACCGCCGTTCGCGGCCTCGGCGTACAGCGTGAAGAAGTAGTAGGTGCTCCACATCGGCAGCAGCACCTGGCGCACGCTCTCGCGGATGTTCTCCTCGGCGACGACGAGGTTGCCGCCCCGCAGCACGGGCGAGCTCATGAGCGACCACCGCACGGCGTCGGAGCCGTAGGTGTCGAACATCTCCATGGGGTCGGGGAAGTTGCGCAGCGACTTGCTCGCCTTGCGCCCGTCGTCGCCCAGCACGATGCCGTGGGACACGCACGAGCGGAACGCCGGCCGGTCGAACAGCCCCGTGGCCAGCACGTGCATGACGTAGAACCAGCCGCGCGTCTGCCCGATGTACTCGACGATGAAGTCGCCCGGGTAGTGGTGCTCGAACCACTCCTGGTTCTCGAACGGGTAGTGCACCTGGGCGTAGGGCATCGACCCGGAGTCGAACCACACGTCGAAGATGTCGGGGATCCGGCGCATCGTCGATCGGCCTGTCGGGTCGTCCGGGTTCGGCCGCGTCAGCTCGTCGATCCAGGGGCGGTGCAGGTCGGGCTCGCCCTGGTCGTTGCGCGGCAGGCGTCCGAAGTCGCGCTCGAGCTCGGCGAACGAGCCGTAGACGTCCGTGCGCGGGTACGCCGGGTCGTCGGACTGCCAGATCGGGATGGGCGTGCCCCAGTAGCGGTTGCGGGACACCGACCAGTCGCGGGCCCCTGCGAGCCAGTTGCCGAAGATGCCGTCCTTGATGTGCTCGGGCGTCCACGCGATCTGCTGGTTGAGCTCGACCATGCGGTCCCGGAACGCGGTGACGCGGATGAACCAGCTCGACACGGCCTTGTAGATCAACGGGTTCCGGCAGCGCCAGCAGTGCGGGTAGCTGTGGACGTAGGACGCCTGGCGCAGCAGGCGCCCGTCCTCGCGCAGGCGGCGGATGATCGGCATGTTCGCGTCGAACACCTGCAGCCCGACGAAGTCCGGGACCACCGACGTGAACCGGCCGCCCTCGTCGACGGACAGCAGGGTGGGGATGCCGGCCGCGTCGCACGCCTGCTGGTCCACCTCGCCGTAGGCGGGCGCCATGTGGACCACGCCCGTGCCGTCCTCGGTGGTGACGAAGTCGCCCACCAGCACCCGCCACGCCGAGCCGGTGCCCCAGCGCTCGGCGTCGGCGAAGTAGTCGAACAGGCGCTCGTAGCGGAGCCCCTCGAGCTCGGCGCCGCGCAGCTCACGCGTCGCCGCGGCGAGCACGTCGTCGGCCGAGGCGTAGCCGAGGTCCTTCGCGTAGCCGCCGACGAGGTCGCGCGCGAGCAGGAACGGCCCGTCACCGGCGGACGTGCCGCTCGGGCCCGCGGGCACGACGACGTACAGGATGTCCGCCCCGACGGCCAGCGCCTCGTTCGTCGGAAGCGTCCAGGGCGTCGTCGTCCACGCCACCGCCGACACCCCGGCCAGTCCGAGCGCCTCGGCCTCGGGTCCGGTGAAGGGGAACGTCACCGAGACGGTCTGGTCCTGGCGGTCGGCGTAGACGTCGTCGTCCATGCGGAGCTCGTGGTTGGACAGCGGCGTCTGGTCGCGCCAGCAGTAGGGCAGCACGCGGTAGCCCTCGTAGGCGAGGCCCTTGTCGTAGAGGGTCTTGAACGCCCAGACGACCGACTCCATGAAGGTCGGGTCGAGGGTCTTGTAGTCGTGCTCGAAGTCGACCCAGCGCGCCTGGCGGGTGACGTACTCCTGCCACTCGTGCGTGTAGCGCAGCACCGACTCGCGGCACGCCTCGTTGAAGGCGCCGATGCCCATCTCGTCGATCTGGGACTTGTCCGTGATGCCGAGGATGCGCTCAGCCTCGAGCTCGGCGGGCAGCCCGTGCGTGTCCCAGCCGAACCGTCGCTCGACGCGGCGGCCGCGCATCGTCTGGTAGCGCGGCACGACGTCCTTGACGTAGCCCGTGAGCAGGTGCCCGTAGTGCGGCAGCCCGTTGGCGAACGGCGGCCCGTCGTAGAAGACGAACTCGTTGCTGCCGTCCGCGCCGGCGTCGCGACCCTCGACCGACGCGACGAACGTCCCGTCCGACTCCCAGTAGCCGAGGACGCCGCGCTCGAGCGCGGGCAGATCGGGCGAGGCGGGGACGGGTTCGGACCGGTGCAGCGGATAGGCCACGGGCGGTTCTCCTCGAGCGTGCGACGGACGTGAGTCGTGCTGCCACGCGAGGACGACGAGTCCCACCACGACGCCGCAACCGACTGCGGCCCCGCGCGGAACCACCGCGGTACCACCCCGCTTGCCGGCCCCGTGCGGTCGCCCGCGCGGTCCCGGCCTCTCTCCGGCGGCTGTGACGGGCCTGCCCCGTCCGGTTCTACTGAGGCCGAACCGGCCCCGGCCTGGAGACCCAGGACCGGCCCGTGCTGCGACCCGTTCTTCCGGAGGCTCGCCGGTGATGGCCGGGTCGACGCCTGTGCCACCAAGTCTAGGGCGGCCGGCGACCGACCCCCGCGTACCCGCGCCGGACGAGGCGCGACCACGCCGATGCGCTCCCCCTCCGGCCCCCCACACCGATCCGCTCCCCCTCGGGCCCCTCGTGCGTCTGCCATGGCGCCACCGTCGCCTCACCTCGCGACAGGCGGCGCCCGACGCCGATGCCACCACTCGGAGCTGGCGTGGCCCCGCAGCGCGATCACCGCTCTGGAACCGGACCGACTGTTCTCCGCGCCGAGGCACGTGGGAGTGGTCAACGTCACCTCGCACGTGCCAGAGGCCCGTCCCGGTACCCCGTGCGCGGCATGCCGTGCCGGCGTCACGGTTCGCGACCCGGTACGACGCGGCGTCGCGGCCACCCAGGTGCGGCGCGACACGGCACGGACGGGGAGCACGTGGCAGTGGACGATGTCACCTCCTGCGTGCCTCTGCGGCGCGGAAGGTCGGTCCGGACGGAGAACGGCGGACACGCGGGACCGAACGACGACCGTCCCGATCTGCTCGGCTCCAGCCGTTCGACTGCTCGGGCGACGGCGACGGCGACGACGGCAGGCACCGGTCCGGCCACCGCTAGGTACGCGGCGGCGGGACCCCGGTCCCACTACGGCTCGACGACCGGTCGGTGCGCCGCGGCGAGGCCCCCGTTCCACTCCAGCCCACCGACCGGTCGGTGCGCCGCAGCAAGACCCCGTTCCACTCCAGCCCACCGACCGGTCGGTGCGCCGCAGCAAGACCCCGTTCCACTCCAGCCCGCCAACCGGTCGGCGCGCCGCGGCGAGAACCCCGTTCCCCTGCGGTTCGTCGGCCGCGTGCGCTCGGCGCGCAGGCTCAGCGAGCAGACACGGTGCCCGCAGGATGTCGGCGTCGTCCACAGAGGGCCGTCGGAGCCGTCGGCGCGGGCCGCCCGGTGGCCAGGATCGGCGGCATGCCATCCTTCGACGTCGCAGTCCTGGTGCGCGAGGCACGGACGCGTGCGGGACTCAGCCAGGTGGTGCTCGCCGAGCGTGCGGGAGTGCGGCGCCAGACGGTGTCGCGGGTCGAGGCCGGGACGCTGCGGCCGATGCTGTCGACGCTCGTCGCCCTGCTCGCGGCGGCGGGCCTCCAGATGCGCGTCACGCTCGAGCCGCTCGACGCGGACGTGCAGCGCGCGATCGACGAACGACGCGCGAGTGGCCAGGTCGCCAAGGACGTGCTCGACGTCTGGAGCAGCCTGTTCCACATGGATCAGGTCTCCTACCGCCTCGAGGGCTTGGCGGCCGCCGCGGTCCTCGGCGCCCCCGTCCCCGTGCCGGTCGTCGAGATCGCCTTCGCCGACACCACGGCCACCTACACCTGGCTCGCCGGCCAGGCACGGTCGCTCCTCGGCCGGGTCCGGCTCGAGGGCGACCCCACGCCGTTGGACCTCGGTCTGCATCACGGCGCGTGGTACGACGAGGCTCGGAGCGAGGAGGAGCGCGCCGCGGACGGTGCGGCAGTACGGGCGATCCTCGCCAGGGAGTGTCCCGGGGGCCGGTTCTGGTTCGACGGCTGGTACGCCGCGCTCGCGGCGCGGTTCGCGCCGCCCGAGGAGGTGGGCCGCCACGTCGTGGTCACGACGGACGTCGGTCCGATCGCCGTGCAGCCCCTCGGCGAGATCGACGCCCGCGACGGCGACGTCGCGCGGGTGCTCCGCGTCATGCGTGCCGGTGCCCACGCGACCGGTGATGCGCCCCACGACGAGCCCGAGGCGGCGGCGCCGTGAACCGGAGGGCGCACGATCGGAAGTCGGCAGACGACGAGCGGCGCGCGGTCGACAGGTGGCAGGCGATGCGGTGCACGCGATCGTCAGGCCGGGGCGCCGTGAACCGGAGGGCGCGCGATCGGCAGTCCAGCGACGGGCGCGCGGTCGTCAGGCGACAGGGAGGCCGTCGCCGAGGGATGCCGCGAAGGCCGCCAGCCAAGCCAGCGCCGAGTTCCAGTTGACCGCCATCTCGTTGACGCCGAAGGCCTGGACGTCGTCGACGTAGCAGCGCTGCGCGGGCCGGCCGGCGAGCGACGCGCTCACGGGGTCGGGCACGTCCGAGTTCGGACCACCCGCCAGCGTGCCCGGCGGCGGGCCGGGCAGCGCCGGGTCCAGCGACCTGGCGTACCAGCGCGAGTGCTGGTGGTGCGCGTAGACGGTGCCGTGGCCCGTGACGTACGACAGCCCGAGGGCGTTGCGCCCGAGGAGGTAGTCGATCCCGGCGAGCGCCCCGTCCCGGTGCCGGAGGTCGCCCGTGACGTCGTAGGCCGCCGCCACGATCGCCGCGCAGTTGGCGACCATGCCGTTCGACCCCCAGGCGTAGCGCGCGTCCGGCGGGTGGTACAGCTGGCCGAACGGGGCGTCGTGCGCCAGGAGGTGCTCCGCCGCGCCGACGAGCGAGAGCCGCACCTCCTCGCGCTCCGGCAGGGGCGAGTCGACGGCAGCGAGCTGCAGGCGCGCCCAGGCGGCGACGTCGCGCCAGTCGAACCCCTGCGGCACGAAGGCGGGCTTGCCGCCACCGAGGTGGTACGGGTTGTCGCGCAGGTCGTCGAGGTAGCCGGGCTCGTGGGTCGTGAGGTACAGCTCCGCCGCGGCCCAGTAGAACTCGTCGTCGACGTCGGTGTCGTTGTAGGGGCCGCCGCCGAAGTCGGCGACGACGTTGGTGTCCGGCGCGAGCAGCACGGGCGTGCTGCGCGCTGCGAGGTACGCCGTGCGGGCGATGTCGAGCAGCTGGGCCGCCGTGCCCGGCTCGGCCTCGGACAGAACACGCGCCGCCTGCGCTGCGACGGCCGCGAGGTTGAGCGTCGCCGCGGTGGACGGCCGGTGCACGAACCGGCGCTGCGGGTCGTGCGCCGGCGGCGTGGGCAGGGGCGTCCAGTGCTCGTCGTGCAGCTTGTGGTGCACCATCCCGGCCAGCCGCTGCCCGGGCGGCACCTGCATCCGCACCATCCAGTCGAGCTCCCAGCGAGCCTCGTCGAGCGCCCTGCCGGCCGGCGAGCCCGCGCCGGTCGGCGCCCCGGTGCGCAGCGCCCGCTCGACGAGGTCCAGGAGCTGCGCGACGGCGATGCCGCCGTTGACGACGTACTTGCCGTGGTCGCCCGCGTCGTACCAGCCGCCGCGACCGTCGACGACGTAGTCCCCGGTCCAGCCCGCGTAGAGGTCCGCGCCGTGGTTGGTGAACGCGGCGCCGCGAGGCACTGGACGGACCTCGCCGTCGCCGAGGTTGGGGTGGAGGTCGACGTGGCCCGCCGGCCGCGCGTACTGCACCCCGGCGACGTCGGGGCCGATCGCGACCCCGCTCCGCTGGAGCGTGAGGACCGTGAGGGCGTCGTGCGCGAGGCGGTCGTAGAGGTCGCCGCCGATCGCGAACGCCGGGCTCGTCGCGCCGTCGACGACGAGCCGGGCGCGGGCCAGCGGACGACGGAGCTCCGTGAAGTCGATGGTGTGGACCGGCGAGCCCGCCGTGACGTCGACCGCCCGGGGACGGGTCTCGCCCTCCGCCACCACCTGTCCGGTCGCGTCCCGCAGCTGCCACGGCTGCGGCTCGTCCTCGGCGCAGACGAGCGTGGCCCACTTGGGCCCCCCGGTGAGGTAGCCCACCTGGTTCACGTGCACGCGCGACGCGATCATCGCCGCGAGGCTACCGAGCGCGCGCGGCGACGGCTAGGAGCACGCGGACCCTTCGCCGCGCCGAGGACACTGGTGGGATGACCCCGCGTCCCCTCGTGCTGCTCGACCTCGACGGCACGCTGACCGACTCCGCGCCCGGCATCGTCGCGTCGGCGCGCGTGGCCTACGCCGCGCTCGGGCTGCCCGCTCCCGACGAGGCCACGCTGCGCTCGTTCGTCGGGCCGCCGCTGGTCGGCTCCTTCCGGGCGCATGGCGTGAGCGACGAGCGCGTCGCCGAGGCGGTCAGCGCCTACCGGGCGGAGTTCGCGGCCCGTGGGATGTGGGACAACTCGGTGTTCGAGGGGATCCCGGACGCCCTCGCGCGCCTGCGGGCGGCGGGCGTGACGCTCCTGGTCGCGACCTCGAAGCCGGCGGTCTTCGCCCACCCGATCACCGAGCGCTTCGGGCTCGCCGCCGCGGTCGACGGCGTGTTCGGCGCACCCCCCGACCTGGTCGCCTCGGACAAGGCCTCCGTCATCGGCGAGGCGCTCGCGTCGCTGGGGTCGCCCGTCGAGCCTCGCCGCGCGCTCATGGTGGGTGATCGCAGCCACGACGTGGCCGGTGCCCGCGCGCACGGGATCGACACGCTCGGCGTCGCCTGGGGCTACGCGGCGCCCGGCGAGCTCGAGCGCGCGGGGGCTGTCGGCGTCGTCGCGCGGCCCGCGGACCTCGCCGACGCCGTGCTGGCGCGGCTTCGCGCCGCGTGAGGCGGCACGTCGAAGGTCAGCGAACGTGAGCCGGCGCGGTGAGGCTCAGCGCCGCGCGAGCCGGGGCGTCCGGGCTCAGCGCCGCGTGACGGGCGGCAGCGCGGACCACGGGAACGTGATCCAGCTGTCCGTGCGCCGCCACACGAAGTCGGGGTCGACCACCGACCGGGACTTCGCGTAGAGCACCGCGGTGCGAGCCTCCTCGCAGTGCTCCGCGATGAGCCGCTGCACCAGCGCGAGCGTCTCGCCGGTGTCGGCGACGTCGTCCACCACGAGCGCGCGCAGGCCGTGCAGCGCGTCCGTGTCGAGCAGCGGCGGCAGCACCTGCGGCGCGGCGAGCCGCTCGTCGACACCCGTGTAGAACTCGACGTTGAGCGTGCCGACCGCCTTGGTGCCCAGCGCGTACGCCATCGCGCCGCCCACCGGCAGGCCGCCGCGCGCCACGGCCACGACGACGTCCGGCGCGAACCCGGAGTCGGCGACCGCCTGCGCGAGCTCCCGGATCGCGGTGCCGAACCGCTCCCAGCCGAGGACCTCGCGGTCCGCCGGGAGATCCTGTCCCGCTGCCGCCTCCACGATCGCCATGGCGGACACCGTACGACGGCCGCGCGGCACCGGACGACGCCCGGCGCGGCGCCCGTTTGACCTTGACGCGACGTCAACCTCTAGCGTCGCGGGCATGGAGGCATCCATCCAGGAGGTGGCCCGCCTGGCGGGCACGACGAGCCGCACGCTGCGCCACTACGACGACATCGGGCTGCTGCCGCCGACGAGGGTCGGCGCCAACGGCTACCGCTGGTACGACGACGACGCGCTCGTGCGGCTGCAGCGGATCCTCCTGCTGCGCGAGCTGGGGCTCGGGCTGGCGGCCATCCGCCGCCTGCTCGACGAGCAGGACGACGAGCAGGCGGCGCTGCGCACCCACCTGGGGTGGCTGCGCTCGGAGGAGTCACGGATCGGCCGGCAGATCGCGTCGGTCGAACGAACCATCGCGGCACGCGAGAAGGGAGCAGGGATCGTGGCAGAGCAGGCGTTCGACGGGTTCGACCACACGCAGTACCGCGAGGAGGTCGAGGCGCGCTGGGGCACTGCCGCGTACGCGGCGTCCGACGCGTGGTGGCGCGGACTGGGCGCCGAGGGGCAGGCGCGGCACAAGGCCCTCCAGGAGCAGCTCTCGGCGGACTGGCGCGCGGCCGCCGAACGGGGGGTCGACCCCGCCTCCGACGAGGCGCAGGCGCTGGCCGCCCGGCACGTCGCCTGGCTGGGGTCGATCCCCGGCACGCCGGGCGCGGGCGGCACGCCGGTGCCGGCGTACATCGAGGGGCTGGCCGACATGTACGTGGCCGACGAGCGGTTCGCCGCCCACTACGGCGGGGTCGCCGGCGCGACGTTCGTGCGCGACGCGCTGCACGCCTGGGCGGAGCGCCAGCCCTGAGTGCCGGGCCCGGGCCCGGGCCCGCGACGAGCCGGCAGAGGCCCGCCGTGAGCCCGGCCCGGCGGCCTGCGCCGGCGCCTCGCCGAGGCGTCAGCACCCCGGGAAGGCGTCAGCGCAGCGAGGCCTGCCAGTCGGCGTGCAGGCCCGCGAACTGGCCGCCGGCGGCCACCAGCTCGTCGGGCGACCCGTCCTCGACGATCCGCCCGCCGTCGACGACGAGCACGCGGTCCACGCCCATGACGGTGGACAGGCGGTGCGCGATGACCACGGCCGTGCGGCCCGCGAGCAGCGTGCGCAGCCCCTCCTGGACCAGGCGCTCCCCCGGCACGTCGAGCGAGCTCGTGGCCTCGTCGAGCACGAGCACGGCGGGGTCGGCGAGGAAGGCCCGGGCGAACGACACGAGCTGGCGCTGCCCGGCCGACAGCCGGACACCGCGGGTGTCGACGAGGGTGTCGTACCCCTGCGGCATGGCCGCGACGACGTCGTGCACGCCGACCGCACGGGCGGCCGCCTCGATCTGCGCGGCGGACGCCGCGGGGTTGCCGAGCGCGATGTTCGCCGCGACCGAGCCCGAGAACAGGTACGCCTCCTGCGTCACCATCACCACGGCGCGGCGCAGGTCGGCCGGCGCCATCTCGCGCAGGTCCACGCCGTCCAGCCGCACCGCGCCGGTGCGCACGTCGTAGAACCGGGCCAGCAGCTTGGCGATCGTCGACTTGCCGGCGCCCGTCTCGCCCACGAGCGCGACGGTCTGGCCGGCGGGCAGGTGCAGGTCGAACCGGGGCAGCACGGTGGGCCCGGAGCCGTAGCCGAACTCCACGCCGTCGAACCGCACGTCCCCCGCGGCCCGCGGCAGGCGCACCGGGTGCGCCGGGTCGGGCACCGTGGGCTCCTGCGCCAGCAGGCCGGCGAGCTTCTCCAGCGCGGCGGTGGCCGACTGGAACGCGTTGTAGAACATGCCGATCTGCGCGAGCGGTGCGAAGAACCGCCGCGCGTAGAGCACCGCGGCGGCCAGCACGCCCACCGCGAGCCCGCCGTCCAGCACCCGCAGGCCGCCGACGACGAGCACGGCCGCCACGGTGACGTTGCCGATGAGGGTGAGCCCGGTGCTGAACACGCCGTTGACCCGGATCGCCTCGGCGTTGACCGCCCGGTAGTCGTCGGCCAGCCCGTGGTAGACCGCCGCGACCTGGCGCTCGCGCCGGAACGCCTGCACCGCCCGGATGCCGGAGGCCGTCTCCACGAACCGCACGATGAGCCGAGCCGCCGCCGTCCTCGTCCGGCGGTACTGCACCTGCGACCGCAGCTGGAACCACCGTGTGAGCACGGCTCCCGGCACCACGGCGACGAGCAGCACCACCCCGGAGTGCCAGTCCAGCACGACGAGCGAGACGGCCGTCAGCACCATCTGGAGCACGCTCGTCGCCAGCGTGGTCACGCCGCCGTCGAGGAGCTCGCGCAGCGCGTCGAGGTCGGACGTCTGCCGGGAGATGATCCGCCCCGACGTGTAGCTCTCGTGGAACTCCAGCGACAGCCGCTGCGTGTGGCGGAACACCCGCCGGCGCAGGTCGAGCAGGATCGCCTGGCTCGCGACGGCGGACAGCCGCACGGTCCAGGCCGTCAGCGCCCCGCCACCCAGCGCCGCGACGAGGTAGGTGCCGGCGGCCAGCAGCACGGGCGCCGCGTCGCCGGCCCGCAGCCGCGGGAGCGCCGAGTCGATGCCGAACGCGACGAGCGCAGGGCCGGCGACGGCGGCGACCTGCGCGACGACGACGACCACGAACGTGCCGGTCACGACCCGACGCACGGGCCGCAGCAGGGATCCCAGCAGCGCGAGGGAGCGCCGCCGGATGGCGCGCGCGTGCGCCCGGTCGCGGCGCTCCTCGCGCTCCTCGGGCAGGCGTGCGGCCGTGGCACGCCCGACGCGGGACGGTGCGGGCGCGCTCATCGCGTCACCGCCCCGGTCGCCACGCCGTCGCGGCCGGCGCGGGCCGCCGTCAGCACGTAGCGGTAGTGCTCGTGCGTCGCGAGCAGCTCGCGGTGCGTGCCGACGCCCGTGATGCGCCCGTCCTGCAGCACGGCGACGCGGTCGGCGAGCGCCACCGTCGACGGCCGGTGCGCCACGACGAGCGTGGTGGTGCCGGCGAGCGTGATCCGCAGCCGCCGGGTGACCTCGGCCTCCGTGGTGACGTCGAGCGCCGACAGCGGGTCGTCCAGCACGAGCACGCGGGGGTGGGCCGCGATGGCCCGCGCGAGCGCGACGCGCTGCCGCTGCCCGCCGGACAGGCTCAGCCCCTCCTCGCCGATGACGGTGTCGAGCCCCTCGGGCAGCCGGTGGGCGAACCCGGCGCGCGCGACCTCGAGTGCCTCGTGCAGGATCCGTTCGCCCTCCGGCGAGCCGGCGACCTCGTCGTCGACACCCATGAGGACGTTCTCGCGCACCGACGCGGAGAAGAGGATCGGGTCCTCGAACGCGACCGCGACCGCGGACCGCACGTCGGCCCGCGTGAGCTCGCGCACGTCCACGCCGTCGACGAGCACGGCGCCGCCCGTCACGTCGTAGAGCCGGGGCACGAGGGCGAGCAGCGTCGTCTTGCCGCTGCCGGTGAGCCCCACCAGCGCGGTGGTGGTGCCCGGCTCGAGGACCAGGTCGACGCCGTCGAGCACGTCGCCCCTCGACGGCCCGTGGCGGAAGTGCACGCCGGCGAGCGTCACGGTGCTGCCGCCGGGCGGCGGGGGCGGCAGCCGGAGAGGCCGCTCCGGGTCCCGGATCTGCGGCGTGCGGTCCATGACGTCGAGGAACCGGTCGGTCGAGGCCTTCGCGTCGAGCGTCATGGCGAGCAGCTGGCCGAACGCCTCGACGGGGTTGTTGACGAGCGCCGCGGTGGCGAAGAACGCGACGAGGGCGCCGACCGAGAGCCGGCCGGCCGCCGCCATCGGCACGCCGATCGCCAGCTCGACGGCGAGGATCGCCTCCGGCAGGGCGCCGAGCGCGAACGACACGCGCGACAGCGTGCGGGCCTTGGCCACCTCGGTGTCCCGCAGCTGCTCGGCCTGCGCGACGAAGTCGTCGAGCGCGTCCTCGCCGCGCCCGAAGGCCTTGAGCACGCGGATGCCGTGCACCGACTCCTCGACCGTCGTGGCGAGGTCGCCGGCCTGGTCGCGCGCCCGCCGGGCCACCACCTTGTAGTCCTCGCGGAAGCGGAAGCCGAGCCACACCATGGGCACCGCGCCGGCGACGTAGACGAGCCCCAGCTCCCAGCTGGTCGCGAGCATGAGCACCACGCCGATGACCGCCGTGGTGCCGGACACGACGAGCATGACCAGGCCGAAGACGAGCCAGCGGCGGATGAGGTTGAGGTCGCTCATGATGCGGCTGAGCAGCTGGCCGCCCGACCAGCGGTCGTGGAACGCCACCGGCATGTCGAGCAGGTGCACGAACATCGCGTCGCGCATCTCGCGCTCCATGGTGGTGCCCGGGGTGGCGATGAGCGCCCGCCGGCACCAGACGAGGAAGGCCTCGACGAGGCCGAGGGCGAGCACCGTGGCGCCGGCCTCGAGCACCGCGGACCGTGACCCGCTGGTCAGCAGGGGGCCGTTGACCAGGTGCCGGAGCACCTGGGGCACGACGAGCGCCACGACGCTCGCCCCCAGCGCCGCCACACCGCCGAGGATCATGGGGCGCAACGCGCCCCTGGTCCACCCCACGAGCCGCAGGAGCACACGGGTCGTCGAGGTCTCGCGCGGGGGCACGTCCCTCACCCTAGGCACGGCCTGGGCCGGCGCGGCAGCCGCGACCACGCACCGGCCGACGGCGCGGCGGTGGGCGCCCGCACCGACCGCTCCCGGGGCGGCCGCCCTCGGCGGGCCACGCACCGGCCGGCCGCCCGGCCCGGGGCGCGTCAGGCGCCGCGGCGGGCCGTCTTGGTGTTGCTCGCCTGCGCCACCGGGCGCACCACGAGCAGGTCGACGTTGACGTGCGCCGGCCGCGTGAGCGTCCACGTGATGGCGTCGGCGACGTCGTCGGCCACGAGCGGCTGGTAGCCGGCGTAGACCGCCGCGGCGCGGGCCTCGTCGCCGGCGAACCGGACGAGCGAGAAGTCGGTCTCCACGGCACCGGGCGCGATCTCGATGACCCGGATCGGCTCGCCCGCCAGCTCCCAGCGGAGCGTCGTCGAGAGCATGCGCTCCGCGTGCTTGGCCCCCGTGTAGCCGGCGCCGCCCTCGTAGGGGCCGTGCGCGGCCGTCGAGGTGACGACGACCACGTCGCCCCCGCCCCGCTCGCGCAGCAGCGGCAGCAGCGCCTTCGTCACGCGCAGGGTCCCGAGCACGTTCGTCTCGTACATCCAGCGCCAGGCCTCGACGTCGCCCCGCTCGACGGGGTCGAGGCCGAGCGCGCCGCCCGCGTTGTTGACGAGGGCGTCGACGCCGCCCGTCGCCCGCACGTGGGCCGCGAGCGCGGCGACGTCGTGGTCGGACGTCACGTCCACCTCGAGCCACGTCGCCCCGGTCTCGTCGGCCAGCGCCTTGAGGCGGCCCGCCCGACGGGCCGTGGCCAGGACGTCCCAGCCCTCCGCCCGCAGCCGGCGCACGGTCGCCGCGCCGATGCCCGACGAGGCACCGGTCACCACCGCACGGCGTCGGCCGGCCCGCTGCGTGCCGTCGCCCGTCGCGCCCTCGTGCGTCGTGCCCTCGCCCATCGCCCTCTCCTCGCTCATCGTCCTGCCACCTCGTCCAGCGCCGCCCCGAGGATGTCCAGCCCCCGTGCGGCCTCGTCGTGCGTGATGACGCAGGGCGGCACCACGTGGATCCTGTTGTCGGCGGTGAACGGCACCAGCCCGCGCGCCATCGCCGCCCGCTTGACCGCCGCGACGGTCGAGGCGGCCACCGGCTCGCGTGTCCGGCGGTCGGCCACGAGCTCGACGGCCCAGAACACGCCCGTGCCGCGCACCTCGCCCACCAGCGGGTTCGTCTCCGCGAGCCGGGCGAGCCCGGGGCCCAGCACGTCCCGACCGACGGCCGCGGCGTGCTCCACCACGTGCTCGTCCTCCATGACCGCGATGGTCGCCACGATCGCGGCCATCGCGAGCGGGTGGCCGGAGTACGTGAGCCCGCCGGGGAACACCCGCTCGTCGAAGGTCGCGGCGATCTCGTCGCGGATGAGCACGCCGCCCGCCGGGACGTAGCCGGCGTTCACGCCCTTGGCGAAGGTGATGAGGTCCGGCACCACGCCGTGCTGCTCGAACGCGAACCAGGAGCCGGTGCGCCCGAAGCCGGCCATGACCTCGTCGAGGATGAGCACGATGCCGTACCGCGTGGCGATCTCGCGGACGCCGGCGAGGTAGCCGGGCGGCGGCACGAGGACGCCGGCGGTCCCGGGGATCGACTCCAGGAGGATGGCGGCCACCGACTCGGGGCCCTCGCACTGGACCACGCGCTCGAGGTGGCGCAGCGCGCGCTCGCACTCCTCCTCCGGCGACGACGCCCAGAACTCCGTGCGGTACAGGTACGGCGTGAACACGTGGACGTGGCCGCGCGCGTACTCGTTGGGGATGCGACGCCAGTCGCCCGTGGCGACCACGGCCGCGCCCGTGTTGCCGTGGTACGAGCGGTACCCGCTGATCACCTTGTCGCGGCCCGTGTGCAGGCGCGCCATGCGGATGCCGTTCTCGTTGGCGTCGGCACCCGCGTTGGTGAAGAAGACCTTGCTGAAGCCCGCGGGCGCGTGCGCGACGATCGCCGCGGCGGCCCGGCCGCGCGTGAGGTTCGCCGTCGCCGGACCGATGGTGGTCAGCAGCTCGGCCTGCTCCTGGATGGCCGCGACCACCCGCGGGTGCTGGTAGCCGATGTTGACGTTGACCAGCTGGCTGGAGAAGTCGAGCCAGCGGTGCCCGGCGTGGTCCCACAACGTGCAGCCCTCGCCGCCGGCGACGACCGCGGGCGCGAGGTGGCCCTGAGCCGACCAGGAGTGGAACACGTGGGCGCGGTCGAGGGCCAGCGCCAGCTCGTCGTCGCTCCCGGCGGCGGCCGGGACATCGTGCTGCATCGGGTCACTTCCCTGGGTGGTGGTGGGCGCGCGGCGCGCCTGGGGCGATCGTGCCAGGTTCAGGGCCGCGCGGATGCGGCGTCCGGCGGGGGTGCGCAGGATGGGTCGATGGCCGTCCCCGCGCGCCTGCGCCCCCAGGTCCTGCGATTCAACCGGGTCGCCCGCCGGTTCGCCGTCCGCCTCCCGCCCTTCGCCGTGGTGCACGCCGTGGGGCGCCGCACCGGGCGGCGCTACGAGACGCCCGTGGTGGCGTTCGCCGGCTACGTCGACGGCGTCCGGCTCGTCGCCACGCCCCTGGCGTGGGGCCGCGACGCGGGCTGGTGCCGCAACGTCCGCGCGGCCGGCCGCTACTCGCTGACGCGGCGCGGGCGGGAGTACCTGGTCGACGAGCTGCGCGTGGTCGACCGGGCCGACGCCGTGCCGGTCGTCGGGGGCGGCGCCCGGTTCACGAACGTGGTGATCCGGCCGCGGGAGTGGATCGTCGGCCGGCTGCGTGCGGGTCCCGCCGCCTGACCAGCACTTGCACGACGAGGGCCGTGCGTGCCTAGGGTTGGTGCGGAACCCCGCCGATGCCTGGTGCGGGTGGCACCGCCCCGGCATGGGCGGCCTTCCGAGGGAGCGACGTGCTCCCGGTCCCCGTCCTCGGCGCACCGCCGCGCCCGCCGTCGGCGTGCGCCGACCGCGGGCGTCCGTGATCCGTCGAGGTCCGCGCACGCCGCGGTCCCGATCCGGCTGACCAGGGAGTCCCGTGCCCGCTCGCTCCGCTGCGACCGCTGTGCTCGTGCTGGCCGCGCTCGTCGTGCCCCTCGCCGCGTGCGCCGGGCCGGCGGCCGGCGGTGCCCCCTCCCCCGGCGCACCGTCGCCCGGCGGGTCGGCGACCTCCGGCGCCACGGCCGCGTTCCACCCGGTGACCGTGGACAACTGCGGCACCACGGTGACGATCACGGCTCCGCCGAGCCGGGTGGTGACCATCAAGTCGACGCCCACCGAGATGATGCTGGCGCTCGGCCTCGGCGACCGGATCGTCGGCGAGGCCTACCAGGACGGTCCGGTCCCCGCCCGGTGGTCGGCGGCCGCTGCCCACATCCCCGTGCTCTCGGACAAGGTGCCGGGGCAGGAGCCCGTCCTCGCCCTGGCGCCCGACCTCGTCTACGCCGGGTGGGAGTCGAACGTGAGCGCGAACGGCGGCGTGGGCGACCGCGCGACGCTGGCGAGCCGCGGCATCGCCACGTATGTGTCACCGTCGGCGTGCAAGGAGAAGGCGTACCAGCCGGACCCGCTGACGTTCGACGACGTGTTCTCCGAGATCACGCAGGTGGGCGACATCTTCGGCGTGCCGGACCGGGCGGCCGCGCTGGTCGCGCAGCAGAAGGCCGCGCTGGCTGCGATCGCACCGGTCAAGGACGTCACGGCGTTCTGGTGGTCGTCCGGCGTGGGCACGCCGTACGCGGGCGCCGGCATCGGGGCGCCGCAGCTCATCATGTCGACCGCCGGGGTGACCAACGTGCTGGCCGGCGTCCACGACACCTGGACGTCCGCCGGCTGGGAGGACATCGTCAAGGCGAACCCGGACGTGCTGGTGCTGGTCGACGCCAGCTGGAACACGTACGAGTCCAAGATCAAGGCCCTCGAGTCGAACCCGGCGCTGTCGCAGCTGACCGCGGTCAAGGAGAAGCGCTTCGTGCGGCTGCCGTTCGCGTCGACCGAGGCCGGGGTCCGCAACGTCGAGGCCGCCGCGTCGCTCGTCGCGCAGGTCCGCGCGCTGGGGCTGGGCGGGTAGCGCATGGCCAGGACCGAGCCCGAGCAGCGGGTGCGCGACGATCAGGTGCGCGACGATCAGGTGCGCGACGAGCAGGTGCGCGACGAGCAGGTGCGCGACCAGCCAGCCCGCGACGATCGAGCGCAGGACGAGCAAGGGCGCGACGAGCAGGCACGCCGCGGACGACTGCGAGACGAGCTGGCACGCGGTGGCCGGGCGCGCGCGGGCGGTCGACCCACACGCGACGAAGCGCCGCGCACCGCTCGCCCGGGCGACGAGAAGTCACGCGCCGACCACCCGCGCGACCCGCGAGCGCCCCTGCGCCCGCCCCTCGGGCTGCTCGTCGCGACCGGCGCGGTGCTGCTCGTCGCGAGCGTCGCCCTCGCCGTGACGATCGGCCCCGCGCACCTGGCGCTCGGCGAGGTGGCCCGGTCCGTCGCCTCCCACCTGGGGCTGCGCGTGGCGCCCGTGCCCACCCTGCACGACGCGATCGTGTGGGACCTGCGCCTGCCGCGCGTGCTCACCGCGGCGGCCGTCGGCGCGGGGCTGGCGCTGGCGGGCGCGGTGATGCAGTCCCTGACGCGGAACCCGCTGGCCGACCCGTACCTCCTCGGTCTGTCCTCGGGCGCCTCGCTCGGCGCCGCGGCCGTGCTGCTGCTCGGCGTGGCGGTTCTCCTGCCGGTCGCCGCGTTCGTGGGGGCGATGCTCGCGCTGCTCGCGGCGCTCTCGCTGGCCCGCGTGGGCGGCACGCTCACGCCCACCCGGGCCGTGCTCGCCGGGCTGGCGATCTCGCAGCTCGCGGCGGCCGCGACCTCGTTCGTCATCTTCTGGACCGCGCGCGGCGACTCCTACCAGGAGATCGTCGCGTGGCTCCTCGGGTCGCTGGCCGCCACCACGTGGTCGTCGGTGGCGATCGCGGCCGGCGCGCTCGTCGTCGCGTCCCTCGTCGTCGTCGCAGCGGCCGGGCGGCTGGACGCCTTCGCGTTCGGCGACACGGCTGCGGCCTCACTCGGCGTGGACCCGAATCGCACCCGCTGGTTCCTCATGGGCGTGGTGGCTCTCCTCACGGGGGCGCTGGTCTCGGTGAGCGGCTCGATCGCCTTCGTCGGGCTGCTGGTGCCGCACGCGGTGAGCCCGCTCACCGGGCCGTCGCACCGCCGCCTGCTGCCGGTGGCGGCGCTGGCCGGCGGCGTGCTGCTCGTGTGGGCAGACACGCTGGCGCGCACCGTGTTCGCGCCGCGCGAGCTGCCGGTCGGGATCGTCACCGCCTTGCTCGGCGCGCCCGTGTTCGCGTGGCTGCTGCGCCGGGGCCGGGGCGCCGCATGGAGCTGACCCTGGACGGCGTCGGCACGCGGCTGGGCGGCCGGTGGGTGGTCGACGGCATCGACGCGACGCCGCCGGCGGGGGCGGTGACGGGACTGCTCGGCCCCAACGGCGCGGGCAAGACGACGCTCCTGCGCCTCATCGCGGGGTTGCTTGCTCCGGGGGCCGGTGCCGTGCTCGTGGACGACGACGCGACCGGTGCCCCGGTGGCGGTCGACACCATCCCCCGGCGGCGGCGGGCGCGGCGGATCGCGCTGCTGGAGCAGGAGTCGTCCGCGACGGTGCCGCTGCTGGTGCGCGAGGTGGTGGCCCTCGGTCGCGTGCCGTACCGGTCGTGGTGGGGTGCCGACCCCGACGACGGCGCGGTCGGCCGGGCGCTGGCCGCGGCGGACGCCTCGCACCTGGCTCAGCGGCCCTGGGACTCGCTGTCCGGGGGCGAACGGCAACGCGTGCACATCGCGCGGGCGCTCGCGCAGGAGCCGGACCTGCTGCTGCTCGACGAGCCGACGAACCACCTCGACGTCAGCGCGCAGCTGTCCCTGCTGACGTTCGTGCGCACGCTCGGCACGACGACCGTGGCCGCGCTGCACGACCTCAACCTCGCGGCGCAGTACTGCGACCACGTGCTGGTGCTCTCGTCGGGCCGCCTGGCCGCCGCGGGGGCCCCAGGCGACGTGCTGACGCCTGCGCTGGTCCGGGACGTCTACCACGTGGAGGCCGACGTGCTGGCCCATCCCCGGACCGGGCGCCCGGTCATCGCGTTCACCGGCCCGGCCCCGGCCGGCGTCGGGGAGCGCGCGGGGTCGGGGGCTCGCCCCTCGGGCGCGGAGTCGTCGGCCGAGCGCCAGGTCCGCGACGAGCCGTCGCCCGCTCGGCCCTCCCACGACACGGAATCGGCCACTCGCGAGGTCCGCGACGAGCGATCGAGCGCTCGCCCGGCCCACGACGGGTCGTCGGCCGCGCGCCCGTCCAGCGCCGGTGCGGACGACACGGCCCTCGCGGATGCCTCCCGGAAGGGAGCGTCATGAGGCTCACGGTCCTGTCCGGGGGCGTCGGCGGCGCCCGGTTCACCCGGGGCCTGCTCGCGCTGCTGGCCGAACGGTTGCCCGACGGCCACGGCGGCACCACCGCCGAGGTCACGGTCGTCGCCAACACGGGCGACGACCTGTGGCTGCACGGCGTGCGGGTGTGCCCCGACCTCGACACCCTCATGTACACGCTGGGGGGCGCGGTGCACGAGGGGCAGGGCTGGGGCCGGCGCGACGAGTCGAGCCGCGTGAGCGCCGACCTGGCCGCCTACGGGCTCGGCTGGGAGTGGTTCACGCTCGGCGACCTCGACCTGGCGACGCACCTGGCGCGCACGGAGCTGCTGCGGTCGGGCCTGCCGCTGTCGGAGGTTACCGACCGCCTCTGCGAGCGCTGGCGCTCCGGCGTGCGCCTGCTGCCCATGACCGACGAGGATGTGGAAACGCACGTCGAGCTCGTGGACGGTCGGCTGCTGCACTTCGAGGAGTGGTGGGTGCGGCTGCACGCGGGGGTGCCCGCGCGGCGGTTCGTCCAGGTGGGGCTCGACGGCGCCCGCCCCGCGCCCGGGGTGCTCGACGCGCTGGCCCGCGCCGACGTGGTGGTGCTCCCGCCGTCGAACCCGGTGGTCTCGGTCGGGACGATCCTGGCGATCCCGGGGGTGCGGGACGCGCTACGCGATGCGGCGGCCCCCGTGGTGGGCATCAGCCCCGTGATCGGCGGCGCGCCGGTGCGGGGCATGGCCGACGCGTGCCTCGCTGCGATCGGCGTGGAGACGAGTGCCGCTGGCGTCGCCCGCCACTACGGGCGCCGCGCCGACGGCGGTGTGCTCGACGCCTGGCTCGTCGACACGGTGGACGCGGCCACGGTGCCAGAGTTGGCGGCCGAGGGCTGGCGGGTGGCCGCCGCCCCGACGCTCATGTCCGACGTGGCCGCCACCGCCGCCATCGCCGCCAGGGCGCTGGGCCTCGTCGACCGCGAGCCCTGAGGCCCCCCGCCGGGCGCAGGAGGACCGGGGCCCCGACCGCGTCCCTACGCCGCCGGCCCGGAGGTTGGCGTGCGTCCCTCACCGACCGTCAGACGCTCGAGCAGCCGGGCCGTGCGGGGCCCTGGGCGCAGGAGCCGCAGCACGTCGAGATCGGCGGGGAGGTCGACGTCGCGACGCAGCGTGGACTCCGGGTCGACGCCGAGCGGCGTGTAGCCGATCGCAGCATGCGCCGCGGCGGAGCCCGCGCCGAACCGGGAGTCGAAGGGCTCGCCGGCCGCGACCGTGAGAAGCGTCGTCCCGGTACCTGACGAGTCGATGACCATTCCACGCGGATGGGCCCCGGCGGCGGTCGGCGCCTCAGCGGCGGTCGGCGCCTCAGCGACGGTCCGCGGCTCACCGATGGTCCGCGCCTCGGCCGGGAGCGACGCCTCACCCAGCGCCAGCGCCTCGCCCAAGGCCAGCGCCTCGGCCAGCGTCAGCGCCTCGGCCAGGTCGTCGGGACGCAGCGCCGGGAGGTCGCCGAGCAGCACGCCGACGGGTGCCGCCGGCGCCAGGGCCCTCGCCGCGGTCACACCTGCCGCGGCGGCCGCGTCGAGACCCGAGCGGGCGCCTTCGTGCCGGGGCTCGGGCACCACCCGCACGAAGGCCCCGGCGCGACGATCCGTGCGCGCCGCGTCGCCCCCGGGGCCACGCGCGGCGGACCCCGACAGGTGGAGGGGCGCGGTGCGCGCGGCCTCAGGGGCCTCGCCGGCGACCACCGCGTCCGGCGTCACGACGACGACAGCGCCGACCAGCGGGCACGCGGCTGCGGCCGCGATCGTGTCGAGGGCCATGGCGCGTGCGAGCGCCGCCCGCGCCCGGTCGTCGAGTGACCCGCTCAGCCGGGTCTTGCCTGCGGCGGCGTCCTTGACGGGGATGACGATCGCCCAGCGGCCTGGCACTCGGCCACCCTAAGCGGCGCTCGGGCGCGACCGAGCCTCCGCAGCGCCCTGGGCGGGTGCGACGCGGGAGGCGGCGCTCGGGCGCAACCGAGCACCCGGCGTGACCCGGGGCCGGGGCGCTCAAGCACGACCGAGTGCCCGCAACGCCCGCATGGGGCGGTCTCCGGTCGCGTCGGAGCGACGCATGGCCGGTGACGGACCTGATCAGCGCACTACGGGCCTAGAAGGGTGGACTCTCGGGATATCCGGAGCGCGGCTCCTGCGACGTCCCGGACCCTCTCGCGCCGGTGGGCCGAGCAGCGGTCCGCGTGAGCTCTGGCCGCGGTCGAGGCGGTCCGGTCACCTTCGGCCGCGCCGGTGGGCGCCGTGGCCCGACCTGCCGCGCCGGCTCAGTCCGGTACCGCAGTCCCGACGGCGACGTCCACGACACCACACCGCCACCCTCGTGGCCGACGTCCCACCCGACCTCGTGCTTGAGCCGGTGGTGCTTGCGGCACAGGTGCTCGAGGTTGTCGATCTCGGTGCGCCCACCGTGCTCCCAGGCAACGGCGTGGTCGAGGTCGCAGCGCATCGCGCGCCGTCGACACCCGGGGAAGCGGCACGTCTCGTCGCGGATGGCCAGCGCCGCCTTGAGATCGGCCGGCGGCCGGTAGCGCTCGCGTCCCACGGAGAGCACGGCGCCCGTCTCCGGATCGGTCAGCACGCGGATGAAGGACGGCGCCAGCGCGCACAGCTCCCGGGCCGTCTCGACGTCGATCGGGCCGAAACCGTCGAGCTCCGCCGGCTCGTCGGAACGCCCGAGGAGCGACAGGGCCGGGACCGTGAGAACGACAGTCGGCACGATCCCTCCGCCCGCCTCTCCCACGCCGCCGGCCGGCGGCTCCAGCAGGAGGTCGCACAGGGCGTCCGCGCGTAGCTGGGGCAACGTCCGCTCGTCGTCGGCGCCCTGGACCGCTGCGGCGACGTCCGAGAGCTTGTGGTAGCTCGCCATCGCCTGGGCGGCGGGCAGCAGGGCGGTCAGCCAGCAGAGGTCGTCGTCGGCCGGGGACACGTCCACGCGCCGGTCGGCGAGGTTGCGCCGGCGCTCCTCCTCGGTCTTCGGGATGTGGCGGGCGCGCCACCGGCGAGCCGGCACACGCAGCTCCGACGGTGTGACGAGGAGCGCCTTCTCGATCAGAGCGGCGTCCGCGGCGGCCAGCGCCGCGTCGTCGTCCACGCCCCCGAAGATGTCGAGCATCACGTCGCAGTGCCACGACGACACCAGCCCGGCCGCATTGGCCTCGCGGAACCGCGGGAACGCCGCCAGCGCGGTGTGCCGGGCGAGCCGCTTGGACAGTGCGCCCTCCGGCAGCCGCACCGCGCATGCCAGCTCGGCCAGCATGGCCCGTGCACCCCACTCGCGGCGCTCGGCCGGCGGCAGGTGCGTCAGCCGAGCGGAGTACTCGGCCGCGCCCTGGCGGTAGGCCTCGGCGAGGAGCTCGTCCCGGAAGGCGGCGGCGACCGTGGCCAGGCGATCGGCCTGCTCGACCGCCGAGGTGAGCAGAGCGATCGGGTCGGCCGAACCGTCGCCGGCGGACAGGTCGCCGCCGAGGTCCAGCAGCGGGCGCCGCGACGTGTCGAACTCAGGCAGCGGCACGGCACCGAGCTCGCGGCCCGATCCCGGCACCAGCGCCACCATGTCCACGGACCCACCCCACCACCGACCACTGACATCCCCGGTGCCGGTCACGGCTCCGCCAGCGTGCCGGTCACGCTCGCTCCGCGACCGGCCGACCAGTGGTCCCCGAGCCCGACGCGCCCCGCGCCGCCGCCGCATCCCCCACTCACCCCGTCGCACAGGCGCCCCGCGAGGCGCCGCGTCGCGCACGCCCCCGGGCGCACAGGCAGCCCGCCAGTCGCCGCCCGTCGCGCACGCCCCCCGCAGCGGCGCCCCGCCAGCCGCTGCTCCGTGGCGCACGCCGCCTCGCACACGCAGCGCCTCGCGAGCAGACCGTCGCCCGCTGGCCGACGATGGACCCATGTCCCTGTGGCTCACCGGCGACCCCGAAGCGGACGCCCTCCTCGACACCGACCCGTTCGCCCTCGTCGTAGGCATGCTCCTGGACCAGCAGGTCCCCATGGAGACCGCCTTCGCCGGCCCGAAGAAGCTGGCGGACCGCCTGGGCGGCCTCGACCCGCACCGCATCGCGGACATGGACCCCGACGAGCTCGCCGACGTCGCGGCCCAGCCGCCGGGTATCCACCGGTTCGCCCGCTCCATGGCCGGCCGCGTCCAGGCGCTGGCGCGCCACGTGGTCGACGAGTACGACGGCGACGCGAGCCGCCTGTGGACGGACGGCGACCCGGACTCCGCGACCGTCCTGCGTCGCCTGGCGGCGCTGCCCGGCTTCGGCGACGAGAAGTCGCGGATCTTCCTGGCCCTGCTCGGCAAGCAGCGCGGCGTCACGCCCCACGGCTGGCGCGAGGCCGCGGCCCCGTTCGGCGAGCCGGGCACGACGAGGTCGGTCGCGGACATCACCGACAAGGCCTCGCTGCTCGAGGTGCGCGCGACGAAGAAGGCGGCCAAGGCGGCGGCGCGGCGGTAGGCGCGCCCGGCGAAATCACCTCGACGCCCCACCCCCGGCGCCGCCTACCATCGGCCGACCGCTGGGCCCGGCGCCGGGAGACCGGTGACCGCGTGCGAGGAGTGCTGACATGACGGGTGACGACGGCCTCTCCGGCTGACCCCCGGAGAGCGCGGGCGCGACGACGCGCCGGCGCACCCCTCGTCGTCCCCCCACTCAGCCCCCACCTGAGCCCAGGTGCGGGCCGCGCCACCCGAGGTCGCCATGTCCATCGTCCTGTCCTCCGTCTCGTTCTCCTGGCCCGACGACACCCCCGTGCTCCATGACCTGTCCTGGGCCGTCGGCGCCGGCCGCACCGGCCTGGTCGCGCCCAACGGCGCCGGCAAGTCCACGCTGCTGCGGCTGCTCGCGGGCGACCTAGTCCCCACGGCGGGCTCGATCGCCGTCGACGGCCACGTGGGCTACCTGCCGCAGGACCTGCCGTTCACCGCGGACCGGACTGTCGCCCAGGTGCTCGGCGTCGCCCCGGTGCTGCAGGCCTTGCGCCGCCTGGAGCAGGGCGACGCGTCCGACGAGGTGTTCGCCGCCATCGGCGACGCCTGGGACGTCGAGGACCGCAGCCGTGACCAGCTGGACCGCCTCGGCCTGGCCGACGTCACGCTCGACCGGATGCTCGGCACGCTCTCCGGCGGCCAGGTGGTGACCCTCGGCCTCGCGGCGCAGCTGCTCCGCGACCCGGACGTGCTGCTGCTCGACGAGCCCACCAACAACCTCGACCTCGCCGCCCGCGGCAGGCTCCACGACCTCGTGGACTCCTGGCGCGGCACCCTGATCGTCGTCAGCCACGACCGGGCGCTGCTGGACCGGATGGACCGCATCGCCGAGCTGCACCCGGACGAGGTGCGCACCTACGGCGGCGGTTTCACCGCCTACGACGAGGCCGTGCGCGCGGAGCGCGACGTGGCCGAGCGCACCGTCCGCTCGGCGGAGCTGGACCTTCGGCGGGAGAAGGCGCAGCGCCAGCAGGCGCGCGAGCGGGCCGCCCGTCGTGCCTCGACGGCGGCCCGGAACGTGGCCGACGCCGGCCTGCCGAAGATCGTCGCGGGCGGCCTGAAGCGACGGGCAGAGGTCTCCGCCGCACGGTCCGACGAGACCCACGCCGCCCGCGTCGCCGCCGCCCGGTCCCGGCTGGACACCGCGAGCGACGCCCTGCGCGAGGACGACGTCCTGGTGCTCGACCTGCCGGCCACGGCGATCCCCGCCGGCCGCACCGCGGTCGAGGCCCACGGCCTGCAGGTCCGGTACGCGGGTGTGCCCGTGTTCACCGACGGCGGCGTGGACCTCGTCGTGCGCGGGCCGGAACGCGTGGCCCTCACGGGCGCCAACGGCTCCGGCAAGTCCACCCTGCTGCGCCTGCTGGCCGGCGACCTGGCGGCGGACGCCGGCGAGGTGCGCCGCCTCGACGGCCGCATCGCGTCGCTCTCGCAACGCCTCGACCTGCTCGACCCGGACCTGTCAGTCGCGCGGTCGCTGGCCCTGGCCGCGCCCGCCCTGCCGGATGCGGAGCGCATGAACCTCCTGGCCAGGTTCCTCTTCCGGGGCGCGGCCGCGCACCGCCCCGTCGGCACCTTCTCGGGCGGCGAGCGGCTGCGCGCCACGCTCGTGTGCGTGCTGCACGCCGAGCCCGCGCCGCAGCTGCTGCTGCTCGACGAGCCGACGAACAACCTCGACCTGGCCAGCCAGCGCCAGCTCGAGAGCGCGCTCGCGGCCTACCTGGGCGCGCTCGTCGTCGTCAGCCACGACGAGCGGTTCCTCGCTGCGCTGGGCATCACCCGCCGGCTCCGCCTCGAGGGCGGGCGACTGCTCGACGATCCCGTCGACTGACCGGCCCGGTGGCCCCGCCTACCCGAGCAGCTGCGCCTTGAGCGCCAGCACGCGCCGCGCCGACTCGTCGACCCGCGCCGCGAACGCCGGGTCGGCCTTCGCCTTGGCCACCACGGCCGCGACCGCGGCGTGCACCACGGTGGGGTCCTTGGAGAACAGCACCATGTCGCACCCGGCGGCGATCGCGTCGACCGCCCGCTGGCCGGGCGACCACGCCGCGACCTGCGCGGCACCCGACAGGTCGTCGGTCACCACCACGCCCTGGAAGCCCAGGACCTCGCGCACGCCGTGCTGCACGACCTTCGCCGAGAACGCCGCCGGCGCGGTCGGGTCCATCTGCGCATACACCGCGGTGGACATGAGCACCGTGGTGGCGCCGGCCTGGACGCCCGCGCGGAACACGCCCACCGCCGGGGAGTCGAACCCGGTGACGGTGTCGGTGACGCCCGCCGTCGCGTCGGTGTTCGCGGTGACGTACCCCAGACCCGGGAAGTGCTTGATCGCCGTGGCGACGCCCGCGCTCGTCATGCCGGCGACGAACGCCCCGGCGTGCTCCGTGACGGACTGCGCGGTGGTCCCGTAGTTGCGCTGGAGCGCCCCGATCGGCGGGTTCTTCGCGGCCGACGAGGCCGGTACGAGATCCATCACGGGCGCGAGGTTCCAGTTGACGCCGGCGGCGGCGAGCTGGTGGCCCCACGTCGTCGCCTCCGCCCGCAGCTCGTCGGGCGCGACCGTCGCCTGGACGGTGGCCGCCGGGATGCGCGAGAAGCCCGGCCCCTGCAGCGACTGGACCTGCCCACCCTCCTGGTCCACCGCGACGAGCATGCGCTCACCGTGCGTCGTCGCCTGCGAGACGAGCCCGGTGAAGCCGTCCACCTGGGACTGGACGGCCGCCAGGCCGGCGGTGGACCGCCCGTGGAGGAACACGTTGCCCACGTGGTCCTGCGTGACGGCCTGCGTGCTCACGGGCTTCCCCGCGCCCAGGTCAAGGCCGACGACGAACAGCTGGCCCACCTTCTGCTCGAGCGACCAGCCCGCGAGCGGGTCCACGGCCGGGGCCGACGTGGACGGTGCCGGCGTGGGCGACGGCCCGGACGACGTGGGGCTCACCCCGGTCGGCGAGGGCGACGAGCTGGGGCCGGCGGTCGGCGGCGCCACGGGGTGACGCACCGCGGCCCACGTCGCGACGGCACCCGCCACCGCGAGCACCGCCACCGTCGCGACCACCCAGGTTGCCGTGCGCCGGCGGCGTCGCGCCGCGCCGTCCCCCGGCCGAGACCCCCGACGAGCCACGTGACCACCTCCCCCGGCCACCCTGCCCGACGGATCGGCGCAGCGGCGACGAGACACGTCGGCGGGGCCGCGGTCCGCACCGGATCCTCACCCGGCGGGCGCGCCCAGCGCGGCGGGCGAGGTCCTCAGACCCCGGGGGCGGGGTGCTGCGCGGACTGCGGCGTCGACCCCGGCGTGCCCGCGGGCAGCGCCTCGACGAAGACCGCGGTCCCGTACGCGCACACCTCGCTGAACTGCCCGATCGAGTCCGTGTCGAACCGCATCGCGAGGATGGCGTTCGCGCCGCGCTGCTCGGCCTCGACCACCATGCGGTGCATCACCTCGGCGCGGCTCTCGTACATGATCTTCGTGTACTCGGTGATCTCACCGCCCCCGAGCGAGCGGAACCCGGCCACCAGGGAGCCCCCGATGTTGGTCGAGCGGACCGTCAGGCCCATCACCTCGCCGAGCACCGCGGTCACGCGGTAGCCGGGCACGTCGTTCGTCGTCACCACGATCACGCGGCGATCCTTGCAGGTCCGGCGCCGGCGCGGCAGACCCGGCAGCCTCGGCGTGCGCGCGGGCCGCCTCCCGCCGTCACGGCGTGCCGAGCACCGACCGCCGTCCCGCCTCGAAGGCCTCCGCGGTGCCCAGCCGGAACATGTCCTTGTCCGAGGCCCGCACCAGCGGCCGCGCCCCGGGCCCGTCCTCGTCGGTCACGAGGTGCCCGACGCCGCGGACCACGGCGACCGGCCGGCCCGATGCCTTGCCCTTGACGAGCTCGGCGGCCGAGGCGACCTCGTCGGCCACCGCCGCGACCGTCATCTCGAGGGGGCGCCCGAACGTGTCGACCGTGCCGCGCAGGTCGTCGAGCACGCGCACGCCCGCCGCGCCGATGGTGACGTCCGTCAGCCCCTCGCGCCACGCCCGCCCGGCGGTGTCCGTCACCAGCACGCCCAGCCGCACGCCGAACCGGGCCTGCAGCGCCGCTCGCAGCCCGCGCGCCGAGGCGTCCGGGTCGAGCGGCAGCAGCAGCACCGTGCCCCCCGGCGTGTTGGACGCGTCGACGCCCGCCGCCGCCATGACCAGACCCAGCCGGTTCTCGACGATCCGCGTCACGCCGTGCTCGTGCACGCGCGTGGCCACCACGCGCACGGTCTCGTCGGTGATCGCCTGCTCGCGGTCGTCGGCCGCCACCACGCGTCCCTCGGCCTTGGAGACCACCTTCGACGTCACGACGACGACGTCGCCGTCCACCAGCCGGTGACCGGAGTCCTCGTCGGCCGCCAGCGCGTCGCCGACGAGCGCCGCCAGATCGTCGCCCGCCGCAACCTCGGGGATACCGTCCGGCGCCCACGCCCGCAGCTCACCCACGGGACACCCCGGCGAGCACGGCAGATCGTGCCGAGCACGGCAGTCCCACCTGCCGTGCTCGGGCGCAGCTGCCGGGTTCGGCGAGCGGGGTCACCGGTGGAGCGCCGGCAGCACGTCGCGGCCGAAGACGTCGATCCACTCCCGCTGGTTGCGCCCCACGTTGTGCAGGTAGATGCGGTCGAAGCCGAGGTCCACGTACCGCTGGATCTCCGCGCGGTGCACGTCCGGGTCCGCGGAGACCACCATGCGCCCCTCGAAGTCCGACGGGCGCACCAGCTTGGCCATCGCCTCGAAGTCGAACGGCGAGCGCACGTCGCCCTTGCCGAACTTCATGCCACCGTTCGGCCACTCGCGCACCGCGTTGGCCATGGCCTCCTCGTCGGTCGCCGCCCAGGACAGGTGCAGCTGCAGCACCTTCGGCATGGTGTCCGGGTCCTTGCCGGCCTCGCGCGCGCCCTCCGCGAACTTGGCGAACAGGCCGCCGATCTTCTCCAGCGGCGCCCCCACGGTGATGAGGCCGTCGACGTGCCGCCCCGCCCGCTTGGCGGTCACCGGGCCGGCCGTGGCGACGAGGATCTCCGGCGGCGTCGCCGGCATGGTCCACAGCCGGGTGGACTCGAGCTTGTAGTACTGCCCGGCGAACTTGGTGTCCCGGCCGGCCGCGGACGACGAGAAGAGCTTGGCGATGATGTCGATCGCCTCGAACATGCGGTTGATGCGCTCGGGGGCCTCCGGCCAGTACTGGCCCGTGATGTGCTCGTTGAGCGCCTCTCCCGAGCCGAGACCCAGCCAGTGCCGGCCGGGGTACATCGCCGCGAGCGTGGCCGACGCCTGCGCGACCACCGCGGGGTGGTACCGGAAGGTCGGCGCGGTGACGCCCGGGCCGAAGTCCCCGTGCGTGCGCTCGCCCACCGCGGTGAGCACGTTCCACACGAACGCCGACTGGCCCTGCGCCGGCACCCACGGCTGGAAGTGGTCGGCGGCCATGACGCCGCTGAACCCGTGCTGCTCGGCGTACGCGGAGAGCTCGACGGCCTCGGTGGGGTGGAACTGCTCGAGGGCGGCCGCGTACCCGATGGTCAGGTGGTTCGCCACGAGGGGCACCTTCTTCTCTCGTCGGTGGGCGCCGGCGTCCGGGCTCGCCGGGCGGCGCACTCGCGAGACTAACCCCGCGCCGGGCCACAAGCCCTGGTGGGGGGCGCGCCAAGCCCGTCCCACGCTCCGGCCAACACTTGGGAGGGCGCCGTGAGCAGGCATAGCGTGGCCACGGTCGAATCGATACGAAACCAGCCGCTCCCGAACCAGGACCCCACCCGTGCCCCCGGCTACCTCCGCGCCGACGCGTCCCCTCGCCCCCTCCCGCCGCATGCCCCTGCGCGACTCCTTCGGGCCGCTGCAGGTGCGCAACTACCGGCTCTACGTCCTGTCCCAGATCCTCACGAACACGGGCGGCTGGGCGGCTCGCGTCGCGCAGGACTGGCTCATGCTGACGCTCACCGGGTCCACGGCGATGGTCGGCCTGACGGTGGCCCTGCAGTTCGCGCCGATGGTGGCGTTCGGGCTCCTCGGCGGAGTCGTGGCCGACCGCCTCAACCGCCGCCTGGTGCTCATGGTGACGCAGACCGTGTTCGGCATCTCGACCGGCACGGTGGGCCTGCTCACGCTGTCGCACCACATCGCGGCCTGGCACATCCTCGCGGCGGCGCTGCTGTCCGGCACCGCCACGGTGTTCGACAACCCGGCCCGCCAGGCGTTCGTGCACGAGGTGGCCGGGCCGACGAACCTGCGCCAGGCGATCAGCCTCAACTCGGCCGTGTTCCAGCTCGGCGCCCTCGTGGGCCCGGCCGTGGCGGGCGGCCTCATCAGCGCGTTCGGCAACGGCTGGGCGTTCGTGGTCAACGCCGCGGCGTGCCTGGCGGCCGTGGGGCTGCTGGGCGCCATGCGGCCCGAGGAGCTCACCCCGGCGCCCGCCGTGCCGCGCGCCAAGGGGCAGCTGCGCGAGGGGCTGGCCTACGTGCGCCGCACGCCGACCATCCTCTGGCCGGTGGTGCTCATCGGCTTCGTCGCCATCACGGGCGTCAACATGGCCACCGTCCTGGCCTCGTACACCGACACGGTGTTCCGCAACGGCTCGTCCGGGTACGCGCTGCTCACCTCGATGCTGGGGCTGGGGGCGGTGACCGGGGCGCTGGCCTCCACGCGCCGGCGCCGCGTGCGGCTGCGCCAGCTCGTCGGGCTCGCCGCGCTCATGGGCGTGGCCCAGCTGGTGCTCGCCTCGCTGTCGTCGCACGGGCCGTTCCTCGTGGTGCTGGCCGCGCTGGGCACCGTGATGCTGCTCTACATCACGGGCGGCAACACGCTCGTGCAGACCACGGTCGCGGGCGAGCTGCGCGGCCGGATCATGGCGCTCTACATGCTCACGTCGCTCGGGGCGCAGGGCGCGTCGGGCCTCGTCATCGGCTGGGTCTCCGAGCGCGCGGGCGCGCACGTCGCCATGGCGGTGTGCGCCGCGGGGCCGCTGCTCGGCGCGCTCGTCGTCGGGATCGGCGTGGCCCGGACCTCTGGCCTGCGCCCGCGGGACGCGCTCGCGGCGGCCGCCGCGCGGGCGACGGCCGGTCAGACCGACACGCGGTCGCGCGCGGCCGCGCCGTCCACGTCGTCCTCGCCGGCCGCGCCGTCGTCGTCGGCCACGTCGTCCACGTCGACGTCGCCGTCCGCGCCGGCCCGCTCGTCGTCCGCGCCGTCGGTGCCCCGCCCGCCGTCCACGCCGCCCGCGTCCGTGGTCGGCGCGGTCACCGCGGTCGCGGCCGTCACGGTCGCGGCGGTGAACGCCCCGCCGGTCGCCGCCCCACCGGCCGCGGGCACGCCGGTCGCGGCCATGGCCGCGAGCTCGTCGCCGGAGACCGTGTCCCCGTGCTGCCCGCCCGAGCCCCGGCGCACGAGCGTGACGCCCGCGACGACGAGCACCGCGCCGACGAGCTGAACAGGTAGCGGCGCCTCCCCGAGGAGCAGCCACGCGAGCAGCACCGAGAAGAGCACCTCGGCCAGCCCGAGGAACGACGCGACACGCTCGCCGAGCATGCGCACCGAGACCGCGCTGATACCGAACGCGATCCCCGTGGCGACCGTGCCCACCACGAGCACGGGCACGAGCCACGACAGGTGGGCACCGAGCACCGTGACCCGGACCGCGGGCATGGCCAGCGGCAGCACGCCCACCAGGCCGAGCAGCCCGACGGTCGCGGCGCCCACCAGCATGCCGGCACCCGCGAGGGTCACCGGCGGCACGGCGAGCGGCCGCGCGGTCAGCGCCCAGTACGACGCGTTGCCCACGGCGGCGACGGCGGCGTACGCCAGCCCCACCGGGTCGAGGCGCACCTGGCCGGCCACGTCGAGCACCAGCACCAGGCCGCCGGCGGCGAGCGCGGCGCCGGCGAGCACCGTGGCGGGCGGGCGTCGGCGCGTGCGCAGCCAGGACAGGGCCAGCAGCAGCAGCGGCGCCGTGTACTCCACGAGCAGCGCGACCGCCACGGGCAGCCGGTCCACCGCCAGGTAGTACATGGTGGAGCCGCAGCCCACCGAGAGGACGCCGAAGAGGAGCAGCGCCCGCCACTCGTCGCGCAGCAGGCGGTACCGGCCGCGCAGCGCGTGCCACGCCGGGCCCAGCAGCAGCAGCGCGCCGATCGACAGCCGCAGGAGCATGGCGCCGCCGGGCGACCAGCCGGCCTCGAGCAGCGGCTTGACCGCCGGGCCGCTGGTGGAGAACGCCAGCGCCGCCAGGAGGCCCACGACGAGGCCCACGCGGAGGTTCCCGGCCTCGGCCATCGCGTACTCCTCCCCGGAGCGCCCACGGGGCCGCGTAGGATCGCGCGTCAGGCGTCAACCGACCGTTCGTCCGTGACGTTACGAGGTCCGGAGAACAGGAGTCAACTTGACTTTTGCCCCTGACACGGAGGCTGCGCTGCAGGCAGCGGTCGCCCTGGTCAACACCGGCCTGCGCCGCGACGGCACCGACGCCATGGCATCGGTCGCCGACCTGGACCGGTTCTACACCGAGTACGGCTACACCGGCCGGCGTGACCGCAGCGACGACGAGGTGGCCCAGGTGCGGGCCGTGCGCGAGCGCCTGCGACCCCTGTTCTCCGCGGGGCGCGACGAGGCCGCCGAGATGGTCAACGCCATGCTCCGGGAGGCGCAGGCGCTGCCGTACCTCACGCGGCACGACCAGTGGGACTGGCACCTGCACGCCGCCCCGCTCGACGCACCGGTGGCCCAGCGCGTCATCGTCGAGGCGGCGATGGCGTTCGTCGACGTCATCCGCTCCGACGAGTACGGCCGCGTGGCCGTGTGCGAGGCGGCCGACTGCCAGGCCGTGCTGATCGACCTCTCCCGGAACCGGTCCCGGCGCTTCTGCGACGTCAACAACTGCGCCAACCGCGCCCACGTCGCCGCCTACCGCGCCCGCCGGGCCGCCGACCCGGCCTGACCGGCGCCGACCGACCCGTGCGCGGCACGGGACGGTGACCTAGCGTGGAGGCCCATGTGGGGGCCGCAGAGCACCGCCGTGCTCGTCACGGCGATCGTGGTCGCGGTCGCCGCCGTCGCCGGCACGCTCGTCGCGTGGGGGCGCGTGCGCGGGCCGGCCGCGCTCCGCGTCGCCCAGCGGGTCGGGCTCGTGCTGCTGTGCCAGGTGACGGCCGTCGCGGTGGTCGGCACCGCGATCAACCGCCTCGACGGGTTCTTCGCCACGTGGACCGACGTCGCGGGGATCCTCAAGGACGTCGGCGGCACCGTGCCCACCGCGACCCACGCCGCGGGCACCGGGACGCTCGCCGCGGCGGTCGGCGAGACCACGCACGGCCCCTTCCGCTGGTCCGGCGGGCTCTGGCGGGCGCGGTTGCACGGCGCCGCCTCGGGTGTCGCGGGCGACGTGCTCGTCTGGACCCCGCCGGGCTACGACCCGCAGCGGCCGGGCGGCTACCACGTGCTGCTCGCGCTCGCCGGCTACCCCGGCACCCCCGTGACCACCATCAACGGGCTGGACCTGCCCGCGGCGATCACGTCCCGCGTGGCCGCCGGGCGGCTGCCGCCCACGCTCGTCGTCACCGCCTCGACCCACCTGCACGGGCAGAACTGGGACTGCGCCGACGTGCCGGGCGGCCCCCGCGTGGCCACCTGGCTGACGCACGACGTGGCCGGCGCCGTCGGCGCGAGCTTCGACGTGGCGCCCGGCCGCTGGACCGCGATCGGCACCTCGACCGGCGCCTACTGCGCCGCCCACCTGGCCCTCACGGATCCCGCCCACGTCGGCGCCGCCATCGCCATCGCGGGCGAGAACGCCGCCGACTCCCCCGCCCTCGTGCGCGCGCTCGGCGCGCACGCCACCGACCTGCGCACGCTGGCCGCCGCCGGCACCAGCCCGCCGGTGGCGCTGTTCGTCGCCGGCAGCCGCCAGGACGGCGCCACCGCCGCCGACGCGCGGTCGCTCGCGGCCGCCGCGGCCCACGGGGTTGCCGTGACCGCCCGGGTGCGCGACACCGGCGGCCACGTGTGGCCGGTGTGGGCGGCGATGGCGGCCGACGGCCTCGACTGGCTGGGCGCCCATCAACCGGGCTGAGCCGGCCCGACACGCGGCACGCCCGCACCCGGCGGTCTGCGAAAATGGCCCCCATGGCCGATGTCACCCCGCCGCAGAGCCCTGCCCCCGCGACCCTCGTCGCGCGCGCGGTACCCGACAAGGTCTCGCTCGACGGGATCGAGGAGCGCTGGGCGGGTGCGTGGCAGGAGCAGGGCACCTACGCCTTCGACCGGTCGAGGACGCGCGAGCAGGTCTACTCGATCGACACGCCGCCGCCCACCGTGTCCGGCTCGCTGCACGTGGGTCACGTGTTCAGCTACACGCACACCGACGTGGTCGCGCGGTTCAAGCGCATGCGCGGCGCCGAGGTGTTCTACCCCATGGGCTGGGACGACAACGGCCTGCCGACCGAGCGGCGCGTGCAGAACTACTACGGCGTGCGGTGCGACCCGTCGCTGCCGTACGTGGAGGGCTTCGTCCCGCCGCACGAGGGGACCGACGGCAAGACGGTCAAGGCGGGCGACCAGGTGCCCGTCTCCCGCCGCAACTTCATCGAGCTCTGCGTGCGGCTGTCGCAGGAGGACGAGCGTCAGTTCGAGGCGCTGTGGCGCCGGCTCGGCCTGTCGGTCGACTGGTCGATGACGTACCAGACCATCGGCGACCACGCCCGCGCGGTGGCCCAGGCGGCCTTCCTGCGCAACCTGGCCCGCGGCGAGGCCTACCAGGCCGAGGCCCCGGGCCTGTGGGACGTCACGTTCCAGACGGCCGTGGCCCAGGCCGAGCTCGAGGCGCGGGACTACCCCGGGTTCTTCCACCGGGTGGCGTTCCACCGGCCCGACGGCACGCCCGTCCACATCGAGACCACGCGGCCGGAGCTGCTGCCGGCGTGCGTCGCGCTCATCGCGCACCCGGACGACGAGCGCTACCAGCACCTCTTCGGCACCACCGTGACCAGCCCCGTGTTCGGCGTCGAGCTGCCCGTGCTCGCCCACCCGGCAGCCGAGCCGGACAAGGGCGCCGGCATCGCCATGTGCTGCACGTTCGGCGACCTCACCGACGTGCAGTGGTGGCGTGAGCTGCAGCTGCCGACGCGCTCCGTCGTCGGCCGGGACGGCCGGATCCACCGCGACACCCCCGACTGGATCACCTCGGACGAGGGCCGGGCGGCGTACGGCGAGCTCGCGGGCAAGACGACGTACTCGGCCCGCGAGGCGGTCGTCGCGCAGCTGCGGGCCACCGGCGACCTGGCCGGTGAGCCGACCGCCACGCAGCGCAAGGCGAACTTCTACGAGAAGGGCGACAAACCCCTCGAGATCGTCACCAGCCGGCAGTGGTACATCCGCAACGGTGGGCGCGACGAGGACCTCCGCGCCGCGCTGCTGGCGCGCGGTGCCGAGCTGGACTGGAACCCCGAGTTCATGCGGGTGCGCTACGAGAACTGGGTCGGCGGCCTGAACGGCGACTGGCTGGCCTCCCGGCAGCGGTTCTTCGGCGTCCCGTTCCCGGTCTGGTACCCGCTCGACGAGGCGGGCGAGCCGGACTACGACCACCCGCTGGTGCCCGACGAGTCCACCCTGCCGGTCGACCCCTCCTCGGACGTGCCGGCCGGCTACGCCCCCGAGCAGCGCGGCGTGCCCGGCGGCTTCACCGGTGACCCGGACGTCATGGACACCTGGGCCACCAGCTCGCTCACGCCGCAGGTCGTCGGCGGCTGGCTGCACGACGCGGACCTGTACGACCGGGTGTTCCCGATGGACCTGCGCCCGCAGGGGCAGGACATCATCCGCACCTGGCTGTTCGCCACGGTGGTGCGCTCGCACCTGGAGTTCGGCCGGCTGCCCTGGCGGCACGCGGCCATCAGCGGCTGGATCCTCGACCCCGACCGCAAAAAGATGAGCAAGTCCAAGGGCAACGTGGTCACGCCCATGGACCTGCTCGTCGAGCACGGCTCGGACGCGGTGCGGTACTGGGCGGCCTCGGCGAAGCTCGGCACCGACGCGGCCTTCGAGGTCGGCCAGATGAAGATCGGCCGCCGGCTGGCGATCAAGGTGCTCAACGCCTCGAAGTTCGCGCTCTCGTTCGGCGACGTCGCGCTGGACCCCGCGCTCGTCACCGACCCGCTGGACCGCGCCATGCTCGCCGGCCTGGCCGACGTGGTGGACGGCGCGACGGCGGCGCTCGAGGCCTACGACCACACCCGCGCGCTCGAGCTCACCGAGTCGTTCTTCTGGACGTTCTGCGACGACTACCTCGAGCTCGTCAAGGACCGCGCCTACGGGGCCGACGGCGACCTGGCGGCCGCGCAGTCGGCGCGCGCCGCGCTCGGGCTCGCGCTCGACGTGCTGCTGCGGCTCTTCGCGCCCGTGCTGCCGTTCGCCACCGAGGAGGTCTGGTCGTGGTGGCGCGCCGGCTCGGTGCACCGCCAGCCGTGGCCCGAGCCGAGCGGCCTGCGAGCCGCCGCCGCAGGCGCCGACCCCGCCGTGGTCGCGGCGGCCGGCGCCGCGCTCGCGGCGCTGCGCAAGGTGAAGTCGGAGGCCAAGGTCTCGATGCGCACGCCGATCCTCACGGCGACGCTCGCGCTCCCGGCCGCGCTGCGCCCCGGTGTCGAGGCCGCGCTGGGCGACGTACGGGCGGCCGGCCGGGTCACCGGCCCGCTCGGGCTGGTGGACGACGAGGTCGACGCCCCGGTGGCGCGCGACGCGGAGCTCGGGGAGGCCGAGGCGCGGTCCTGACCCGGGCGGCGGCAGCCGCACTAAGGTCGTCACACCCGCCTCACAGGAGCCCTCATGGACGAGTTCGCCTCCCCCTCGCTCGGCACGTACACCCCCACCCTGTCCATCCCCGGGATGGTGGCCGAACGCCTGGCCCGGGACCCGGACGGCGTCTTCCTCGAGCGGGCCGCCGGCATGGGCGGCACGTGGGTCCCGATGACGGTCGCGGCGTTCGTCGCGGAGGTCACCGCGGTCGCCAAGGGTCTCGTGGCCTGCGGGATCGAGCCGGGCGACCGCGTGGGCATCATGAGCCGCACGCGTTACGAGTGGACCCTCGTCGACTTCGCGTGCTGGGCGGCGGGCGCGGTCGGGGTGCCGATCTACGAGACCTCAGCGGCCGAGCAGGTGCGGTGGATCGCCGGCGACTCGGGGACCCGGCTCGTCGTGGTCGAGACCGCGGCGCACGCCGCCGTCGTCGCGCAGGTGCGCGACGAGCTGCCCGACCTCACGGACGTCCTGGTGCTCGACGAGGACGCGATCGCCACCCTCGTCGCGCGCGGCGCGGCCGCCGGTGTCACCGACGAGGAGATCCGGCGCCGCTCGGCGCTCGCCGACGGCGCCACGCTCGCGACGATCATCTACACGTCCGGCACCACGGGGCGGCCGAAGGGCGTCGAGCTCACGCACGGCAACTTCGTCTCGCTGACCCGCGAGGGCGCGACCGGCCTGGCCGAGGTCTGCGCCAAGCCGTACTCGCGCACGCTGCTGTTCATGCCGCTGGCGCACGTGTTCGCGCGCTTCATCGAGGTGCTCGCGGTCTCGACGGGCCACGTCCTGGGCCACACGCCGGACACCCGCAACCTCATCGCCGACATGGCGACGTTCAAGCCGACGTTCGTGCTCGCGGTGCCCCGCGTGTTCGAGAAGGTCTACAACTCCGCCGAGCAGAAGGCGGGCTCCGGCTTCAAGCTGCGCCTGTTCCGCTGGGCCGCGAAGGTGGCCATCACCTACTCCCGCGCCCTGGACACGCCGACCGGCCCCGGCACCGGGCTCAAGGCGATGCACACGCTCGCCGGCGTGCTCGTCTACAGCAAGGTCCGCAACGTCCTCGGTGGACGGTGCGAGTACGCCGTGTCCGGCGGCGCGCCGCTCGGCGAGCGCCTCGGACACTTCTTCCGCGGCGTCGGCGTGCACGTGCTCGAGGGATACGGCCTCACCGAGACCACCGCGCCGACCGCCGTCAACCGCCCCGAGCTCACCAAGGTCGGCACCGTGGGCCCGGCGTTCCCGGGGACCGCGCTGCGCGTGGACGACGAGGGCGCGATCTGGGTCAAGGGCCCGCACGTGTTCCGTGGCTACCGCGGCATGCCCGACGAGACCGCGAGCGTGCTCGTCGACGGCTGGTTCCAGACCGGCGACCTGGGCTCGCTCGACGCCGAGGGCTACCTGACGATCACCGGCCGCAAGAAGGAGCTCATCGTCACCGCGGGCGGCAAGAACGTCGCCCCCGCGCTGCTCGAGGACCGGCTGCGTGGCCACCCGCTCGTCAGCCAGGTGGTCGTCGTCGGCGACCAGCGACCGTTCATCGGGGCCCTCGTCACGCTCGACGCGGAGATGCTGCCCGGCTGGCTGTCGATGCACGGCCTGCCTCCCATGGACGTCACCACCGCCGCGCACGACCCACGCGTGCTGGAGGCCCTCGACCGGGCCGCGGAACGCGCCAGCCAGGTGGTCTCGCGCGCCGAGTCGATCCGCAAGGTCCGGGTGCTCACCACGGACTTCACGGAGGCCAACGGCTACCTCACGCCGTCGCTCAAGGTGAAGCGCGCCGCCGTGCTCCAGGACTTCGCCGCGGAGATCGACGCGCTCTACGTGGACACCCGCCCCGGTCACTGACCGGCACCGGCGTCGCCGACGGGCGCTAGCCGAGCGAGCGCACCCGGTTCCGGTCGGCCGACTGCGACAGCAGCGATCCGCTGGGCGTCGAGCCGTCCGACCAGCGCAGCAGCGCCCCCACGCCGTCCTGCGGGCTGGCCTCGCCCTCCTCGGCCAGCGTCACGCCCGCGTCCTGCCCCAGCGCCGCCCGCACGAGCGCGACGTGCGCGATCATCCGGCGCGGCGGGGCCGTCAGCCCGAGCGCGTCGAGGTCGCTCGCGCCGACCGCCAGCTGCAGCGGCTCGTCGCCCACCCACAGCTCGCGCGTCGCCAGCGCGCCCTCGAGCGCGCCGACGGCGAGCACCAGCTCGTCGACCTGCCCCCGCTGCAGCACCTCGACCACGTCCCGCAGCCCGCCGACGGCCGCGTCGCCCCGCCCGCGCGCCTGCGCGAACCGCGCCAGCACGGCCCCGCGCCGGCGGGCCCGGAACGCGGCGGCCTCCTGGCGCAGGCGCGCCGTGAACGCCTCGCGCATCCCCTCGCCCCGGCCGCCTCCCGGGACGTCGCACAGGCGCTCGCGGACCGCCTGCCCCACGCAGTCCTTGACCATCACCACGGTGCGCATATCACCCGTGAGCACCACGAGGTCCGGGGCGTCCTGCGTCACCGCGGCGTCGAGCGCCCGGGCGATCGCCTCGGCGTTGCGCTGCCACGAGTCCTCCGCGCGCGTCTGCGCGCGCCGCGCCAGGTCGCCCTCGCGCGTCTTGTGCACGTCGTCGTGCCCTCCGGTCACCGTCGTGGTCTCCGGCGTGCGGTGGCGCTCCCCCGTCGTCAGGCGCGTGAGGTCCGCGCCCGTGCGGTCCACGGCGACGACGAGCAGCCGGACGGCCTCCTCGGCGGCCCGGACCACGGGCAGCAGCGCCGGCACGGGGCCGACGTCCAGGCGCGAGGTGGTCGGCGGCGCGGACAGCAACCGGTCGACGAGGATGCCGTGCGCGTCGGCGACCAGGACGCGGCCGTGCGGGTCGTGGCGACCGTCCGGCACCGCCAGCCGCTCGCCGATCTCGTCGAGCACCGCGGGATCCACCTCGGACGGCGCCGCGCGCCGCAGGCCCTTCCACCGCTCCGCGGTGTCCTGCTCGAGCCCGGTCCCGGCCGGTGTCGCGTCGACGTACACCGTGGTGAAGGGTCCCGGGCGGCCCAGCAGGGGCTTGAGCGCGTGCAGCTGCATCGGCACCTCCGCGACGAGGTCGCACCACGCCGGCGACCCGGCGGGGCGTGTGCACCCCACCTTGGGCCACCGACGGCCGGCCCGCCACCCGGGGCCGCCTCTCCCCGGCTCCCGGGTGCCTCGGCCGCGCGACGGACGCATCGCCGACGTCGCCACCGCCGCCGACCACGGGACCGCGGTCAGTCGACGAGGCGGCGCAGCCGGGCCTGGGCGCGTTCGACGAGCCGGCGTGCCGTGTGGTCCGACGTGCCCAGGTGGCGCCCGATCCGTCGGTAGGACCACTCCGACGAGCCGTCCAGGCCGAAGCGCAGCACGAGCGCCTCGGCCTCGCGCGGGTCCATGCCGGCCAGCGCGGAGCGGACCCCGGTGGCGAAGTCCGCCGCGACCGCGACGTCCTGCGGGTCCGCGAAGGCGTAGCCGGGGACCGCGAGATCCTCGTCGTCCGCGACGGGCTCGGCCCGCAGCTGGCGGTGGAGCGCGGCGACCGTGGCCCGCGAGACGCCGAGCGCCGCGGCCGCGAGGGCCAGGCTGTCGGCGTTCTCGTCGAGCGCGCGCCGCACCGCGACCGTGCGCCCGACGAGGTCGCTCGGCACGGAGGCCGGGAACTCCTGGCGCGCGATCGCTCGCTGGATCTCCTTGCGCACCCACGTGTGCGCGTAGGCCCCGAACGGCACGGCGCGGTCCGGGTCGAAGCGGGCCGCGGCGATGAGCAGCCCCAGGACGCCGGCCTGGCGAAGGTCTGCCCGGTCCACACGCCACGTCCGGTAGCGGGCCACCTCGTGGTCGACGAGGCCGGCGTACGCGGCCACCAGCTCCTCGCGCTCGGCATCGCCCGCCGTCCGCCGACCGCTCACCACCTGATCCCCCCATGCTCGTCACCGTGACCGCCGACGGTTCGGATACCGCACCAGTCCCGGTTCGCGAGGTGCGCAGCACGGCCGCCTCGCGGTATCTCCCGCGGCGACAAGGCTCCCACCACGTCCGAAAGGCCTCACCGTGCCCGACACCACCTGGCGTGCCCTCCCGATCGTCCCCTACGGCGCCGTGCTGCACGTGCCCGACGGGTGGGAGGCGCTGCCGCCCGTCCCCGCCAACGGACCGGAGGTGCTGCGGGCCACCGGGGGCCCGCGCGAGAACCTCATCGTCTTCAAGGTGCCGTCGCGGGGCCACACCGCCGCACAGGTCGCGGACACCACGCAGGAGAGGCTGGCCGCCCACGGCTACGACGACTTCGTCCGGACGCAGGTGACCTTCGCCGGCCGGCCCGGCGTGGCCCTGGACTTCGTGACCGTGCGGGGTGGCGACGGCACGGTGGTCTACCGGACCCGCGAGTACTTCGCCGTGCGCGGCCCCGCAGCCTTCATCCTCGGCATGGGGAGCGCCACGTGGGAGCACCACCTGCCGCTCATCGAGGCGATCGCCGAACGGTTCGAGCTGACGGACTGAGGCCGCCCGGGCCGCGTCGCTCAGGACTGCTGGCGGCGGTCCAGCGCGATCTCCTCGTGGTGCCGGATCACCTCGGCGACGAGGAACGAGAGGAACTTCTCCGCGAACTCGGGGTCGAGGTCCGACTCGTGAGCCAGCGCGCGCAGCCGCGCGATCTGCTGCGCCTCACGGGCCGGGTCCGACGGCGGCAGCCCGAGCTCGGCCTTGAGCACCCCCACGCGCTGCGTCGCCTTGAAGCGCTCGGCGAGGATGTGGACGAGCGCGGCGTCGATGTTGTCGATGCTGTGCCGCAGGCGGGCCAGCTCCGGCGGCACGCCGCCGCCGGAGGGCTCGCTCACGCGCTCTTCTCGCGCGGCGTGCGCTTGTCGCGCGGCACGTCGCGCGGCACCAGCGTGGGGTTGACGTTCTTGAGCACCACGTCGCGCGTGATGACGACGCGCGCGACGTCGTCCCGGCTGGGCACCTCGAACATCACCTGCTGCAGCACCTCTTCCATGATCGCCCGCAGGCCACGGGCGCCGGTGCCGCGCAGCAGCGCCTGGTCGGCGATGGCGCCCACCGCCTCGTCGTCGAACTCGAGCTCGACGCCGTCGATCTGGAACATCCGCTGGTACTGCTTGATGAGCGCGTTGCGCGGTTCCGTCAGGATGCGCACGAGCGCCGCCCGGTCCAGCGGCGACACCGTGGTGATGACCGGGACGCGGCCGATGAACTCGGGGATGAGCCCGAACTTCAGCAGGTCCTCCGGCATGACCTCGCCATAGACGTCGACGTCGTCGGCCGTGTGCAGCGCGGCGCCGAACCCGATGCCCCGCCGCCCGGCGCGGCTCGTGATGATGTCGTCCAGCCCGGCGAACGCGCCCGCCACGATGAAGAGCACGTTCGTCGTGTCGATCTGGATGAACTCCTGGTGCGGGTGCTTGCGGCCGCCCTGCGGCGGGACGCTCGCGGTGGTGCCCTCGAGGATCTTCAGCAGCGCCTGCTGCACGCCCTCGCCGGAGACGTCACGCGTGATCGACGGGTTCTCGCTCTTGCGGGCGATCTTGTCGATCTCGTCGATGTAGATGATCCCGGTCTCGGCCTTCTTGACGTCGTAGTCGGCCGCCTGGATGAGCTTGAGGAGGATGTTCTCCACGTCCTCGCCGACGTAGCCCGCCTCGGTGAGGGCCGTCGCGTCGGCCAGGGCGAACGGCACGTTGAGCATCTTCGCCAGCGTCTGGGCGAGGTACGTCTTGCCGCAGCCCGTGGGGCCGATGAGCAGGATGTTCGACTTGGCGATCTCCACGTCGTCGTTCGACCGGTCACCGGCCTGGACGCGCTTGTAGTGGTTGTAGACCGCGACCGCGAGCGACCGCTTCGCGGCGTCCTGACCGATGACGTACTGCTCGAGGAACTCGAAGATCTCCTTCGGCTTCGGCAGCTCCACCATGCCCGTCTCGGTGGCCTCGGCGAGCTCCTCCTCGATGATCTCGTTGCACAGGTCGATGCACTCGTCGCAGATGTAGACCCCGGGGCCTGCGATGAGCTTCTTCACCTGCTTCTGCGACTTGCCGCAGAACGAGCACTTGAGGAGATCGGCTCCGTCTCCGATACGGGCCACTGGCATCCCCTTCCTCGTGGTCGCCGCCGGTCGGTCGGCCGTCCATCGCCCATTGCACACCACGGCGGGCCCGGTGTCAGCCTAGGTCGGCCGAACGCCCGGCGTGTTGCCCGCCTCCGCCGTCGCCGCGTTGCCGGGCCGTGCGGTCGGCGCGCTCGCCGCCGGGTGCGGCACGGCCCCGGTGACCCGCGCGGTGCCCGCCGACTCTCGTCGGCGACGCACCGGGCGCGGGCCCGGGGCCGTCCTGCGTCAGGCGCTCGGTGCGGTCGCCGCGACGACGCCCTTCCGGCTCGCCAGCACCTGGTCGACGATGCCGTACTGGGCCGCCTGCTCGGCCGTGAGGATCTTGTCGCGCTCGATGTCCGAGCGGACCTGCTCCACCGACTGGCCGGTGTGCTGCGCCAGCGCCCCCTCGAGCCATTCGCGGATGCGGATCAGCTCGTTCGCCTGGATCTCGATGTCCGACGCCTGCGCGTAGCCGCCGCCCTCCATGGAGGGCTGGTGGATGAGCACGCGGGCGTTCGGCAGCGCGAGCCGCTTGCCGGGGGTGCCGGCGGCGAGCAGCACCGCGGCCGCCGAGGCGGCCTGCCCCAGGCACACGGTCTGGATCTGCGGCTTGATGTACTGCATCGTGTCGTAGATGGCCGTGAGGGCCGTGAACGAGCCGCCGGGCGAGTTGATGTACAGGATGATGTCGCGGTCCGGGTCGGTGCTCTCCAGCACCAGCAGCTGGGCCATGACGTCGTCCGCCGAGGCGTCGTCCACCTGCACGCCGAGGAAGATGATCCGGTCCTCGAACAGCTTGGTGTACGGGTCCTGGCGCTTGAAGCCGTAGGCCGTGCGCTCCTCGAACTGGGGCAGCACGTACCGGCCCTGGGGCGACGCGGCGAGACCGCCGAAGCCACCGGCCCCGGCCATCCGCCCGGCCCGCGCGACGAACTGCGATTCGGTGCTCACTGGATACTCCTCGTTCGTCGTGCGCAGGTCAGTTGGTGCCGCCGCTGCCGGTCACGGACCCGGCGGAGGCGACCACGTGGTCGATGAAGCCGTACTCGAGCGCCTCCTGCGCGGTGAACCACCGGTCGTGGTCGGCGTCCGCGTTGATCTGCTCGATCGTCTTGCCGGTCTGCTCCGCCGTGAGCTCCGCGAGCACGCGCTTCATGTGGAGGATCAGCTCGGCGTTGATCCGCACGTCGGTCGCGGTGCCGCCGAAGCCGCCGGAGGGCTGGTGCATGAGCACGCGCGTGTGCGGCGTCGCGTACCGCTTGCCCTTGGCGCCCGACGACAGCAGGAACTGGCCCATCGACGCCGCCATGCCCATCGCGATCGTCGCGACGTCCGGCTTGATGTACTGCATGGTGTCGTAGATGGCCATGCCCGCCGTGATGGAGCCGCCCGGCGAGTTGATGTACAGCCAGATGTCCTTGTCCGGGTCCTCCGCGGCGAGCAGCATCATCTGGGCGCAGATGGCGTTCGCGTTCTCGTCGCGCACCTCCGAGCCGAGCCAGATGATCCGCTCGCGCAGCAGCCGGTTGTAGATGTGGTCGTTGAGGCCGAACCCTGCGGTCTCGGTCCGGGCGATCGCCGGCACCTGCTCGTTCACGACTGGCTCCTTACGCTGGCGTTGGCAGTGACACTAACGCCCGCGCGGGGAGGGACTTCCCCGCGCGGGCGTCGTTTCGCTGTCGGCGCAGGGCGCCGACCAGGGTGTCAGGGGCGAAGGATCGAGGAGATGTCCGTCGCGGCGTCGGTGTCCACCGGGGCCAGGTCGGGCTCGCCCGAGTCCGACGCGCCGGCGGCCTCGACCACCTGGTCGACCGCGGACTGCGCGGCCTCGTCCTCCTCGTCGGTCCCGATGTACTCCGAGAGGTCGACCGCGGCACCGCTGGGGTCGACGACCTTCACGTGCCGCAGGCTCATCGCCAGCGCCTTGCTGCGCGCCACCTCGGCCACCATCGCCGGGATCTGGCCCTGCTGGTCGAGCGTCTGGATGAAGGTGGACGGGTCCATGCCGTACTGCCGCGCCGCGTTGACGAGGTAGTCGACGAGCTCGCCCTGGCTCACCTTGACCTCGAGCCGCTCGGCGATCGTGTCGAGGAGGATCTGGTTCCGCAGCGCGGTGGTGGTGTCCTCGCGCACCTCGGCACCGTGCGTCTCGTCGCCCACGCGGTCCTCGGCCTCGAGGTGGCGCACCACCTCGGCCTCGACCACGCCCGTCGGCACCGGGATCTCGACCGCGGCCACGAGGGCCTCGAGCAGCTTGTCGCGGGCCTGGATCGCGCGGTTGGAGCCCTTGATGCGGGCCACCTGCTCGCGCAGGTCGGCGGTGAGCTCCTCGAGCGTGTCGAACTCGCTCGCGAGCTGCGCGAAGTCGTCGTCGGCCGCGGGGAGCTGGCGCTCCTTGACCGTGGTGGCCGTGACGGTCACCTGGGCCGTCTCGCCGGCGTGGTCGCCGCCGACGAGCGCGGACTCGAACGTCGTCGTCTCCCCCGCGGACAGCGAGGTGAGCGCCTCGTCGAGGCCCTGCAGCATGTTGCCGGAGCCGATCTGGTAGCTGACCGCGGAGACCTTGTCGATCTCCTCGCCGTCGATCGTCGCGGTCAGGTCGATCTGGACGAAGTCGCCCTCCTGCGCCGGGCGGTCGACGCCGACGAGCGTGCCGAACCGCTCGCGCAGCGCGTCCAGGCGGCCCGCGACGTCCTCGTCGGTGACCTCCTCGCTCTCAACCTCGACCGTGATGGTGTCCAGCGCCGGGACCTCGATGGTCGGGCGGACCTCGACCTCGGCGGTGAAGTGCAGCTCGCCCTCCTCGCCGGGCTTCGTCGACGTCAGGCCGGGGACCGAGGTGACGTTGACGTCCGGCTGGCCCAGGGGGCGCAGGTTGTTCTCGCGCACGGCCTCCGCGTAGAACGTGCCGAGGCCCTCGTTCACGGCGTGCTCGATGACCGCCGGGCGGCCGACGCGCTGGTCGATGATGCGCGGCGGCACCTTGCCCTTGCGGAAGCCGGGGACGCTCACCTCGGCGGCGATGTGCTTGTAGGCCTCGTCGATGTTCGGCTTGAGCTCGTCGTAGGTCACCTCGACGGTCAGCTTGACCTTGGTGGGCTCCAGGGTCTCGACGGCGCTCTTCACGATGCTGCTCTCCAACTGGCTCGGGGGGTGCCGGTGCTCCGGCGGGCGCTGCGCGGCGTACGACGAGCACGCGCGGCCGCGCGCAAGCGACCCCCGATCCTACGTCCTGCCGGTCACCCGCCCAACCGACCTTCAGCCCTCCCCGGCCCGCTCCCACGACGCCACCGGGCCCGGGACCACCGCGAAGAGGGGGTGCGGCGCCGGTGCGGCTGTGCCCCAGCGCTCCGCGTCCTTCGGGCTGCGCGCCGCGAGCTTGGCGCCGAGGTGGCGCCACTCCAGCGCGAGCTGGCCGTCGGTGACCGCCACCATCGGGGCCTTCTCCTCGCGCCGGAGGATGCGACCCGCGTCGAACCGGTAGCCGCGGGCCGTCGCCTCGTCGTGCAGCCCGGCCAGGTAGGCGCCGATGGCGGCCAGCGGGTCCGGCTGTTCGCGGAACCGCTCCAGCTGCGGGTGGTGCTGGTAGCCCTTCGTGGCGCCCGCCAGGACGGCCTGCGCGAGGAGCGACTCGCGCCAGCAGGCCAGCAGCCCCTGGCGGTCCAGGTACCGGGGGTGGACCGACCAGATCCTCATCGGGTGACCCGGGCCGTCGGCGACATGGGTCGACACTAGGCCGCCGGCGTGGAGGACCGGCACCGCGACCGGGCCCGCGGGACGACGTCCACCGCTGCGGGGACCCGGAGGTCGACACCCCGTCCGATACGATCTGCCGGTCCCTGCGGCGCACGCCGGCTGGGACGCGCGGCCGTAGCTCAATGGCAGAGCCCCAGTCTTCCAAACTGGCTACGCGGGTTCGATTCCCGTCGGCCGCTCCAGAACGAATATGCAGTTCAGAGACGTGCTGCGCCGGCTCTGCTGCTCCCTGCGGGGCCGATCTTGACTCGGCCTGTCGATACCGAGATCGCGCTAATCGGCGGTCTTGCGCCGGTCTCGATACCGGCTCAGTACCGAGACGGTCAACCGACTGGCGACGTGAAACTAGCGATGGAGCGTCCATGCCTCGACCCTTCGGCGGGTCAAGCAACAGCCCGGCTGGTGGCAGGCCTACTATCCCGGACTGGATGGTCGACGCGTCCACGAGCTGACCCGGTTCCCGACGCCTGAGGCGGCGCGGGAGTGGCTGGACGACTTGGCGCGCGCCCGCGCGAAGGGCTCGTGGACCGACCCGGCGGCGGGACACCAGCGGTTCGACGCGTTCGCGACGGCGTGGCTGACGACGGCGCGCGCACTGCATCAACCCCGTCGGCGAGCAGCGCGTCAAGCTAGCGCGGACATCACCGATTGGCGTGGCGTCACTGACGCCGTCCGAGCGCTCTCACCACCCGATGGAATTGGTCGCGCAAGGAATGCTCCGCCATTCGTATCGCGGTGACGAGACGCCCCGCACCGTTAGCGACATCCACCGAACCTTGCCACTGAGACCGATCTGGCTGCTCAGAGTCAGCGACCTTGCCGCCGTCCGACCCCTTGTCGGCGCCACGCCGTGGACTAGCAAATTGGAGCAGGAAGGCAATCACCAAGAATACCAACGCGAGCATTGAAAGGCGCGCATCAAAGTTTGAAAGTGGCACCAATACGGCAATTGCCACCAAGAGCATCAACTGCGTGATCTTTATGACCGTTCGCACCAGCGCCTCCACTGCTAGAACGCCCGCCTGACAGATCGCCATGCTGCCGAAGCAAGAGCCCGCACCGGTCCCGCTCCATAGTTCGCCACACGGCACACGTAGTTTGCCGCCTCGGTCGCCGTGGTTTGGTGTCCGTACGAAGCGTTTGGCACGGTGTGAGCCGTCAGCGAGGTGAAGATGCCGATGCCGATGCTATATCCGACAACGCAACCCATGCCCGCGGTCTCCATCGCGGTCGCTGCGCAGATCGCGCCTGCCGCAGCGACCGAGGCGAAAGCAACCATGACGCTGATCACCGCGTCCTCGATTTGGTACTTGTGCGCGACGGCGTAGCTCGTGGCTTTGCTGAAACCGGTGCGCCAATCGATGTCGGTCTTCCATCGTCCACTGAGGTCGAACGCGTTGATCGGGTCAGTGGGGTAGACGTCGGCGTTGTTGACGCCGCCTTCGACGGGGTCGGTGCTGGTGGAGCGTCCGCCGGCGGGGATGTAGAGTCGGGCGCCCATTTCGATTGCGGCGAGGGTGCCGGTGAGGACCAGCGGCTTCGCCACGGATCGCAGGCTAGCGGCGGGCGCCGCCACCGCGGGTCAACCGGCCCGTCTCTCCCACGCCGGAACGCTCTGATGGATCGCCAGGCCCACGTCGGGTGTCGCGTCTCGGTACCGAGTCAGTACTGACTGGCTATGAATCCGCGGCTCTACCGCAGGTCAGACCGTTGGTCTGCCCAGTCTTCCCAACTGGCTACGCGGGTTCGATTCCCGTCGGCCGCTCTCTTCCCCGGACCTCCCCCAACCGAGCCGACCCGGCACCGGGCGCGCGGCGGCACCTCTGCCGTCGACTGCACAACTGTGCTATGAACTACACATGCGTGCAGCCGACAGTGACCTCACCGCGGCAGCGCGCATCCGGTCCGCCGCCACGCGGCTGTTCGCGGAGAAGGGCTTCGCCGCGACCTCGATCCGTGAGATCGCCGCGGCGGCCGGCGTGTCGTCGTCGCTGGTCGTCCACCACTTCGGGAGCAAGGCGCAGCTCAAGGCCGCGACCGACGCCCGGCTGATCAGCAGCCTCACGTCCCTGCTGTCGGAGCTGCCGACGACCGAGGGCGCCGACTTCGGCCAGGCGGCCGGGTCCCTCGCGGCCATGCTGCGCGACGAGCCCGACCTCCTCGGCTACCTGCGGCGCACGCTCGTGGACGGCGGCGAGGCGGGGACCTCCCTGTTCCTGGGACTGGTGGAGGCGACGACCGCCGAGCTCGCGGCCCAGGAGGCCGCCGGCGTGCTCCGTCCCTCGGTCGACCCCCGCACGCGGGCGGTGTTCCTGCTGGTCAACGACCTGGGTCAGATCGTGCTGCGCGACCTGGTGGCACAGGCGATCGGCATGGACCCGCTCGGCCCCGACGGCATCCGCGCGCTGGGGGCCGTCCTCATGGAGGTCTACACCGGCGGCATCTACGCCGCCGATGCCCCACGGCCTGCCGCCGGGGACACGGAGAGGAGCTGACCATGGCACCGACGGTCATCCAGACGCACGCGCTGACCCGGTCGTTCGGTCCCCGGCGCGGGATCGTCGACGTGGACCTGGCCGTGGAGCCGGGCCAGATCTTCGGGTTCCTGGGCCCCAACGGCGCCGGGAAGTCGACGACCATCCGCATCCTCATGGGGCTCTACCACGCGTCGTCCGGCAGCGCGCGGGTGCTCGGCCTGGACCCGCTGGCCGACGCGGTCGAGCTGCACCGGCGCACGGGCTACCTGCCCGGCGAGCTCGCGATCCACCCGCGGCTGACCGGCCGGGAGCTGCTCGACCGGTTCGCCTCGGTTCGCGGGCTGCGCGACACCCGCTACCGCGACCAGCTCATCGAGCGCTTCGGCGCCGAGGTTGACCGGCCCACGCAGACGCTGTCGAAGGGGAACAAGCAGAAGCTCGGCCTGGTGCTGGCCTTCATGCACCGGCCGGAGCTGCTGGTGCTCGACGAGCCGACCTCCGGCCTGGACCCGTTGCTGCAGCTGGAGTTCGCGACGCTGCTGCAGGAGACCACGGCCACCGGCCGCACCGTGTTCCTGTCGTCGCACGACCTCGACGAGGTCCAGCGCGTGGTGCACCGCCTGGCGATCATCCGCGAGGGTCGCATCGTCGTCCAGGACACCGTCGAGGGCCTGCGCCGCCACGCCCCGCGCACCGTCGAGCTGACCTTCGACCACGACGTGGACGCGACCGCGCTCGACCGGCTCGACGCGGTGCAGGCCGCAGCGTGGACGGACCCGCGACACCTGCGGCTGACCGTCGCCGGGCCGATGGCGCCGGTGCTGCGCGCGATCGCACCCCTCGACCCCGTGGACCTGCTCGCGCGGCCGGCGGACCTGGACGAGCTGTTCCTCGGCTACTACCGCTCCACCGACCTGCAGGAGGCCTGACGTGCACGCCGACATCGCGCGGATCGACCTGCGACTGCGCCGCCGCTCGATCCTCTGGTTCGCGGGCGGGCTCGCGTTCTACGCGTTCATCCTCGTCGCGATGTACCCGTCGGTGCGCTCGGACAGCTCGCTGGGCGACCTGACGGCCAACAACCCGACCGTCGGCGCGCTCCTGGGCGTCAACGGGTCGCTCACCTCGCCGCCGGGCTGGGTCAACGGGAACCTCTACGCCAACTTCCTGCCGCTGATGATCCTGCTGCTCACCATCGGCTACGGCGCCTCCTGCATCGCCGGTCAGTCCGAGGACGGCACCCTCGGCCTGGTGGCGACCCTGCCCGTCAGTCGCCGCCGGCTGGTCCAGGAGAAGTCCGCGGTCCTGGTCCTGATCGCGCTGCCGGTGGCCGTGGTGACGATGGCGTTCATCCTGCTGGGACGGCACTACCACCTGACGCTGCCCACGTCGGCGGTGGTCGGGACGACCGCGGCCGTGCTCGTGATGGGCGTCGACTTCGGGCTCGTCGCCCTGCTCGTCGGCGTGCTCACCGGCAGCCGCAGCATGGCGCTCGGGCTGGCCTCCGGCCTCGCCGCCGCGTCGTACCTGGTCAGCTCGCTCGCACCGGTGATCGGCTGGGCCCGTACCGTCCGTCCGGCCTCGCTGTTCTACTGGGCCGTCGGCAGCGACCAGCTCACCGCCGGACCGTCCGTCACCGCGTGGGCGGTGCTCCTGCTGAGCGCACTGGTGCTGCACGCGCTCGCGGTGGTCCTCGTCCAGCGGCTCGACATCCGCTGAGACCGCCGCCCGGCCGGACCGGGCGGCCGACGCCGGCGCGCGTCCTGCCGCTACCGGGCGTCGGCCGATCGCGGCGGGGCCGTCGACTCCCGCACCCGCAGCGACGGGCTGATGACCACACGGTGCGTCGGCCGGCCCGGGTCGGCGAAGCGCGCCACGAGCAGGTCCACCGCGGCGCGGCCGATCGACCGCCGCGGGGGGTGCACCGCCGTGAGCGGCGGGCTGAACAGGCCGGCCACCTCGTCGTCGTACGCCACCACCGACAGGTCGCCCGGCACGGCCAGGTGTCGCTCCTCGCAGCGCTGCACCAGCGCCATCGCCTCGGCGTCGGCGTGCACCAGCAGCGCCGTGGTCCCGGTGGACAGGCAGCGGTCCAGCGAGGCGTCGAGCGCGGAGTCCCACTCGGGCGAGTGCAGGCCCGGCAGCAGCACCTCGGCGGTGTCCTCCGGCCGGACGCCGGCCTCGACGACTGCGTCGCGCCAGCCCCGCAGCACGTGCCGGGACGTCGGGCTGTTCTTGCTCAGCACCGCGCCGACCTTCCGGTGCCCGAGCGACAGGAGGTGGCGCACACCCATCGCGGCACCGAGGGCGTGGTCGGAGACCACGGACTCGAGGACGGCGTGGTGCGGCCCGACGGTCGCCGTGCGCTCGACCAGCACGGTCGGGACGCCGGTCGCCGCCAGCCACTCGAGCGTCGCGTCGATCGTCGGCGCGTCCAGGCGCGGTGCGATGAGCAGGCCGTCCGCCCCGAGGCCGTCGACGAGCCGTTCGAGCTGCGGCCGGTCGTCCTCGCTCTCGTACGACGAGCCGCGCAGCACCACCTTGTGCCCGTAGTCGCGCCCGGCCTCCTCCGCCCCGCGGACGACGCCGGGCCAGTAGTAGTCGAGCGACGGGACGAGCATCCCGAGCGTGCGGGGCCCGGCGCCGACGGCGCGGGTGGGGAACGCGCCCTCCTCGCCGCTCTCCTCGGGGAGGATGAGCGTCACGCCGCCGTGCACGCGCCGCACCAGGCCCTCGGCGGCGAGCTGGGCGATGTCGCGGCGGATGGTCACCGCGGCCACGCCGAGCTGCTCGGTGAGGTCCGACACGCGCACCGTGCCCTGGCGCTGCAGCTCGTCGAGGAGCTGCGCCCGGCGCTCCACCTGCAGCGGTCCGCGCACGTCAGACGCACTCATCGCCGTTCCTCCACCGTCAGGCGGAGCGTGCCCGACGCGCCCAGCCCGGACACGTCCAGGGCCAGGAGGGTCAGGTGGTCGCCCCACACGTCCGCGAGCATAGGGTCGTCCAGCGCGCGCCGCGTGGCGACGCACGGGACGGCGGGTTCCCAGGTCAGCAGGGCTGTGCCGGCTCCCCCGAGCGCGTCGACCTCGGCGTGTCCCCGCGCCGCGCGCACCTCGCCGGCAAGCAGCAGGTGCACGGTCGTCGGCCCGTCGCCGTCGCCCTCGCCCACCAGCTGCCACTCGTCCGTCACCGTCACGCGGTCGGTCGTCCGGTCCAGCCGCGCGGTGCGCCACCAGTGCGCCAGGTCCTCGCGGGGGTACGCACCCGCCAGGTCCAGCCGCAGCGTCGCGCCGTCCTCGCCCAGCACCGCCGTGACGCCGCGCGCCGCGAACGCCGCGCCGGGCGCCTGGGGCGTGCCGCGGACCTGCGGCACGTTGTGCCACTCGCTCTGCATGGTCCAGATCGAGTACCGCTCGGGGCCGAACGTCTGCGCCGTGTACGTGGGACGCCCCGCGTCGACGAGCACCGGCACGCCGCCGAGGGCCACGATCACCTCACCGACGTCGTCGTGGTTGTGGTGCTCGCCGTTGTGCCCTCCCTTGGCCGCCAGTGCGAGGCCGGCAGCCGACCCGGCGCTGCGACGTGCCACGAGCACCTGTGTCGAGGCGAACCACGTCCCGGCCGGTAGCGGCGGCGCCGTCGGTGCGGCGCGCCGCCACTCGTCGTCGACCAGTGCCCGCAGGAACCGGCCCAGGCCGGCCTGCTCGTCGGCGACCGGGCCGCCGGGCACCCGGTGCGACGCGGCGTGCGCCCGTGCCTGCCGGTCCCCCACCGCCCTGGCCGCGCGGTGCAGCGCGTGCCACGGCTGGCCCTCCGGAGGGCGCGCCCACCCGTCCGCGATGTTGACGTACCACCCGTCGGACAGGTGCATCCGGTGCGGGAAGGCGACGGTCTCGCGCAGCGCCGGGACCTCGGTCGCCACCAGCGCCCCCGCGGTCGCATGGCGCAGCAGGTCGAGCGCCTCGAGGGCCCGGCACGCGCCGTTCCACCAGTAGGAGTAGCCCTCGTCGATCGCGCCGTCGACGGGCAGGGACGCGACGTAGCGGTCGATGCCCTCGACGACGAGGTCGACGAGGTGCGCCCGCCGGTCCCGGTCGTCCTCGAGCACCAGCGCCGCGACGAGCACGTTCCCGTGGATCCACGGGTTCCAGTTGTGCACGTCGCCGTCGAGGCCGAGCCAGTGCCAGTCGCGCCGCCGCAGGAACGGCTCGAGCACGCGGGTGTCCGCCTCGTGGCGGACCCGCGCGCGCAGCCCCGGGTAGCGCGCGTCGAGCGGCGCCCCCAGCACGTGGTCGAGCCACGCGAGCTGCCCCACCACCTCACCGGCCCCGAGGTCGACGAAAGGGTCGGTGACGGTGGGGACCACCGAGCCGTGGGCGACGAAGGTGTCGTCGTGCGCCGGCCAGCACCACGTGCTCTGCTCGCACAGCAGCGTGACGCCGTCGGCCACCTCGTCGAGCCACACGTCGTCGAGCGTGGCCGCGGCCATGACGACCGCCCGGCTCAGCCGGTGCTGGCGCGCGAACACCGCCTGCTCGTAGGTGTCACGGTCGCCGTCGCGCCAGCGGCGCGAGTGGTCGTGCTGGAGCGGCTGCGGCCACGGCGTGCCGAGATCGGACCGGGCCCGCGCGGCCAGGCTCGCCAGCGTGGCCGGGTCGAGCGCCGACCACGTGGCGCGGTCCGCCGCGGGCGGGACGGGCAGGCTCTCGGGCGACGCGACGAGCAGCTGCCGCAGGGACGCGGCGCCGGGCCGGCGCCAGAGCGCGGCGAGCGGTCCGGCGAAGCGCGCGGAGGTCGGCATGTCTCCTCATCGAGATCGACTGCGTTGCGATCGTTTGTGATCATATCAGGTCGATAACGGAGTTGACATGATCACGTGTGGTCGGTTTACTTCGAAACGGTTCAGGTCTGGCGCGAACCGACGCACGCATCGTCGCGTACCCGCCGGGCGGCTTCAACGAAGAAGGACACGTGACCGAGCGCACCGCCGTAGCCCGCGAGGAGTCCGTGCCGCCGGCGCGCGACGACTGGTCGCGGGCCGAGTGGGCCGCCTTCGCCGACCGGCTGCTCGCGGCCGCACGCCCCTACGCCTCACCGCGCCACGGCCGCATCACGCTGCCCGGCGCCGAGGGCGGCTACGGCCACGCCGTCGACGGCCTCGAGGGCTTCTGCCGCACGTTCCTCCTGGCGGGCTTCCGCATCGCGGGCGAGCGCGGCCACGGCACGGACGAGCTGGCCGAGTTCTACGCCCGGGGCATCGCCGCCGGCGTCGACCCGGACTCCCCCGACGAGGAGCGCTGGGTCCGCACCACCGAGCACGGCCAGGCCAAGGTCGAGGCCGCCTCGACCGCGCTCATCCTCGACATGACCCGGCCGTGGGTCTGGGACCGCCTCTCGGACCGCACGCAGCAGCAGGTGGTCGAGTACCTCGCCCCCGTCGTCGGCGACCACGGCTACCCCAAGACGAACTGGCTGTGGTTCCGCGTGGTCGTCGAGACCTTCCTGCGCTCGGTCGGCGGCCCGTGGTCGGCCGACGACGTCGCCGCGGACCTGGCGCTGCACGACGACCTCTACCGCGGCGACGGCTGGTACTCCGACGGGTACGAGCGCAGCTACGACCACTACGTCGGCTGGGCGATGCACCTGTACCCGGTGCTGTGGTCGCGCATGGCCGGCGCCGCCGACCTGGCGCAGGGGCGCACCGCCAAAGACGTCGCCCGGCTCGACCGGTTCCTCCTCGACGCCGTCCGCCTCGTCGGCGGTGACGGCTCACCGATGGTCCAGGGTCGCAGCCTCATCTACCGGTTCGCGGCCGCGGCACCCTTCTGGGTGGGCGCGATCGCGGGGGTCCCGTCCACGCCCCTCGGCCAGCTGCGGCACGCGGCCGACCGCGTGGTGCGCCACTTCGCCGACCACGGCGCGCCCGACGAGCGCGGCCTGCTCACCATGGGCTGGCACCACGAGTGGCGGCAGCTCGCGCAGTCCTACTCGGGGCCGAGCTCGCCGTACTGGGCTGCGAAGGGCCTGCTCGGCCTCGCGCTCCCGGCCGACCACCCGGTGTGGTCGGCACCCTCCGAGCCGCTGCCGGCGGAGCGCCGCGACTCGCTCGTCGCGGTCGCCCCGGCCGGCTGGATCGTGTCCGCGACCGCGGACGACGGCATCGTCCGCCTCGCCAACCACGGCACCGACCACGCCCGCGAGGGCTCGACGGTCGGGGACTCGCCCGCGTACGCGCGGATCGGCTACTCGACGGCGACGGCACCGCTGCTCGACGAGGAGGCGTGGCTCGCGCCGCTCGAGCAGTCCGCCGCCCTGGTGGACGCCGCCGGGCGCCCCACCCACCGGGCCGCGATGAACCTCCTGGAGGCCCGCGTGGCCGACGGCGTGGCCGTCGCCGGCTCGCGGGCCCGGGCCCACTGGCTCGACGCCGCGCCGACGACGACGCACCACGGCTCGGGGCGGGACGGCGTCGCCGTCCCGGCGGGGCTGCTGACGGTGTTCTCGCTGCTCCGCGGCCCCTGGGAGGCGCGCCTCGTGCGGGTCGACGCGCTCGCCGACGGCGTCGACGCGGGTGCGCTGACGCTCCGGCTCGGCGGCTGGCCGCTCGTCGGGCCCGGGGCGTCCGTGCTGCCGGAGGGCGACGGCGTCGCCGCCGGCGGCACGAGCTCGACGCTCCGGGCGCTCGTCGGCGCGGGCCGGCCCGCCGTCACCAGCCGTCAGGGCGCCAGCCCGCTGGGTGACCCTGCACACGTGCCTACGCTCACCTTCCCGGTCCGGGTCGGCGCGTGGGTCGCGGCGCTCGTCGGCCTGTCCGGCGCGGTGCCGACGCACGAGGAGAGAACAAGCCGTGCCGAGCTGCTCGAGCGGGACGGCGGTCTTGACGCGGTGGTGACCTGGCCGGACGGCGTCCGCACCAGCACCCACCTCTCCGTGGAGGCACCCGGGAACGCCGCCTAGGCGTCCCGGTTCCGTAGCACAGGCCCAACGACGGGCCCTCATTGCGAAGGAGCAAGGATGAAGCGCTCGATCCCCGCCGCGGCTGCCCTGGCCGCCGTGGCCTCGCTCGCGCTCGCCGCGTGCAGCGGCGGCAGCGGAGGCGGCACCACGGCGTCGCAGCCCCCCGCCGCCAGCGCCGGCGCGACGACCGCCGCCGACAGCCTCTGCGGCACCGGTGACGTCACGCTGACGGTCTCCGGCTGGAGCCTGTCGACCACGCCGGAGTTCAAGAAGCTGGCCGACGCGTTCCACGCGAAGTGCTCGAACGTGACCGTGCAGGTCAAGGAGTACGACGCGTCCAACTACAGCACGCTGATCACGGCCGACCTCGCCGCGAACGCGGGCCCGGACATCATCACGCAGAAGGAGGTCAAGTACGTCACGACCTTCGTCTCCGGCAACCAGCTGCTGGACGTCAGCGACCTGACCTCGCAGCTCGACCCGCAGCTGTCGGGCCTCAAGTCGTACCAGGTGGACGGCAAGCAGTACGCGATCCCCTACCGGCAGGACTCGTGGGTCCTCTTCTACAACAAGGACCTCTTCGACAAGGCGAAGGTCGCGTACCCGGACGGCACGTGGACGTGGGACGACTACGTCAAGGCCGCCAAGTCCCTGGCCACGGCGCTGCAGGCCGGCGGGAACTCGTCGGTCTTCGGCACCTACGAGCACTCGTGGCAGTCCACGCTCCAGGGCTTCGCGAACGCGCAGGCCCCGAACGGCGGCATCCTCACGGGCGACTACTCGTACATGAAGCCCTACTACCAGCGGGCGCTGGACCTGCAGAACAGCAAGGCGCAGATCGACTTCGGCTCGATCTCGACCAACAAGCTGACCTACCAGGGCCAGTTCGGCAAGCAGAAGGCGGCGATGATGCCGATGGGGTCGTGGTACGTCGCGACGCTCATCGCGCAGCAGGCCTCCGGCGACGCCGACAAGTTCAACTGGGGCTTCGCGCCGATCCCGCAGTACGACTCCTCGACCACGGGCACCAGCAAGACGCCGGTGACGTTCGGTGACCCCACCGGCTTCGGCATCAACGCCGCGATCGACAAGTCGAAGGTCGCCGCCGCCAAGGGCTTCCTCGTCTTCGCCGCCAGCCCCGAGGCCGCCAAGACCCTCGCCGGCATCGGCATCACGCCGGCGCTCACGACGGCCGACGTCGCCTCGACGTACTTCGCGACGCCGGGCGCACCGACCGACGCGCTCTCGAAGTTCGCGTGGACCACGCACAAGACGAACCCCGAGAACGTCACCGACCCGCGCACCGCGCAGGTCCAGTCGATCCTCAACGACGCGCACACCGCGATCATGTCCGGCTCGTCGTCCATCGACGCCGCGCTGGCGCAGGCCAAGCAGCGCGTGCACGACGAGGTCGGCATCGGCTGACCTGCGCCTCACCCGTCAGCCCGGCCCCCCAGGCTGACACCGCAGGGACGGCTCGTCCTGGCCGGCGGCTCGCCCGCCGGCCAGGACGGCCCCCGCCCACGCACCTGACCCGGACGAAGGAGTCCCGCCCGCCATGGCCAGCATCACGATCGACGGCGCCGGTCCCCGCACAGGGGCCGCCGAGCCGCGCCGGCGCCGCCCGGGCGCCCGGCTCCGGCGCCGCAACACGCTCATCGGGTGGAGCTTCATCCTGCCGAACTTCGTCGGCTTCGCGCTGCTGACGCTCGTGCCGGTGCTCGCGCTCTTCTACATCTCGTTCACCAACTGGGACGTCTTCGGCAAGGCCAAGTGGCTCGGCCTGGCCAACTTCCGGCGCCTGCTGCACGACGCGAGCTTCCACACCGCGCTGTGGAACACCGTCTACTACTCGGTGGTCCACATCCCGCTCACGCTGGTGATCTCGCTGGCGCTGGCGATGCTGCTCAACCGCAAGCTGCGGGGCGTGGCCTTCTTCCGCACCGCCGCGTTCTTCCCCTACATCACGTCGGTCGTCGCGATCACGACCGTGTGGAACCTGCTCTTCAGCCCCAAGTACGGCCCCATCAACGACGTGCTGCGGTTCGTCGGGATCGACAACCCGCCCGGGTGGACCACGTCGACCACGTGGGCGATGCCCGCCGTCATCATCGTCGGCACGTGGCGCGAGATGGGCTACTACATGATCCTGTTCCTCGCCGGCCTGCAGACAGTGCCGCGCGAGCTGTACGAGGCGGCGCGGATGGACGGCGCCAACGCGTGGCAGCGGTTCCGGAACGTGACCATGCCCTGCCTGCGGCCGACGACCTTCTTCGTCACGGTCATGCTGACGATCGGCTCGTTCAAGGTGTTCGACATCATCCTGCTGATGACCAACGGCGGTCCCGGGCAGGCGACCCTCGTGCTCTCGCAGTTCATCTACAAGGCCGGCTTCGTCAACTACCAGTTCGGCTACGCGTCGGCCGCGTCCATCGCCCTCTTCCTCATCTGCATCGTCGTGACGATCGTGCAGTTCGTCGTCAACAAGCGGAGGGCTGCCTGATGACCCTCGTCCACGGCACGCCCGAGACACGCGCGCTGACCTCGGCCTCGGCCGCGGCGCGGCGGCCGGACCGCCAGACGCCCGGACGGCGGGCCGCCCGCATCATCGGCTACGTCGTGCTCATCGTGGCCGCCGCCGCCGTGCTGCTCCCGTTCTTCTGGATGCTCTCCAGCTCCGTCCGGGGCTCCAACGACGTCTTCACCATCCCCGTCAAGTGGCTGCCGCCGTCCTGGAAGTGGGACAACTACGTCCACGTCTGGAGCCAGACCGCGATGGTGACGTGGTGGAAGAACACCATGCTGCTGTCCGTCGTCGTGACGTTCCTGCAGGTGCTCACCGGGTCGTTCGCCGCCTACGGCTTCGCCCGCATGCGGTTCCCCGGGCGGGACGTGCTCTTCCTCGTGTACGTCGGGACCATCGCCGTGCCGTGGCAGTCGTACATGATCCCGCAGTTCATCCTGTTCTCGAAGCTGCACCTGTCGAACACGCTCTGGTCGATCATCCTGCTGCAGGCCTTCGGCGCCTTCGGCGTGTTCCTCATGAAGCAGTACTTCGAGTCCGTGCCGGAGGAGCTCTCCGAGGCGGCCCGGATCGACGGGCTGTCCGAGTACGGCATCTACCGGCGCATCATGCTGCCGCTCTCGACGCCGGCGATCGCCAGCCTCACGCTGCTGACCTTCGTCAACACCTGGAACGACTACCTCGGCCCGCTGATCTACCTGCGCAGCCCGAACCTGTGGACCATCCAGCTCGGCCTGCAGACGTTCATCAACAACCTCTACGACCAGAACTACGCGCTGCTGTTCGCCGGCCTGACCCTCTCCGTGCTGCCCATCGCCGTGATCTTCATGCTGGGCCAGCGCTACTTCGTCGAGGGCATCGCCACCAGCGGGCTCAAGGGATGAGCGCCATGCGCCGGATCTCGCACGAGACGTACGCCACGGTCCTGTCCGTCGTCTACCTGGGCCTCATGACGAACGCGCTGCTCCTCGTCGGCTGCCTGCCGCTGCTCGTGGTGCTGGTCACCACCGACACCGCGCTGTCGTGGCCGCTGGTGGCCCTGGCGACGCCGTTGGCCACGCCCGCCGTGGCCGCCGCGTTCGCCGTGTTCTCGGCGTCCGCCGCGGACCCGGGCGCGGGCGTGGTGCGCACGTTCGCCCGCTCCTGGGTCGCCGTGTTCCGCCGGGCGGCCACGCTCGGCGCGCTCACCGCCGCGGCGCTCGTCGTCCTCGGCGTGGACGGCCGCGCCGCCTGGGGACGGCCGGTCGGCACGTGGGCGGTGCCCGTGCTGGCGACCCTCGCCGTCCTCGTCGTCGCCACCGCCCTGCTCGGGCTCGTCGCGCTCGCCGAGGCCCCCCGGGCCCGGCTGCGCGACGTGCTGCGGGCCTGCCTCTACCTGGGCGTGCGGCGCTGGTACCTGACGCTCGGCTCGCTCGCCGTCCTCGCGCTGCTGCTCACGCTGTTCACGGTCAAGCCCGCGCTCGCGATCGGGCTCGCCGCCGCCCCGCTGCTCTACGTCGTGTGGGCCAACGCGCGTCACTCGCTGCGGCCGGTGCTCCCCGTCGAGCGGGAGGCCACCACCACCGCGTGACCCCTCCGCACCACGCCGACCCACGACCGTCCGGGCACCGCCTCCAGGCGAGGCACGCCCACAAGAGCAAGGACAGCTGCCCATGACGCCGACCCAGGCGGGCCAGACCTCGGCCGCCACGAGGACCGACGCGGCGCTCGCCGCCGCGCTGACCACCGTGCGCGCGAACATCACCGCCTTCGGCGCGGGCTACCCGGACGACACGACCCGGCACGGGGTCTACCCGCCGCGCCCCGCCACCGACCGGCTGCCCGAGGGCGCCAACCGAGGCTGGACCACGAGCTTCTGGCCCGGGATGCTCTGGCTCGCCTGGGAGCTGACCGACGACGACACGTTCCGCGACGCGGCGGCCTCGCACGTCACGAGCTTCGCCGAGCGGGTCGAGCACCGGATCGACCTCGACACGCACGATCTCGGCTTCCTCTACACGCTGGCGTGCGTGGCGCCCTGGCGGCTGCTCGCGGACGAGCGCGCCCGCGGCGCCGCCCTGGGCGCCGCCGACCACCTCATGACGCGGTTCCTCGAGCCGGCCGGGATCGTGCAGGCGTGGGGCGGCCTGGACGACCCCGCGCAGCGCGGCCGCACCATCATCGACTCGTTGATGAACATGCCGCTGCTCTACTGGGCCGGCGAGCAGACCGGCGACGAGCGGTACGCCTCGGCCGCCAGCCGCCACACCGCCCAGCTGCGCGACCACATCATCCGGCCCGACGGCACCACGTTCCACACCTTCTGGTGGGACCCGGAGACCGGGGTGCCGCTGCGCGGGTCGACGCAGCAGGGCTACACCGACGACTCGTGCTGGGCCCGCGGCCAGGCCTGGGGCATCTACGGCTTCGCGCTCAACTACCGGTACGCGCACGACGAGACGTTCCTCGACGCCGCCCGCACGTGCGCCGACTACTTCCTCGACCACCTGCCGGCCGACGGGGTCGCCTACTGGGACCTGGAGTTCACCGACGGCGACGAGCAGCCGCGCGACTCCTCCGCCGCGGCGATCGCCGTGTGCGGCCTGGCCGAGCTCGCGGGCTGGCTGCCGGACGGTCCGGACCGGACGCACTACCGCTCGCGCGCCGCCGCGATCCTCGACTCGCTGGCCACGCGCTACTCGACGGCGACCGAGCCCGGGTCCAACGCGCTGCTGCTGCACGGCGTCTACGACCGGCCCGGCGCGATCGGCGTGGACGAGGGCACGCTGTGGGGCGACTACTTCTACCTCGAGGCCCTCGCGCGCGCCGTGCTGCCCGAGCGGACGCTCTACTGGTGAGCGGGACCCCATGCGCCTCGTGACGTTCGAGCACGACGGTGCGGTGCGCACCGGTGCGCTGCTGCCGGGCGACCGCGTGCTGGACCTGCCGGCCGCCGACCCGGCGGTCCCACCCGACATGGTGCGCCTGCTCGCCGCGGGACCGCTGCTGCTCGAGCGGCTGCACGCGCTGGTCGCGGCCGGCGCGGCCGACCCGGGCGCCGGGCTGCCGCTGCGGGAGGTGCGCCTGCTGGCCCCCGTGCCGAACCCCGGCAAGCTCCTGTGCATCGGCTACAACTACCGCGGCCACCAGGCCGTCGACGACCCGCCGTACCCGGACGTCTTCGCCAAGACGGCCAACACCGTCATCGGCCCGGGCGCCCCGATTCTGCGGCCGCGAGCGTCCGACGAGGTCGACTACGAGGCCGAGCTCGCGGTCGTCATCGGCTCGCCCACGCACGAGGTGTCGCCCGACGAGGCGCTCGACCACGTCGCCGGCTACACGCTCCTCAACGACGTGTCCGCGCGCGACTGGCAGCGGCACGGCAGCCAATGGGTCCCCGGCAAGTCGTTCGACACGTTCGCCCCGCTCGGGCCCGCCATCGTCACGCGCGACGAGGTGCTCGACCCGCAGCGGCTCACCGTCGAGCTCGCCGTCAACGGCGAGGTGACGCTGCGCAGCTCCACGGCCGCGATGGTCTTCGAGGTGGCCCGCCTCGTCTCCTACCTCAGCCAGGTGATGACGCTCGCGCCCGGTGACGTCGTCGCCACCGGCACACCGCAGAAGCTGCCGGAGGTGCTCGCCCGCGGCGAGCGCTTCCTGCAGGCCGGCGACGTCGTCTCGATCACGATCGGCGACCTGGGCACCCTGACGAACCCGGTCGCCGACAGCCCGTCCCGCACCGCACCCGAGCAAGGAGCACGCGCATGACCGTCACCCGCCTCTGGAGCACGCACCCCGACGACCTCGGTGGCCTCACCGGCGAGGCGCTGCGGCGGCGCTTCGTGCTCTCGGGCCTGTTCACCACGGGCGAGGTGTCCTGGGGCTACGCCCACGACGACCGCATGCTCGTCGGCGGCCTCGTCGTCGACGGCCACGAGGTCGCGCTCACCGCGCCCGACGAGCTCAAGGCCGACCACCTGCTCGAGCGGCGGGAGCTCGGAGTCGTCGGCATCGCCGGCACGGTCCGCGTCGTCGCCGACGGGGCCACGTACGACGTCGGCGAGCAGGACGTGCTGTACCTGCCCATGGGCACGCGTGACATCACCGTCTCCGGGCACGGCGCGGTGTACCTGGTGACGGCCCCGGCGCACCGCGCCTGCACGCCCCGCCTCGCCGGGCGCGACGAGGTGTTCTCCGCCGAGCTCGGCTCGCTCGAGCAGTCGAACCGCCGGACCATCCGCCGCTACATCCACGCGGACGGCATCGAGTCCAACCAGCTGGTGCTCGGCATCACCACGCTCGCGCCGGGCAGCGTGTGGAACACCATGCCGCCCCACGTCCACCACCGGCGCACCGAGGTCTACCTGTACACGGGCCTCGAGGACGGCGTGCTGGTCCACCTCATGGGCGAGCCGACCGCCACCCGCCAGCTGGTGCTGCACGACCGCGACGTCGTCGTCTCGCCGCCGTGGTCCATCCACTGCGCCTCCGCCACCGGCGCCTACTCCTTCGTGTGGGCCATGGCCGGCGAGAACACCGACTACGCCGACGTCCAGACGATCGACCCCCAGGAGCTCGCATGATCCTCGACCAGTTCCGCCTCGACGGGAAGGTCGCCCTCGTCACGGGTGCCGGCCGGGGCCTGGGGCAGGGCTACGCCCTGGCGCTGGCCGAGGCCGGCGCCGACGTGGTGCTGCTCGACCGCACGGGATGCCCGCAGACCGCCGAGGCGATCACGGCCCTCGGCCGGCGCGCCCACCAGGTGGTGTGCGACCTGTCGAGCGCCACGCCGCAGGACCTCGCCGACGTCACGGCCGACGCCGCCGCCACGCTCGGCGGGCTCGACGTCCTCGTCAACAACGCGGGCATCATCCGCCGCCAGCCCGCGCTCGAGTTCTCCGAGGCCAACTGGGACGACGTGCTGCAGATCAACCTCACCGCGGTGCTGTTCCTGTCGCAGGCCGCGGCGCGGCTGATGGCCGCCACCGGGCGCGGCAAGATCGTCAACGTCGCGTCGATGCTCTCGTTCCAGGGCGGCATCAACGTCGTCTCCTACGCCGCGGCCAAGAGCGCCGTGGCGGGGGTCACCCGGTCGCTGGCCAACGAGTGGGCGCCGCTCGGCATCAACGTCAACGCGATCGCCCCCGGCTACTTCGCGACCGACAACACGGCGCCCCTGCGGGCCGACGCGGACCGCGACGCGGCGATCCTCGGCCGCATCCCGGCGGGCCGGTGGGGCACCCCGGCGGACCTGCAGGGGACGGTCGTCTACCTCTCGTCGGCGGCGTCCGACTACGTGCACGGCTCGATCGTCGCCGTCGACGGCGGCTGGCTGGCCCGCTGACCACCGCCCGCCCGGCGGCCCTGCCGGACGACCCGAGCGAAGGATCCGGTGATGAGCACCCGCGACGACCAGCCGGCCGCCGAGCCGCCCCCGGGCGGCGCGCGGCCGGTCGCGGCCGCCCCGGCGGCGGGCTCGGAGCCCCTCGAGGCCGACTTCGCCGCGTGGGACTTCTGGCGCACCGCGTCGGCCGAGCAGCGGGCCGACCAGGTCCGGCGCCTCGCCGAGCTCCGCGCCCGCGGCCACCACGTGGGCGTGGGATGCGTGGTGTCGCCGCTCGCCGCCGTCCATCCGGACGCGTTCGTCCTCGGCGACCGCTCGTACGTCGCGGCGCACGCCCACGTCTCCGGTGACGTCGAGATCGGCGCCGACTGCTCGCTCAACGTGGGCGCCGCGCTGCGCGGGCGGGTGCGCACCGGCCGGGCGGTGCGGATCGGCGCCGGGACCTCGGTGCTCGGGTTCGACCACGGGTTCGACGACCCCGACACGGAGGTGTTCCGCCAGCCCCTACGCACGCGGGGGGTCCACATCGGGGACGACGTGTGGCTCGGCGCCCACGTGGTGGTGCTCGACGGCGTGCGGATCGGCTCGCACTCCGTGGTCGGCGCCGGGGCGGTCGTCACGCACGACGTCCCGGACTGGACGCTCGTCGCCGGCAACCCGGCACGCGTGATCCGGGAGCGCCGCCGGCCCCGGGCGCGGACCACGCGCGACGCGCTGCGGGCGCACGGGGACGCCGCACGCGGCCAGGTGGCGGGCATCCTCGCGGCGGCGTGGGACGGCGCGGCATTCCGCGACACGGCCGACGGAACCCCGAGCGTGCGGGCGCACACGGACGCGATCGAGCTCGCGGACCTGCTCACGGGTGCTCCTCCCCCACCCTTGACGGGCGCCGAGCACCTGGCCCGGCTGCGGGCGCTGCAGGATCCGGAGACCGGCCTGGTGGACGAGCGCGGGAGCGCCCCCGACGACGTCGCGGACCTGCTCGACGACGCGCAGGCGTACCACGTGCTCGACGTCGGGTACGCCCTGGACCTGCTCGGCGGCGCCTTCGCGCACCCCGTCCGCAGGGTCGTCGACCTCTCGCCCGCCGAGCTCGTGGCCGTGCTCGACGCGCTGCCGTGGGAGCACCGGGCGTGGGGCAGCGGCGCGTTCGTCGACGCCGTCGGCACCGCGCTGACGTGGGCGCTGCGACGTGGGCCCCGCGAGCCGGGCGCGCCCGCCCTCGCCCAGGCCCTGCTCGGGTGGCTCGTCGTGCACCGCGACCCCGACACCGGGCTGTGGGGCGGCCGCGGCGACGGCCTGCGGGAACCCGTGAACGGGACGTACCGCCTGGTGCGCGGCACGTTCGCGCAGTGGGGCGTGGCCGCGCCGGACCCGGGCGCCCTCGTCGACTCGGTCCTCGCGCGGGCGGCCGAGCTCGCCGACGACCCGAGCGCCTCCGCGTGCGACGCGCTCGACGTGGTGCACCTCCTGTGGTGGGCCCGCGCCGGGGGCTCGGCCCACCGCCGCCCCGCCGTCGACGAGGTCACCGCGGCGGTGCTGGACGACGCGCTGGCGCGCTGGACCGCGGGCGAGGGCACGCCGTTCGCCGCCGGGCTGCCCCCGTCGCTGCAGGGCACCGAGATGTGGCTGGCCGTGGCGTGGTACGCGGCGGACCTGCTGGGGCGCTCCGACGCGCTCGGCTACCACCCGCGCGGCGTCCACCGCCCGGAGCCCGCCGTGCGGCTGACCGAGCCGCACGCACTGACGACGAGGAGCAGGCGATGACGACGAGCCCGACGGCGGGTGTGCTGGCGGAGCTGGCGGCGCGGGTGCTGGTGCCGGTGGTGGTGCTGCGGGAGGCGAGCGACGCCGTGGTGCTGGCGGACGCGCTGGTGGCCGGCGGGCTGCCGGTGGCGGAGGTGACGTTCCGCACGGCGGCGGCCCCGGAGGCGATCCGGGTGATCGCGGACCGGGGCGACGTGCTGGTCGGTGCGGGCACGGTGCTCACGCCGGCGCAGGTGGACCAGGCGGTGGCGGCCGGTGCCCGGTACGTCGTGTCGCCGGGCACGAGCCGGGCGGTGGTCGAGCGCTGCTTCGAGCACGGGGTGGCGGTGCTGCCCGGTGCGGTCACGGCGACCGAGGTGCAGGCCGCCCTGGAGCTGGGGCTGGACACGGTGAAGTTCTTCCCCGCCGGCACCTCCGGCGGGGCGGGGGCGATCAGGGCGTTGGCGGCCCCGTTCGGCGGGGTGCGGTTCGTGCCCACCGGCGGCGTCGGCCCGGCGAACCTGGCCGAGTACCTGGCCGTGCCCGCGGTGGTGGCGGTCGGCGGCTCGTGGATGGTCCCGGCCGACCGCATCGCCGCCCGTGACCGCCCCGGCCTGGTCGACCTCGTGGCCACCGCGGTCACGGCCGCGCGGGCCGCCCGGCCGGCCGCGGCCTGAGCCTGCCCGTCCCCGTCCCGTCCGTCCGACAGGAGCCCGCCATGTCCGTGCTGTCGATCCGTCCCGCCGCCGAGTGCCGTTTCGACGAGGTGTCGTTGGGTGAGGTGATGCTGCGGCTGGACCCCGGCGAGGGCCGCATCCGCACCGCCCGGCAGTTCGCCGTGTGGGAGGGCGGCGGGGAGTACAACGTGGCGCGGGGGCTGCGCCGCGCCTTCGGCCTGCGGACCGGCGTGGTCACGGCGCTGGCCGACAACGAGGTCGGGCACCTGGTGGAGGACCTCATCCTCACCGGCGGGGTCGACACGTCGATGATCACGTGGAAGGCGTACGACGGCGTGGGGCGGGCGGTGCGCAACGGCCTGAACTTCACCGAGCGCGGCTTCGGCGTGCGCGGCGCCGTGGGCGTCTCGGACCGCGGCCACACCGCCGCCAGCCAGCTGACCCCGGACGACGTGGACTTCGACCACCTGTTCGGTGAGCTCGGGGTGCGGTGGCTGCACACCGGCGGCATCTACGCCGCCCTGTCCGACACCGCCGCGGCCACCACCCTGGCCGCGGTGCAGGCCGCCCGCCGACACGGGGTCGTGGTCTCCTACGACCTGAACTACCGGCCCTCGCTGTGGCAGGCCGTCGGCGGGCAGGCCCGCGCCCAGGAGGTCAACCGCGCGATCGCCCCCTACGTCGACGTCATGATCGGCAACGAGGAGGACTTCACCGCCGCCCTCGGCTTCCCCGTCGACGGCCTCACCCCCGACCTGTCCGACCTGGAGGCCGCCGCCTTCGCCGCCATGATCGACCGGGTGCACGCCACCTACCCCAACCTCGCCGTGATCGCCACCACGCTGCGCGCCGTGCGCAGCGCCACCGTCAACGACTGGGGCGCCCTGGCCTGGTCCCCATCCACCGGCCTGGTCCAGGCCACGCACCGGCCCGGCCTGGAGATCCTCGACCGGGTCGGCGGCGGCGACTCCTTCGCCTCCGGCCTGATCGCGGCCCTGCTGGAGGGCCAGGACCTGGCCACCGCCGTCCAGTGGGGCGCCGCCCACGGCGCCCTGGCCATGACCACCCCCGGCGACACCTCCATGGCCACCAAGGCCGAGATCCTCAAGCTCGCCGCCGGCGGCACCGCCCGCGTCGACCGCTGACCACACCCACCAGGAGACCCTCGTGACCACACCGCGCTGGCCCCTCGGGCTCGACACGCTCGGCTTCGGCGGCGACTACAACCCCGAGCAGTGGCCCGACGACGTCCGCGTCGAGGACGTGGCACTCATGCGCGAGGCCGGCGTCACCCTGGTGAGCGTCGCGATCTTCTCGTGGGCGACGATCGAGCCGGTTGAGGGCGTCCTCGAGTGGGGCTGGCTGGACACCACGATGGACCGGCTGCACGAGGCCGGGATCCGCGTGGACCTGGCGACCGCCACGGCGAGCCCGCCGCCGTGGCTGACGGCGCTCCACCCGGAGGTCCTGCCCGTGCGGGCCGACGGGACCGTGCTGTGGCCGGGTGGGCGCCAGCACTACCGGATCGCCTCGCCGCTGTGGCGCCGCTACGCCCTCGGGATGGCCCGGCGCGTCGCCGAGCGCTACCGCGACCACCCGGCCCTGGCCCTGTGGCACGTCGACAACGAGATCGGCTGCCACGTGCCGCACGACTTCTCCGACGACGCGGCGGCCGGGTTCCGCCGCTGGTTGCGGGCGCGCTACGGCACCGTCGAGGAGCTGAACCGCGCCTGGGGCACCGCGTTCTGGTCCCAGCGCTACGCGGCGTTCGACGACGTGCTGCCGCCTCGCGCCGCCCCCACGTACCCGAACCCGACCCAGCAGCTCGACTTCGCCCGCTACTCGTCCGACGAGCTGCTGTCGTACTACACGGACCTGCGCGACGTGCTCCGCGAGGTCACGCCCCACGTGCCGTGCACCACGAACTTCATGGTCATGGGGCCGGCCACGGGCGCCATGGACTACGCGGCCTGGGCCGGCCAGATGGACGTCGTCTCCAACGACCACTACGTCCAGGCGGCCGACCCCGAGCCCCAGGCCGACATCGCCTTCAGCGCCTCGCTCGTGCGCTCGCTCGCCGGCGGAGCGCCGTGGGTGCTCATGGAGCACTCCACGTCCGCGGTGAACTGGCAGCCGCAGAACCGCTCCCGCACCCCCGAGGAGTCGTTGCGCCACTCGCTCGGCCACCTCGCGCACGGCGCGGACGCGCTGCTGTTCTTCCAGTGGCGGGCGTCGGCGGCCGGCGCCGAGAAGTACCACTCGGCGATGCTGCCGCACGCGGGCACGGACACCGAGCGGTGGCGCACCACCGTGCGGCTGGGGGGCATGCTGCGCGACCTCGCCGAGCTGCGGGGCTCGCGCGTGCGGGCCGATGCGGCCGTGCTGTTCGACTGGCCGTCCACGTGGGCCGCCCAGCTGGACTCGCACCCGACCACCCTGCTGGAGCCCCGCAGGCTCGCGGTCGCGCTGCACCGCGCGCTGGGCCGCCGCGGCGTCACCGCCGACGTCGTGCGCGCGACCGACGACCTCGCCGGGTACCGCGTCATCCTCGTGCCGGCGCTCTACCTGGTCTCCCCGGCGGGCGCGGCCAACGTCGCGGCCGCCGCCGCCCGCGGCGCGTCCGTGCTGGTGACGTTCTTCTCCGGCATCGCCGACGAGGACGACCACGTGCTGCTCGGGGGCTACCCGGGGGCGTGGCGCGACCTGCTCGGCGTGCGCGTCGAGGAGTTCTGGGCGCTGCAGCAGGGCGAGCGGGTCGGCCTCGACGACGGGTCGTCCGGCGAGCTGTGGTCCGAGCTGGTCCGCGCGCTGCCGGGCACGGACGTGCGGCTCCGGTTCGCGGGCGGCCCGCTCGACGGGGTCCCGGCTCTGACGCGCCGCGCCGTCGGAGCGGGCGCCGCCTGGTACCTGGCGACCTGGCCGGCCGACGAGGAGGGCGTGCAGCGCGCCGTCGACGCGCTCGTCGACGAGTCCGGCGCGGTCCCCGTGGTGCCCGACCTGCCCCGTGGCGTCGAGGCGACGCGACGGGTCGCGGCGGACGGACGCTCGTGGCTCGTCGTCCTCAACCACACCGACGGCCCCGCCACCGTGCGGGCCGCGGGGACGCCGCTCCTCGGCGGGGGCGGCCCGGTGACCGGCAGCCTCACCCTCGCGCCCGGCGCCGTCGAGGTGGTGCGGGAACCCCGCTGACGCGGCTCAGGCGGCGAACCGGGCCGCGTCCGCGGCCCGCAGCGCCATGCCGTGCCCGGCACGCGCCGGGTCGGGCCGCAACGCACCACCGGTGGGGGTGAGCACGCCGTCGAACAGGAGCGACTCCAGCCGCACGTGGTCGGCGAACCACTCGAGGTGGCGCGCGTTGGGCACGCTGCACGCCACGTGGGCGGCCAGCTGGGGCGCCCCGTGCGCCGACACGTCGCGTCCGGCCGCCGCCGCGAGGGTCGCGGCACGCCGCCACCCGGTGATGCCGCCGCACCGCGTGACGTCGGCCTGGAGGCAGTCGACGGCGTCGGCGGCCAGCAGCGCGGCGAACGAGGCCGCCGTCCAGCCGTACTCCCCCGCGGCCACGTCGGCCGACGAGGACGCGCGAACCGCGGCCAGCCCGGCCAGGTCGTCGGACGAGACCGGCTCCTCGAACCACGTGACGCGCAGGTCCCGCAGCGCGGCCTCCACGCGGCGCGCCTGGCCGGCGCGGTAGCCGCCGTTCGCGTCCACCATGAGCTCGGCGTCCGGGCCCGCTGCCTCGCGCGCGATCGCCGCCCGCCGCAGGTCGCGCGCCTGCGCGCGGCCCCACGACTCGCCGATCTTGATCTTCACGCGCGGGATGCCGTCGCCCTGCACCCAGCCCGCGACCTGGTCGCGCAGCTCGCCCTCCGACTCGCTGGTGAACCCGCCGCTGCCGTAGACCGCGACCTCGGGCACCACCCGGCCGAGCAGCGCCGCCAGCGGGAGCTCGCAGCACCGGGCCTTGAGGTCCCAGAGCGCGATGTCGACCGCGGACAGGGCCGTCGCGCCGATGCCGGGCAGCCCGACGTTGCGCAGCGCGCGCCGCATCGCCTCGTGCGCGCCGGGCACGTCCATGACGTCGCCGCCCAGCACCACGGGCGCCAGCAGCCGGCGCACCACGCCGGCCGCAGCCTCGTCCGCGTAGCTCCACCCCAGGCCGGTGCGGCCGCCGCCGTGCACGTGCACCACGACGACCCCGGTCGCGTCCCACGTCGCCGTGCCGTCGGCCTCCGGTGCCACCGTCGGCACCCGCAGCGCCAGGACGTCGACGCCGGTGACGGCCGCCTCGGGCCGCATCACGACCGGCCCGCGGCGCGCGCGGCCTCGTCGACCCATGGGGTGGCGGGGCGGACGTCCAGCGGCTGCGGGGTGCCGGGGCGCGGCCCGAGGCGCTCGGGCGGCTGGCCGGCCGCGCCCCGCAGCCCCGCCGCGAGGAGCTCCGCCAGGTGCAGCGCCCGGCGCCCGTCGGCCGCCTGCTCCACCTGCGTGCGGCAGCTGAAGCCGTCGGCGAGCACCACGTCGTCGGGCGCGGCCCGCAGGGCCGGCAGCAGCTCGGTCTCCGCGCAGGCGAGCGAGACGTCCAGGTGCCCCTTCTCGTAGCCGAAGTTGCCGGCGAGGCCGCAGCAGCCGCCGACCTCGGTGACGGGCACCCCCGCCCGCGCCAGCACGCGGTGGTCGGCGTCCACCTTGAGCACCGCGTGCTGGTGGCAGTGGGGCTGCATCACGGCGGGACGGTCCATGCGCGGCGGCTCCCAGCCGTCGGTGCCGTCGAGCAGCTCGGCGAGCGTGCGGGTCTGCTCCGCGAGCCGCGTCATGTCGGCGTCGTGCGCCAGCAGCTCCGGGCCGTCGCTGCGGAGCACCGCGGTGCAGCTCGGCTCGAGGCCCACGACGAGGCCGCCCCGCCGCAGGTGCGGTGCCAGGACCCGCAGCGTGCGGCGCAGCACACGCTCGGCCACGCCGAGCTGGCCCGTGGAGATCCAGGTCAGGCCGCAGCACACCGTCGGCTCGGGGACCACCACGCGGTACCCGGCGTCCTCGAGCACCTCGACGGCGGCCTGGCCCACGTGCGGGTGCAGGTTGTTGGTGAACGTGTCGGGCCACAGCATGACGTCGCCCCGCACGCCGGATCCCCGGGGGCCACGGCGGCGGTAGAGGTCGGTGAAGCGGTGGGGGGCGACGAACGGCACGGGCCGGCGGTCCTCCACGCCGACCAGACGCTGCGCCAGCCGGGTCACGGGGCCCAGGTGCGCGGCCGCGTTGACCACGCCCGGCGCGGCCGCCGCCAGGCGCATCCAGAGCGGCAGCCAGCCCATCGTGTAGTGCGACGCGGGGCGCACCCGTCCGGCGTAGTGGTGCGACAGGAACTCCGCCTTGTACGTCGCCATGTCCACGTTCACCGGGCAGTCGTTGAGGCACCCCTTGCACGCCAGGCACAGGTCGAGCGCGTCGCGCACCGCGGTCGAGCGCCACCCGTCGCGGATCGGCGAGTCGTCGTGGCCGCTGAGCATCTCGAACAGCAGCCGCGAGCGCCCACGGGTCGAGTGCTCCTCCTCGCCGGTCGCGCGGTACGAGGGGCACATGACGCCGCCCTCGTGCCCGCGGCACGCGCCGACGCCGACGCACCGCAGCACCGCGGCGTCGACGCTGCCGGCGTCCTTGGGGTACCGGAAGTGCAGCTCACGGTGCGTCGTCGGCGCGTAGCCCGTGCCCAGGCGCAGGTCCTCGTCGAGCGGGCGGGCGTCCACCACCCGGCCGGGGTTCATCGCACCCGCGGGGTCCAGCACGGCCTTGAGGCGGCGGAAGCCCTCGACCACGCGGTCGCCGAACATGATCGGCAGCAGCTCGCCGCGCTGCTGGCCGTCCCCGTGCTCGCCGGACAGCGAGCCGCCGTAGCCCGCGACCAGGTGCGCCGCGCGCTCGAGGAACTCGCGGTAGCGCTCCACGCCCGCCGCGGTGGTGAGCGAGAACGGGATCCGGATGTGCAGGCACCCGTGGCCGAAGTGGCCGTACCGCGAGGCCTCGCCGAACCCGAACTCGTCGAGCAGGTGGCCGAAGTCCTCCAGGTAGTCGCCCAGGCGGTCGGGCGGCACCGCGGAGTCCTCCCACCCGGGCCAGGTGTCCGGCATGTCGGGTACGTGGGCCGTCGCCCCGAGCCCGGACTCCCGCACGCGCATCACCTGCTCGGCCTCGTCGTCGTCGTACTCGCGCACCGACGGTCCCAGCCCGGCGACGTCGTCCCGGAGCGCGGCGACGCGGCGGCGCAGCGTCTCGTCGTCGTCCGCACCCAGCCGCACGACGAGCCAGCCGTCGCCGTCCGGGAGCAGCTCGAGGGCGTCGGAGTTCATGCGCTTGGCGCGCTGGAAGCCGATGAGGCGCGAGTCCATGCCCTCGACGATGAGCGGGGCGTGGCGGGTGACGGTGGGCACGGCGCGCGCGGCGTCGACGATGTCGCCGAACCCCAGCGCCAGCAGCCGGGTGCGGGGCACCACCGGCACCAGCGCGATCTCGGCCCGCAGGATCGTGACCAGCGTGCCCTCCGAGCCGACCAGGGCGTGCGCGACGTCGAAGCCGGACTCGGGCAGCAGCGCGTCGAGGTTGTACCCGGAGATGCGCCGCGGGATCTCCGGGAAGCGCGCGCGGACGTCGTCGCCGAACTCGTCGACCAGGGCGCGCAGGCCGCGGTAGATCTCGGCCCGCCGGCCGCCCGCGGCGAGGATCTGCGCGTACTCCTCGTCGGACGTGGGGCCCACCCACATCCGCACGCCGTCGTAGGTGAGCACCTCGAGCCGGCGCACCGCCTGCGCCGTGGTGCCGAACGCCTGCGCCGTCGAGCCGCACGAGTTGTTGCCGATCATCCCGCCGAGCGTGCAGCGCGTGTGCGTGGCCGGCTTGGGGCCCACCTGCAGGCCGTGGGCCGCGGCCGCGGCGTTGAGCTCGTCGAGCACCAGGCCGGGCTCGACGACCGCGGAGCGCGCCGCGGCGTCGATCGACACCACGGCGTGGCAGTGCTTCGACCAGTCGAGCACCACCGCGACGTTGCACGCCTGCCCCGCGAGCGACGTGCCGCCGCCCCGGCTGACCACGGGCGCGCCGAGCTCGTGGCACACCGCCACGGCCTGCGCGCCGGCCTCGACGCTGCGCGGCACGACGACACCGAGCGGCACGTGCCGGAAGTTGGAGGCGTCGGTCGCGTAGGCGCCCCGGGCCCCGGCGTCGAACCGCACCTCGCCGTCCACGCGCTCGCGCAGCCGGCGCTCGAGCTCGACCACGTCGACGTCCACGAGCCGCTGCGGGCGCGTCGCCGGCGCCGGCAGCCGCACCGCCGCCACGTCAGCCGCCCAGCTTCGAGAGCTTGTCCTTGAACAGCGTCGTCGCGATCGCGACCTTGCGTGGCTGACCTCGCAGCCACGCCTGGGCGAAGCTCGTGGCCTGGTCGTACGTCACCGAGCCCGGCAGCGGGGGCTCGTCGGGGTTGACGTCGACGTCCACGAGCGACGGCCCCTCGAAGGCCAGCGCGGCGCTGAGCGCGCCGGGCAGGTCGCCCGGCTGCGACACCTTGGCGCCGAACCCGCCGCACGCCGTGGCCCACGCCGCGAAGTCCGACTTCGGCGCGGGGAACCGCACGCCGTGCTCGGGGTAGCCCAGCACCATCTGCTCCCAGAGGATCTGCCCGAGGGAGCTGTTGTTGTTGACGACGACGGTGATGGGCAGCCCGTGCTGCGCCGCCGTGAGGAACTCCGCCATGAGCATCGCGAAGCCGCCGTCGCCCACGTAGGCGATCACCTGCCGGCCCGGGAACGCGTGCTGGATCGCCACGGCGTAGGGCAGGCCCGGCGCCATCGTCGCGAGGTTGCCGGAGAGGAAGAACTCCCGGCCGCCCCGGATGGTCCAGTGCCGGGCGGCCCACGTCGCGATGGTGCCGGAGTCGCACGTGAGCACCGCATCGTCGGCGGCGAGGTCGTCCAGGAGCCCGACGACGTACTGCGGCGCGATCGGGGACCGCTCCGGGTTCTCCAGCTTCGCCATGTCCGAGCGCCACGAGTCCATGGCCTTCCGGTAGTGCTCGAGGTGCGTCCGGTCGCCGCGGGGGGTCACCAGCGGTGTCAGTGCCGCCAGCGTCTCCTTGACGTCACCGACGAGGGGCACGTCGGTGGGCAGGCGCGTGCCGACGCGGGTCGGCTCGATGTCCACCTGCACCACGCGCGCCTGGCCCGGCCCGGGCAGGTGCTTCGTGTAGGGGAAGTTGGTGCCGGCCATGAGCAGCACGTCGCAGTCGTCGGCCAGCTCCTCGCCGGGACGCGTGCCGAGCAGGCCGATCCCGCCCACCGCGAACGGCGAGTCGTCGGGGATGACGGCCTTGCCGGACAGCGTCTTGATGACGGGCGCCCCCAGCGCGTCGGCGAGGGCGAGCACCTCGTCGCGCGCGCCGCGCGCGCCGGCACCGGCGAGGATGGCCGGCTTGGCGGCACCGTTGAGGACCTCCGCGGCGCGCGCCAGGTCCTCGTCGCGCGGCCGTCCCGGCGCGGACAGGTACACGGCCGACGTCCGCGGCGGCGTCACCGGCGCGACGCTGCGGTACGGGTCGGCGTCGGCGTCCGCCACCTGGATGTCGTTCGGCAGCGTCAGGTGCGCCACGCCACGGCGCGCGAGCGCCGTGCGGATCGCGATGTCCACCACGCCGGGCAGCTGCGCCGGGTTGGTGATCATGAGGTCGTACTCGGCCACGTCCTCGTACAGGCGGTCGAGCTGCACCTCCTGCTGGTACGCGGTGCCGAGCACGCTCGTCTCCTGCATCCCGGTGATCGCCAGGACCGGCTGGTGGTCGAGCTTGGCGTCGTACAGCCCGTTGAGGAGGTGGATGCCGCCGGGGCCGGACGTCGCCAGGCACACGCCGAGCCGCCCGGTCGCCTTGGCGTGCGCCGTCGCCATGAACGCGGCCGCCTCCTCGTGGTGCACGAGGACGAAGCGGACCTCGTCGGCGTGGCGCCGCAGGCCCTCCATGATCCCGTTGATGCCGTCTCCGGGGAGGCCGTAGACGGTGTCCACTCCCCAGTCCACGAGACGCTCGATGAGCACTTCCGATGCGATCCGACCCATCGTTTGACGTTAGGTCGGCCTCCGCAGCCCTGCCACTGGGGGGCCGGAACCGCAGGTCAGCCCGCTGACGCCGGGCTCGTGGTCGGTCAGCGCGGGGCCAGCACGCGTTCCGCGGCCTGCAGGTCCGCGAACGCGCAGCTGCCCGACATCGGGCCCGACCTCGTCACCGCCAGAGCGCCCGCGACATTCGCGTAGCGCAGCGCCTCGCCCATGTCCGCGCCCTGGAGGTGAAGGGCGAGGAACGTGCCGCCGAAGCAGTCCCCGGCTCCGGTGGGATCCACCGTGGCGACGGCGAGCCCGGGCACGCTCACCTCGTCGTGCCCTCGACGGAAGAGGCTCGCGCCTGCCTCGCCGCGCTTGACGACGACCGCCTCCGCTGCGCCCGCCAGCAACCCGGTCGCGCACTGCTCGTCCGTCGCGTCCCCGAGCAGCGCTTGCAGCTCGCCCTCGCTCGCCAGCACGAGCCACGCACGGCTCAGCAGGCTCCGCAGCGCCTCGGCGTACTCGGGACGGGTGAGCATCTCCGGCCGGAGGTTGGGGTCGAACGAGAGGCGGACCCCCGCGGCCGCCGCCGCGTCCGCGACCTCGCACAGCGCCTCGACGGCCGCGGCGCTGAACGCGCTGCTGCCCATGAGATGGACGCAGTCGACGTCGGCGAGCGCCGTCTGCGGGTCCGCCAGTCGGAATCGGCCCGATGCGGTCTCGGCCAGGTGGAAGACGAACGACCGCTCCCCGGATCGGCGATAGCTCACGAACGCCACGCCGGTCGTGCCGTGCTCGTCGACACGCACACCGGTGACACCGACGCCACTGGCGCGCAGCCTCGCCAGGCAGGCAGCGCCGAAGTCGTCCGCCCCGACGCAGCCGACCAGCTCGACCTGGGCCCCGCACAGTGCCGCCTGGTCGGCCAGGATCGCCGGTGCCCCCGACGGGAACGGGCCATGCCACGTCCCGGGCACCGCGCTGGACTGGCCGACCTGGTCGGCGACCATCTCGACGAGCACCTCGCCGACGCACAGGAGCCTGGCCATCACCGTCACCTCCGAGCCACCCGGACGAGCGTCGCCGACGCACCCGGCGCGCGGTGCTCGACGCGCCGGGTGCGTCCTGCCGTCGCGCTAGAGGGTGACCTGCACCCGAAGCGCCTCGGGCAGCAGGTCGCCGTGGGCCTCGACCATCGCGTTGCACAGGTCCCAGATCTGCTCGACCGTCAGGCTGGCCGACGTGTTGGCGTCGACCATGGCGGCCTGGCGCAGCAGGCGCGGATCCCCCTGAACGGCGGCGGCGACGGTCAGCGTGCCGGTGCCGATGTACGCGGCGTTGACGGCCGCGAGCTGCGGCGGCAGCGCCCCCATCGCCGTGGGGTGGATGCCCGCGCCGTCGACGACGGCGGGCACCTCGGCGGTGAAGCCCTCGGGCATGCTGTCGATGAGCCCGGCGTTCGGCACGTTGACGACGATCGTGCGCGGCGTGCCGGTCACGATGCTGTGGACGATCTGCGGCGCGTACTCCTGCGCCTCGTGCTCGCGCTCGCCGATGTCTTCGCCGGCCAGGAGCTTGTCCCGCGTCTGCTCGTACTCGGCGACGTTCTCCCGCGAGATGCCCAGGTAGTCGCCGACGGGGATGCGCAGGCGCTCGATCTCGGCGTCCGAGTGCATGTACCAGGGCAGGTACTCGGCGGAGTGCTCGCTCGACTCCGTCGGGAAGTAGCCGAGCCGCCGGTACATGTCGACGCGCACCCGGCGGCGCTGCTGCTCGTCCTGCGCGATCCGCTCGTCCAGGCGCGGGTAGAGGTCGACGCCGTCGTGCTCGAGGTTGAGGATCCACGCCTGGTGGTTGACGCCGAAGGAGCGGTACGTCACCTCGTCGAACGGCACCCCGACCAGGTCGGCGAGGCCGCGGACCGTCCAGTACACCGAGTGGCACAGCCCAACGGCCTTGAGGGCGGGCGCCACGGCGTGCAGGTAGGCAATGTTCATCGCCATCGGGTTCGTGTAGTTGAGGAACCACGCGTCCGGGCAGACGTCCAGCACGTCCCGCGCGATGGCCGCGAGCACCGGGAACGTGCGCAGGCCGCGGAAGATGCCGCCGATGCCGACGGTGTCCGCGATGGTCTGGCGCAGCCCGAACCGCGCCGGCACCTCGAAGTCGACCACCGTCGACGCGTAGCCGCCGACCTGGATCGAGTTGATGACGAAGTCCGCACCCTGCAGCGCCTCGCGCCGGTCGAGGTGGGACGTGATGACCGGCGCCGCGCCGCGCCGCGCCGCCGTGGCGCGGGCGATGCCCTCGGCGGTGGCGAGGCGGTCGGGGTCGATGTCGTGGAGCCTGATCCGCAGGTCGGGCAGGTCGTCGAAAGCCAGCAGGTCGGCCAGCAGGTCGCGGGTGAAGACGACGCTGCCGGCACCGAGGAACGCGATGGTGGTCACGAGGGACGACCCTGCACCAGGCCGCGCAGTTTTGCAAGATCCGCGCAGAAGTGATCAGTTCAGCGAGATCACACCTACACCGCGTGGATCCGGACGCCGCTCTCGGCCAGCTCGCGCAGCTGCTCGGGGTCGGCGCCGTCGTCGGTGACGATGTCGTCCACGCGCACGAGCGGGACGATCCGGGCGAAGGTCACCCGGCCGATCTTGGAGCTGTCGGCGATGACGACGCTGCGCCGGGCGCGCTCCAGGAAGTTCCGATCGGTCTGCGCCTCCATCTCGTGGTACGTGGTGCACCCCTCCTGCGCAGAGAGCCCGTCGACCCCGATGAAGGCGATGTCCAGGTGGTAGTTGTCGAGCATCATCTCGGCCGCCGGTCCGACCATCTCGTAGCTGGGGCGCGCGACGCCACCGATGACGACGAGCGTGATCTGCGGGCGGATGGCCAGTTCGGCGGCGATGTTGATGGCGTTCGTCACGACCGTGATGCCGCGTCGGTCCGCGAGCGCGCGAGCCAGCTCGGTCGCGGTCGTGCCGCCCGTCAGGCCGACGACGGCACCGTCCTGGACCAGCGCTGCCGCGGCGCGGCCGATACGGCGCTTCTCGTCCTGGTTGCGCGTGGACTTGACCAGCACGGAGAGCTCCTGGCCGGTGTCCCCCACGACGGCACCGCCGTGCGTGCGCACGAGGAGACGCTGGGCGCTGAGCGCCTGCAGGTCACGCCGGATCGTCGCCCCGGACACGCCGAGGAACGCCGCCAGGTCGGCGACGTCGACGCTGCCCGTCTCGGCCGCCCGCTTGAGGATCGCTGTCATCCGATCGTTCTTCCGCACGCAGGGATGCTAGAACACGCAGCCCGGTTGCGCAATTGAGCGACGTACGGCGAAGTTTCGATCACAATCGCGCTTCACGTTGACGTCTCGCGCTGAGGAGTTCTAGCGTCCTGCGTGAAGTGCGCAGAACCACGTCGCCGCTCAGCGCGCGACTGCGCAAATGATCACATCGCGCCACCGGGCGCGTTTGGACCGGACCCAAGGGAGGGCCGAGGACCATGACGACAAGGCGATCACGGGCGACGTGGCAAGGAGCCGCCGGGCTCACCGCCGTCGCACTTCTCACGGCGGCGTGCAGCGGCGGTGGCGGCGGGAGCGCCGCAGCCACGGGAGGCTCCAGCCAGACGGCGGGGGTGACCATCACCGTCGCCCTGCCGACGGACCCACCGCCGCAGGCCGATCTCGACGCGTTCACCAAGGCGACGGGCATCAAGGTCACGTGGGCGTCGTCGGACTGGGACAGCCTCCAGACCAAGATCTCGGCCGCGGCGACCGCCAACACGTACTTCGCCGACGTGACGAACGTCGACTGGTCCCGGGTGGGCCAGCTGGGCAAGCTGGGGTGGTTCCTGCCGCTCGAGACCTACCTCGACGCCACCTCGCTCAAGTCCGACATGCCGCAGCTGGCCTCGTTCACGCTGGACGGTCACATCGTCGGCGTGCCGTACGACTCGTCGTACATGGTCACGACGGTCAACACCGAGCTCTTCGCCAAGGCCGGCATCACCACCATGCCGACCACGATCGACGAGTACACGAACGACCTGAAGCAGATCAAGGACAAGGGCGTCGTGCAGTACCCGCTCAACATCCCGTTCGCCGCGGCCGAGGGCCTCTCCACCTACTGGTACGAGACCACGCAGGCGTTCGGCGGCTCCGTCCTCGACGCCGCGGGCAAGCCCCAGTTCACCGACCCCAGCTCGCCGGGCTACAAGGCCGCCCAGTGGATGGTCGACGCGATCAAGAACGGCCTGGTCCCGCCGGGCAACATCAACGTCAACGACAGCCAGGGTGAGCAGACGCTCATGGCTCAGGGCCTGGCGGCGAGCACGTTCTCGGACTACTCCGGCCTCATCAACAGCCTCTACAACGTGACGGACAGCTCCACCGTCAGCGGCAAGATCCAGTACCTCCCCACCCCGGGCGTGAACGGACCGGCGTCGAACCTCTCGAACCCGGACGGCATGGGCATCCCCAAGCAGGCGAAGTACCCGCAGGCGGCCGCCAAGTTCATCGACTGGTTCGTCAGCGCAGCGACCCAGGAGGACTTCTCCGGCCTCAACGGCCAGGACAAGGTGTGGGGCTCGTCCTTCATCCCGTCGCGCCTGAGCGTCGTGCAGAAGCTGGCGCAGGCCGGAAGCCTCGCCGACGGCGAGCACCTCGCCGCGATGCTCAAGACGGCCTCCCCCGTGTTCCCGCAGGGCGCGCCGACGTGGTACCCGACGTTCTCCAACGCCGTCTACACGAACCTGCACGCCGCCGCGACGGGGTCGATGAGCGTCGCCGACGCCATCGCCGCGATCGGGACCGTCGCGACGCAGCAGGCGAGCAAGTCGTGACCCCCGGCCCGCGGAGGTCGGCCACGCCGACGCCGCGGGCGGACGACACCGTGCGTGACGAGGTGGTCCTGGCCGGTCGCAAGAACCGGCCGGCCGGGGCCCCTCGCCCGCTGGTGCGGCGCCTGGACGCGCTGCCCTACGTGCTCGTCGCGCCCGTGGCCGTCTTCATCGTCGGCCTCGCCATCGTCCCTGCGCTGTTCACGATCATCGAGTCGTTCTTCACCGTCGACGAGCTCAACCCACCCACCCGGTTCTCCGGACTGGCGAACTTCGTCGCGCTCCTGCACAACCCTGCGGTGACGAACAGCGCCGCGAACACCGCGCTCTACGTCCTCGTCGGCGTGACGCTCTCGACGGCGCTCGGCATGGCCATGGCGGTCCTGCTGCAGCGACCGTTCCGCGGACGCGGCCTGGTCATCGCGATCCTCATCCTGCCCTGGGCCCTGCCTGGGGTCGTCGAGGGCATCCTCTGGTCCGGCATCTTCGACCCGAATGCCGGCCTCATCAACTCCCTCATCGCCACGTTCCACCTCGGCGCCGGCGACGGCGTCCTGCTCGGCCAGAACCGCCTGCTGACCGTCGGCCTCATCGGGCTCGTCCAGGTGTGGCAGATGACCCCGCTGTCGACCCTCCTGATCTTCGCGGCGCTGCAGCTGATCCCTGAGGAGCTCTACGAGGCGGCCGTCGTGGACGGTGCGAACCAGTGGCGTCGGTTCACGTCGATCACGCTCCCTCTCGCCCGGCCCGGCATCGCGGTCGCCATGGTCCAGGCGCTCATCGCCACCCTCAACATCTTCGACCAGCCCTACGTCCTCAACGGCGCGGCCTCCACCGGCTCCTCCGTGACGATGGAGACCTACTTCGTCAGCTTCCAGAACCTCAACTTCGGTCAGGGCTACGCGCTCTCGCTCGTGGTCGCCCTGGTGACGGTGGCGCTCTCGCTGCTCGTCGTCCGTTTCGTCTACCGGAAGGTCGAGCTGTGAAGTCCCGCCGCCATCCGCTGCGCGCCATCGGGCTCGTCCTGGTCGTCCTGTGGTCGATCGTCCCGATCTACTGGGCCACGAAGTCGAGCCTGCAGACCGAGAGCGCCGCGCACTCCCGCCCCACCCAGTACGTCCCGCTGCACCCGACGCTCGCCAACTTCCACGCGCTCCTCTTCGGGCAGGGCAGCGTCGCCACGGGCATCCGCCGCTCGTTGGTCAACATCGTCATCGAGTGCGCCGCCGCGACCGTGGTGACCGTCGCGCTCGCCGCCCTCGCCGCCTACGCCTTCGCCCGCTTCCGGTTCAAGGGGCACACGGTGCTCTTCTACACGGTGCTCGCGACCATGGCCTTCCCGCCCTACACGACGCTCATTCCGCTCTACCGGATCATGAGCGCGTTCAACCTGGTCAACACCTACACGGGCATCGTCCTGGTCTACGTCTCCGGGTTCCTGCCGCTGGCCGTCTGGGTGCTGCACAACTACTTCTCCAGCATCCCCGCGAGCATCGAGGAGGCCGGGCTCATCGACGGCGCCGGGCGCCTGCAGGTGTTCTGGCACCTGGTCCTGCCGCTCGCGATCCCCGGCGTCATCTCCATCGCCCTCATCACGTTCCTCTTCGGGTGGGCCCAGTTCCTGTTCCCGCTCGTGCTGTCGACCGACCTGTCGACGCAGCCGCTCACCGTGCTCATCGCGGCGCTGCAGGGCCGGCACATCGTGCCGTCCACCCTGATGAGCGCGGCCGGGATCCTCGCCATCGCCGTCCCGGCGGTCATCGCCCTGGCGTTCAACCGCTACATCGTCAACGGCCTGCTCGCGGGGAGCACGAAGTGACCCGGAGCACCGCGACCACGCTCGGCGGCCACCCCCTCGCACTCGACCGCCTCGTGCCCGACCCGGGCACGGTGGTCGCCCACGCACCGCTGCTGGACCGATTCGCGGCTCCGGCGAACGACGAAGGAGAAGTGGCATGACCGACGCCCTCGCCGACATCCTCACCCGCCACCGCGGCGGCGAGGCCGTCGGCGTGACATCGGTGTGCTCCGCCAACCCGCTGGTGCTCCAGGCCGCCTGCGAGCAGGCCGCGGCGGACGGCACCGCCGTCCTCATCGAGGCGACGAGCAACCAGGTCGACCAGTTCGGGGGCTACACCGGCATGACGCCGGCGACCTTCCGGGACCTGGTCCACGGCATCGCCGATCGTGCAGGGCTGGCGCGCGACCGCGTGGTCCTCGGGGGCGACCACCTCGGCCCCAACGTGTGGCACTCGCGCCCCGCCGAGGAGGCGATGGGCCACGCCGAAGACCTGGTCCGTGCCTACGTCGAGGCCGGCTACACGAAGATCCATCTCGACTGCAGCATGGCGTGCGCCGACGACACGCTGCCGCTGACCGACGAGATCGTCGCGGGGCGCGCCGCGCGGCTGGCCCGGGTCGCCGAGGCTGCCGCCGCCGGCGCGTCCGGACGCGGCGGCGTGCGATACGTCATCGGGACCGAGGTACCGGTCCCCGGCGGCGCCCACGAGGAGATCGCGGCGCTCGAACCCACGTCGCCCGAAGCGGCCGCCGCGACGATCGAGGCGCATGCGACCGCCTTCGCCGACGCGGGCCTGCGCTCCGCCTGGGAGCGTGTCATCGCGCTCGTCGTGCAGCCCGGGGTGGAGTTCGACGCGGTGCGGGTGGTCGACTACGAGCGCGGCCCGGCTCGCGACCTCAGCCGGATGATCGAGAGCCGGCCACTGGTCTTCGAGGCGCACTCCACGGACTACCAGACGACGACGAACCTCGCCGCACTCGTCGAGGACCACTGGGCCATCCTCAAGGTCGGTCCCGGCTTGACGTTCGCCCTGCGTGAGGCGCTCTTCGCGCTGGCCGCCGTCGAGGCCGAGCTGGTGCCGGAGGCCGACCGCTCCCGCCTGCCGGACGTCGTCGACGAGGCGATGCTCCGACGGCCCGGCTGGTGGCAGGGCTACTACGAGGGCGACGCGGCGACGAGGCGGCTCTCCCGCCGCTACAGCTACAGCGATCGGGTCCGCTACTACTGGCCCGACGCGTCGGTGCAGGCCGCGGTCGACCGGCTCGTCCGCAACCTCCGTTCCACCCCGCCCCCGTTGCCGCTGCTCAGCGCGCACCTGCCGGCGCAGTACGCCCGGGTGCGCGCCGGCGTCCTCATCCCCGACCCGATCGCGCTGGCGACCGACCACGTCCGTGACGTGCTCCGCGCGTACGCGACCGCCTGCACCGCCGAGACCTCAAGGAGCCTGTCGTGAGCACCCCCCCGAGCACCACCGCGTCGGACGGCGGCCGCACCTCTCCGCTGCGTGCGCCGAGCTTCCCCGACGCCCGAGCGGGGGCGACCGGCCGGGAGATCGCGCAGCAGCCGCAGGTGTGGCGGCGAGTCGCTGCCGACCTCGCCGCCCGCCGCGCGTCCGTCGAGGGCTTCCTCGCGCCCCTGCTCGCCCTCGCCGACCTGCGGATCGTGCTCACGGGCGCGGGGACGTCGGCGTTCGCGGGGCAGCTCCTCGCCCCGGCGCTCACCGCTCGGCTGCACCGGCGGGTCGAGGCGGTGGCGACCACCGACATCGTCTCCAACCCCCGCGAGGCGTTCGCCGAGGACGTCCCGACCTTGCTCGTCTCCTTCGCGCGGTCGGGCGACAGCCCGGAGAGCGTCGCCGCGACGGTGCTCGCCGACCAGTCCCTGCACGCGGTCCACCACCTCATCGTCACGTGCAACGCGGACGGGGAGCTCGCCCGCGTGCACGGGCGGGCCGAGCGCTCCCACGTCCTCCTCATGCCTCCGGAGACGAACGACGAGGGCTTCGCGATGACCTCGAGCTTCACGTCGATGGTCCTCGCGACGTGGTTGGCGCTGGCACCCGACGCCCGGGACGCCGAGCTCGTCGACCGCCTGGCGGAGGCGGGCGCAGCGGTCCTGCGCGACCGCGCCGAAGCGGTGGCCGAGCTCGCCGCGCGGCGGTACCGGCGGATCGTCTACCTCGGCAGCGGGCCGCTGGCCGCCCTGGCACGGGAGTCCGCCCTCAAGGTGCTCGAGCTGAGCGCCGGGACCGTCGTCAGCTACTTCGACTCCTCCCTCGGCTTCCGGCACGGGCCGAAGTCGGTGATCGACGGGCAGAGCCTCGCGATCGTCTACCTCTCCAACGACCCGTACACGCGCCGGTACGACGAGGACATCGCCGCCGAGCTGCGGCAGCAGATGTCCGACGACAACGTCCTGGTCGTGGACGCCAGGCCCAGCTCGCACCTCGGGAACGAGTGGACCGTCCCCGGGCTGGAGGACGCACCCGACGCCCTCGTGGCCCTACCCTTCCTGGTCGTGGCCCAGCTGTTCGCGCTCGACACCTCGCTCGCGCTCGGCCTCACCCCGGACTCGCCCTCGCCGTCGGGGCAGGTGAACCGCGTCGTCAAGGGCGTCACGGTGCACCCGTACGTCGGGAGGTAGCCGGTGTTCCTCGGCGTCGACGGCGGCGGCACGAAGACGGCGCTGTGCCTGGTGACCGACGAGGGCCGGGTGGCGGCTCGGGTGCAGGCACCCAGCTGCTACTACCTCGGCAAGCGGGAGGGCATCGGCCTCGTCGGGCGCGTGCTGACCGGCGCCGTGGCGGAGGTCTGCGGCCTCGCCGGAGTCGTCCCGTCCGACATCGCGTTCGCCTTCGTCGCCCTCCCCGCCTACGGCGAGGTCAGCGCGGACGTCCCGCTCCTGGACGCAGCACCGCGGGACGCTCTCGGCCACGACCGCTACGCGTGCGACAACGACATGGTGGCCGGGTGGGCGGGTTCGCTGGGGGCGACGGACGGCATCAACGTCGTCAGCGGGACCGGCTCCATCTGCTACGGGGAGCGCGCCGGGGAGCGTGCGCGGGTCGGCGGCTGGGGCGAGCTCTTCGGCGACGAGGGCTCCGGGCACTGGATCGCGATCCAGGGCCTGCAGGCGTTCTCGCGCATGAGTGACGGCCGCAGCCCCGCCGGCGCGTTGCTCGACGTCATGCGCGCCCACCTGCGGCTGGCCGCGGACCTCGACGCCATCGACGTCACGATGGGTCGCTGGCACGGCGACCGACGCCGTGTCGCCGCGCTGTCCGCCGTGGTCGCGGACGCCGCGGAGGCCGGCGACGACGAGGCCCGCGCCATCCTCGCGCGCGCGGCGGCCGAGCTCGTGTCGCTCGTCGACACCGCCCGCAGGCTCCTGGGATACGAGCCGGAGGAGCCGGTGGCGGTGTCCCACTCGGGCGGCGTGTTCTCGGCGGCGCGCGTCCGCGACGAGTTCGTCCGACTCCTCGAGGCGGAGCCGGCCCGCTACGAGTTCCGTGAGCCGCTCTACCCGCCGGTGGTCGGCGCCGCCCTGTACGCCGCCAGGCTGGCCGGCACCCCGCTGCTCCCCACCGCCCTGGCGCGCCTCCGCGAGCAGACGCCCTGACGGCGGTCGCCTCGGCACGAACGACCAACGAACGAGAGGACGTGGACATGCAGCGCTGCCAGCCGAGGGGCGACGCGTGAGCGACCGACCGCGGGCGGCGAACGACGAGGTCCGGCGCGCCCGCGGCGCGGGCCGAGGGATCGGTGCGTTCAACGTCGTCCTGCTCGAGCACGCGGAGGCGATCGTCGCGGGCGCCGAGCGCGCCGGGCTCCCCGTCGTCGTCCAGATCAGCCAGAACTGCGTCGAGTACCACGGCGCCTTCGAGCCCATCGGTCGCGCGACGATCGCGCTCGCACGGCGCGCCAGCGTGCCGGTGGTCGTGCACCTGGACCACGCGCAGGACGCCGAGCTGGTGCGAGAGGCCGTGGCCACGGGCGTGGACAGCGTGATGTTCGACGGCTCGCGCCTGCCCTACGAGGAGAACGTCGCGGCCACCCGCGCGGTCGTGGACTACTGCCACGAGCGCGGCGTCGTCGTGGAGGCCGAGCTCGGCGAGGTCGGCGGGAAGGACGGGGTGCACGCTCCCGGCGCGCGCACGGACCCGGCAGAGGCGGCGGCGTTCGTCGCCGCGACCGCGGTCGACTCCCTCGCGGTCGCCGTCGGCACGTCGCACGCCATGGTCGAGCGCGTCGCCGAGGTCGACACCCGCCTGGTCAGCGCCCTGGCCGCCGCGCTCGACGTCCCGCTGGTGCTCCACGGCTCGTCCGGGCTGCCCGACGAGGCGCTGGCGGGGGCCGTCCGCGCCGGGATCACCAAGGTCAACGTCGCGACGCACCTCAACGTGCTCTTCACGCGCGCCGTCCGGGACGTGCTGGAGGGTCCACGGCCGCCGGTCGACCCGCGGCGCTACGTCGCGGCGGGTCGCGCGGCGGTGACGGACGAGGTGCAGCGACTGCTCGGGCTGCTCGCCGGACGATGAGCCGTCGCGCCTGACGACGTGCCGCCGGCCCCCCGGGCCGACAGGCGCGCGAGGGAGCGGTCCCGCCCGCGCTACGCCACGACCGCGGTCTCGGGGGCCGGGCGGCCCACCTCCGGGGCGGGCGTCACGCGCCGCGACGGGCGCGTGACGAGGAACGACCCGCCGATGACCAGCGCGAACCCGGCGACGGTCCAGGTGGTGATCCGCTCGCCGAGCAGCGTCGCGCCGACCACCACGGCGACCGCCGGGTTGACGTACGTGACGGCGGTGGCGCGCATCGGGCCGATCTCGGCCACGAGCCACACCATGAGCGTGAACGCCCCGGCGCTGCACACCACGCCGAGCGTCACCACGGAGGCCACCACCGAGGCGGACGGCCAGCTCGTCGGCCAGGCGCCCGAGAGGCCGACGATCGGCGCGTAGACGAGGGCGGCGAGCGCCAGCGAGGTCGCGGCCAGGCCGATCCCGGGCGCGGCCGGCATCCAGCGGGCGATGATCGCCGGGCCGAGCGCGTAGCCGAAGGCCACGACGGCCAGGCGCGCCACCGACGGCAGGTCGGTGCCGGCCACGTCGAGCCCGACGATCGCCGCGACGCCCGCCATGCCGAGGGCGATCCCCAGCCAGTTGCCCCACGACAGGTGCGCGCGCCGCCCCAGCAGCACGCCCACCAGCACGCCGGCCAGCGGCACGGTGGCCACGAGCAGCCCTGTGGTCGAGCTCGGCAGGTGCTCCTCGGCGGTGTTGAGGAAGTACCACGGGACCACGATCTCGACGACGGTGTAGACGAGCAGCGGCCGCCACAGCGCGAGCACGCGCGGCAGCTCGCGGCGGGCCGCCGCGATGGGCAGCAGCAGCGCGGCGCCGATGACAGTCCGGGCGAGGATGAGCATGGCCGGCGACAGCTCCGCGACCGCGATCTTGATGAGCGCGTACGGGATGCCCCAGGCCACTCCCAGGGCGACGAAGAGCAGCAGGCCGCGTCGTGTCACGCGCCCATCGTCGCCGACGCCGACCGTTCAGTCCATCTACGATTCCTGCATGTCAAGCGTGAGCGACGACTTCACGATCGACCTACGGAAGCTGCGCCTGCTGCGCGAGCTCGACCGGCGCGGAACGGTCGCCGCGACGGCGCGGGCGCTGCACCTCACGCCCTCGGCGGTGTCCCAGCAGCTCGCGGGCCTCGCGCGCGAGGTCGGGGTGCAGCTCCTCGAGCACCGGGGCCGCGGCGTGGTCCTCACGGGCCAGGCTCGCCTGCTGCTGCAGCACGCCGAGGCGGTGCTGGAGGAGCTGGAGCGCGCGCGGACGGCGCTCGCGGCGTGGTCCGGCGGCACCGCCGGCGAGGTGCGGGTCGGGTCCCTGTCCACGGGCATCAGCGCCCTCGTCGCGCCGGCCCTCGCACGGCTGCACGACGAGCGTCCCGGCCTGGTGCTGCGCGTCGACGAGCTCGAGGGGGGCGAGGCCCTGGAGGCCCTCGACACGGGCGAGCTCGACATCGCCGTCACCGTGGACCACCCGGGAGCGCCCTCGCGGCGCGACACCCGCTACCACCGCGTCGACCTCATCGCGGACGTCATGGACGCCGCGCTCCCGGCGGCCCACCCCCTGGCGAGCCGCCCCGAGGTGGATCTGGCCGACCTCGCGCGAGAGGTGTGGGTGGGCTCGGCGCACCACGACCCCTGCGGCCACGTGGTCACCGGCGTCTGCGCCATGGCGGGCTTCACGCCCGACATCCGCCACCACTGCAAGGAGTGGGACGCGGTCGCCGCGCTCGTGGCGGCCGGCGTGGGCGTCGCGCTGGTCCCGCGCCTCGCCCAGCCGCTGCGGCAGGAGGGCCTGGTCATGCGCCCGCTCGTCGGCGAGCCGGCCAGCCGACGGTTCTTCGCGCTCGTGCGCGCCGGGACGCAGCACGACCCGGGCGTCGCCGCCGTGCTGGCCGCGCTGCGCGACGTCGCGACGGACCGTCCGGACGGCATCGCCGTCCTCGAGCGCCCGGCGAGCGGCTGACCCTCGCGGGGCCAGCCGCCGCCGTGCGGGGTCAGCCGACCGTCGCGGTGGCCACCGAGGCCATGGCGGCCTTGGTGCCGAGGAAGGACGCGGTCCAGGTGCCGGCACCCGAGACGGAGCCGGTCGACGAGAACGCGCCCGTGGTGTCCGTGGTCACCGACGAGATCGTCGCGTCGCCGCCGCCGGTGGGCCGGAAGACGAGCGTGACCTCGGCGTCGGCGACGCCCTGGTCGGTGCCCTTGACGACGAGCCGGCCGGTGGCCTTGCCGTCGGCGGCGGTGAGCGTGAGGGTCGAGGGCTGCGCCACCACGGGCGCGGCGCTCGCGTCGGCCGTGGGCGTGGTGGTCGCCTCCGCCGTGGCGGTGGGGGTCGCGGCCGCCGAGGTGACGACGGCGGTCGGCGTCGCCGAGGGCGTCTGCGTCGAGGTGCCCGACGAGCAGGCGGCGAGCAGGCCGACGGCAAGCACGAGGCCGGCGGCGGCGGGAAGGGTTCGCTTGGTCATGTATCGCTCCACGATTGCTTGACTGCGGTCCGGCGGCACGCCGGACGGTCGTCTCCTCCGAGACTGTGGTGGGTGTCCTGCCACCTTAGCCACCTGGTCGGGGCCGCTGTCGCGCAGGGTCACGCCCGACGGTCGGGACACCACCGCGACGGCGTCCTGGCGCGCGCCCGATCGCTCGGGACCGCGCCGCTGGGCGCCCTCGACGACCGAGATCCCGGCCCCGGCGCTCTGAGGGACGACCGGTCCGGACGCCCGGCGCGCGCCGCCTCATCTCGCTCCCTGCCCGGCCGCCGGGACCGGCGGCCGGGTGCCGACGACCACCACCGTCTCGTCGTCGTCCGGCGGCTCGACGGTCCGCGGCGCGAGCCCGCCGGCCCGCAGCGCCGCGGTGGCCGCAGGCGCCTGGGCCGGGTTGACCTCGCTCACGAGCACGCCGCCCGGCACCAGCCAGCCCGACGCCTCGGCGGCGGTGCGCCGCAGCAGGGCCAGCCCGTCGGCGCCGCCGTCCAGCGCCGTCGCCGGCTCGTGGTCGCGGGCCTCGCGCGGCATGAGCCGCAGCTCGTCGTGCGGCACGTACGGCACGTTCGCCACGACGAGCGCGAACCGACCCCGCAGCGCGGCGGGGACGGGCGCGAAGAGGTCGCCCTCGTAGACCGCGCCTCCCACGGGTGCGAGGTTGCGCCGCGCCACCCGCACCGCGGTCGGGTCGATGTCGGCGGCGTGCAGCACCACGCCCGGCACGCGGGCGGCGACCGCCAGCCCCAGCGCGCCCGAGCCGCAGCACAGGTCGAGGACCACGGCACCCGGCGCCACCAGCGAGGCGGCGACCGCAACGAGGGCCTCCGAGCGCCGGCGCGGCACGAACACGCCCGGCTCCACCGCGACGCGCAGGCCGTCGAACTCCGCCCAGCCGACCACGTGCTCCAGCGGCTCGCCCGCGACGCGCCGGGCCAGCAGCCGCCCGAGCCCGTCGTCGTCGGCCGCGGCCTGCCGCAGGAGCAGCGCCTCCTCCTCGGCGAACACGCAGCCCGCGGCCCGCAGGGCGCCCACCAGGGCCTCGTCGTCCAGTGCCGTCACCGGACCAGCCTCACCCCGGACCCGCCCGGACCGCACCGTCAATTCCTCGGCGGCCGCCCGTGTCGTGCCGTGAGTAGCCGGTCGGCCCGTCGGCCTGAGCGCTGGCTGCGCGCCCGTGCGCAGAGCGGCGAGCCGGCCGACGAGGCCGCATCAGTCGTGGTGGCGCCCGGTGCAGCGGTCAGGGTGAAGGTCGGGGTGGCGGGATTTGAACCCGCGGCCTTCCGCTCCCAAAGCGGATGCGCTACCAAGCTGCGCTACACCCCGTGGTGTGCGTGCCCAGCGTACGGGGCGGCGCCCGGCCCCCGGGGACGGCCGCGCGAGCGGGCACGACCGCCGCGGGCGGCGCAGGGCCGGGGGCGGCGCCAGCGGCCACCCCCGGCCCCGCCGGGCCCCTCCTCAGAACACGCGGATGGCGATCTCCGCGGGTGCCGTGAGGAGCTGCTTGATCTCGTCGTCCACCTTGACGAGGGTGAGCGACGCGCCCGCCATCTCCAGCGACGTGCAGTACTCGCCGACGTAGCTGCGCCACACCGAGATCCCCTTGGCGGCCAGCTTCTCGTGGGCGATGCCGTACAGCAGGTACAGCTCGCTGACGGGCGTCCCGCCGAGGCCGTTGATCATGAGCGCGACCTCGTCGCCCGACGAGTACGGCAGGTCGGGCACCACGGCGTCGAGGAGGATGTCGACGATGCCGTCGGCGGTGGTGACCTTCTCGCGGCGGCGGCCCGGCTCACCGTGGATGCCGATGCCGACCTCCATCTCGTCGTCGCCCAGCTGGAAGAGCGGCTCGCCCTTGGCCGGCGGCGTGCAGGCCGACAGCGCGATGCCCATGGTCCGGGTGACCGAGTTGACCTTCTCGCCGATCCGGGCGCACTCCGCCAGGTCGGCCCCCGCCTCGGCCGCCGCCCCGACCGCCTTCATGACGAAGAAGTTCCCCGCCACGCCGCGCCGGCCGATGGTGTACAGCGAGTCCTGGACCGCGACGTCGTCGTTGATGAACAGCGTCTTGACGGTGATGCCCTCGGCCTCGGCGAGCTCGGAGGCCATCTCGAACGCCATCTTGTCGCCGGTGTAGTTGTTGACCAGCAGCAGCACGCCCTTGTCGGACTTCAGCAGCTTGGTGGTCTCCAGCACGTACTCCATCGGAGGGGCCGAGAACACGTCGCCCGGGCAGGCGGCGTCGAGCATGCCCTTGCCGACGACCATGACGTGCGCCGGCTCGTGGCCGGAGCCCGAGCCCTGCACGATCGACACCTTGTCGTCGCGCGGGCCCTCCGCCCGCATGATGAGGTTGTACTCCGGCACGTAGCGCAGCGTGTCGGGGTTGGCCAGGGCGATGCCCTTGAGCATCTCCGGGACGAAGTTCTTGGGGTCGTTGACGAACTTCTTCATTGCCGCCTCCACATCGTCGTGTTGTCCAGCGTGAGGAGCGCACCGGCCCCGCTCCTCGGTTCCCCCGCCGAGACGGCCCGGGGAATGGTGGGTCACCAGGTCTCGGCGATCCTCTCCGCGAGGACCGCCACCGCGATCGCGCCCGGGTCCACGGACCCGATGGACCGCTCGCCCGTGTAGGCAGCCCGGCCGCGCTTGGCCTCGAGCTCCTTGGTCGCCTCGGCCGCTGTGCGCGCCGCGACGGCGGCCGCCTTGGCGACGTCCGCGGGCGCGTCGCCGGCCGCGAGGCGCTCCTCGATGGTGTCGGTCATGGGGACGAGCGCGTCCAGGAGGGTCTTCTCCCCCAGCGACGCGCCGCCGCGCGCCTTGATGCCCTCGATCGCCGCGCGCAGCATCGCGACGACGTCCGCGCCGGTGAGCTCGGCCTTGCCCTTGACCGTGCCGCCGGCGCGCAGGAACGCCGTGCCCCAGATGGGCCCGGACGTGCCGCCGACCCGGCTGGTGATGACGATCGCGATCTTCGACAGGAACGTGCCGGCGTCCGTGCGGTCGAACGTGTCCCAGCCCTCGTCGACGCGCTCGAAGCCGCGCGCCAGCGAGAACCCGAAGTCGCCGTCGCCCACCACCGAGTCCAGGTCACCGAAGTACTTCTCGTTGGCGATGCACGTGTCCGTGATGGTGCGCACCACGGACTCGAGGCGGTCGAAGGATGACGTCACTGTCTCGCTCCTGTCGTTCGGTTCCTCAGGGGGTGTGCGCTCCCGCGGTGCGCAGGAGCTCGACGTCGTCGAGGTGGATCTCGCCGCGCACGACGAGCCCGTGGGGATTGGCCAGCACGCGCGCGGGCTCGTCGGGCAGCTCCCCGAGCGACGACAGTACGAGCGCCGCACCGGAGAAGTCCTCGTCGGCGGTGTAGCTGCTGACTGTGACGAGCGTGGTCAGCCCGGCGGCGCGGGCGGCGGCCAGACCGTTGCCGCTGTCCTCGACGACGACGACGTCGGCGGGGTCGGCGCCGAGCTCGTGCAGCGCCAGCAGGTAGATGTCGGGCGCGGGCTTCTTGCGCGGCACGACGTCGCCGGCGAAGACGGCGAAGGCCTGCGCCAGCTCGGCCCCGACGGCGTGCTCCAGGACGGCCCGCACCGACGCCTCCGCCGAGGTGGAGGCCACCGCCAGCCGCCACCCCGCGGCGTGCGCCGCCCGGGAGATCCGGGCGATCCCCGGCCGGGCGGGCAGCGCACCCGAGCCGATGAACGCCGTGTACCGGGCGGTCTTGGCCTTGTGCCAGCGCGCGACGAGCTCCCGCTGCTCCGCCGGGTCGGCGGGCAGGCCCCACGCCGCGACGTTCTCCGGCGTGAGCAGGGTCGACAGCCGCTCCTTGCCGCCCCCGATCGCCAGCAGCCGGCCGTACTCCTCGACGCTCCAGCGCACCGGGAGCCCGAGCTCCGCGAACGTGGCGTTGAACGCCGGCAGGTGGCCGTCCCGCTCGGTGTCCGCCAGCACGCCGTCGCAGTCGAAGACCAGGGCGGGGCTCACCGGCTCACCCCTGCCGCGAGCGCGCCCGCCGCGTGGCCCGTGGCGCCGAACCACTCGATGTGGGTGGCGATGGTCGCCGTCACGGCGGCCTGGATCTCGCGGAACATCGTCGGCGGGTCCCACCTGTCCTTCGTGCGGGCCACGTCGAGGTGGTCGGCGGCGGCCTTCATGTAGGCCATCTTCACGGCGGTCGAGATGTTGATCTTCGAGACGCCGGCCGCGATGAACGCGTGGAAGTCCTCGGCCGTCAGACCGGTCCCACCGTGCAGGACGATCGGGACGTCGACGAGCGCGGCGAGCTCCCGGACCCGGTCCGGCAGCAGCACCGGCCGGGCCTTGTACTGGCCGTGCGCGGTGCCGAGCTGCGGGGCCAGCAGGTCCACGCCCGTGCGCCGTGCGACGTCCGCGAGCTGCGGCACCGAGTAGGCGTGGAGCGCGACGTCGGAGCCGACGCCGTCCTCGACGCCGACGATGTTCTCGATCTCGGACTCGACGTCGACGCCGGCGGCGTGGGCCTCGGCGACGACCTCACGCGTCTCGCGCTCCGCGTCCGCGAGGTCGCGGTTCGAGGCGTCGAAGAGGACGGACGACCAGCCGGCCGCCACGACGTCGGAGATGACGGCGCGGTCCGGGCAGTGGTCGAGGTGGAGCGCGAGCGGGACGGGGGCGTCCTGCGCGGCGAGCCGGAACGTGGTGGTCGTCAGCTCGGTGCCGAGCTGCTTCACGGTCTTCACCGAGACCTGGACGATGAGCGGCGCCGACGCCTCGACGGCGGCCGCGACCACCGCGCGCAGGCTGATGTCGTCGAGGACGTTGACGGCCGGGACCGCGTACCCGTGCTCGCGGCCGTGCCGTGCCAGTGCGGACGTCGATGCGATCATCCCCGACCCCTTCGTCGTTCGGCCGGCCCCGGGGCGCGCCGGGATGGCGGCAGTCTAGACATGTCTACTCAGAACGTGCAGCGCGAGCGTCCCTCGTCTTGGCGGCGGCCCGGAGGAACCGGCGCTGGTACGAGACCACCTGGTTCGTCGACGTGAAGCGCGCGAGGTATGCGGGCTCGGCGGTGACGACCACGCGGTGCGCCATGTCGGCCAGGTCGGGCTCGGTGAGCATCCGGTCGATGTCGGGATAGTTCCGGTCCCCCTCCATCGAGCAGATGATGAGCCGGGTGTCCGGGAGGTTCGCGTCGCGCAGCACCCGCAGGTTGTGGCGGGCGTGGTCGAGGCCGTCGGCGCCCTCCGGCTCGCGGCTGCGGCGGTAGGCGACGACGCGCTCGGCGATCCGCCGGCACTCCGCCAGGTCGAGGTCGGCGTCCGCCGTGGACAGGTAGTCGTTGTCCACCAGGTACGCGCGCAGCGCGACGAGCGGGGCGTCGTCGCCGGTCGCCGCGTGCTCGTCGAGCAGCGCGGCCAGGCGCTGCGACTGGAAGGCCCGGTGCCGCACGAAGGAGTTGATGAAGTACGGCCTGGCCTGCAGCGCGAGACGCGCCTGGTACGGCTCGAACATGAGCGTGAAGTTCACGCGGAAGCCGTGCTCGCGCAGGAGGAGCGCCAGCCGGTGGCCCCGGAAGGCGTCCGCGGTCGCGGGCGCGTCGTAGCGCACGTCGAGGTGCCCGTCGCCGCTCAGCAGCTGCGGCGCGTTGGCGGCGTTGACCGGGCCGGTGTGCGGCACCTTGACCACCAGGCGGTAGTCCGAGACGAGCTCGCGCAGGTGCTCGGCCTCCTCCAGCACGCGCCCCACGTCGTCGAACGGGTCCTCCAGCTCGATGCTCATGTCCGCGCCCGGGCCGAGGATCCGTGCGATCTCGACCATCACCTCGTCGCGGTCCTTGAACACGCCGCCGACGTTCGCCCGCGGGTCGGACAGGAACAGGTCCCAGATGATCGACGGGTTGCACGTGAGGTTCGCGACGAGCGGCGCGACGCCCGCGATCTCGTACGGGTTGGCGCTGTCGACCGAGAACAGCTGGCCCGTGGGCCGCAGCGCGCCGTCGGCGTCGTAGGAGATGTCGCGGCGCAGGTCGAAGCGCACCGTGCCGTCGGCCTCGAGCTCGCACAGCACGCGGAAGCCGGGCGGCGTGTGGCCCGGCGGCGTGCCGAACAGCCGCACCACGCGCACCAGCTCGTCGCCCACGCCGACGCACCGGCCCAGGCGTCGCAGCCCGTCGCCCGCCGCCGGGTCCACCGGCTGGTCGAGCACCCGCTCGACGTCGGCCTCCTGGCCCCGCACGGGCGGCAGGCCCAGCCCGCGGACCGTGAGCCGCGGCGCGATCGGCGGGACGAGGGTCGCGGTCTGCATGGCGGGACTCCTTCGCCTCGACGGTGTGGCGACGGTCCGTGGCGGACGGAGGTTGACTATACAGGTATAGATTCCTTGGGGCCACGGGAGGCCGAGGACGCGGGCCCCGCCGTCCGTCCGCCGCGCCGGCGCTCGCTACGATGCGCCAGCAGGAGGGGAGGGTGCGATGACCGAGGTGCTGGAGCGAGACTCGGCGGTGCCGCTCTACGCGCAGCTGGAGCAGATCCTGTCCGGCAAGATCGCCAGCGGCGAGTGGCAGCCGAACCAGCGCATCCCGTCCGAGAACGAGCTCAACCGGATGTACGGACTGAGCCGCATGACGGTGCGGGGCGTGCTCACCAAGCTCGTCAACGACGGCCTGCTGCTGCGCGTCCCGGGCAAGGGCACCTACGTGGCCCCGAGCAAGATCAACGCCGTCTCCCCCGCCTACCGCGGGATCCGCGAGCAGCTCGAGGCCCTCGGCTACTCGACCACCACGCGCCTGGTGACGTTCGAGCGCGAGGCGGCGTCGTCCGTGGTCCGCGACCGCCTCGGGCTGGCGCGGGGCGACGAGGTCTACGTCATCGTCCGCGTCCGCTCGGTGCAGGGCGAGCCCATCAGCCTGCACCGCTCGCACGTCCCCGCCGCGCTCGTCCCCGGTCTGGAGGACCACGACGTGGTCTCCGAGCAGCTGTGCGTCGTGCTGGAGAAGAGCTACGGGCTGCCCATGCGGCACGTGCGCGAGCACCTCGAGGCCGTGGCCGTCAGCCTGGCCGAGGCGCGCCAGCTCGACATGCACCGGGGCGACCCGGCGCTGCTGCTCCACGACGTCATCGCCGACGAGGGCGGCCGGCCGTTCGAGTACTCGACGATCGTCTTCCGCGGCGACCGGCTGCGGCTGGCGTTCGACTACTCGCTCTGACGCCCGCTGCTCAGCGCCCGGGCGCTGCCGTCGAGCCCCGCACCTCCAGCCGCGCGTCGAGCTGCACGTCCGGCTCCGGCGGCTCGCCGCGCAGCAGGGCGCGCATGCGCGACCACGCCTCCTCGCCCAGCTGCTCGTAGGGCGCCGCGGCCGTGGTGAGCGGTGGCGAGAGGAAGCGCGCCAGCGGGACGTCGTCGAACCCCGTGACGGACACGTCCTCCGGCACCCGCAGCCCCAGCGCCCGCAGGCCGTGCACCACGCCGATCGCCCCGAGGTCGTTGTACGCCATCACCGCGGTGACGCCGCTGCGGTGGATCGCGTCCGCGGCGGCGAAGCCCGCGCGCGCCGACGCGCCGTCGCCCAGCGGGCGCAGGCGCAGCCCGGGCAGCAGCCGCTCGGCGTCGGCCAGGCCGCGCGCCCGCGAGATGTTCGACGCGCTGAGCGGCGGTCCGCCGAGGTACGCCACCTCGCGGTGGCCCAGCTCGTGCAGGTGGCGCGCCAGGGCGACGATGCCGCGCTGGTAGTCGATCGACGGCGAGGGGACGCCCGGCGGGCCGCCGGGCCGGTTGACGAGCACGAGCGGCTGCAGCCCCGCGACCATGCCGGCCAGCACGCTGCCGGCCATGCGCGGCGCGCACAGCACGATCGCGTCGCACCGGCGGCGGATCTCGGACGCCAGCGGCGGCTCCTCCTCCGGCGACTCCGCCGAGTCCGCCACGAGGATGCGGTAGCCGTCGCGCGCCGCCGACCGCGTCAGCCCCGCCATCACCTCCTGGAACGCCGGGTTCGCCAGGTCGGGCACCACGAGGGCGATCGCCGTGGTCTCCCCCAGCGCGAGCGAGCGGGCGAGGTGGTTGGGCGCGTAGGCCAGCTCGACCGCCGCCCGGCGGACACGGTCCGCCACCTCCGGCTCCCCCGCGAACCGCCCGTTCATCACGCGCGAGACCGTCGCGGGGGACACCCCCGCCGCGGCGGCGACCTCGACGATCGTCGCCCTGCCGGACCTGCGCGCCATCGACCCCTCCCGGTGCCCAGCACGATAGTGGACGGCACAGGGGAACCTTTGCGCCCCCCGCGGTGTTACGGCTACCGTCGGCCCGGGCGGGGATGGTCCCCGTCGGTCCCGCAGGAGGAGAGCGATGGGCGTGCGCCACGCAGCCGGCTCCCTCCCGCAGCGCACCCTCGTCGTGCGCCGCTGTCGCTGTCTGTAGAGCGCTGACCGGCCCGCGCCCCGACGCCGGGCGCGAGGGGCCTGCGTCCCTCCCCGATCAGCGCTCGCCCTCCGCCGCACGTCTCCCGGCCGTCCCCAGACCAGCGAAGAGGAACTCCCATGTCCCGCATCTACGACGACGCGACCAAGCTCGTCGGCAACACCCCGCTCGTGCGCATCAACACCATCTCCGACGGCGCGCCCGCGACCATCGTCGCCAAGCTCGAGTTCTACAACCCCGCCAACTCGGTCAAGGACCGCATCGGCGTCGCGATCGTGGATGCGGCCGAGGCGGCCGGCGAGCTGCCGCCGGGCGGCACGATCGTCGAGGCGACCATCGGCAACACGGGCATCGCGCTGGCGTTCGTCGGCGCGGCCCGGGGGTACCACGTCGTCCTCACGATGCCGGAGTCGATGAGCAAGGAGCGCCGGGCGCTGCTCCGGGCCTTCGGGGCCGAGCTCATCCTCACGCCCGCCGCGGAGGGCATGCAGGGCGCCGTCACACGCGCCGAGCAGGTCGCCGCGGAGCGGCCCGGCGCGATCCTGGCGCGGCAGTTCGCCAACGCGGCCAACCCGGAGATCCACCGCCGGACCACCGCCGAGGAGATCTGGGCGGACACCGACGGCGAGGTGGACATCGTCGTCGCCGGCATCGGCACCGGCGGCACCATCACCGGCGTGGGCCAGGTGCTCAAGGCCCGCAAGCCGGGCGTGCAGATCATCGGCGTCGAGCCCAAGGAGTCGCCCATCCTCAACGGCGGGCAGCCGGGTCCGCACAAGATCCAGGGCATCGGCGCCAACTTCGTCCCCGAGGTGCTCGACACCACGGTCTACGACGAGGTGGTGGACATCGACGGCGACACCGCCATCGCCATGGCCCGCCGCGCCGCCAAGGAGGAGGGCCTGCTCGTGGGCATCTCCTCGGGTGCCGCGCTCGCGGCTGCGATCCAGCTGGCGAACCGGCCCGAGAACGCCGGCAAGCTCATCGTCACCATCATCCCGAGCTTCGGCGAGCGCTACCTGTCCACGGTGCTCTACCAGGACCTGCTCGACTGACATGACCCACACCCCCCTGCTCGTCGCCCTCCGCGAGGACCTCGAGGCTGCCCATGCGCACGACCCTGCCGCGCGCTCGCGGCTCGAGGTCGCGCTCGGCTACCCCGGGGTCCACGCGGTGTGGGGCTACCGCGTGGCCCACCGGATGTGGCAGGAGCCGTCGCTCCGGCTGCCGGCCCGCCTCCTGTCCCAGCTCGTCCGCGGCGTCACCGGCATCGAGATCCACCCCGGCGCGCGGATCGGCCGGCGGCTCTTCATCGACCACGGCATGGGCGTGGTCGTCGGTGAGACGGCCGAGGTGGGTGACGACGTGGTGATGTTCCACGGCGTCACCCTCGGCGGCACGTCGATGCGGCACGGCAAGCGCCACCCCACGGTCGGCGACCGCGTGATGATCGGCACCGGGGCCAAGGTGCTCGGGCCGGTCTACGTGGGCGACGACGCGCGCATCGGCGCCAATGCGGTCGTGGTGCACGACGTGCCCCCCGGCGCCTCGGCCGTGGGCGTGCCGGCGACGGTGCGGTTCCACGCGCCGCGGTCCGCGGCCGACGAGTACGTGGACGACCCGGCGATCTACATCTGAGCGCGCCCTGGGTCCTGCCGCACCGGCGCACCGGGAGGGCCCAGGACGCGCGCGGGCACGCGTGGTTGGCTGTGCCGCGGAGGTCGTCATGAGCGCTCGCACCACCACCCCGCGGACCGGGGCCCAGCTGCCGTCGCACCGCCTCGCGACGACCGTCGGGGCGCTCGTGGTCCCGCTCGCCGTGCTCGGCGCGGCGGTGGGCCTCGCGCTCTCCTGGCGCACCCGGCTGCCGAGCCCGGTGGCGTCCAGCTGGGGGTCCGCGGGCACGGTCACGGGCACGTCGTCGCTGGCGGCCATGCTCGTCGCGATGGGGGCACCCACCGCGGCGATCGCGCTGGCGTCCTGGCTCGTGGGGATGCTCCTCGGCCGCTCGGCGGCGCTGCGCCGCACGAGCGCGGGGTTCGCCACCGGCGTCGCGGTGTTCGTGTGCGGCCTCGTCGTCGGCTCGCTGGCCCGTCAGCGGGGGCTGGCCGACGCGCACGCCGCGCCCGGACCGGGCGCGCTCGCGGCGGCCGCCCTGGCCGCTGCGCTCGTGCTCGGCGCGCTCGTGGCAGCCGCGATGCCCGGCGAGCCGCACGTGCCGGCGGTCGGACGCGTGCCCGCGGACGCGCCGCGCGCCCGGATCGCAGGGACAGCCGGCGCGTCGTGGCGCGGCACGGCCCGGTTCGGCCACCTGACGCCGGTCGTCGCGGCCGGCGTGGTCACGGCGGCCGGCGTGGGTGCGCTCGCGCGCTCGCCGTGGCTCGCCCTCGCGCTCGCGGTCGCGCTCGGCGTCGTCGTCACCCAGCTCGGGCCCTGGACGGCGACCGTCGACGAGCGCGGGGTCGTCGTCCGCAGCGTGGCGGCGTGGCCCCGGGTCGTGGTGCCGCTCGACGAGGTCGAGCACGCCGACGTGGCGGACGTCGACCCCCTGCGCGACTTCGGCGGGTGGGGGTACCGGATGGGCCGGGGCGGCCGCACCGGGATCGTCGTGCGCGCCGGCGAGGCGCTCGTCGTGCACCGCTCCGGCGGTCGGCAGCTCGTCGTCACGGTGGACGACGCGCGGCGGGGCGCCGCCCTGCTCAACGCGCTCGTGGAGCGGACCCGCAGGTAAAGCGTCGCGCGGCGGCCCCACGACCAGGCACGATGGGCCCATGAGCCTGCCGCAGGGGTACCAGGTCGTCGTCGTACCGCCCGAGCGCCGTGAGGAGTTCCTCGCGTCGTCCGCGCTCACGTGGGCGCAGGGCCCGGAGCCGGAGGCGCTGACGCTGGCTCCCCCGGCGCTGGACTGGGGCGAGCGCACCGTCGGCGTGGAGAAGGACGGCGAGCTCGTCGCGGTGCACGCCTCGTACGCGTTCACCGCCCCCGTCCCGGGCGGCACCGTGCCCTGCTCCGGCCTCACGTGGGTGGGCGTGCGCCCCGACCACCGGCGCCGCGGGCTGCTCAGCGCGATGATCGACGCGCACCTGGAGCGGTCGATCGCCCGCGGCGAGCCGATCTCCGCGCTGTTCGCGGCGGAGGCCGCGATCTACGGCCGGTTCGGGTACGGCTGCGCGGCCGACGAGCTCTCGGTCGAGGTGCCGCGTGGCGCGGCGCTGCGGCCGGTGCCCGGGGCCGACGAGCTGACCGTCCGGTTCGGCCCCGTCGACCCCGCTGTCCACGCCGAGCTCGTCGACACCGTCCACCGCGCGGCAGGGCGCGGGCGGCCCGGCTGGATGACGAGGGACTCCGCCCAGCTGCGGGCCAACCACGTCGCCGACCCGCCCGCGTGGCGCCATGGTGGCGAGCCCCTGCGGATCGCCACCGTGCACGCCCCCGACGGCGAGCCGCGCGGCTACGCGCTCCTGCGCCGCAAGGAGAAGTGGGGGCCGGCGGGCCCGCAGTACGAGGTGAGGCTGCGCGAGATCGCCACGGTCGACGCCGCGGCCGCCCACCGCCTGTGGTCGTTCGTCCTCGACCTCGACCTCACCGCGTCGGTGAGCGCGTCCCAGCTCGCGGTCGACGACCCGCTGACGCACCTGCTCGTCGACCGCCGCGCCTCGGTGCCCCGGCTCGGCGACAACCTCTGGGTCCGCGTGCTCGACGTCCCCGCGGCGCTCGCCGCGCGGCGCTACGCCGCGCCGCTGGACGCCGTGCTCGAGGTGCGCGACGACCGCCTGCCGACCAACGCGGGGCGCTGGCACCTGGCGACGACCGGCGTGACCGAGGACGGGTGGGCGGCGGGCGTCGCGCGCACCGAGGCCCCGGCCGACCTCGTGCTCGACGTGCGCGAGCTCGGCGCCGCCTACCTCGGCGGCCGGTCGCTCACCGCGCTGGCCACCGCGGGTCTGGTGACCGAGCTGCGCCCGGGCGCCGCGGCGGCGGCGACCGCCGCGTTCGGCTGGCGGCTCGCGCCGGTGTGCAGCTGGGTCTTCTAGCCCCCGGCGGTCCCAGGTTCGTCGCGTACCGTCATCGGGCCCGGCCGCGAGCCGGACCCCCACCAGGAGGACACCAGTGCGACGCCCGACGACCGTCCGAGGTGGCCTCGTCGCCACCGTCCTGGCGCTGGGGCTCGCCGGCCTGACCGCGTGCTCCGGCGGCGGCACGCCCCCGCAGCCCACCGGCAGCGCCGCCCCCACAGGCGTGACCACGCCGGCCCCGAGCGTCGCGCCGACGCCGGCGGCCACGGTCGCCAGCGCGGCCGACCACGCCGCGCTCGCGGCCGTCACGGTGAGCGGTGCGGCCGGCGCCAAGCCGACCGTGACCCTGCCGGCCACGCCGTTCGCCGTCGGCGCGGCCGTGGCACGCACCGTCGCCGAGGGCAGCGGGCCCGCCGTCGCTCGCGGCAACCTCGTCACGCTGCAGATCGTCGAGGTGTCCGGGCTCACGGGGGGCGAGCTGGGCAGCACGTGGTCCGGGGCGCCGCTGGTCACCGTGGCCGACCCGGGATCGCTGTTCGGCGAGCTGTACGACCAGCTCGTCACCGCGCACGTGGGCGCCCGCCTCATGGTGGCGGCACCGCAGTCCGACTCCGGCCTGACGATGACGGTGCTCGACGTGGTCGACGTCGTGGCCGTGCAGCAGGTGCCGGCGCGGGCCACGGGTACCCCGGTGACGCCGCCGGCGGGCCTGCCCACCGTCACCCTGGACGCCAACGGCGTCCCCTCCCTGACCGCCGCCACCGGAGCGGCCCCCACCACCCTGGTCACCCAGCCCCTCATCAAGGGCACCGGACCGGCCGTCACCAAGGGCCAGACCGTCGTCGTCAACTACACCGGCTGGCT